>Ga0123519_10012256_pt1 | contig 12501 bp, 10 predicted proteins | sample YelNatPaOPRAMG02_FD_87396 | JGI IMG/M metagenome (GOLD analysis project Ga0123519, IMG submission 87396) | Hot spring microbial communities from Yellowstone National Park - Yellowstone National Park OP-RAMG-02 (version 2) | ecosystem: Environmental > Aquatic > Thermal springs > Hot (42-90C) ...
AGTTCGATATCGGCCTGATGTTCCTATACATCGCAAGCCAGTTCTTTGCCTCGTGGCAAATGGCGCGGAGAACAGGCGGCCAGCAGAAGATCATTGCCTACGCCATGCCGATCATGGTGGGCATCTTCATGTACGTGTACAAGTGGCCCGCAGGTCTGTTCATCTACTGGTTCACCTCGAACCTGTGGACCATAGCGCAGCAGTATGTGGCCGAGAAGTTCATGCCGGTTCCGGTACCTGCCGGGGCGGCTCTGGGTCAGGAGAAAGGCACTCCCGGCGGCCCCTCGGGTAAACCAGGTGCTGCCAAGAGAAGCGCTGCTTCCGGGAAAACTAAGAGAAGCGCTGCTCCCGGGAAGGCTGCTCCTGTTAAGAGAAGCGGCGGTGCCGGAAAAAGTGCTCCCACTTCGGGGGTCGCCCCCAGTCCAGGGGCTGCCCCCGCCTCAGGGAGTACGCCCGCCTCGGGTTCGAGGACGGGTCAGAGGGCTTCAGGTTCGCCGGCTAAGAAGAGTGGAGGCAAGAGCAGTGGGCAGAGAACGGGACAGCAGAGCAAGGCCGCGCGTGGCGAGAGCCAGCGGCCGGACAGTGGAGCTGGCGGTCCAGAGGGCGCTGGCGGAACTTGATTTTGCCCCTGGCGAGCTCAGTGAGGACCAGTACGAGGTGACCATCATCATCCCTCCGGAGGAGGGCTTCATGGGCGTCGGGGCGGTGGACGCGGTAGTCGAAGTCACCTTGGTTGGTGACGAGTTTGATTTCTACGGGCCGGAGGAGGAGTCTTTCGCGGGAGCGCCCGGGCGCGGGGTGCTGGAGGAGTATGAGGGCGAGGAAGAGGAGTGGGAGTCGGAGCCCGGCGAACAAGAAGCCTATGGTGAGGCGGTTCTGCCGGCAGGTTCTGACGGGGCCAGGCTCAAAGCTTTTCTGACCAGGGTGCTTGCAGAGATGGGCCTGAGTGCTCGCGTGCGGGTGAGTGAGGGGCCGGATCAGGTGAGGGCCGAATTCACCGGCGATGATCTCGGCATCGTCATCGGGCGCCGAGGACAGACACTGGATGCTCTTGAGTACCTGGCTAGCATAGTTCTCTCTTCGGGCGGCAGAACCCGTAAGCGGGTGGAGCTAGACGCCGAAGGCTACAAGGAGCGGCGCCGGCGCCAACTCGAGCGCGTCGCTTTGCGCAAGGCTGAGGAGGCGGTGAAGCGGGGTAGGCCCGTGCAGTTACCGCCTATGACCTCGGCGGAGCGGAAGATCGTCCACCTCACGCTACGTGATCGCAAGGATGTGGTCACAGCAAGCCAGGGGCGAGAACCCAATCGCTGGGTGGTGATCACCCCGACGCGCTAGCGAACGGGACTATGGGAGCAGGCGGAGGGCTCGCGGTAGCTCGCGCAGTGCACTGAAGGGCTACGGGCTGGAGGCCTGGGCGGGCCGGCTGCAGGCGCCAGCGTCTTGAAGCGAGGAGCCGTGCGGTTGGGGACATGGACGAGCCACTGAACTCCGACACTATCGCGGCCATCTCCACGGCGCTAGGACCGGGCGCTATTGGCATTGTGAGATTAAGTGGCCCGGAGGCGCTGGCCGTGGCTCAAAGGGTATTCCGTCCCGCGCGGGGCAGAAGTGTAGGGTCCCACGAGACTTTCTGCCTGCTTTACGGACACGTCATCGATCCCGAAGACGGAAAAGTGGTCGACGAGGCCTTGCTGGCAGTGATGCGCGCTCCCCGCTCGTACACGCGGGAAGATGTGGTGGAATTCCATTGTCATGGCGGGCTTGCGGCTCAACGCGCGGTGCTGCGGCTGGTGCTGAGAGTGGGGGCTCGGCTGGCAGAGCCCGGGGAGTTCACACGGAGAGCCTTCCTGAACGGGCGAATTGATCTTGCCCAAGCCGAGAGTGTGGCCGCTATCGTCGCGGCTAAGAGTAGCGTTGCGCTTCGTGCCTCTGTGCGGCAATTGGAGGGAGGGCTCTCCCAGCGGCTGCGGGCGTTGCGGCGCGTGCTCCTGGGCGTCCTGGCGAGAATCGAGGCGACCATTGATTTCAGTGATGAAGATGTGGAGCCTATCGAGTGGGCGGAGATTACTGCAGAGCTGGAGCACGCGCAAAAGGGGTTAGAACAGCTGGTCGACACGGCCTTCCTCGGACGCGTGCTGGAACAGGGTCTGCGGACCGCCATCGTGGGCAGGCCCAACGTGGGGAAAAGTTCGCTGCTTAATGCCCTGTTGATGCGAGAAAGGGCTATTGTTTCGGACATACCCGGCACCACTAGGGATACCGTGGAGGAGCTTGTAGAAATTGGCGGTGTCCCCGTGCACCTGGTGGATACGGCGGGCATCCGGCAGGGTGGCGATCACGTTGAGCAGTTAGGTGTGGCTAGATCAGTGAAGGCGATGGAACAGGCGGATCTGGTGCTTGCCGTTGTCGACCTGGCTGCCCCGTGGAACGATGAGGACACTTCCCTAGTTAAGAGCCTGGATCCTCGCAGGACTATTGTGGTGGGGAACAAGATCGATCTGGTGAGGGGACGGGCAGAGGCAGTGGAGGCTTCGATGCGGCAGAAGGTGACGGAGGTGACTGGGGCTCTGGGAGGCTGCGGAGGAAGGACTGGGGTGGCGGAAGGCCACGGAGGAAGGGACGTCCTCGGAGAGGGCAACACGAGTACCCGCAGAGCCACAGGGACTAGCGAGAAGGAGAAAGATGTAGTTCGCGGCGCGGAAGTTACTTCAGAGTGGCAAGTCTGTGCCGTCTCGGCTCGTACTGGCGAGCGCCTAGAACGACTGCGGGCCTTGCTTCAGGAGATGGCCACGGGTGGAGCAGGTTTCCACCTTGAGGAGCCTGTGCTTGCAACCGAGCGCCAACGAAGACTGGCGAGTGAGGCTTGCGCGGGAGTGGTAGCGGCGCTGGAGGCGGCTAGAGCCGGAGCTGGTGAAGAATTGGTCTGTGAGGAGATTCGTGGAGCAGTGCAGGCACTGGGGCGGATCACCGGTGAGGAACTCACGCCGGATCTTCTGGATGAGATATTCAGCCGGTTTTGTCTGGGGAAGTGAGTTGCGTGAAGTCGTGTGAGGTAGTGAGGTTGTGAGGCATTTCGGCCGCGGGAACGCGCAAGAGCGGAGGGCGGGCGAGTGGCAGATCGTGCAGGAAGCAAATCCACTGCGGTAGCCCCGAGATAGCGGTGTGGCCGTGACAGCTAGGGATGACAAGTGCGTGGCTAAGGCTAGGGATGAGAGGTGTTCGACCAAGGCGGTGGTCATTGGGGCGGGTGTTTCCGGCTGCGCATGTGCGGCAGTACTAGCTGCGGCCGGGGTACCGGTCATAGTGTTCAACAGCTCTTTGGATGCGGTCTGTCACCCCGCTTATGGTCCCTTGGTTGTCGTGGAGAGTGGCGGCTGGGCGCAAGTGACAGCGACTCTGGGGATGGTGCCGAGGCCCTTGCGAGAGGCTTGGTTGAGCTGTTCCGAGGGTGTGGAAAAGGAAGCCGGGTTCTTCTGCATTGATGCCCGGCGTCTGAGTGTCGAGGCGAAGCGAGCGCTTGAGCAGATGCCTGGTCTTCAGTTTCGCCAGGGCTTGATTGCCGATCTGCGTGTCCAAAGGCGGGTAAGTGGCTCCCGCGCAGGCCAGACTTGGGGAGCTGGTTTCCCCGGACATGGTGGCGAGTGGGAGGTTCTTGTGGAGACGGCCTTTGGTGAAGTGGTTAGCGCCGCGGCAGTGGTGGTTGCCGTGGGTCTCAACCTGGGAGGCCGGATTGAGTTGGGAGAATCTGTACTACCCGGAGCGCGCTACGGCGAGACGCCGGGCGAAGGGGTCCTTGCGGCGCTTGAGCGGCTGGGCGTCGGGCTGGAGGAGACCGTGTTGGAGGTAGGTCCGCGAGTCCCGGGGATAATGAGCTTTGCACCGTGGCGTATAGGAGGGGATAGTGGGGCACTCAGCAGCGGCGGACCGCTCAGCTACGCAGCGCGCAGCGAGGGAGCGCGCAGCGAGGGACCGCGAAACGACGGACGGGGCGAGGCGCCCGGGGGCGTTGGCAGGTCGGGAGTGCTTTGCCTCGAGGAAGGTGCTCCTTGCGCGGGCGGCTCCGGAGTGCGCTGTCGCGGAGTGTGTAGCGGTCCGGTGGGCAACGGGGCGGAAACGGAACAGCCGCAATCGGTGCTTGAGCCAGCGGAACAGATCTCCAAGCTCGGGCCAACTGAACAGATCTCCAAGGGTGAGCGAAGATGGGCTTCCCTCCTACCTCTGGCTGAGATTCTGCGTGCCGGAGGGTTCTTCCAGGACGACGAGGAATGGGGCAGACGGTCAAGCTGGTCGGCGGAGTGGCCCCCGTCTCCGTATTGGGGGGAGCCGGTTCGCAGTGAGGACCGTGCTGTGTTACTAAGCCACGGACCTTCAGAGGGTGTCAGAACAGGGTCGGCTGACGGTGGCGAGGGGCCGGAGGGCTCAGCTAGGTCCGGGTTGCTCGTAGCGCCTGTCCTAGTGCCCGATGGGGCGGCCACCGGGGAGCTCTATTGTGTGGCCGGGCCAGGTGTGTTAGGTGAGGGTGAGCTAGCTGTCTTCGAGGATGGCGAGCGTGGTGAGTGTGTTGTTATGAGTCGCAGGGGCTATAAGGTTAGGGGGTTTGTGGTCAAGAGTTTGGCTCACGGGGGGCGGCTTTTGACCAAGGGAGAAGGTGTGTTGCCGGTGTGGGTGGCTGGGCGAGCTGCCGGGGCTGCCGGATATCTTGAAAGTCTGGCCTCAGGGGCGCGGGTGGGGGCCGAAGTGGCGGCCTATCTCCGGGAGGAAGGAGGTTGCGGTCTTTCCTCTAGCTGTGATGGGTGCGGGAAGGGATGGGCCGGATGAGGTCTGGGAGGTCGGCCAGCCGGGGTCGAGACCGCTTGTTCGGATGGGGGAGGCAGTTGAGGCCTGCTGAGGGCGAGGGAATGCGTTGGGAGTCGGGAATACTCGAATGGCCAGGTGGGGCTAGGTGAAAGGGCGTCTCGGCTCCGTGACAAGCACCGCCACGCGGGAGTGGACGTACGACGTGGTAGTCGTAGGAGGCGGCCATGCCGGTTGTGAGGCGGCTCTGGCGGCTGCCCGGATGGGTTGCCGCACGGCGCTAGTCACGCTTCATCTGGATAAGGTTGCACTGATGCCTTGCAACCCGGCCGTTGGTGGCGTTGGAAAGGGCCAGCTTACAAGGGAGATTGACGCTCTTGGTGGAGAACAGGGACGCAACACCGACCGGGCATTTGTGCAGATCAAGATGCTCAACACCTCGAAAGGGCCGGCAGTGCGAGCGCTGCGGGCGCAAACAGACAAGAGGTTGTATGAGGACTGGATGCAGGTGGTGTTGAGCCGAACTCCCAGGCTGGATCTGGTACAAGGGGAGGCTGTGGCGCTCGATGTTTCACGTGAAACAATCCGAGGGGTCAAGCTGGCTGACGGTCGCAGTCTGCGGTGTCAAGCCCTGGTTCTGGCTACTGGTACTTTCTTGCGCGGCAGGGTGGTCATCGGGAACAGGAGCTACCCTGCGGGCCGGGTGGGCGAGTTGCCTGCCCAACATCTGTCGAGCAGTCTTGTCCGGGTTGGCCTAATGCTGGACCGTTTTCAGTCCGCCACTCCTCCTCGGATCGACGGCGCAACCATAGACGTAACACGCATGCTGCCCCAGGAAGGGGACCCGCTACCGCTCGGATTCTGTCACTGGGAGACACCTGCCCCCCGGCGGCAGTTGCCTTGCTATCTCACCTACACTACTGCGGAGACCCACAAGATAGTGGCCAGCCATCTCCACTTGAGCCCCATCAAGAGCGGTTCAGTTAGCGGCAAAGGCCCACGTTATTGTCCTTCCATTGACCGCAAGGTCATCAATTTTCCGGAAAAAGATCATCACCCGGTTTTTGTGGAGCCGGAGGGAGTCACTACTCGGGAGATGTACTTACAGGGCCTGACCACTAGCATGCCAGTATTTGTGCAAGAAAAAATAGTCAACTCCGTGCCAGGCTTGGAGCGGGCCCGGATAGTGCGCCCTGGCTATGCGGTGGAATATGATTACCTGCCACCCCAACAGTTGACTCTCTCGCTCGAGACCAAGGCGGTCCGAGGACTGTTCACAGCTGGGCAGATCAATGGGACCTCCGGTTATGAGGAGGCAGCTGCCCAGGGGCTCATGGCGGGCATCAACGCGGCACTCTACGTGCGAGGCGAGCCCCCATTTGTCCTGCGGCGAGACCAGGCCTACATCGGAGTGCTGATCGATGACCTAGTTACCAAGGGTGTAGATGAACCGTACCGCATGTTCACCTCCCGTGCGGAATACCGACTTCTCTTACGCCATGACAACGCTGCAGAAAGGCTGTCTGCTTTAGGACACAGTCTCGGCTTGATTACCTCAGAACAGGTGGCACGTGTGGAAGAGAGAGAGCGTCAAGTGGCGCACTATGCCGAGTTGTTGGAAGAAATTTCCGTTCGTCCTAGCGCGCATTTCGAACGCGTTCTGGCTTCCGTGGGCAGCTCGCCACTTGATGGACCGCTAAGCGCGGCCAAGCTGTTACGCCGTCCCGAGATATCTTTCGAGACCCTGCTTCAGCTGTTGACCGATAGTGACCGGGAGCAGCTGGCGGACGCCCCACCCGAAGTGGCCGAGCAACTCGAGATTAGGGCCCGTTACGAGGGATATATACGGCGTCAGATGGCCGAGATCAAGCGACAAAGGGCGATGGAGACCACCTACATTCCCAAAGATTTCGATTACTGGTGTCTGAGTGGGCTTACCTACGAGGCCAAGGACAAGCTCAGTAGGATTCGCCCGGCTACCATAGGGCAAGCCTCTCGCATACCCGGTGTGTCTCCTGCCGACATATCAGTGCTACTTGTGCACTTGCATCGAGCGCGTGCCGGCGAGGGCGGGCTGGAGCGCGATGACGGTGTCGCGACGAGTCAACCCGGAGACCTGTCGAGTCTAACCTCACAAGTAGCGAGCCGCGAGTGCCTTGAGGTGGCGGAGAGTAGTCCCGGCTAGGATAGGTCCTCGGCTAGGATAGCTTGCGAGCGGGGCCGAGCAGTCCCGGCCCGGCTGGCTCAGGATGCGGCTGCGGTTAGGAGCGGCTGAGGAGCGCGCCCATGCGATCGGAGCGGGCGGATTGGGAACCCTAGGGCTGGGAGTGGAGGGCTGGAAACCTAGGGCTGGAACTGGAGGGCTGGCAGCTGCGTTGGGCCCCCTTCCCTGTCGCGCTGGAGGCTCTCTGTGGCGCCTGCGGCCTGGATTGACTGGGCAGCGCAGGGAATGCGGCAAGGGAACTCAAGGCCGCCAGCGCACTGGAAGAGACATGAAAGGGTGACCAACTGGAGCTGAGATACCTCGATTTGTACAGAGCATGGGGTCTGAATGATGCAGCCCTTGACCGCCTGGCCCTTTTGGGGGACAGACTCTTGCAGGCCGGGTTCAACGTGACGGGCATCCGTGAGGCAGAGGAGATTGAGCGGCTTCACTTCCTGGACTCCCTGTCTCTCCTGGACCTGGACGTGGTGCGTGAGGCTAAGAGCTTGGTCGATGTTGGCGCCGGAGCAGGGCTGCCTAGCCTCGTTCTCGCCTTGGCTCTCCCGAAGGCGTCAGTGACTGCGCTCGAGTCTCAGCAGAAGAAGTGCACCTACATCGTCCAGGCCGCAGAGGCACTGGGACTGAGAAACGTGGTGGTGCGCTGCGAGCGTGCGGAAGAATACGGGAGAAAGGCGGGGCGCGAGGCGCATGACGTCGCCGTTTCGCGAGCAGTCGGTATCCTTCCGGTGGTGGCCGAGTATTCGATTCCCTTGCTCGTTTTGGGCGGCACGATGGTTGCCATGAAAGGCGCAATCTCCAACCAAGAGCGTATCCAAGCAGAGAAGGCTCTCGGTATACTGGGCGCAGAGATGTTGCCGCCGCTGCGGCTCACTCCCTTCAGAGGGGCGGAGAATCGTTGGGTGTATCTAGCCAGGAAAGTTCGGGTGACGCCCGAGAAGTTTCCCAGGCGCCCAGGTATTCCAAGGAAGCGGCCGCTTGGGCTGTAGGCGGCCGGGAACGCATGAGGCAGAAATGGCCGAGGCTACAGGCCTCTACTCCAGGCGAGAGACTGCGGGAGAGTACGACGGGGACAAAGAGAGACGACTGCTGAGGCATGACCTACGAGCTTCAGGATAGGAACTTCAGAGATGAGGTGGATGCCGGCGACAATGGCGTGCTTGCGCCCTCATCCAGCAGAGGCGCGCCGCCCAGTGAAGGCAGGTCAAGCGACTCCGACCCCTCGCGCGGGGCAGAGCTGTCTGGAGGCGTAGCCTCGAATGGCCTCTCTCGCACGCCTGGCTCCAGGGACCGTAGCCTGGTCTATGCCATAGCTAATCAGAAGGGAGGGGTGGGCAAGACCACCACGGCCATCAACTTGGCGGCCTCTCTTGCCCAGGCCGGGGAGAGGGTGCTCTTGATTGACATGGACTCCCAAGCTAATGCCACGCACGGTTTAGGGCTGCGAGTGCCCAGAGGCTCACCTTGCATCCTGGAGGTGCTGCTAGGAGAGTCGGGCATGAGGGACATCATCATGAAGTGCTCGGTTCCGGGGCTAGACGTGGCCCCATCTTCGCCGGAAACGGCAGGTACGGAGGTACTACTGGCTAACGCGGAGGCGCGAGAGTTCCGTCTTAAGCAGGCCCTTGCTAAGGCGGCTCTGCCCGGGTCGGAATACTCCTACGTGTTCATAGACTGTCCGCCCTCCCTGGGGCTTTTGACCGTGAACTCCTTGGTGGCGGCCGAACAGGTCATCATCCCTGTGCAGACCGAGTACTACGCGCTTGAGGGCCTTGCCCAACTCATGTCCACTATTGTTGCTGTCAAGGAACGGCTCAATCCTGGCCTTAGGGTGGCGGGCCTTGTGCTGACCATGGTGGACTCACGGACCACGCTCGCGCGCCAGGTGGAGCGAGAGATCCGCACCCACTTCCCTCGCCTCGCGTTTGAGACTGTGGTACCGCGTAACATCCGGCTAGCAGAGGCTCCCAGCTATGGCATACCTGTTTGTATGCTTGATCCCCATTGCGCTGGTTCTGATGCCTATTTCGATCTTGCCTTGGAGGTAATTGGCCGTGGCTAAGAAAACGGGATTAGGTCGAGGTCTGGCTGCTCTACTGGGCGAGGAGAGCGGTGGCGACTTGGCAGCCTTGGGCGAAGCGGGGGCTCGCGCTGAGGAAAGTGTTACAGGGGTTGTCGAGCTACCGGTGGACGTTATTCGCCGCAACCCGAGACAACCCCGTCGGGTCATCGACGCAGAAGCGCTGGAGGAATTGGCTAGCTCGATTGCGACAGTGGGTGTGGTCCAACCAGTCATCGTGAGACAAGTCGACGATGGATACGAGCTGATTGCCGGCGAGCGGCGTTGGTTGGCAGCGCAGAAGGCTGGTTACACGGTCATTCCGGCCATAGTGAGAAAGGCTTCAGATGTCGAAAGTCTCGAGCTCGCGCTGATTGAGAACGTGGTGCGTCAGCAGCTCAATCCAGTGGACGAAGCCTACGCGCTGAAGGTCTTGCTGGAGGATCTGGGTGTCACTCAGGAAAACCTGGCCGCTAGAGTGGGGAAGAGCCGGTCGGCCATAGCCAACAAGATCCGCCTGCTGGATTTGCCGGCTCCGATCCAGGAGGCGCTGGCCAAGGGAGAGCTTTCCGAGGGTCACGGCCGCGCCCTGCTCGCCGTCCCGGACCGAGGCAAGCAGCTCCAGCTGGCGCGGCGAGCAATAGAAAAGGGCCTGTCTGTACGTCAAGTGGAGGAAGAGGCCAGACGCTTGGCGGAGAAGGCACGGACTCAGGCAAACGCCTCCGCGCCCAGGCTCGCCGCACAGACGATTGACCAGGTGAGAGACGTCTTCTTCGGGGTTGTAGGCGTGGTTCCACGAGTGAGAACGCGCGGGCAGGGAGGAGTGATCGAGCTGCCGTTCAAGAACGAGGAGGATCTGAAAAGGATTCTGGAGCGGCTAAGCCAGAGCGGCTAAGCCGGTCTTGAGGCTATCGGGCCCGCAGCGGAGGTAGGTCTGCAGGAAGTAGGTCTGCAGAAAGCCTAGAGCCGCGGTGAAGAGCGAAGGCCTGGGTAGGGTGCGCGGCTTCAGATGGGGGGCAGAGTGGGTTACCACATTGACATCGCGCCGGAGACGGGGAGCAACCTTTGGACTGTGGTGGTAAGGGTAGCGCTCAGCAGGGATGAGGCTAGCAGAGTCTTTCTGTCGGGTGACCTCATGGTCTTCTGGCCAATTGAAGGGCTTGAACAGAACGATGCCCTACCTGTAGGGCGCAAGAGTATGTTTCTCTCGCAAATTGCAGCGAGTTCTACCGGGCTCAGGCTGACCTACCGGGGTGAGCAGGAGGCCAGGCGGGCGGCGAGCCTGATCAAGGAGCAGTTGAGTAAGGCGGGCCTCAACATGACAACAGAAGAGCTGGCAGAAGGTCGATCTGGCCAGCGGGACTTCTTGCGGGAGGCTCTGGAAGAGTACATGACTGTTCCGGGCATGAGGGCGGCGATGTTGGTTTCCGACCAGGGTCTTATTATCAGCAGCGTGGCCAAGGAGGGAACAGACACCTTTGGGCTAGGGGCTCTTGCCGTGGATGCGGTAGCAGCAGTGCAGAACTTCGGCAGGCTGGTGCAAGCGGGGACCCTGGATACCATGCGGGTCGAGTTTGAGGGGCTCTCAATTGTGGCTGCCCCCTTCTCCCCCGATGTCCTGCTAATTCTGGTGGCCGACGCTGGCTCTCTGGGCGCTCTCTCCGGTCGTCTGGCGGATTCCCGCTAGTTACTCGGCGAGGGGCCCCCTATGAATACGAGCCCACTCTACCTGCCAACTGGCCGCAGGCGGCTTCGATGCTAGCTCCCTTGCTTTCCCTAACCACTGTCTCTACACCTGCCTCGACCAGAATCTGCCTGAAGGCGGCCAGCGCGGCTGGGGTGGGAGTGGTAAAAGACAATGTCCTCCCGCGGGCTGGTCGCTGCCCAGCGCGGGCCGGCCGCGTAGCGGGGGCTGACGCAGGTTGACCAAGGGGTTGCAATGCTCTCCCATCGGGAGCCGAAACGGGATTCCAAGGAATGAGATTGACCGTGACCACATGACCTCGCAGGAGCCGAGCAAGGCGACGAGCGTCGCCGGGAGAGTCATTGAGACTGCCGAGGAGTAAGTATTCAACGAGAAGCTTGCGGTGAGTCAAGCGGAAGTGTCGCCAGCAAGCTTCCAAGATCTCGGCTAAAGGGTGGCGGAACTTGTCCGGGATGAGAAGGGCCCGCGTGCGATCATCCGCGGCCTGCAGGGACAAAGCCAGATTAACCTGAGGTTCGACGGTCGCAAGACGCAGAATGCCTCGCGGAATGCCTATGGTCGACACTGATATGCTGCGGTGACCGAGCCCCAAGGCTCTCGGGTCCGTGAGTATGCGAATAGAGTCGAGAACAGCTCCCACATTCAGCAGCGGTTCCCCCATTCCCATGTAGACCAGGTTGGAGAGCCGGCGCCCACTTGCGGCGGCCTCACGCGCAGCAAGGCGGACCTGGTCCACGATCTCTGCCACTGTAAGATTCCGTTTGAAACCCAGGGTGCCTGTGGCGCAGAAAGCGCAGCCCACAGGGCAACCTATCTGGCTGGAGATACAAGCAGTCACTCGGTCGCGGTAGGTCATGAGCACGCTTTCTACGTGGTGGCCGTCCCGCGTGCGTAGTAGGAATTTCTTGGTGCCATCCGGGGCGGTGCGCTCTGCCGTTACGTCGAGAGTCGAGGCGCCCAGTTGATCAAGTTGCTCGCGCCATTCTCCGGGGAGGGCAGTGGCCTGAGCGAAAGAAGCCAGAGGTCGGCGGAACAAGTGTTCCAACACCTGCGTATAGCGATACGCGGGAACACTGGCAGCCGCCAGCGCCTGGGCCAGGTCTGGACGGTAAAGGGTAAGCAGCTCTTGCTCCAAGAGAGCCGGCCGGTTTCGGTCGACAAAGGACCGATTCCCGGGTGTGACGGGGGTTGACCGATCCCTGGGCATCACAGGCGGCTGTCTTCTCCACGGCGTGCCTCGGCAGTGGGCAGAGCAGTGAGTCTGACTTTCAGACCACGCTCGACGGAAAGCAGTTGAGCTGCACTCGCTGCCTTCAGAGTCAAGGCTACGTGGCCCCAAGAATCACAGTAAACCCCAAGCTCACCCGAGCCAAGTTCGGCGAAAGTGTGGACCACTCGTGCTGTCCACTCGGGAAGGGTCTCGTCCACAATCTCTACTCGGTAGAAGCCCTCTTTGCGCCCGAGGTCGGCGAAGCGGAGGGCCAACCCCACATTGCCGAATCGGTCCACCTCGATCACCTCGGCCACGACGGATTCACCACAGGTCTCTACTACGGGGGCGGGCAAGGTGACTAAGCTGCCCGGGTCCAAAGGGTGGCCAAGGCGAGAGGGCTCCAACCCTGATGAAAGCAGCGCAGCCGCCGGTGCGAAGAGGTCCCGCCCGTGGAAAGTGAACGAAACCTGTTCAGTAGGAAGTCCAGCCTCGGCGCGCACGCGGACCAA
>Ga0123519_10012259_pt1 | contig 12500 bp, 11 predicted proteins | sample YelNatPaOPRAMG02_FD_87396 | JGI IMG/M metagenome (GOLD analysis project Ga0123519, IMG submission 87396) | Hot spring microbial communities from Yellowstone National Park - Yellowstone National Park OP-RAMG-02 (version 2) | ecosystem: Environmental > Aquatic > Thermal springs > Hot (42-90C) ...
AACCAGTAGCAAAGATTAGTATCAGTGCTACAGGATTATAGTTATTTAAATAACTTATAATGAGCAAATCTTTTATATCAATTCTTGGCACTAACGATTATTTAGAATGCTGTCATTCATTCAACGGGCAAGTAAGTAGCAAACCGGTAAAATATGTACAAGAAGATTTAATAAAGTTTTTATGTAAAGATTTTACTGAACAGGATGAGATAAGAATATTTCTCACCAATGAAGCAAAATCAAAGAATTGGGATGATGATGGTCATAATTTTTCAAATGAAAAATTAAATAATAATATTGGTTTGAGAAGGCGTTTAGAAAATATGAACCTACGCTGTGAAATTAAGCCGATTGAAATTAAAGACGGTTTGAGTGAAAGTGAAATTTGGGAAATTTTTCAATCAATATTTGATTCTTTCAAAGAAGGCGAAGAGGTTATTGTTGATATAACTCATTCATTTAGAACACTCCCAATGTTAATGATTACTCTCTTAAATTTTGCTAAACAATTAAAGAAAATAAAAGTGGCTGGAATATACTATGCTGCTTTTGAGTCATTAGGCGCAATTCAACAAATTAAAAAAATTCCTGCAGACGAAAGAATAGTGCCAATATTAAATTTAACAGCCTTTTCACATTTACAAGAATGGACAAATGCAACTTATGATTTTATAAACAATCTGAATATCAAATCTCTTAAAAAGTTGATTAAAGAAAATAAAAATATTTCAAAAAAATCAAAGACACCGAAAGATATTTCAGATGCTCTGAATGAACTAAATCAGAAAATAAACGATATTTTGATTTGTAGAGGGAATGCGATATTTGAGTATAATTTTAATTTACTTAAAGAAAACATTCTAAAACTCAAAGAACAAAATATTGACAGCAAGCCTTTTAAAGCTCTGATTGACAAACTTCACGAAAAAATTGCTAAGTTTAGTAATACAGGAATAAATAACTTACTATATGCAATAGAATTATCAATAGAACACGGTTATTACCAACAAGCGATAACTATGCTTCAGGAAACAATAGTTACTGCAATATTAATCAATTTAGGGTATGACATTAACGAAAGAAATTATAGACAATTAGTAAATAGAGCATTTCATATTAAAAAAAATGATATTCCACAAGAAAAATGGAAAGATTTATCAAAAGAGGAAAAAGAAGTAATCAAAAAAATAATAAACTGCAACTTACTAAGTAAGTCAGTAAATGAATATGATTATTTAACCGATATTAGAAATGATATAAATCATGGTGGCTTTAGTAATATCCCCAAAAAACCTGAATCAATAATCGCACGTCTAAATAATTCATTTAATAATATTTGTCCACTGCTTAGAAGTTCATTGGGGGATTTATAATATTATGTTAATCAACCTCTCCAATCATCCGAAAGAAAAGTGGTCTGAGAAGCAACTTTCAACTGCTATAAAAAAATATAAAACAGTTTTAGATATTCCTTTTCCAAATATTTCACCGAAAGCAACTACAAAACAGGTTATTGTTAAAGCTAAAAAATATCTTGATAGAATAACTGCTATTCTTAACTCATCATCAGACAAAAACAACGCAGTTCATCTGATGGGCGAATTTACTTTTGTATTCCATTTAGCTACTATGTTGAAAAGAAAAAAAATTCCCGTCGTTGTTTCAACAACAAATCGTATTGTTGAAGAAAAAGATGGAAAGAAAATTGTTTCTTTCGATTTTGTAAAGTTCAGGGAATATTGATAATATTAAATTAAAATTTAAAAGAGATCCTACTGATTTTTTAATATCAGTATTTCAAATTCCAATGATAAGCACAAGTATTAATTAAATATTATAAAATCAAAGTAGTATAATTTATTTGAAAGTTTTTTAGCTAAAAAAAAATACTTTTTTAATGATCTATAACTTTTGAAAGGATAAATAGCTGGATCTGAATAATTGTTTCTTAATATTTTATGATTATAATTAATTATTTAACTTATTACTTCTGCGAACCCAAAGCCCAGACTATTATTACAACCAAAGCCGGCTTCATAACCAACTTTTATTACTTCTGGATTACCCGTGATTTCAAATGAACAAAGGTAACCTTTAACTTTAGTTTCTTCTTTCCTATTCTCACGAATTGTTATTAGTTTAGGTTTGAAATCTCCAAAAGCTTTAACTTCTTCAATCCCTTCAGATTGAATTGTTTTATTGAATGTCAGACATTTGGTTATATATTTCTCATGCAGATTTCGTTTCAATAATATAGGAAAAAGTATATGATCAGGTCCAATGTAAGTAAAGGTATGTTTATCAGTATTTGGAGATTTTAAAATTAAAGGTGTTCTGGCGCGGAACTTCATTTGAGATGTAAACTTTGGATCTGGTAGCGCTTCTACAGTTTTTACAAGGAATTCAGCCTGATATTGCTCATTATATATTTTTAATGTTTGTTCTGAAAATAAACCAGTTATGAAATGCATTGCAGATTCATCAAATGGTAAACTTACTATAAGGCTAATATAAGGAGATTTAACTATTAATGTGTTATTGTTGATTTCTCTTTCAGGAATATTAAGAAATGAAAACGTAAAAAACTTAAATTTCTTTGAGCCGTTAGCATAACCATTATCGTGCAGCCATTGACTATAAAAACTATCAGATTTCTCCATAGTGCGGTAAATAAAGGAAGAAATATTGTATTGGTAGTTAATTGGAATGATTTGATTATCCTTTTTTTGCTTTAAATTAAGCCTGATTCTCATTTTTTAAAGTTTTCCTTCAAAAGAAATCAAAAGAGAATTGATTTAACTTTAGCTAATCAACAGGTTAAAACCTTGCTTTTAGCAAATTATATAAATTTTAACTGTGGAGATAAATTATTAAAAAATCATTATTGTATCAAGTATATTTTAAAGAAATATTTTATTGATATAGTTATTCAAAATTGAAAATATTGAATAAGATTTTTCATAACTTTTGTTACCGATTAAAGCAGATTGAAAATTTTAATGGTATTTACATCAGGTTATGGTAATAACAATTTTTCCTAATTGAGATGAAAGGTTCATTTTTTCAAAAGCAAGGTGAATGTTGTCAAGTGTGAATGTGCTATCAACCACAGGTTTAATTTTATGTTTACAGACAAAATCATACATATTCTGAAAGTCTTTATCTGACCCCATAGTTGAGCCTAAAATATTTAATTGTTTCCAGAAAATTTTTCTTACCTCAAGTTCTGGAGAATTTCCAAGTGTTGCTCCATAGGTTACAAGTCTTCCACCGGGTTTAATAACGTTGATACATTTATTAAAGACATTTCCTCCAGTTCCATCAATAATTACATCAAACCCATCTTTAACTATATTGAGAAGATTCTGGTCCCAGTCTGGTTGTGTGTAAAGAACGCCAGCTTTAGCTCCAAGCTCAACAGCCTGATGAATTTTTTCAGAAGATGCTGAAGTAACATAGGAATTTACCTGAGCGGTAACAGCAAATAGCAGAGCAAAGGTAGCAACACCTCCACCAATACCTGTTATTAAAAGATTTTCCTGAGATAAAATTCTTGCACGGGTAAAAAGTGCGCGATATGCCGTTAAACCAGCTAAAGGTAATGCTGCTGCTTCCTGAAAAGTAAGATGAGCAGGTTTTGGAAAAACATATTTGCTTTTTACTTTAACAAATTCTGCAAGTGTTCCATTATCTGGAAGACCGAGTATTTTGAAATCTTTTGACTGATGAGATTCGTTATCACCCCAGTTGAATGAAGGGTTAATAATAACTTCGTCTCCGACTTTAAAGTTATTTGTATTGCTACCTGTTTTTTCAACAATTCCGGAACAATCAGAGCCAAGAACAACAGGTAACTTAATTCCTGCATAAAGACCTTTTGTAATCCACAGATCACGATGATTGAGTGATGCGCATTTAACTCTTATTAAAGTTTCATCTGATTCGACAGTGGGAATTGGTAAGTCTTCGATGGTTAGATTAATTTTTAATTCACTGATATTAGATATTTTTTTTAATACTGCTGCTTTCATAATTTAAACTTTAATTTTAATTGATACAGGACAGTGGTCGCTTCCCATAATTTCTGTATGAATTGAAGAATCTATAACATTTGATGCAAAATCTTTCGATACCATAAAATAATCAATTCTCCAGCCAATGTTTCGTTCACGAGCACGGGTAATAGGATCCCAATAAGTATACCAGCCGGATTCGGGATGAAAAGTACGGAATACATCAACGTAGCCAAGATTAATAATTTTATCTATCCATTTCCTTTCTTCTGGAAGGAATCCGCTAATCGTAGAGTTTTCTTTAGGATGTGCGAGATCAATTTCTTTATGTGCGGTGTTGAAGTCACCTGCAACAATAATACCTTTTTTCCCCTGATAATTTTTGAAAAGAAAGAAAAAAAGCTCGTTATAAAATTCAAGTTTGTAATTCACTCTTTCAGCTCCACGTCCTCCATTTGGAAAATAAACATTTGCAAGCAGAAAAGTTTTATATTCAGTGAATATGACTCTTCCTTCTTCATCAAATTTTTCATTATTAAATCCGTAAATAACATTTACAGGTTTTAGTTTTGTATATGTAGCTACACCTGAATAACCTTTCCTTTTTGCTGAAAAAAAGAAAGATTGATAACCGTTAATATTTATAAGTTCAGGAGAAATCTGCTCAGGAGATGCTTTAGTCTCCTGTAAACATATTATATCTCCTGTACAAGAATTAACCCACTCAAGGAAATTTTTTTTCTGAATGGCACGTATGCCATTTACATTCCATGTATATATAGTAATTGTTTGCATTAACAAAAATTAAAGAACAAAATGAATAAAAAAAAGTAAATTATGTGGAAAGACATAATACTGATTGAAAAAGTAAAAGTATTAATGAAGGCGGATTTAATATATTGTTGTGTTGTAAGTATGTTACTTACATCCTTTCACAATAAAATGAGTTTTATTAGCAAATCAATTTTGATAAATTATAATAAATTAAAAAAACAAAAATTTATTCCGATATGAGTAAAAATCTTGACAATTTTTTTTATCCTGAATCAATTGCAATCATTGGAGCTTCATCAAGGGAAAAAACACTTGGCTGGGAGTTAATCAGTAATCTTTTAAAGTTTGGTTACAGAGGCAAAATATTTCCTGTAAATCCTAAAGCTGAATATGTTCATAGTATTAAAACCTATCCAAGTGTAACTGATATTTTAGATAAAGTTAGTCTTTCAATCATTATGGTAGGGAAAGAGTATGTTCTTTCTGCGATTGATGATTGTATGAAGAAAAGGATAAAAGATGTGATAGTAATTACTGCAGGTTTTAAAGAGGTTGGGAAGGATGGAGAGGATCTGGAACGTTTAATGATGGAAAAGATAAAAAAATATAATATGAATCTTGTTGGTCCAAATTGTATGGGGATAATCAATACAAAACCAGAGGTTATGATGAATGGAACTTTTGTTCAAGGAGAACCAAATGCTGGAGGCATTGGATTTGTATCTCAGAGTGGAGCATTAGGTGCTGCAATATTGAAAATTCTGAAGCAGCGAGATATAGGTTTTTCACAGTTCTTAAGTATTGGTAACAAGGCAGATATAGATGAGAATGATGTTTTAGAATATTGGAGTAATAATGAGGATGTAAAAGTAATAACATTATATCTTGAAAGTTTTTCAGATATAAAAAGGTTTAGGGAAGTTGCAGGAAAAATTACGAGAAAAAAGCCAGTAATAGCAGTTAAAGCTGCAAGAACAGGTGCGGGTATGAAAGCAGCAAGTTCACATACTGGAGCAATTGCATCTTCAGACGCATTTGTAGATGCTGTATTTAACCAGACAGGTGTAATTAGAGTAGATACTGTAGAAGATTTATTTGATCTTGCAAAATCTTTTGATAGAACCATATTACCGTCAGGGAATAGATTAGGAATCCTTACTAATGCTGGTGGACCGGCAATATTAACTGTTGATGAGGCTCAAAAATGGGGTTTGACAATTCCTGAGTTAACATCAGTCACAAAAAAGAAACTTCAGAAAATATGTGTACCAGAGGCATCACTGCATAATCCAATTGACATTTTACCACCGGCAACAGCAGAGGTGTATGGTAAAGCTACTGAGTTAATGCTTTCTGATAAGAATATAGATTGTGGGATTGTAATTCTTGGTCCACCTTTGATGCATAATACACTTGAGATAGGAAAAAAGATTTGTGAAGCTGGAATAAAGTCTGGTAAATCTGTTGCAGTTGTCTTGATGTCTCAGGATGATGTGATACAAAAGCTTGCGGAAAGTATAATACCTCATCCTCCTATATTCAATAGTTGCGAGTCGGCAGCAAGGGTTATGGGACTTATGTATAAATATAAAGTTTATAAGGAATCAAAAGTCGGAGAATATGAAAGATTTGCCATTAATACTAATGCAGCAAAAAAAGTGATTAAAAAGTATTCAGGCAAAGGAGAGGTATATATGGAGTTTGGAGATGTGGTTGATTTATTACTTGCATACCGTTTCCCGATAGTTGAATCTGTTGTAGCGAGAAATGTTCAAGAGTCTATAATAATGGCGGAGACCATAGGTTTTCCAGTTGTAATTAAAGCAATTGGTAAAAAATTAATTCATAAATCAGATGTTGGTGGAGTAGTTTTAAATATTAAAAATGTAGAAGAACTTGTTCAGGCTGAAAATAGGGTACTTGCAAATTTGAAAGAAAAAAATTTGGATAAAGCCTTTGAGGGTTTTACTATTCAACCATATCTTGAAGGTGGTGTTGAAACGCTCTTAGGCAGTATTAGAGGTCCTAACGATACTAATTTTATTGCATTTGGAATGGGGGGTGTTCTTGTGGAGGTATTTAAAGATGTTTCGTTCTGTATGGCTCCTTTAACTGACAAAGATGCTGAGAACTTAATAAAAAATGTTAGGGTTTATAATATTTTGAAGGGTGTTCGTGGGAAAAAGAGCGTTGATTTTGATTACGTATCTGAAAATATACTAAAACTTTCTAAAATGGTAATGGATTTTCCTGAGATTCTGGAAGTTGATTTTAATCCGTTTGTATTTTCAGATAAATTAGAAAGATGTAAAATACTTGATGCAAGAATAAAAGTTTCAGTTAAATAAAAAAATATAAAATGAAGATAGCAAAAGAATATAGATGGGAAATGGGACATCGTTTGCCTAATCATCCTGGATTATGCAGAAATGTTCATGGCCATTCATATAGAATGATTGTTGAATTGGAAGGTGAGGTTAATGATGATGGAATGGTTATAGATTTTTATGAACTTGGAAAAGTTGTCAAACCAATTGTTGAAATGTTTGACCATAGTTTTCTGGTTCATAAAGATGATAGTAAGTTAATTTCTATGCTTGAAGAATTGGGATCTCGTAAGGTTGTTGTTGATTATCTTGCAACCGTAGAGAACATTTGCAAAGATATGTTGCAAAGAATAATTAAAGATATTAGAGAAAAGGGGTTTAAAAATATTTCAAGAGTTACGGTTACTTTGTTTGAAACACCTAATGCTTCTGCAACATTAATGTTGGAAGTCTAAAAATGATATACGTAATTTTTTTAATATTGATTTTTATTGTTTATATATTTCTTCCACGTTTTGGTTTACTTGCTGTATTGAGGCGGAAGGAAGAACTTAATATGAAGATACACATTGAAGATACGCTAAAACATATTTTTGATTATAATCAAAAAGGTTTAAGTACAAGTTTCAAATCAATAGAAGGGTCACTTGGAATAAGATCTGGTAGGGTGAAAAAAGTCATTGGAGAAATGTTGCGTTTAAAATTAGCTGAATTAAAAGGTGAAGTAGTAAAATTGACTTACAATGGAGAAGAATATGCAAGGAAGATGATAAGATTACATAGGTTATGGGAACGATACCTTGCTGATTCAACGGAAGTTTCACGAACTAAGATTCATAAAATTGCAGAAAAAGAGGAGCATATTCTTACTGAAGATAAATTAAAAGAAGTCTCAGCCCACGTTCTGAATCCAAGATTTGATCCACATGGGGATCCGATTCCTACAAGATCAGGAATGCTTCCTGAAATTAAAGGTCATTCTTTATTAGATGCTGAACAAGGTAAGATTTATCGCGTAATTCATATAGAGGATGAGCCTTATGACAATTTTAATAAAATACTTAAATCTGGTATTCAACTCAATGAGACTCTAAAAATTATCAAAAAAACTACTGAAGAGATATATATTCAAACTTCAAGAGGAAGTAGTGTAGTTCTTGATTATCAAACAGCTTTGAATTTAAATGTTATTGAAGTAGATGATTTTGGTTTAGAACGAAGGGAACAAACTACGCTTGCAGATTTAGAAATTGGTGAAGAAGGAATTGTTAAAGGGATTTCATCAGAATGTAAAGGATTAAAACGTAAAAGGATGCTTGATCTCGGTATTATTCCCGGAACAATAGTAAAAGTTGAGTTAAGAAGCCCAACAGGTGATCCGACAGCTTATCTTATAAAAAATTCTCTAATTGCTTTAAGGAAATCACAGGCAAAAATGATTGAAATAGAAAGGCATTTATAATGAATACGAAATGTAATGATTGTCCTGTTAGTCAAAATTCTCTTCTTAAGAAGAATCGAGAAGATACAAGTAACTTTGATTATATTATTGCCCTTGCAGGAAATCCTAATGTTGGCAAAAGTACAGTTTTTAATATGTTAACTGGTCTTCGTCAGCACACAGGTAATTGGCCCGGGAAAACCGTGGACCTTGCTATGGGCGGGTTTACATATAACGGGAAAAAATATAAAGTTGTTGACCTACCGGGGACATATTCTTTACTCTCTATGAGTGCTGATGAAGAAGTTGCAAGAGATTTTATCCTTTTTGAGAATCCTGATGTAACTGTAATAGTAGTCGATGCTACTCGTCTTGAAAGAAATCTTAATCTTGTTTTACAAATTCTGGATATTACTGATAAAGTTGTTTTGTGTGTAAATCTTATAGATGAAGCAGAAAGGATGGGTATAAAAATTGATGATCGTTCTTTAAGTCGTCAACTTGGTATTCCGGTTGTTTTAACCTCTGCACGCAGAAACAAAGGGCTTGATGTTTTGCTTAAGTATATTGAAGAAGTTATTACGAGTAAATACATCTGTAAGCCAAAAAGAACAAAAATTAAAGATAAAAAAATTTCTGCGGCAGTTGATGAAATAGTTAAAAAACTCGATGAAATTTTTCCAGACCTGATAAATAAACATTGGATAGCTATGCGCCTGATTGAAGATGACCCTGGAATTAAAAGATGGCTGGAAAATAGGTTAAAAGAAATTTCTACCTAATGTTAGAAGAGAAAGAAAAAAAACTTAGAGAAGTATTTACCATTGCTGATAAACTGCAATGGGAAATTGGAGAACAGTTTCACGATAGGGTAATAGAAGAAGTATATGCACACGCAAAAGAAATTGCAGAATCATCTGTTATAAAAAGTCCAGATCATAAATATAGTTTTGAGACCCGAGTTGATAAAATAATAACAAGTAAGATTTTTGGGTTTCCTTTGATGTTGCTTCTGCTTGCTCTTGTATTCTGGATTACAATTGTTGGAGCAAACTACCCATCCAAATTACTTAGCTATATCCTTGTTGATAAAGGGTTATCAGGATTAAAATATTTAGGTGAAATGCTAAAAATGCCTTCTTGGCTTAGTGGTTTTTTGTTTGATGGGATGTATCTTGCAGGGGCATGGGTTGTTAGCGTAATGTTACCTCCAATGGCAATTTTTTTCCCAATTTTCACTTTGCTTGAAGATTTAGGATACCTTCCAAGAGTAGCATTCAACCTTGATGGAATTTTTCGTAAAGTAGGAGCTCATGGTAGACAGGCTTTAACAATGACTATGGGTTTTGGTTGTAATGCTGCAGGTGTAGTAGCTACCAGAATTATCGATAGTCCTCGTGAAAGATTAATTGCTATTTTAACGAATAACTTTTCTTTATGTAATGGTAGATGGCCTACTCAAATTCTGATAGCAACTATTTTTATCGGTGCTCTTGTACCACAACATCTTTCTGGTATTGTATCTACAATTGCTGTTGTTACAGTGGCTATGCTTGGAGTTGTGTTTATGTTTCTCACTTCTTATGGACTTACACGTACACTACTAAAAGGAGAACCTTCTGCATTTAGTCTTGAACTTCCTCCTTACAGGCCTCCAAATATATTACAAACTTTATATAGATCTATAATAGATAGAACCATAGTTGTACTGTGGAGAGCGATTGTCTTTGCATTTCCAGCAGGTGGTGTAATTTGGCTTGTAAGTAATATACAGATCTCCGGGATGAGTATTGCTGAATATTTAATTAGGATACTTGATCCAATAGGGATTATCATTGGTTTAAATGGGGTAATACTACTGGCATACATAATTGCAATACCTGCTAACGAAATTGTAATTCCAACTGTTTTAATGCTTACAGTATTAGTTAATAAGGTTGGCGTAATCTCTGCAACTGCTGGTGTATTAATGGAAGTTGAGTCTACAAATGAAATAGCTCAAATTCTTAAAATGGGTGGATGGACTTTGTTAACAGGAATTAATTTAATGCTCTTTAGTCTTTTACATAATCCCTGTTCAACAACAATTTATACGATTTATAAAGAGACCCAAAGTTTAAAATGGACAGTCGTTGCAACTGTATTGCCGATTATATTTGGTGTTATAGTGTGTTTCATTGTCGCAAGAATATATTATCTTGTACTGTAACATATTTAACCAGTCATTATTTTCATAAATAATTTATGAGTTTAATTTTTAACCTTCAAATTTTTTCTTTATGAGAGGTTGATAAATTTGTCAAACTTTAGAAAATTAAATTTATTAATACTGTTTTTTTTAAAGTTCCTTTTTATTAAATTATTAGGTAATTAAAAAATTATATAAATATGAAGAAATCAGCTCTCATTTTTTTACTGCTGATTGGATTGGTCAGCCAGTTAGCAGCTCAGGAGAAGTGGGTCCTGGAGAATATGCACACCAGGAAGCCTCCTTTTGACCCAACAAAATTTTTTAAAGTCCCGGTTACATATTGGGAAAACCCTAACAAAGAAATTAGATATTTATTAACTCCTGTGGGTTTTCTTGCAATTGGACCTAATTTTCGTGTATTGCCTAACACAAATCAACAGGACGAAGTAATTTTATCAAGCTGTACACAGAATCCAAATTTACTTTTTGGTTCTGCAAATACTACTGTCGGAGGAAGTCAGTTTGGACAGGGTTGCTATGTATCAACTAATGGTGGACTGAATTGGTATGGTACGGACCTTATGCCAAATATGCCAAGTTCAACTTCAGACCCTGCTCCTATAATTGATAAAAACCAGGTTTTTGTTTTTACTACTCTCAACACTGTTAGTACAGCTTTTATGATCGGGAGTTATTCAACAAATTTTGGTGTTAACTGGTCAACTCCTTACACGATTTACAGCGGCTCATCAGACAAAAATTTGATTGCAACAGATGATGTTCCAACGAGCCCATATTACGGAAGGACTTATACAGTCTGGACAAAGTGGACAAGTCCTTATCCCATTGTAATTTCCTGGACAACAAATAGTGGCGTTAGTTGGTCTTCTATGTTGCAAATAAATAATTCTCCTTCCGGATTATCTCAAGGTGCGGATGTAATCGTAGGACCCAATGGTGAAGTATATGTAACCTGGTCAGCGCAAAGCGGAAGTGTTTCAGACTATGTTGGTTTTGCAAAATCTACAAATGGTGGTACATCATGGACTGTTACGGAAAATGCTTACGATGCAAATGGTATTAGAACTAACAGTTTTAACGGTTGGGGAGTTAGAGTCAATGATTTCCCAAGAATTGGAGTTGATAAGACAGGTGGTCCGAGAAATGGTTGGATATATATAGTTGATGCAGAAAAGAATTTAGCCCCAGCTGGCAGTGATCCCGATATTATATTTCATCGTTCTACCAATGGTGGAGTTACCTGGTCAGCTGGAGTAAGAGTCAATCAGGATGCTTTAAACAATGGTAAAGTTCAGTTTTTCCCCGCAATCAGGGTTGATGAAAGTGGTGGTATTAATGTAGTTTATTATGATAATAGAGATTTCCCATCTGTTGGTGATTCGTGTGCAGTTTATATGTCACGTTCAATAGATGGTGGAAATACCTGGACTGATGTTAAGGTTAGTGATCATAACTGGAAACCAAAACCAGAACCTGGAATGGGTGCATATATGGGGGATTACATTGGTATAACATCGGGTAATAATAAGATTTGGCCCTTTTGGTTTGATGATAAATCAGGTTCATTTCAGGCATGGACATGTGCAGTTGAATTAGGTCCTTCTATAGTTCATACACCGCTTGGAAATACAGAACAAACAACTGGTTCAAGACCTGTAAATTGTCAGATTATACCTGCAGGTTCAGGGATTAATCCATCATTAACAAGGTTGTATTATTCTAAGGATAATCCA
>Ga0123519_10012263_pt1 | contig 12499 bp, 7 predicted proteins | sample YelNatPaOPRAMG02_FD_87396 | JGI IMG/M metagenome (GOLD analysis project Ga0123519, IMG submission 87396) | Hot spring microbial communities from Yellowstone National Park - Yellowstone National Park OP-RAMG-02 (version 2) | ecosystem: Environmental > Aquatic > Thermal springs > Hot (42-90C) ...
AGGTGGTGGGGAAAAGCTATAGTCTGCTCAGCCTGCGCTATGTTTACCGCTACGAGATGCAGTACTTGCTGGAACTGTGCGGCTTCGAGGTCGAAGCGCTGTACGGCGACTTCCACCGCGGCCCGTTTCGCTATGGTGGGGAACAAGTCTGGGTGGCGCAGAAGAAGCCCCTGGCCTAAACGACCAGGGGCTATCGTACGTCCGTTGCCAGGACTAGAGCCCTCTGCGATTGTTGCACCCCCGGCTGCACCACCACCAGTGGCGAGGGAGACGTCCCCCTTCCTGCAGGTTGGGCGCCCAGATTGCTCCGCACCTCCGACAGCGAAGCCAGAGGCGGTCGGGGCCGACCAAATCAACACCTACCTTCGCCAGGCTGCCTTCGGTAAACCTCACCTGTGGCATTCTACCCTCCTGGCGCGTGCCTAACAGGATACACACACCCTCGTTCTAGGTTTGCTGCGATCCGGGCCGTCCATGCATTTTGTCTGCCGAGAGTTGGCAACGTCTGCGGCGCACAACGCGCTTATTCGTTCATGACCTCATCGAAACCCATTCCCGGCTTGGCTGTGCCAGTTATGCTCAGAGGAATACTGTCTACTACGCTGCGCAAGAGATGACGACTACCGGACTGCCTTCCAGCCCCAGTACCTCTTTGAGCTGCTTTGCATACTCCTGCCAGATCATCGGTTTGTTCCTCCCGGTAATCAGGCTGCAGAGGGTACTCTGCAGCCTTGAGAGCGTAGTGGCGAGCACAGCGAGCGGCAAGACGCTCTGATGTCGGCCTTCTCCGGCAAGGAGAACAGATCGAGTAGGCTCTTGCCTACCTAAGTGCCTTGAGCGCTCCCTCGATGCCCTCCAGGGCACGGTCGATATCGGCGTCGGTGTGAGCCCAAGAGAACCCGTGATGGGCAGCCTTGCCGCCGTAATCGTGGAAGTAGACGCCCCGTTTGTTGGCCTCGGCGATGAACTTGAGCATCATATCCTTGTCGCTCTTGATAGCGTCGCGGTAGCTTCTGACCGGGGTATCGATGCCGAAGTAGATACCGAAGCGCGCGCCCAAGTACTGGATGCGCGCCTTGACGCCCGAGCGCTCGATGATGCCCTCGAAGCCAGGGTAGAAGCGGTCAGCAATGTGGTAGATCTTCTCGTAGAAGCCGGGCGAGGTCATCTCCGTAACGGCAGCCAGGCCGGCAGCCACGTTCAGGATGTGCCCGTTATAGGTGCCGCTGTGCTCGGTGTTGCCGGTGGGGCGAAGGACGCTCATGATCTCGCGCTTGCCGGCGATGACGCTGAGAGGCAGTCCGCCTCCCACGCACTTGCCGATGGTGCAGAGGTCGGGCGTTACGCCCAGGTACTCTTGTGCACCCCCAGGCCCCATACGGAAGGCTGACAGCACTTCGTCATAGATGAGAACGATGCCGTTGTCGGTGGCGAGCTGCCGCATCGCTTTCATGTACTCTTTGTCAGGAACGATGCATCCGCAGTTGTAGTGAATGGGCTCGCAGATGATGGCCGCGGCCTCGTCCTTGTGTTTCTTGACCACTTTCTCCAGGGCGGCGAGGTCACCGAACTGGGTTACGATGGCATACTGACCGATCCCTTCGGGAATGCCATCGGACTGGCGGTAGGGCTTCAGCTCGCCGTCTACCGGTTCCTGATCGGCTGGAGGAGCGTAGCTCCAGGAGGCATAGTCGTGGTAGCCATGGAAGTGGCCCTCGAAGCGGATGAACTTCTCTTTTCCGGTATAGCCGCGAGCGATTTTGAGGGCGTACATCGTAGCTTCGGTGCCGGAACCGACAAAGCGCACCAACTCCGCGCTGGGGACCACCTGGGTGATCTTCTGCGCTAGTTTGGTATGGTACTCGTTCTCGTATGAGCAGATGATGCCCAGGTCGAGCACACTCTGGATTGCTGCCTTGATCTTCGGGTGGTTGTGGCCCAGAAGGGAAGCGCCGTGGGAGGTGCAAAGATCCACGTAGGGCCTGCCGTCGAGGTCGTACACCAGGCCGCCGTCGCCGCGGGAGATGTAGAAAGGCCGGTCCAGTGCCTTGTTGAGCCGTGTGGATGATGAGACGCCACCGGCGATGTACTGGCGCGCCGTCTGAAACAGCTCTGTCGCCTTGTCCATGAGCACGCTCCTTGCTTTACTTACTCTGACTTCGGAACCATCATTCTGAGCGCTATGCGCGAAGAATCTGCCTCTTCCGACACCCTCATCCCCAACCCTCGCCCAGCGGGCGAGAGAGAAGGAGGTTGATTCTTCGCTTGCGCCTCGGAGTGACAGATGAGAGCCTAGGCCTGCTTTCGCTTTTTGACCTCCGCTATCAGCTTGGGCACTATATCGAATAGGTCACCCACTATGCCAAGGTCCGCGAACTGGAAGATGGGTGCATCGGGATTCTTGTTGATGGCCACGATAACGCCGCTTGTTTGCATGCCGACTTTGTGTTGGATGGCACCCGAGATTCCGCAGGCGATGTAAGCATTCGGTTTCACCGTCTTGCCTGTCTGCCCTACCTGATGGGCGTAGGGAATCCAGCCGGCATCTACCGCCGCGCGAGAGGCGCCGACAGCGCCGTCCAGAGCTTCCGCTAGCTCGCGCAGGGTGGCGAAGAATTCTGGTCCTCCCAGACCCCGGCCGCCAGAGACGATCACCGAGGCCTCCTCCAGGCTCGGCCCCTGGCTCTCTTCCACCACGCTCTCGAGCACCTTTTCTCGTAGCACGTCGGCGGGGAGGTTGATCGCGAATGCTTCTATCTCTCCGTTGCCGGCACGCTCTTCAGCGACGAAGGCTTTGGGACGCACCGTGACCAGGGCGGTGCCCTCGCCTTTGAAGGTGCTCACAATGTTGACGTTGCCGCCGAAGGAGGGCACTGTTACCGCCCACTGGCCGTCCTTCCACTCCACGGCGGCTGCATTGCCGATCAACCCTAGGCCACGCCTCGCCAGCACGCGACCAGCAATGTCTTTGCCGTTGAAAGTGGCGCCGATGAGGACCAGCCGGGGCTGTTTCTGGCCGATCAGCTCGGCCAGAGCATAGGCTTGCGCTGCTACGGCTCCTTGCAGGCCAGCTTCTTCGCAGACGTATACCTTGTCAGCCCCGTAGCCGGCCAGCAGGGGTGCGGCGGCGCCAGCGCCCGGCCCAAGGGCCACGGCAGCTGCGGTTCCGCCGACAGCTCCTGCCAACTCCGCCGCCTTGGTAGTCAGCTCCGTCGCCAGGCGGCTCGGCTTGCCCTGCGTTTGTTCCGCGAAAGCCCAAATCTCATTGTTCGAGCTCAATTCAGTTCTCCTCTAGCCAGTTGTCCGGTTCAGTCTAGCGATGCTCTGCTGCTTGCGGAGGCCTCAGCCTGGCGAGGCAGGGAAGCGGCGATCAGCTCCGCGATATCCAGCGTGCGCACCGTCTCTATCGCGTCTCTGGCCACTCGCGCATCCTCGAACATCGTCAGGCAGAATGGGCAGGCGGAGGCGATCACCTCCGCGCCCGTAGCGGTGGCCTGGTCGAAGCGCATCTGGTTGATGCGCTGACCGCTATGCTCCTCCATAAAGGCACGGCCGCCGCCGCCTCCACAACAGAAGGCTTTCTCGCGGCGTTTCTCCATCTCGACTAGATTCGTGCTCGGCAAGGAGCGCAACACCTCGCGCGGAGCATCGTAGATGCCGTTGTAGCGTCCCAGGTAGCAAGAGTCGTGGTAAACGACGGTGCGCGTCTCGCCCGCGCTCGGCTTCAGCTTCCCCTGCTGGATGAGGTCGGCGATAAGCTGCGTGTGATGAACTACCTCGAACTCGCCCCCGAACTGCGGATACTCGTTCTTGAGAGTGTTGAGACAGTGAGGGCATTGGGTGACGATCTTCTTCACCCCGTAGCCCTTCATCAGCTCGATGTTCTCCATCGCCAGGCTCTGGAAAACATACTCGTTGCCCAGACGTCGAGCCGGGTCGCCGCAGCACTTTTCTTCGGCACCCAGAATGGAGAATGGCACCCCCGCGGCCTTGAGCACCTGCACGAAAGCCCGCGAGACCTTCTGGCTGCGGTCGTCGTAGGAGCCAGCACACCCCACCCAATAGAGCAACTCCGAGGGGCCCCCCTCGCCAAGAACCGGCACTTCTAGGTCGGTGGCCCACTGGGCCCGGTTGCTCCAAGCGATCTCCCAGGGGTTCGCATTCACTTCCAGGTTCTTGAAGACGTTGCGCAGCTCGCTGGGGAAGGTGCTCTGCATCAGTACCTGGTCGCGGCGGAGGTCAACGATCTTGGGTAGATGTTCGATGTAGACTGGGCAATGGTACTGACAGTACATACAGGTGGTGCAAGCCCAGAGGGCTTCTTCGGAGAGAGCGTTAGGCACCACTGGCTTCAGGGCCACCTCGACGGCCTCAGCTTGGGCACTGCCGTTGGCTTTCTTGGCCGCCAGCAGCTGGGGCCCTTGCGTCAACAGGTCGAGCTTGATACCGTGAATCAACTCCCTTGGTGCCAGCTCCTTTCCGCTCTGGTGGGCAGGGCAACCTTCGAGGCAGCGTCCGCACTCGGTACAGGCATAGGTATCGAGGAGCTGCTTCCAGGTGAACTGGTTCACGGTCGAGACCCCGAAGGTCTCGGTGTTCTCCAGGTCGAGCGTGCTCAGTACGCCGCGATGCTCGAAAGAGCGGAAGGCCTCGTTGACAGGGCAGGCCAGCAGATGCAGGTGTTTAGAAAAGGGGATGTAGGCGGCGAAGGTTAGCACTCCCAGCAAGTGCCCCCACCAGGCTAGCGTGGCCAGCCCCAGCTCTGCCCCGCGATCCATCCCCAGCGAAGCCAGTAGGCCGGCGACGGAAGTGGAAACAGGCATCCATTGACCGCGGGTGCTGGCGACGCCCTCAGCGACGAAGAGCGTGATCATCAGGAGGAAGATCAGGCTCAGGATGAGGCCCGCTTCCAGCGTGTTCTGCAGACGCGCTGGGTGAAACAGGTAGCGCCGAGCAGCAGCGGCCACGATGGCGAGCGCCACCAGGGCCGCGAAGATATCGCCCAAGAACGAGAAGTACTGATTGTAGCCGACAACGGGTAGCGACCAAGCGCCGCCGGTGAGCCCTTCCACAAACAGGTTGGCGGTGCTCAGGAGCAGGACCAAGAAGCCCCAGAAAATGAAGACGTGCGCCATGCCCGTCCAGCGGTCCTCGGCCACGCGCCGCTGCAAGATGACGTCAACGATGAAAGAGCTTATGCGGTCCGGGATGCGGTCGAAGCGGTTTTCGGGCTGACCGAGCCGTAGTAAACGGTAAAGGATACGCACGCGATAGGCGAAGATACCCAGCGAGAGCGCCACCGCCAGCCATAGGAAGACCCAGGCGGGCACCGGGCCGTAGAACTGAGCCGTGGGAACCATCAGGTAGACTCTCCCCATTTCAAACGCCGACAGCCCTTCGGGTGGCCCATAACGCGTGGCTGAGAGCGCGGGGCCGTTCCGAGGAAGCCGGCCGACTAGATGATCTTGTGCTCTTGCAGGAAATCGGCAATGATAGCGGCGGCGTTGCCATCATCCTTGATGACTTTGCCACCCTTTCGTGCCTCCCGCTGGCTGAAGGAGAGGACGGCCGTCTTAGGGGCCTTGGTAGCCAGCGCCCCGGCGTCTACGCCGATATCGCTCAGGGCCCAGACGGCGATCTGGGCCTTCTTGGATTGCATAATACCGCGCATAGTGGGATAGCGGGGCTCGTTGATGGCCTTGGTCACGCTGACTAGGGCCGGCAGCCCGGCGGCGACTACGTCGTAACCGCCTTCCCGGGCCCGCCGAATGGCAACCTGGCCTCCTTCGAGGTCGAGCTTGCCGGCGAAGCTGAGGAACGGTACTCCCAAGCTCTCGGCAACTGCCCCGGGGACGATGCCGTTGCCGGCATCGGTCGTGGCCATACCAGTGAGGATGAGGTCGAAGCCTAGCTTGGCCAGGGCCTTGCTCAAGACGAAAGAAGTAGTCCAGAGGTCAGCGCCAGCCAGGGCCGGGTCCGTTATCTGAACGGCCTTGTCAGCGCCCATGGCAATGGCTGTGCGCAGTGCTTCCTTGGCTGTATCAGGGCCCATGGAGAGGACGGTGATGGTATGGCCACCCTTTTCCTTGAGGCGGATCGCTTCTTCCACGGCGTACTCGTCGAAGGGGTTGAGGACGCGAGCCACGCTGGCGCGATCGAGCCGAAGGTTGGCCCCTAACTTCTTCTCTGCAGCGGTATCAGGCACTTGCTTCACCAGTACGACTATGTTCAACTTCCCTATGACCTCCCGCTCCGAACAGTCAACTCTTAAGAGCGCCGACGTCAGGACGCGAGAGAGCCCCCGCACTTCCCTGAATACCACTCGGAGTCGGGGTTGCTAGTCCCCTTGCTGCACGAGCGGACGCGGCGCCAACGATTGCGCGGCCATTTTAGGACAACGATTGCGTGGAGTCAAACCTTGATGCCGACCGGGAGATAAGCCATGACGCCCTGCTAGGGCCTGCTATCCTACTAAAGTCTGCTAGAGATTATAGAACGGAATCGTCTCGGCGTGGGCAGGGCCGGTGATGCTGGCTGTCAGCTCGACGTAAGGGGCGATGCTAGAGTTCTCCAGCTTGCGCTTCAGCAGATCGTCAAGCTGATAGACGCCGGCCGGGTTGTTCATGTCCACCGTGATCTTGACGGGCCGCTGTTCTCCCTTGGTGATGGTGACGGAGTCGATGGCGGCAGCTGACACCGAATGGATATTGACACGGCCAAGTTCGAAGGGAATGCGGCTGCGTCCTTTGGCGATGTCGAGCGCATCGGCCACTTTCACCACTCCCGCTTCGATGGTCAGAGTCTGCACGTCCCAGTGATGGGCGACGATGGCGTGCAACGTCTCGCATACCATCACAGTGCGGGTAGGCTCGGGGTAGATAGGCTCCAGCAACCGCCGGGCAAGGGGCGTAGCCAGGATGACACTGAGGTTCTCATGCTCCTCTCGGTGGATGGCGATGCCGATGTCGTGCATCGCCAGCGCCAAAGTCACGATGACTTCCGCGTCTTCCGTCGTCAGTCCGTAGTTTACGACTACGCTGGGCTGCACGCCTGCGTCGGCCAGTAGCCGCAACAGGCGCAGGCCGATGTTGGCCAGAATCTGAATATGCACCGGCCCGTGGTCGTTGATACCAGAACGATCGATAGCATTGATGTTGGCCGAGCGCCAGAGCTGCTGCAGCTCCTGATCCAGGTTGATCTCGTCTACCAACTGCTGGAGTTTCGGGTTATGACGCGCTGGCACGTGGAAGCGGCCACTGGGCGCGGGTGCTAGCTTGACTTCGGCCGGCTGTGGTGTTTCGGTACGCTCAACCACTTCTTCGCCGCGAATGACTGTCTGCGCTGGTTCTTCTTGCTGTCGTTCCTGCAACTCTGCGCTCCTTGCTCAGGCTCTCCAGACGGCTAGGGCAGACTCAGGTCCACGGGTGCCTCAAGGATGGTTACGCCGGGCATGTCCAGGGCCTGGCGCACTCCATCACCGGCTTCGTCTAGCGACCGCAGGCGTACTCCCCGCGCGCCAAACGCCCTAGCCAGCAATGCGAAATCCGGGTTCACGACGTCCACTTCGTAACGCCGGCCAGGGAAGCGCCTCTCCTGCGATTGGCGGACGGAGCTGTAGCAGTTGTCGTTGCAGAGCAACACCACGAGCTGTAGCTTGTACTTAATAGCCGTTGCCAACTCTTGCAGGCAAAACATAAAGCCCCCGTCGCCACAAACCGCGACCACTGGCTGCCGCGGGCGGCCGAGCTTGGCTCCGATAGCAGCGGGCAGGCCGAAACCCAGCGTTCCCAAGTGGAAGGGGAAAAGAAAGGTGCTCGAATCGGTAGCCGGGAAGTGCTGTAATAGGCGATAGCACAGTAGAGTCATGTCATTAGTGAGAACAGTATCGGGCGGCAGGGCAGCGCGCAGCGAGCGCACGATATGAAGCTCGCGAGCGGATGCCTGCTCGATAGCGGCGAGGTGGCGTTGGTAAGCATCTTGGGCCTGCCGAGTCCAGGCAGAGAGCGAGGCGCGGTCACGGCCGCGAATCCTCGCCAGGAGCTGTCTCAGCACCGCCCGCGCATCGCCCAGCAGGCCGAGGTCGATTGGATAGCACCGCCCGAGAGCGGATGGCTCCCGGTCGATCTGAACGGAGTGCTGAGGAACCGGAAGCTGGCCGTAGCCGGAGGAGATGGGACCACGACGGGTTCCAACTACCAGAACCAGGTCCGCCTGCGCGTACAGCTCCTTCTGGTAGTCTGCAATTGCCCAGTTTACCAGCCCCAGGTTCAACGGATGATCGTGGGGAATGATGCCTTTGCCAAGGCTGCTCGTGAAGACTGGTGCTCCGAGAAGCTCTGCGAGCTCGACGACCTCGGCACTTGCCCCCGAAACCACCGCTCCGCGGCCGATGTGCAGCAGGGGGCGCTCGGCTGCAAGCAGCAGGGAAGCGGCACGCTCAACGGCCGCGGTCTCGGCACCTGGTCGAATAGGCTCGGCTCTGCCGGGGAACTGAGGTGAGCCCTCCGCTGACAAGATGTCTTTGGGGATTTCGACGTAGGCCGGTCGAGAATGCGAGCGCATGTACAGGGCGGCTTCGTGGATGGCCCAGGGTATCTCCTCAACTGCGGTCACCCGCCGTGACCACGATACGACTCCTGATACAGTAGCCAATTGATCCCGCAGCTCGTGCAAGTCTCCCTTTTCTCGGCCCACGTCAGGGGCATCGATTTGGCTGGCTATGGCGAGCATGGGCGAGTGATCGCTGTCAGCCTGGGCGATGGCAGTGAGGGCGTTGGTGATACCGGGGCCAGTGATCGTGAGGACGGCGGCCGGTTTGCCAGTGGCACGGGCGAAGCCATCGGCCATGAAGCCCGCGCCCTGCTCGTGGCGCGCCAACACATGCCTTAGTTCGGGCTGCTGCCGCATTCCCTCGTACAGGTCGAGATTGTGCACGCCCGGAATCCCGAAGGCGATGTCAATGCCCTCGTTCAGTAACGCCCGCGCCGCCGCCAGGCCGCCGGTCATCATAGGCATAACGTAGAACTCCTTCCGAGCTATGCCGGGCAAGCACGAAGCCCGTGTGTGTCATACGGCAACCGCACGAGGGCCGCCTTGCTGGGCATGTCTTCGTGGCCACTGGAGATGGGCCTGCTCTTGCTCGAATCAGGGAGCCATAAAGCCGCTGGCATGCCGGCGAGCCAGGTGTCGCCCCCGATCGATCAGCCTTCCAGCCTCGCTATCTCCTCGGCGAAGGCGAAGAGCCCGGCTGCCCCGCCCGTGTGCAGGAACAGAACATTCTCGTCGCGGCCGATTCTGCCTTGGCGGACGTAGTCTACGAGGCAAGCCATAGCCTTACCCGTGTAGACCGGGTCGAGGATGATACCTTCGGTTCGGGCGAGGAGGCGTATGGCCTCTGCTCCTTCGGGCGTGAGCTTGGCATAGCCGGACCCGATGTAGCCGTCACCTACCTTTACGTGGCTAGGCTCTACCTTGCAGCCAGCGCCCAGCTTGGCGGCCGTCGCGTTCGCCAGCTCCAGCACCCGCGCAGCGAGTTCGTCGCGTGGGGAGGAGACGCTGACGCCGATGACGTCGATGCCTGTTTGGTAGTAGACGGCGCCCAATGTGGCTCCGGCCTGCGTGCCGGCAGAGCCGGAGGCAAGGAAGAGGCGGTCTACTCTCAACCCACGCTGCTTGAGTTGCTGCGCGATCTCGCCAAGGGCCGCCACATAGGCGCTGGCACCCAGGGTTGTTGAGCCTCCAACCGGGATAATGTACGGGCGCCGCCCCTTAGCTCGCAACTCGGCTGCCACTTTTTCGTTGGCCTCATCGTAACCGAAGATGCCGGACACGGTGACGAAGCGGACCTCGGCTCCCAACAACTTATCGAGCAGCAGATTGCCCTGCACCGGCTGATCCGGAGAGCCGCTCAGCACCAGCACGCAACCCAGGCCCAGCTTGGCGGCGGCGGCCGCCGTTTGGCGAGCGTGATTCGATTGACCGCCTCCGCAAGTGATAACAACGTCCGCGCCCTGCTGGAGAGCATCGGCCATAAGGAATTCCAGCTTGCGAGCCTTGTTACCGCCAAGGGCTAGGCCGGTGAGATCATCTCGCTTGATGAAGATTCGCGGACCACCGAGGGCTTGCGAAAACCTGGGCAGCTCTTCGAGTGGCGTAGGCAGTTCAGCCAGGTGAACGCGCGGCAGTCGTTCCAGTAACATTGGCTCCCCATCTCCCCTTTTGGTGGTCATTTTTAGACGTGTGTCGACGGGGAGCAATGCGCGGTAGACGCTCCTCCCCTTCTCGGCCAATATAGCACAGGGGACGGATGATGGCAAAGATGGACAAGACCGCTGGCACCCTCTGTGCTCCATCGAGGTTACGTACCTTGCCAGTCGAGGGTTTGTGGGGGCGTGGGCGATAACAGGCGGTGAAAGACATGGGAAGTCAGCAACAGCAAGGGGCAGAGAACAAGGCATCGCCACAAGCGCCTTCGAGCAGCCAGCCAAGACCACCGGACGGGCGAACAATCGAAGAGAGACTGCTGGAAAGCGAGGAGAGGTTCCGCGCGGTCTTCGAGCAGGCCGCCGTCGGTATTGGCACCTTGAGCCTGGATGGCTACTGGATAGAGGCCAATCGCAAGCTATGCGAGATCCTGGGCTACGATGCTGAGGAGCTTCGGCGCCTCCGCTTCCAAGATATCACTCACCCGGCAGATGTCGATGAGAGCGTGCGCAGTCTGCAGCGTCTGCTCAAAGGGGAAATAGGCAGCTACTCGCTGCAAAAGCGTTACTATCGCAAAGATGGCTCCGTAGTCTGGGTGAAGGTGGCAGTGGCACTGGTGCCAGGAACGGCCGGGCGGCCCGGATACATCATTTCCGTCGTCGAGGACATCACAGACCGCATGCAAGCGGCGGAGGAGCGCGAACGCCTTCTGCGCAGCGAGCGTGAAGCCAGGGAGGCGGCGGAAGCTGCCAGCCGGCGCCTGAGCATCCTGCAAGGGATCAGCGACGTCATGCTGTCTTCCCTTCCTCTGAATGATCTGCTGCGCGAGCTTCTCAGTCGTTTGCGAGCCTTTCTCGCGACCGATACGGCGACCGTGCTGCTCCTCGCCAAGGACGGACAGAATCTGTATGTGCGCGCTTCGAGCGGGTTGCAGGCCGAGTTAGGAAAGCAGGCCAGAGTGCCGGTGGGCAGGGGCTTTGCCGGGCGCATCTTCGCCAGCCGTCAGCCTGCCATCATGGAGGTTACTCCTGAAAGCGAGATCGTGAGTCCCGTCTTGCGGCAGAACATAAAATCGCTTATGGGGGTGCCTCTGGTGGTCGGAGATCGCGCGATCGGCGTTCTGCACGTGGGCACGAAGCAGCATCGCGATTTTTCGGCTGAGGACCTGCGGCTGTTGCGCCTAGTCGCCGACCGCGCGGCGGCGGCCATCGAGCGCAGCCTCCTCTACGAATCGGAGGCGAGAGCCCGACGGGAAGCCGAGCAGCGAAGCCAAGAGATGGTGACGGTATTCGAAGCCATCGGAGATGGCCTGGTAGTCCACAGCGCCACTGGCGAGCTGTTGGAAATGAACCACAGGGCAGAGGTCATTCTCAATGTCGGGTTCGAGGAGTACCGAAAGATGCCACTGAGGGATGCGATCCGGGCTCTCCATCTCTTGAAACCCGATGGCCAGCCGGTGGACCCGGCCGCAGCTCCTACTGTGCGTGCTCTGCACGGCGAAAGGGTACTGGGAGAGCACCTGCTGATCGGCGCTCCCAATGGCCAGGTCACTCATTTGCTTGTCAGCGCCGCTCCTATCAAGGATGAACGAGGGCAGGTGATAGGCGCGGTCACGGACTTCAACGATATCACCGATGTCGTCGAATTGCAGCGCACCCAACAGGAGATGGCCTCGATCGTTGCTCACGATATCCGCCAGCCGCTCACCATCATCCTGGGGCAAGCGCAGCTTCTGGAGCGCTGGCTCGACGCCGGCCAGCTTGAGCAGGCACGCAAAGCCAGTGCAGCGGTGGCCACGAGCGCCCAGCGTATGAACGCTATGATCCAGGATCTGGTCGACAGCATACGCATGGACGTAGGAAGGCTGCAGCTCCAGAAGAAGCCGGTGGATCTTCATTCGTTCTTACGAGACTTGCTTCAGCGCTCGGCAACGGCTATGCCGACCAGCCGCGTGCGGCTGATAGTAGCGCCTGGAATGCCGCCGGTGCCAGCAGACCCCGATCGTCTGGAGAGAATCGTATCCAACCTTCTTTCCAATGCTCTCAAGTACTCCGATCCGGCCTCGCCGGTGTACCTAAGAGTGGAGCAAGAGGGGAACCATGCCTTGATTTCGGTGCGAGATCAAGGCCCGGGCATCGCGCCGGAAGACCGGCCACACATCTTCGATCGCTTCTACCGCACGCGCGGCCCACAGCGCAAGGATAGCGTGGGTCTGGGCCTATACATCAGCCGGCTACTGGTGGAAGCACATGGGGGGAGGATCTGGGTGGAAAGCCGGGAGGGGGAGGGCAGCACT
>Ga0123519_10012264_pt1 | contig 12498 bp, 7 predicted proteins | sample YelNatPaOPRAMG02_FD_87396 | JGI IMG/M metagenome (GOLD analysis project Ga0123519, IMG submission 87396) | Hot spring microbial communities from Yellowstone National Park - Yellowstone National Park OP-RAMG-02 (version 2) | ecosystem: Environmental > Aquatic > Thermal springs > Hot (42-90C) ...
GGAGCGACATTCGTTATTTACATGGCGATAATCCGTGGGCGAAGCAGACTCTCGGAGAAAAGCATACCAATCCGCCAAACATTATTCTCGGTCACGAAGTTACCGGCGTGGTGGAAACCGTTGGATCGCAGTGCGACGCAAGTCTCGTGGGTAAGCGTGTTGCGATCTTAGCCTTTGGTACTTGCGGTAAATGTGTACACTGCCGACGTGGGGAAGAGCATTTGTGCGCTGAGACACAGCATCTCGGACACGGTGCAGGATGGGGCGAATCGAACTACTACTATGGCGGAATGGCCGAGTATGTGCCGGTCTATGAAAAGTGGCTTGTCCCCCTGCCGGAGACTGTTTCAAATGAAGCTGGTGCTCTTCTTGATCCTTTAGGGGTCGCTGTGCATGGTGTGAAGAGGGCAAACGTTCGGGAAGACGACGTTGTGCTGATTGTGGGAGGTGGCGCTGTTGGAGTTCTGGCTGCTTCCGTTGCGAGATCGCGCGGAGCAGAATATATTGTCTTATTGGATATCTGCGACTCAGTGTTGCCCATTGCTGAACGCATGGGGGCGGACTACGCAGTGAATCCGATGCGGGAAGACGTCGCCGATCTTATTAAAGACCTCTGCGGAGGATGCGGAGCGGGAGCGATCATAGACACAGTCGGAGTGCCTTTAGCGACCTACCTGCCTTTGCTTGCTCGAGGAGGCACTTATGTGACAATGACGGTCACCCCCGATTCGCAAGATTTCAAAACCATCCTGCTGGCGGGCGAAAGAACGATTACTTCTTCGTGTAACTTCCAATATTCGGATTACTGGGAGGCGCTCTCACTGCTTGAAAACGGCGGGATCGATTTTTGCTCGATAATCACGCATCGATTCGCTATTGATGATGCTTTAGAAGCATTTCAGGTTGCCGAAGATAAAGCCGCCACTGGTGCAGTGAAGGTGATGATAGTGTTTTAAGGACCGATGGAGCACGCATCTCTTGCTTCGCAAATCTATTGCACGAAAGTCCGCTTGCAGTTCAAAAACTAACTTTACTGGAACCGTGCTTTGAACTGTGGAGTCTAAGCGATTGGGACAAAGCTGCTTTTCCTTTTGTTCGAAACAGCATGCGCATTGACGGTCACAGACCTCAGCAGTATAATCATCTCTGCTTATGCGCGTCCTGCGTTGTTGTGGAGGCATGCTCATGGTTTATATCCGCGCCTTAGTTGTGGCGGTTTTGCTGTTTGTAGTTTCTGGTTCGGCTGTACGTTCGGATTTCCTGATGGCTCGCTACGATGCTAGCCAAACGGGCAACACTTCCGAAAAAATCCAACTTCCTTTAGCGCTCAGTTGGGAATACGTCGGCAATAAATTCGAAAACAATCCAGCGTCGCCGGTTGTTGCCGGTAATACGGCTGTTTTTGCCTGCGGTGATCGAGTTTACGGAGTAGACCTGACAACTGGAAGCCTCAAGTGGCGATATCCGAGCGATCAGGGTTTAGGCGGCTCGGTGAAGGCAACGCCAGCAATTTATGGCGATAACGTATACTTTGGCGCTGGCGAAAATCTTTACTGCATCAATCTTCAAACCGGGACATTCCGCTGGGCGTATCAGACGCGCGGGTCTATCAGATGCCCGCCGGTGATTGTTGACGGCATCATCTATTTCGGTTGTGACGACAACAGCTTATACGCGATACGCGCAGATAGCGGCGAAGCGGCTTGGAAACCGTTCGTTGTAAGAGATGATATCGCAATAGGCATTGCTGTCGGAGCCGGTATGGTGGTAGTTTCCTGCATGGACGGTAACGTCTACGGCATAACGGCCAGCACGGGCAAGCTCAGGTGGCAACCATTCAGATTGCCTGCTGCTCCGACGGATACGTCACCAGTTATTTCCGAAAACGTTGCAATAGTAGCCGTAGCCAACACGATGTACGGCCTTTCGGCCAGAAGCGGTCAGCTCCGTTGGATGGTTCAGTTGCCGGCAGAGGTTGCCGCCACTCCAGCCGTACTCGGCTACGATGTCTATGTGCCGTGTAGGGATAAGAAGATATACGCATATTCCACGACGGGACGCCAACCTGCGCTCAAGTGGGCTGCGCCGGCCGATCTTGGTTCTAACCCAATGTCTAGCCCGGTTATCGCTGGAGATTTGCTCTGGGTTACAGGTTCGAAGGGAGTTATTGCAGCTTTTTCCCTTGTTGATGGAAGCCTGAAGTGGCGGTATGTAGCGGCTCCGTCGATTGTGACAACTCCAACTTCGCTTTATTGTGATGCCGCTTCGTCGCCGACGATTTCCAACGGCGCATTACTCGTCCTGACGGATGATGGTGTATTGCATTGCTTTACGCCCGATGCGCCCGATCATGTCCCGCCTGGCATGTTCAATATCATGCCGGCAAATGGAACAAGAATGTCCGGAGCGCCGCCGATAAAGATATCTGCAGTGCTTTATGATATTGGAAGCGGGATAGATCCGTCTAGCGTGACTATGGCTCTCGATGGCCAGCCGGTAGATACCAAGGACAAGTCGCTATTCGATATAGCTACTGGCACGGCTTCTTATCAGACGGAAATGGGCGGTGACGGAAAGCAGGCAGTTGTTCTCAAAGACGGAGTGCACACGATCACAATCACCGCAAAAGACTACGCAGGCAATTTGCTTACCAAGGATTGGTATATTATTGCCGATTCCAGCTTGCCGCCGCCGAGGCGTACTGCACCGGCGACGGAGCCCGGTAAGAAAGAGAAAGAACCGCCGAAGAAAACACAACCGCCTGCTACGCCACCAACACCGCCGAGTATACCTGGGCCAAGCACGCCTCCTACTCCACCTGGTATGGAGATGCCGCCGCCACCGCCTATGCCGCCGGCACCGGGTTCAGGGACGCCTACACCGGCGCCTCCACCAGCAGGATACTGAGGGCATCATCTGATGGACGAACGTGAATTAAGAGCCTGGCTCAGATTGAGCCGGCTCGAACTTCAACCCAGGACCGCTGCTGCGCTTGTTCAGCGTTTCGGCGGTCCTGAGGCTGTCTTTGAGGCTTCAGAGGCCGAGCTGGAAAGCGTTGAGCAGCTTACTGCGCAAGGCCGGGCCAAAGTTCTGGAACCGATGCCTGCTGCTGTTGAGCGCGATCTCCAACTTTTGGATGAATTAGGCGTGACGCTTATTCCTATTACGGCTTCGAATTATCCTGAAAAGCTCAAAGAGATCTACGACCCACCGGTCGTGCTTTACGTCAGAGGGTGTCTTACCGAAAGCGATAAGCTTGCAGTAGCCATTGTTGGGTCAAGAAGGGCTACTATGTACGGACTCTCTGTTGCTGGGCGAATATCTAGAGATTTGGCGGGGCGTGGGCTTACAATAGTGAGCGGAGGCGCAAGAGGTATAGATACAGCAGCTCACAAGGGTGCTCTTGTAGCTGGAGGTCGGACAATTGCTTTTCTTGGCTGCGGTGTGGACGTCATATATCCCGCCGAGAATCGGAAGCTATTCGAAGCTATTGCGGAGAGTGGAGCAGTAATTTCCGAGTTCCCTTTTGGTGCGCCCCCGGAGCCGTGGAGGTTCCCGCCCCGCAACCGCCTTATCAGTGGGATCAGCATGGGGGTTTTAATCTGCCAGAGTCCAGAAGCGTCCGGTGCTTTGATAACGGCTGGTTATGCTGCCGAGCAGGGTAGAGATGTATATGCTGTGCCCGGCAATGTTGATGATGAACGCAATCGCGGATGTCACGGGCTCATTAAAGACGGCGCAAAACTTGTCGAAAGTGCAGAGGATATTCTCCAGGAACTAGGGATCGACGGCGGGGATGACGCCCCACGCCAGCTATCACTACCCATAGAATCCCTTAGCGACGAACGGGAACGCACAATAGCTTCGCTTCTCTCGCTCGAACCCATGCTGGTTGACGAAATTATCGAAAAAAGCGGCTTCCCGGCACCAATGGTTGCCGGCACTTTAACCATATTGGAGATGAAAGGCGTGGTAAAGAGAGTTCCCGGCAATGCCTATGTGAGAGCATTATAAATAAGCGACCGCCAAAAATAGCAGCCGGTGTCAAGAAAATAGCGATTAATGTTAAATGGTCCGGAACGCGACGTCCCGGACCATTGCTTTTGGGGGATTACCAATTACCACTGGTGCGCGACCAAATCGGTCAGCTTTCGCGGCCAAATTACCCTCACATTGAGTCCTCCCGGTTCCGTTACGTAGCATCTCATGACGCCGGTGACAGATACATACCTCGGTTTCGGAGGCGGCCATGCCCCGCCAAGGTGTTTCAATTCAACGCGGATACCGGGCATCGTGCCGTCGTTTATTTGCGAGCCATCGTCTATCCAAACACTTCCTGTTGTCGGATCCGATTCGAGCAGCTTACCCCAAGCTGTTACGAGCATCCCCACAACGTTAAGTCCGTAGGAAGGCTTTGGCGGATCAGCAGTTATGTCGTCATAGAGACCAGGCTGGCTGCCGAACACGCCTCCGCCCAGGCTGCGCCCCATGCTTCCGAACGGGACAATTGTGTGAGCTCTGCCTGTTTTATTAATCTGGTCGGCTGCTATTATAAGCTCCTCGCTGTAAGGCGGGTCGTTGTATGCAAGCGTACCGACTATGTCTACCAGATCTCCTTCGGTTACAGTAATCATTCCGAAGTAAGGCCAACGTACGCCAATGCCCGAGCCGCCCCACGGCTTGGTTATATCAGGCCAATCTTGCACGAAGATCAACCCTGATTGTTGGAAAACGGCCGTTACAACCTTGTTGGACATCCGAACCGGTTCACCGGGGCTGCGTTCGAGTTTTATTGTGCCTATCGGCTCACCGGTCATAACGGGACCAAGATGAGTTATCTCGGTTTCGATTCCATCAGCGTTCCGAGCTTTAACATGGAAGTTGTAGACGGTTCGCGGTTCAAGATTGGTCAAGGTCCAACTTGTCTGTGTGGTCCAGCCGGAGGTCTTGCCGGTTGAATCCTCCCAGCAGAAATATTCGGTTCCGTTGGGATTCCCATTAGGATCCCAATTTACTCGAATGCTTTGCGTGGTGACGGGCTGATATGGTCTTGCGAGCGGTTGTGCTGCGAGCGTTCGAACGGATGCGGTCTGGGGAGCCCAGTCTGTTGGGACACCGTCACCATTACGCGCTCTAACCTTGAAAGTGTACAGAGTGTTCGGCGTGAGGCCCGTGGCTGTGTCGGTAGTCTGATGCAGCTTCCACTCTCCAATCCATAGGCCGTTGACTTCTTGGAACTGCACCCCTGTTAATCCTTCGTTAATGTTGGGGAACAATCCCTGGGCAGCCAGGTTCACACTGGTTGTGGTGGGTGTGTAAGCTTTGCATTGAGTCGGCGTTGGTATCAGCGTATAGCAGTAGGCTATATCTGAATACGATGTCGTATTAGCTGGAATCGCGCTGTCCTGGGCTCTGACTTTATACCCATAGCGGGTATTAGGCGAAAGGTCGACGTCAGAATAAGTGACAGAGGTTTGCCACGCAGAAGAAGTGCCGCCGGGATTTCCGGTAACTTCTTCAAACTGATATTTAACCGGCGGAGTATCGTCAGTCGCTGTAGTGGCGGTCATGTCGATTCGGCTGGTGCTTACTGCGTGAGGCGGATCAAACCAGGTCATAGGATCGGGTGACGGCGGAGTGCTGTCTGGGAATATAGTCCATACGTCGGTAGCTACACCGCTGTAATCGTTTCCGTGGAGCAAAGCTATTCGGAAGTTAGTGAAATCGACACCTGTATAATAGGTTACCAGACGACTGTAAGCGCCGTCGATTATATATGCGCAGAAGATTTGGTTTGCTTTATCGTAGCGAATCCGCCAAGTCATGTATGCGCTCTGCTCGGCGCTTGGCGTTTCTGAGAAGAAAAGCACGGCTGAAGATGGTGGTCCGCTGGGATAACCGTCGTCCCAATAAGACGCCCAATAAGCTGTTCCATCGTGCCGTTCGCCGTTTCCTATTGCTGGACAACGTCCGCTTATCTCGTAATATCGAGCGCCGTAACCTACCGCTTGCAGTCGTATATACTTGTTGCCGTTTTCCCACATCATGAAGGCATACTGACCATGGTCCACTCCCACAATTCCTTGCTGGAGTTTGACTCTGATATCACACTCAAAGCTGGCATTCAGCGTATAGGTGCTCAACGAGCCGTCGCCGTCCCAGCTTGTATCTGTCGTCGTTCCACTGCAGCGGAGTTGTCCGCTGTCCAGAGTGAATGTTATACCAGGGTCTGCGTTGAAGAAGTTCAAATTGAAATCTCCAAGCCTGAGTGTGAGCGGAGGCTGCGAAGAAGGGATCACGTAGGTAACTACCAATCGCGGTCGATAGTTTGGATCGCCATATTCTCTTGCCCAGAACTTTACCCACTGGTTGTCATCGTAACAGTAGTTTCCCTCTAGCCATTTGTCTAGCACCAGTCCGTGGTTCTTTGTTGGATTTCGGTGCCAGTACTGCGCAGATGGGGTCACGTCCCATTCGACCCAACGACCGGCTCCGCCGCTCGGAATATAGGTCAAAGTTGCCACGCTGTCGGGAATGCCGAGGTTATTTGCGCTATGACGGTCGGGATCTGTAGAACGTCCCCTCGCCCCTGGTTGATTCCAGGGGTCTTGTCCGTTAGCGTGTCTGTGATACCAGGTAGCACCGTCCTGGTATCCTCCGGTGCCTTCGTCGAAGTGCTTGAGAAGTCTGTAAGCCCCAACTTTCAGCCAGTCGTTGGCATCCATATATGAGGTTTCGTATTGGTATAATCTGAGAGTTGCCTGGGTGATTACGGCATTCGACGGTATTGAGCTGAGGTCGAATCCTATTAATACTACTCTGTCATAAGGTTGGGAGAGATCATTTCTAAGATGGATATCGATTTCGTCTCCATAATTATAGTTTGGAGCGCTTTCCTGAAGATAAGTGTCTCCCGCTGCGTAGATAGTCACGGTGTCGGCGGTGCAAGCGGGACTCAGAATGATGCTCACAACGAGCAAAGCTGTGCTTAAGGTTGCTGACAACAGGTGTCTATGCGCGGTCATTCCCATCACCTCGCTGACATGGTTTTGACCTGCCCGCAATCCTGATAGATTACAGCCAGCACATATTGTGACTATCGTAATTTAGCCCCACTTTGCTCGGTTGTCAACTACTTATGTTGAAATAATCCCAAAAGACTACGATCTGCGAGCGCCATGTTCCGAATCGGTTGCTATGGTGGGATACAAGTGCTCCCGCTTCTTGTCCTATGTTGTGACTAATGCTAAGCTAGACTCATAGAGGTAGTAAGTATATGGGCAAGAAATGGAAAAACGAAGCCGAACAGCAGGCGGTTTTCCTTGTGCGCAAAGTGCGTCGGGCTGTGAACGAGTTCAATATGATTCAGAACGGCGATAGGATCCTTGTCGGGGTTTCCGGTGGCAAAGACTCGATGTCTCTTCTCAGGTTGCTTATGCATTGGCAGCGACATTCGCCTCAAAAGTATGAAATAGTTGCTGCACACGTGAGAGGTGATGCGCGCGGAAGCGATATCGAAGTGCCGGAAACGTTCATTCGTTGGCTTTCCGAACAGGGAGCGCCCTTCGAAGTTCGAGATATAATACTCCCTCCAAATGAGCCTTTGCCTATGAATTGTGAACGTTGCGGACGAAATCGCCGCAGGACTTTATTCGAAATAGCCGAAGCTTACGGCTGTAACAAAGTCGCGTTGGGGCATCATTTGGAGGACTTTGCCCATACTGCGTTGTTGAATCTGTTCGAATCAGGCCGACTGGAGACAATGGCTTTCAGACTGGATTATTTCGGCGGGAAGTTCTCGGTCATAAGGCCGCTCGCTTACATACGAGAACACGAGCTTGTTCGCTTCTCAAAGGTGTGCGATTTTCCGATTTGGCACAGCGATTGCCCAATGGCACCGCATTCTCATCGCGAAGCCGCTCGCAAGCTCATGTTGAACGTCACGCGCGACTTTCGCTCAGCTAATATCAACATTGTTCGTGCGGCAAGCAGGAGCAGCACAACAGAAAAAGAGAATAAATAAAAAAGTCAAAGGGTAGGAGGTTGTTTTTGCCGGAGCATAAACCAGCGCGCATTCGGTTTCGCGCGTTTCTGATAGGTATTTCGCTGATTCCTCTTGCGGGTATGTGGATATTCGGCGGCGAAATGGGTGGCGCGGTACAGCGCTATACCTTCGCTACGTGGGCTGCGCCATTCTATAACGCGGTCTACATATTACTTGTCCTCTGTTTGATCAACCTGCCGCTTCGCAAACATCTGCCTGCATTTGCGCTCAACGGACTTGAGTTGCTCGCGATCTATGCAATGGTCTCTGTTGGCTCGGCTATAATCTCGTCCGATCTGCAGGGGATACTCGTCACACTGATGGGCCATTCCACTTACTTCGCAGATGAAACCAACAATTGGGATCAGCTATTTCGCGGGTCATTGCCCAACTGGCTTTTAGTGACCGATAGAACTTCCCTGCTCGCATACTATCGTGGCAACTCAACGTTCTTCGTTCCTGAAAACTACGGCCCGTGGCTGAAGCCAATTGTAGCTTGGACGCTTTTCATCTGGGCGCTTTTGCTAATGATGCTGTGCGTAAACACCATCTTGCGCAAGGCATGGGTCGAGCGTGAAAGGCTGACATTCCCAATAGTTGCACTGCCTGTGGCGATGACCGAACAACCAGAGAGCTTCTTTAAAAACAAGCTCATGTGGGTTGGGTTCACTATTGCCGGACTGATCACGCTGGTGAACGGGCTCAACTATTTGTATCCAAATGTGCCGTATATCCCTATAAAGAGAGTAGACTACCAGATAGCGACATCGGGACCGTTGGTAGGTTTGGGCAAAGTCAGGATTGCATTCTATTTCTTTGCAATCTCGCTGGGTTTCTTGATGCCGCTGGCCCTGAGCTTTTCGCTGTATGCCTTTTACTTCCTGTATAAGCTCGAGGGACTGGCGGTGAACCTGCTCGGAGTGCCGCCGGAGAGCAAGTTTCCGTATACGACTTCACAGTCGTTTGGAGCTTATATGGCCATTTTCTTCGTCGCTGTGTGGGGTCTCAGGGGGCATCTAAAAGAGGTTTGGCGGATAGCTTTCAGCCCGGATGCCGCCGGTGAAGACGCTGCCGAACCCATGAGATATCGCAACGCCATAATAGGGTTTGGAATATCCTCGATTTTCATGCTGCTGTTCGCTAAATATGCAGGAATGAAGCCGCAAGTAGCAATTATCTTCTTTGCGATCTACCTGGCCCTTGTTGTGATGATAACCCGTATCCGCTCCGAATTCGGTTTCCCCGTTCACGATATGCACAACACGGGTCCGGACCAAACGCTTGTCCGGCTGACGGGCACACTGCCTTATGATCGTCCGACCCTTGGTGCATTCTCCGTATTTTGGTGGATGAATCGCGTGTTTAGGAGCAATCCAATGCCTCATCAGTTGGAGGCAATGAAAATGGCGGGCAACGATTCCAGTGCGCAAAGGTCGATGTTCAAAGCGGTGTTGCTCGCTGGCATGATCGCAGTGCCGGTCTGCTTCGTGGTTTATCTGAGCGGATTTTACCGATACGGTGCTGCTACGGCAAACTTCAACAACTGGTCTACGGGTTACGGCAGAGAGGCGTTTGGCAGACTTGAGAATTGGATTCTTTCACCGGTCCGGGCTGATGCGGGAGAGCAGATGGCAACGGTGTTCGGGTTTGCAGTAGCACTTGCTCTTGCTGCGCTCAGAAGACAGTTTGCGGGATTTCCTCTACATCCGCTTGCTTATGCGGTTGCGCCAAGCTGGGGCGTTATGAACCTTTGGCTGCCGATAATGATTGGAAGCTGGTGCAAAGCAGGTGTTTTGCGAGGATCGGGTCTCCAAGGCTATCGCAAGGCCGTTATGCTTTTCTTTGGTCTGATGCTTGGCGAGTTCGCTGTCGGTTGCAGTTGGACTATTTACGGCTTGATACGCGGCATATCGACTTACGATTTTTGGCCGTAGCCCGGTGACGCGCAATCTGCAGGGCTGTGGAGGGCAGTTCATATATGGAACGAAAACGTCGCAAAACCAGGTTTCGGTGGTGGATGGTTGTACTGGCTGCTATTCTGGTTTTGCTCGTTTATTCGTGGTTGCCTAAGCCTGTGGAGGTCAAAACGGCCAAGGTTACCCGAGGGGTTTTGGACCTCGAATTGTCCTGCACTGGCATAGTGGAGAGTGAGCTTTCGGACATCAGCCCCAGGATTACTGCCCGCATCATCAAGCTATATACGGCGGAGGGTAGAATCGTTCGCGCCGGTGAGCCGTTGGTGCAGTTGGAGGATAGCGACCTGATCGCAGAAGTAGAGCGCCAGGAAGCAGCAGTTCGTGCGGCCGCGGATGAGGTTGCTTCTTTGGAGAGGACTGCGGCAGCCGAATCAGGAAGTTTGGCTTCGTCGGTCGAGCGAGCACGCGCAACGCTCAAAGCGGCACGAGAGCGGCTCCGAGAACTCGAAGCGGGCACTCGCGAAGAAGATATTGCAAGCCAGCGCGCTTTGGTTGCTCAGGCGTTGGCTACAATGGAAGATGCCAAAGCAAAATACGAGCGAGCCGAAAAATTGCTGAAGGGTGGGGCAATCTCTGCGCAGGATCGCGATACGGCTAAGACAAGTTATGAGGCCGCCAAAGCGACATTCGAGGCTCAGCAGCAGGTGCTTCGCAAGCTGGAAGCTGGTGCGAGACCGGAAACCATCGCTGCAGCGCGGGCTGAAGTTAAAGCAGCAGAAGCGTCTCTTCGAGAGGCGGAAGCATCGCTCGACTTTGCGCAAGCAAGAAAGCGTGAGGTGGCTGCTGCTCGTGCGAGGCTTGCCGCAGCGGTGGCCGCGCTCGAGAATGCCCGTGCTCAACTTGCCTATGCCACGCTTCGCAGTCCCATTCGTGGAGTGGTGGTGCGGAAACACAAAGAGTTGGGCGAGATGACGAACCCATTCGAACCGGTTCTTACTGTTGCCGCGCTCGACAAGATGTGGATCACGGCTGAGGTCGACGAGCAAGACGCAGCCGCTGTGGCACTTGGACAGAGAGTGCGTATTAGCGTAGATGCATATCCGGGCCAGTTCGTAACAGGTGTTGTAGTGAGAGTATCGGAAATCGCAGAGCCTAAAGAAGTGGGGCGAGTTCGAGCGAAGATCGTCCGGGCTAAGATCGAACCGCTTGAGACACGATTTCCTCTTCGTCCGGGGATGGAAGTCAACATAAACAGTTCGTTGCCTGTAGGACGTCCAACTTTGCTTGTTCCCAATGATGCAATTTTTCGTTCAGGCGCCGAAGACAGTGTTTATGTGATTCGCGAGGGACGTGCGTATCGTCGGAAAGTTATTACGGGACAATCAAACTTTGATTTTACGCAAGTGCTGTCGGGTTTGAGAGCAGGTGAATCGGTTGCGGTTACCTCGCTCGACAAGCTGTCCGATAGGGTGCGGGTCCGGGTGATTAATTAGGCTATGGAGGCCGAGACAAAAACAGACGGCGAGCTACTTCGGCTTGATGGTGCGTCTAAGTCTTACCAGATGGGCAAAGTGGTTGTGCCGGCGCTCAAGCCCACGACATTCTCGATTCGACGCGGCGAATTCTTGATGGTCCTCGGTCCGAGCGGATCTGGCAAAACCACCTTGCTGAACTTAATTGGCGGAATAGACTTTCCCACGTCCGGCCGAATCCTGTTCGAAGGACGCGATCTTTCCCAAATGGACGAAGACGAGATCACCGAATACCGACGTCGCAGCGTTGGCTTTGTGTTCCAGTTTTTCAACCTCATCCCAACCTTAACGGCGCGAGAGAACATCGAGTTGGTTGCAGAACTGGTCGATAACCCAATGGATGTGGAGCAAGTATTGGACGCTGTAGGACTCGGAGACCGCGGCGATCATTTTCCCAGTGAACTTTCTGGCGGTGAGCAGCAGAGAGTAGCAATTGCAAGGGCGCTTGTGAAGAGACCGGCGCTGCTGTTGGCTGATGAACCGACCGGTAACCTTGATTTTGAAACCGGAATAAAAGTTCTAAAGGTGCTAACCAATCTTTGTGCTGCCGGCGGAGTGACTGTTGTAATAGTGACTCATAACGCACCTCTTTCGGCAATTGCGCAACGGACAGTGCGGATGCGCAGTGGCGAGATTATCGCTGTTGAAGAAAATCCAAATCCAGTTGACCCGGACGAGCTGTACGCGGCACTCTGAATGTTGCCTTGGATTTGATGTACAGCGCTCGGCCTTTACGTAATCATGATCGTGACGAAGCTCAACCTGAAGTTAATACGCGATCTGAAGTTCTCTCCTCTCGTATTTCTCGGAATCACTGTGCTGATCACCGTGGGTATTGCGCTGTTCGGGGCATCCTACGAGCTTTATATGGACTTGGAGAGGTCCTATGCTCTTTCCTATCGCAAACTCAACATGGCCGACTTCACGGTCCAGCTTCAAAGCGCACCTGGCGAAGTGGTGAACATCTTGCGCAACATTCCGGGCGTGCGCGATGTTGAAGGTAGAA
>Ga0123519_10012267_pt1 | contig 12497 bp, 11 predicted proteins | sample YelNatPaOPRAMG02_FD_87396 | JGI IMG/M metagenome (GOLD analysis project Ga0123519, IMG submission 87396) | Hot spring microbial communities from Yellowstone National Park - Yellowstone National Park OP-RAMG-02 (version 2) | ecosystem: Environmental > Aquatic > Thermal springs > Hot (42-90C) ...
AACGAGGGACGTGCGCTGGCCGGATCTTTGACGGCGATAATGACAGGGCAGGCTTACAGTGTTTCAGAGGAGTTGGCCCGCGTGGCGGGGCCTTTCCCGCGCTATCAGGAAAACCGCGATTGCGTACTGAAGGTGCTCAAGATGCACAGGGACGCATTGGATGGAATTGACACCGCCGGAGCTCCTCCGGGACTGAAAAAAGCGGCGGAATCCATTTGGGCGGATGTGCTGGATGCGGCTCCGAAGGTGGGGGTAAGAAACGCCCAGGTGACTCTTCTCGCGCCCACCGGGACGATCGGCTTCATGATGGATTGCGACACCACCGGAGTGGAGCCGGATATTGCGCTGGTCAAATACAAGCAGCTTTCCGGAGGCGGGATGATCAAGCTTGTGAACAAGACTCTGCGTCCCGCCCTCATCAAGCTCGGTTATTCGCACGAGGAGGTTGAAGCAATAGTCAAGTACGTTGACGAGAACGAGACAATTGAGGGCGCTCCGTATCTGAAGGCGGAGCACCTGCAGGTGTTTGATTGCGCCTTCAAGCCGAAAAAGGGCGTGCGGTTCATATCCTACAAGGCGCATCTCAAGATGATGGCGGCGGTTCAGCCCTTCCTGTCAGGAGCGATAAGCAAGACAATCAATATGCCCAGTGATGTAACGGTCAACGACATCATGCAGGCGTATATTGACGGGTGGAAGATGGGACTCAAGGCCGTGGCCATATACAGGGACGGCTCGAAACGGACCCAGCCTCTGAACATCAGCAGCGGAAAGGGCGGCGAGAAGAAGACGGTCCATGCCGCGCCGGTGCCTGCGGGTCCTTTCCGCAGGCGCATGCCGCACACACGCAGCTCCATCACCCACAAGTTCGAAATTGCTGGGCATGAGGGGTATCTGACCGTGGGTCTGTACGAGGATGGCAGGCCGGGAGAGCTCTTCATAACCATGGGGAAGGAAGGCGGAACGGTCGGCGGCATGATGGACGCGTTCGGAACCGCGATTTCGCTGTGTCTTCAATACGGTGTTCCTCTTTCCGAACTGGTGAAGAAGTTCGCTCACTCCAGGTTCGAGCCGAGTGGCTTCACCAAGAATCCGGATATACCCATAGCGAAATCCATTATTGATTACATATTCAGATGGCTGGACCTGACTTTCCCGGGTGGGAGGGCTACGCTTCCAGGCGTGGCTGAGTCTGCGTTGCCGGCGGGCAGGCCGGTCGCCGGAACAATCGAGGCGGCGAGGAATTCTGCGCAGATTTCAGACCCCGTCTCCCGCGAAAAGGACGCCAGGGAAGTGAAGCGGGTTGACGAGCAATTCCAGCACTTCATGGAGGACGCGCCTGCCTGCGACCTGTGCGGCGCGATCACAGTGCGGAACGGCGCCTGTTATCGCTGCTACAACTGCGGGAATTCCATGGGCTGTTCATGATTCATGGCTTTTTCCGCCGCTCCGACCGCGTAAGACTCTTTGCGTCGTTCTCAGTGTTTTGCCTGCGACTGTGCATGGGACCGTTCTGTTCCTGCGATTCCAGATTGCAAACAATGGCCGGCGGTTGAGATGCTCTGCCGGCAGTGGGTCGAGGAAAATGCGTAAGATTGAATGCGGAGGAGGACAGCGCAGGGCGATTTCTCTCGCCGAGAGGGATTGGCTGGCGCGCGACACATGCTTTGTTGCGAGGAGCTTGCAGTATTGGCATGCAGCGGCGCCTCTCGCGTCTGGCATCTGCCGCACTCGGGCCACTTGCAGCCTCCGGGCGCAGGCGGTGGTCGCCATTTTGTTTGCTGCGGGCATGTCTATGGCGCAGATGACGCCAGGAAACAGGGCGCCTGCAGGCAAAGGGGCGCTCACTGGATGCGCGGCGGAACTTTATCAAAAGGCGCAAAGCGGCAAATGGTTTGCCGAAGCGATGAAGTTGAATCCGGACATCCTGCCGACATCTGACGGAAAAAGTTTTCTCGTGGTGTGGAAAGCGCAGGCAAAACCCAGGCGATGGATAGTGTCTCTTCATGGATCAGAAGGCTTTGCCACGGACGATCTCGCCATCTGGCATCCGCATCTGAAAGGCCGCGATGTTGGAATAGTGTGTCTGCAGTGGTGGCTCGGAGAAAGCGACAGGGTGGGGTCCTACTACACGCCGGAACAGATCTACCGGGAAATAGACAATGCGTTGCGAAGATTTGGCGTGGAACCGGGCGCGGCAATGCTGCACGGCTTCAGCCGTGGTTCTGCAAACTCCTATGCTGTGATGGCCCTGGATGCCGGCATGGGCCGGCGGTTTTTCAGGCTGGCAGTGGCCAGTTCAGGCGGTGTGAGCCTTGATTATCCGCCGACGCAGGCAATTCTTGCAGGCAGGTACGGCAAGGACGCGCTCAAAGGCACACGCTGGATCACAGCCGCCGGAGCTCGCGATCCCCATCCCGATCGGGATGGCATTTCTGGAATGCGACGGACCGCCGCATGGCTGAAGGAACAGGGTGCTGTTGTGCTCCATGCCGTCGAGGACCCTGAAGAAGGCCACGGCGCGCTGGTTCGAAATCCGGCAAACGCACGACGCGTTCTTGATTTATTCTTCGAGGACAGCATGAAATAGTTGCCGAGCCGACCGCCCTGCCGCGCTGTTCGCTCCTCGAAAGTCGGAATTCAATCCGGCTTGTGTGGTGGCGTGGCGCGCTCTGACGCGCCGGAGGGGCGCCTTTGCGAATGGGGCCATTCCTGTCCGCGGTCAGAATTGGGACTTGCCGTGTGTCCTGTAATGCCAGAATCCTTCTATCATGGTTTTCAGATTCTGGAGAGGAACACCAGGCGTTATCGAACTGCTCGCGCCAAGCATCAATCCTCTGCGAGGGGCTTTTTCCACCAGCCATTGCATTTCCCTGCGCACGTCCGATGGCGAGCCGTGTGGCAGGGTGGTCGTAACGGATACGCCGGCGACTATAAGGAGGTCGTCCCCTTCTCGGGTTTTCATTCGGCAGATCTCCTCGTAGTCCATTCCGTATTCGTACTGAAAGCCCTGAAAGCCTGACACTCCGCATTCGATCAGGCGTGGAATCATTTTCATGAGGTTGCCGTCGCAGTGCCAAAGCAGCGTTATTCCAGCCTCCACAAAAGGTCGAATGGACCTTTCGAAATGCGGAAACCAGATCCTATCGAGCGACTCGATGCCAACCAGCGTGCCCCGCCCGTCGGCCATGTCATGATCGAGTCTGATGCACGGCGGAAGGTTTTCCTCCCTGATGGCTTCGGCCGACGCCTGGTTGCGGAGCACGGCAAGATCGGCCTGCAGCTTGAAATGGCGCTCCATTATTTCAGGGTACAGGGCATAGGCCATGAAGTAGTTCTCGTACCCGTATATCCCGTAGGCGAGGCATGGGAAACTTGCAAATGGCCAGCTGTAGGGGGCTTTCAGTATATCAGGCTCAAGGAAGTCCCTGATTTCCCTCTCCTGGGCGAGGCATGACGCGCGGTGTTCTGCCGGATCGAAATGTCGAATTGCAGACAGCAGGCGCGGGAACAGCGTGCTTTCCATGTGTTGAACGGCTGCTTCGGGCGAGTCTATAACGATGCCGTCCACCACCGGCGCTTTTATGCCTGTTGTTGCCGTTCGCGGCGCTTCCGACTGGTATCCGCTGGTGCCCATGGACAGTGGGTTTTCCGGAATCCACTGGTCGAGCATGCAGCACGCGCTGTTCACGAGCATTCTGCGATACGTGTTTTTGGGATCTGCCTCATACGATCCCTCTGGAACTCCTGCTATGGCGTCTATGGCGCGCCATTCCATTGGATTTATCTGCCAGATGGGTATGCCTCTGCAATTCCTGTGCAGAATGAAGTCAAGCGCAAGTTGGGCGCCTTCCGAAAGCCCTGCTCTCCTGTGAGCGGCCTTGCTCTGCTCATTCATTTGGGACTCCTTTTTCCCTCTCTATTTTCATTCCTGATTTTCGGTTCGAGAAATGGTCGGGTTTGGACCAATCCATGTGCGCCGGCTCACCGTGGCATCCGCCGCGCTCGGAAAACGCGCTAAATCCGGGTTCATATCTCGCCCGTTTCGAGATCCGGGGTTGCATCCGCCGCGAATGCGGCTTCGCCGGACAGACCTCTGCCTGCGCCGGCCAGTCCGGCGACCATGGCTGCGTTGTCCCCGCAGAACTGAGGATCGGCCGCTGCGAACGGGACGCCGTACGCTCCGGCAAGCGCGGCAAGCTTTTCCCGAAGGCGCGTGTTCAGGGAGACGCCGCCGGCGGCGCTGAGGGGACGGCGGAATTTTGCGAGAGCCTTTTCGCAGGGCCGTGACAGCGCGTCAACGATAGCCTCCTGGTAGCCTACGGCGAGCATGCCGACGGCCTGCCGGCGCCGCGCTGGATCCTCCGGCAGCGGGTTGTCCCGAAGATGATAAAGCAATGCGGTTTTCAGGCCGCTGAAGCTGAAACACATCACGGGATCAAGGCCGGCAGTCCGGCATATCTCCTTTCGCGGCCGTCCGCGGGGGAATCTGACCAGCGACGGGTCGCAGCCGGCTGCCGCCGACTGGATGGCGGGTCCGCCCGGGTAGCCCAATCCAAGCAGGCTTGCGCCTTTGTCGAAGGCTTCTCCTGCCGCGTCGTCGAGCGTCTGACCGAGCAGGCGATATCTGCCCAGGCCTTCGACCAGCATGAGACAGGTGTGCCCGCCGGAGACCACGAGGCAGATGTACGGAATCATGGCCTCCAATCGCCTGGCGTTTGGACCGACGAAAATTGAGTAAATATGCGCTTCGATATGATCCACGGCAGCCAACGGCCGGTTCAGGCGGAGCGCGAGCCCCTTGGCCGCAGCAAGGCCGACCAAAAGCGATGTGGCCAGGCCGGGCCCGTATGTCACCGCTATTTTGTCAATTCTGTCCCAGTCCGATCCGGATTCACGGACCGCTCTGGCGATGACTTCCGGCAGGGCTTCAAGGTGGCATCTGGAAGCGAGTTCAGGCACCACTCCTCCGAAGGGGGCATGCCTGGCGGCCTGCGAGTACACCACATTCGAGAGAACCGTTCGGCCGTCCTCCACTACCGCGGCCGCTGTTTCGTCGCAGGATGTCTCGATTCCCAGAACTTTCATGACGGCAGAGAAGCGCTATTTTATCGCCAACAGGGCCTTCAGCAGGTCCACGGCCCTTTGGAGTTGGGGATCCACGACGTCCGCAAGGCTCTTCTTCTCCTCCTCGCTGAACAAGGCGGGGTTTTCGATGTGAGCCCGGCGCATTTGAATCTTCTGCCACTCCTGGGGCGTCACGTACACGGGTATGTCAGGCTCGATGCCCTTGTCATGTATCTGGCGGCCGGAGGGGGTGTAATAGAGCGCAGTTGTGATTCTGATCGCAGCCTGGCTGTCGGGCCGGAGAGGTATGACGCTCTGCACCGATCCCTTCCCGAACGTCGTCTCGCCTACAAGAGCGGCCCGTTTGTTGTCGCGAAGGGCTCCGGCGACGATTTCGGAGGCGCTTGCAGAGCCGCCGTTGATAAGGACTGCCATGGGCATGTCGGTGTTGTGGTACGATCCTCCGGCGCGGCTTTCCATGGCCGGGCTGGCTCCCTGCCTGCCACGAGTCGTCACAATGAGCGCGCCGGGCTTCAGGAATTTCTGAGCCGTTTCTATTGCCGCCTTCAGAAGTCCGCCTGGATTGTGTCTGAGGTCGAGTATCAAGGCTTTCATGCCCTGCTGGGTGAGCTTGTCCAGAGCCTGCTGGAGGTCTTCCGGAGCGGTGGCGGAGAACTGGGTGATTCGAATATATCCGATACCGTCCTCGATGATTCTTGCGCCCTTCACGTTGGGAACTTCGATCTCATCTCTTATGATCGTCACATCGCGCGGTTCGTCTTCATTCTGGCGGGCTATCGTGACAGTCACCTTTGTTTCCCTGGGACCGCGCAGCTTCTTCACTGCCTCGTTGAGGGGCAGGTTGAGGGTCCTTTCTCCATCTATGGCCAGGATTCTGTCTCCGGATTGGAGTCCTGCCCGGAACGCCGGAGTGTCCTCTATCGGGGCGATGACAGTGAGAACGCCGTCTTCCATGCCGATGTGAATGCCGATGCCGCTGAACTTTCCGGAAGTGTCCTCCTGCATGTTCTTGTAGGCCTCTTCTTCCAGGAAGTCGCTGTGCGGGTCCAGGTTCTGCAGCATGCCGTGCAGCGCTCCGGCCATGATTTCCTTGTACGATTTCTCGGTCACATAATAGCGCTTGATGTGCATTGCGATCTCGGCGAGGAGTTCAACCTGCTCATAGATCACGTCCCGGTCGTTGGTGGAAGCGGGCTGCGTTTGAGTCGCGGTCTCGCGGCCGGGCTGGGGCGGCGCGGCTGGCGTATCGCAGGCGGCAGGCCTGCAAATCGCTCCCGCCATAACAAACGCGCACAGAAAAATCACTTTGAGCGCCATGTTTCGGCGGTTCGGTGGAACGTCTTCTCTTGTTTTCATGTCGCAGCGCAGCTCCCTGTTGATCACTCTGGAAAATTCAGGTCCGAATATGGAAATGCGGGTTCATTCATTTTGCCGCGCCGCAAGCATGAGATCGCGCAGGGAGGCGCGGCCATCGTAAAGCGCTTTGCCCACAATTGCGCCCTTGAGATTGGGCAGACCGAGGCCAACGAGGGCGGAGACATCCGAGGGCGAGGAAATTCCGCCCGCGGCAATGATGTCGCATTTCACCGAACCGCACATTCTCTCGACAGCCTTTATATTTGGTCCGCCAAGCATGCCGTCCCTGGAAACATCGGTGTAGATGATCGTTCCTATGCCGGCCTCTTCGACGGATCGAGCCAGTTCAGCGGCGCCGAGGGAGGATTTCCGCGTCCATCCTTCGGTTCGGACAATGCCGTCTTTGGCGTCTATCGCCACAATGAGCCTCTCGCCGAACTGGGATGCCAGCCGCGAAAGCTGGTCCTGCCTGAGGCATGCCGTGGTTCCGACTACCACCGCGGCTGCTCCAATGGAAAGAGCATCGCGTATGTGTTGAACGTCGCGAAGACCGCCGCCGACCTGAACAGGGATCCGAATGGCCGCGGCGATACGCGATATGATTTCCAGATGAACGGGTTCTCCCTTGAACGCGCCGTCGAGGTCCACGACATGAAGGCGCTCGGCTCCTTCGGATTCCCATCGGAGCGCCATTGAAACGGGGTCGTCAGAATAGGCAGTGGCCTGGTCAGGGCGGCCCTGCCGCAGCCTGACGCATTTCCCCGACTTCAGGTCTATTGCCGGTATGATGGCCAGCATTCAGATCTTTCCCTTGCTTGACGGAACGCCGCGCCGCAGGCTATCCGGCGAACATGCCTCGCGCAGCGCGCGGGCCATGGCCTTGAACAGCGCCTCGTAGGCATGATGCGGCTCGTCTCCACGCCGCAATTCGAGATGCAGCGCCATGCGTCCCTGGACTGTGAACGCTCTCAGGAATTCTCTCACGAGCCCGAGATCAAAAGAGCCGGCCTTTTTGCGACGGAGACCTGCCTCCAACACCAGATATGGACGTCCGCCGAGGTCAACGGCTGCCTCGCCAAGCGATTCGTCCATCGGCACCAGCGCCCATCCGTAACGCCTTATTCCCTTTCGGTCGCCCAGAGCCTCGTTCAAGGCCGTTCCAAGAACCAGCCCCAAATCCTCGACCGTATGATGGTCGTCAACATGAAGGTCTCCCTTGGCGGACACGGCAAGGTCAAACATGGCGTGATGGGCAAGAAGTCCCAGCATGTGGTCCATAAAGCCGATTCCGGTCCGGATCCTTGCCAAGCCGCCGCCGTCCACGAGAAGCCTGACCGATATGTCGGTTTCAGAAGTGGTTCTCCTGACGCGGGCAGTTCTCTGTTGTTTCATGCGGTCCTCCCACGCATTATGTTTCTTATTTCGGCGACAAGTCTGGCCACCTCGTGATCTGTCCCGATGGTGATCCTCAGATAGTCGCCTGTCCTGGGTCCGGGGAAATGACGCACGAATATCTTGCGGCGTCTGAGTTCGGCGAACAGATCGCAGGCGGATATCCAAGACGGCCGCGTCCATATGAAATTGGCCTGGGAAGGAAAGACTTCGAACTTCAACTTTGCCAGGGCGGCAGACAGCTTCCGCCGCGTGGCGGCTATCTTGCGGGCATTGCGGCGCATATGTGCCAGGTCTGAAACGGCGGCAAGGGCCAGGCGCTGCGACAGAGCGTCCACGTTGTAAGAGTCCTTGATCTTAAACAGCGCCTCAACCAGAGCGCGGGGACCGACAGCGTAACCTACCCGAAGCCCGGCCAGGGAGAATGCCTTCGAAAGGGTTCGGGAGACGATGACATTGTCAAGCGTCACGGCAAGGTCCATGCAGTCCTCCTCGGCGAAGTTTGCGTATGCTTCGTCAATCAGCACAACGCCGCCGTGTCTGCGGCAGAACTGCTTAACGATATTCTTCGGGAAAAGCATGCCTGTAGGAGCGTTCGGGTTGGCGAGGAAAAACAGATCGGAAGAGTATCCCTTCGGCATTGTCCATTCAAACCTCGGGCCGAGTTCAACCGGGGCCGAAGCCGCGCCCCTCGCGGCGGCCAGCACGGGATAGAGCGAGTATGACGGAACGAAATATCCGATCTTTCCGGTATCTTCCACAAAGGCCCTCGTGGCCAGCGAGAGTATTTCGTCCGACCCGTTGCCGATGAAGACCTGTTCTGGCGAACAGCCGTGCATCCCGGCGATGCGCCTGTGAAGCTCCTTGCACAAGGGATCGGGATAAAGCCTGAGGCGCGCCGCGTCCATTTCCCTCAGCGCCCTCGCCACAAGGGGCGAAGGAGGGTACGGATTTTCGTTGGTGTTCAGTTTTATGACGCCTGTTTCCGCGGGCTGCTCGCCCGGAGTATAGCCGGCCATCCTCACCACTGAGGACCGGATGAGCCCGGTTTTTTCGATTGGGCCGCGCACGGCAGATGCCGCGCTGCGGCCAACCTCCTCCGGCTTGAGAAATGGCCTGTGTTGTGCCATTCCGTCCATTCCTCCTTGCGCAGTTCCGGCGGTCCTTCACCGGAAGAGCCTCCGCCACGGGACTGGCGGAGATGCAGATATTTCCCCCATCAACCCGAGTGTTGCCCGAACACCGCGTTTTTCCGACCGGTTATGCAATCCGGCCATTTCTCAGACGCGGAATCTGGAACCAGTTTTTTCATGGCCGGCCCGCTTCCGGGAACCTTGCCCTTGCCGATCTGACGTGCGCGTCGAGCCCTTCGGCTTTTCCCATTGCCTCGATGTCGGGCAGCGCCGACTGCAGATCGCGCCGCGTGAATTCCACAAAGCTTATCCTGCGCATGAAATCGCTGGTGCGCAGACCTGAGAACATGGCGGCGGCTCCGCCAGTGGGCAGGACGTGGCTGGGACCGGCCGCGTAATCGCCCGCGGATTCCGGCGACCATGGGCCCAGAAACACGGCTCCGGCACACCTCACTTCGCGCAGCCAGCGGCGGGGGTTTCTTGTGATGATTTCGAAGTGCTCCGGGGCGAAGGCGTTGCAGAGCGCCATCCCGCTTGCAAGATCCGGGACCACGACGATGAGCAGTCCGGAAGCGGTCACGCGCCGCACGCTGTCTCTTCTGGAGAGAAGGGCGGTCTGGCGTGGAATCTCGATGGCGACTGCTTCGGCGAGTGGACGCGAATCTGTGACGAGAAGCGCTCTCTCCTCGCCGGAACCGTGTTCGCACTGAGAGAGAAGATCCGCCGCGACCAGACGCGGGTCGGCTGAGTCGTCGGCGAGTATGGCTATTTCACTCGGGCCGGCCACGAGGTCAAGCGAGACCAGGCCGTAAACCAGCCGTTTGGCCGCGGTCACGAACGGCCCGCCTGGACCGACTATTTTCTGAACCGGTTTCACGGTTTGCGTTCCGTAGGCCATCATTCCGATCGCCTGGGGCCCTCCAATTCTGTAGATCTCTTCCGCGCCGGAGCGGCGCAGGCAGTAGATGAGTTCCGGCGCGATGGTTCCGTTTCTCGAGCAGGGGGTGCAGGCCACGATTTCAGGCACGCCGGCAGCCCGGGCAAAAACGGCAGTCATAAGAACCGTGGAGGCCAGAGGGGCTGAGCCGCCCGGAACGTATATTCCGACCCTGTCCAGAGGTTTGAAGATTTCTCCCAGCCGTCCGCCGTGACCTGAGGGTATCGTCAAAGGCCGCGGTTTCTCCGCATCGGCGAAACGGGCAACGCGCTCCATGATACGCTCCACGGCATTGATGAAAGAGCGGTCAACAGACCGGCAGGCCCGTGCGACTTCGGCTCTGGAAACACGAAAGCGGGAGGGAGTGAGTTTGACTCCGTCAAGTTTCGCGGTCCACTTTGCGACTGCGCTGTCGCCGCGCAGACGCACATCTTCCAGAATCCGGGCGGCGGCCCGTTCCGCGGCGGGATTGAACGCCCGGCGCTCGGCCGCGGCCCGGAACGCGGACGGAAGCGGCATTCTTCCCTTCCATTCAATGACGCGGAGCTTCATTCTTTCATTCGGAACAAGGTCAATGCTCGCAGATCGCGCGGTTCCTGCCGGATTCACGGAGCGGCGTAGCTCAATGAGACGCGGCCGGACACGTTTTTTTCCGCCTTTTGCGCGCTGCTCCGCGCAAGAAGCCGGATCACTGCGAGGTCAACGGCCGGATTCCCTGAACTGGTTTCGACCCATGCGTTCGCCAGCCGGCCGTCGCCGTTCATTTCCACATAGATGACCACATGAAACGATTTGTCAAACTGTTTCAAATCCTCCTCGGAAAGGTTATCGAGGGAGAATGCGGCCCGGGACAGGGATGGGGATGCTTCAACCACAAGGTGGGCCGAACGCCCGGCCGGTGTGGGCAGCGCGAACGCCCGCGTAGCCGGCCGCGGGCCGGCTGATCTCAACCCATGGCGCGGGAATCCATCTGGAGGCGGACCCGCCGGCTGCAGAAGCGATGTGTCCGGCCCTGGAAGCAGATGCGGCGCCATTTCCGGAACATCCAGGAGACCCTGAAGATTCACGTTCGATTCCTCAGGGAGGGAGAATCCGACTTTGGAAGGGAGTCCGAACGGCGCAATCAGATGCGCCGCCGGCTCGGCAAGGCCGCGTGTCCAGCATATCTGGGGAGGCTGATCGGTTCTGCGGGTTTTCCCGCTGGGCTTTGTATACGGGCCTATAGACCATATGAGCGCCCAAAGCGCGACAAGAAGCAATGGCGCCGGATCCATACGGCGTCGCTGTCCCATGCTGACGGATGTTCGAGCGATCTCTCGCATTCTTACTCCGGGCTAATCCACACGCGTTGCGATATTGACGCTTCTGACACCGGCATCGGCGGCTATTGAAAGCACCCGGACAAGGGTGGCGTGCTCGGTCCGCGAGTCGGCATGGATGACCAGAGATGAGGCCGGGTGGACCCGGACGCGGCGCGCAATGGCCTGGCCCAGCTTTTTCATATCCTCCTCGGAGCCGGCCCAGTAACGAACGTCGTCGAAAAACACTATATCTCGACGGGGCGCGGATGGCACTCCCGGCGCCGAGAATATCACGGCGGCGAGGTCGGATGGCGACCCCTGGATAAAATTGGACCTGGGCAGATTCACGATCACTCCTGGCTGGAGGACAATCCTTCTTTCGAGGGCGAGTATAGCCGCCACCAAGAGGAGCATGTTCACCCATGGGACGATGAAAATGAAGCCATGGCATATCCTTGCCTTTGGGAAATAACGGGTTCTGAGGCCGGTGATATCCCGCGGTGTCGGTGCGATGTTCATCCCTTTCAGGCGTCCTTCCCGGTCTGCGCGCCGTCGCCCTGCGGAGCGGTTGCGGCTCCAGCGAAAAAGGCCGTCAGTTCGGATTTGGCTCTTTCCATGTCCAGCACGATGCGGTCTATCTTCACCACCAGGACATTGAATGCGGCGTATGAGGGGATAGCCACGGCCAGACCGGCCGCGGTGGAGGCCAGCGCCTTGAGCAGCGGAGTCGTGACATGGACCGACTGGATCAAGGGGGCGTCGTTCTGGATGCCTATTATCATTTCAGCCAGGCCTACCACGGTCCCGAAGAGGCCCAGAAGCGGCGCCGTCTGGGCCACGGTGGCAATGACCACCAGCCTGCGCTCCATGCGGGATATTTCCGCAAGACTCGCATCGTCGAGGGCCTGGCGAAGCGCTTCCCTTGTGTCGCCGCGGTGAAGTATTGCCGTCTTTGCAATAAACGCGACCGGACCGGGAGTTTCTTCGCATATTGTCGTAGCCTCGCGGATGTTGCCTCTGCGCAGAATGTTGAAAACGCCGCGGAGGAAGTCGTCCACCTTTATTCTGGCGCGGTGCAGGTGAAGCGCTCTCTCCAGAAAGACGGCCAGGGCAACAACTCCGCAGCCCGCGCACAGCCACACCACCGTTCCCCCCATCATGAGCCAATCGCGCATCGTGCGTCTCTCCTCATTCAGGCGCGGAAGAAATCAACTTCCGCTGTTAAGGAAATTCCACCAGTTTTCGGACTTTATTCTCCTGATTCGATCCTCGGCGTCGCGCGCGGCAGGA
>Ga0123519_10012273_pt1 | contig 12492 bp, 13 predicted proteins | sample YelNatPaOPRAMG02_FD_87396 | JGI IMG/M metagenome (GOLD analysis project Ga0123519, IMG submission 87396) | Hot spring microbial communities from Yellowstone National Park - Yellowstone National Park OP-RAMG-02 (version 2) | ecosystem: Environmental > Aquatic > Thermal springs > Hot (42-90C) ...
CGGCGATCGCGGAGCTTTACCGTGCCCCCTGGTACGCGGCCATCGACCTGCGCTGGCTTGCGGTGACGTTGGCCATGGACGTGCCGCGGGGCCCGTCGCTGGAGATCGTGCGGAAGGAGATCTGGGCGCGCCGGCTGGCTGCAACCCGATCCGGGCGGTGATCGCCCAGTCGGCCCTCACACACACACGCTGCTGCCACGCCGGCTTAAAAAAGCGGCATTCAGCCTGTGCGGTTAGACCATCTTTTTGCGGAACTTGGCATTGGCCACAAGCACCATCACCACGCCAAAGACGGCCAGCAGGATGGCCTCGAGTACCAGCACTTCCAACCCTACGCCTTTCAGGTAGATTCCGCGAAGCAACGTAACCAGGTAGCGGGCGGGCACCACGTAGGTAGCCATCTGAATCAGCCAGGGCATGTTCTTGATAGGAACCAGAAATCCCGAAAGGAGAAAGGCGGGCAGGAACGTGGTGAGCATGGCGATCTGGCTGGCCAGGAGTTGGCTTTTGGCGACGATGCTGATGAGCATGCCCATGGCCAGGGCGCCCGCGAGGAAGACCGCGCCCATGCCGAACACCAGGGCCACATTGCCCCGCAGGGGCACGCGGAAGACGAACTGGCCCATGAGCACCGCCAGAAGTACGTCGAACATGGCGATGGCGAAGTAGGGGATCATCTTGCCAGCGATCAGTTCGCGGCCGCGGACCGGGCTGGCCAAGAGCTGTTCCATCGTGCCGCGTTCCCACTCTCGGGCTACGGTCAACGAGGTCAGCAAAGCGGCAATGACCATCATGATTACGGCGATCAGGCCCGGCACGATGCAGTTTCGCGACTCCAGATCGGGGTTGAACCACACTTGAGGGCGCATTTCGACCGGCACGGCCTGGAGGCGGGCGCCCTGGCGGTGCAGTTCGGCCAGGGCCGTGTCTTGGCCATAGATCCGGGCGATGGCCTCGGCATAGCCCAGAGCGATCGTCGCCGTGTTCGAGTCGCTCCCGTCGGCAATCACCTGCACGGGGACACGCCGGCCGGTCTCCACCCGCTCCGCAAAATCCGTGGGAAGCACCAGCGCGATCACCGCTTGCCGGGTATCCAAGGCATGGGCCAGCTCTTCGGGACGCTCCACAAAACCCACCAGATGGAAATAGGGCGAGCCCTCGAAGCGGCTGACAAACTCGCGGCTGGCGTGCGAGCGGCTTTGGTCCCAGACGACCATAGGCACCTCGTCCACATCCACGCTCAGCGCGAAGCCGAAAAGTACCAGCATGAGCATAGGGATGGCCACCGCCATGCCCAGGCTGCGGGGGTCGCGAAGGATGTGGAGGAACTCCTTGTGCGCCAGAGCGGCGATGCGCCTGGGGTTCACTGCCGGACCTCAGCCTGAGGTTGTGCCGCAGAATCGCGGGCGCGAATCAGCGAGACGAACACATCTTCCAGCGAGGGTTCGATCCGCTCCAGGCGTTCCACCCCGTAGCCGCACTGCGCCAAGGCACTGGCCAACGCCGCCTGGGGGGCCTCGGCTTCGTCCACCACCACGTGGATGGCCCGGCCAAACAACGAGGCCTCGTGCACGCCGGGCAACTGTTCCACGGCCAGCAGGGCGTCTTCCGGCCGGTCGCAAGTCAATTCCAGCACGGCGTGGCGCATGAGGGTGGTCTTGAGTTCCTGGGGCGTGCCCAAGGCGATCAGTTCGCCGCGGTAGATCAGCCCCAAACGGTCGCAATATTCGGCCTCGTCCAGATAGTGCGTAGTGACGAACACCGTAACTCCGTCGCCGGCCAACTGATAGATCAGGTCCCAGAATCGCCGCCGGCTGATAGGGTCCACGCCCGAGGTGGGCTCATCGAGGAAGACGATGGCTGGCCGGTGGACGATCGCGCAGCCCAAGGCCAGCCGCTGCTTCCACCCGCCTGAAAGTACACCGGCCAGGCGGCGTCGATGCTCTATCAGGCCGGCCATTTCCAACACCCACTGTTTACGAGCCGCCCGCTGGCTGGAAGGTATGCGGTACACGCCGCTATAAAAATCGATGTTCTCTTCGACTGTAAGGTCCTGATACAAGGAGAACTTCTGGCTCATGTAGCCGATGCGGGATTTGATTGCCTCGGGCTGGGTCCGAAGGTCCAGGCCATCCACGGTCCCTTGGCCGGCGGTGGGGGCCAGGATGCCGCATAACATGCGAATAGTGGTGGATTTGCCGGCGCCGTTGGGCCCCAGAAAGCCAAAAATCTCGCCCCGCGTTACGTCGAAACTCACTCCCCGGACCGCCACGAAGGCCCCAAACCGTTTTTCCAGCTCACGGACCGAAACCGCCAAGTTCACGGGGTGCTCGCGAAGCATCGAACAAGGGGACCGGAAATCCGCGAATTCGAAACCGCCAAATTGGCCATGACCCAATCTGAGATCAGCGGATCTCGAATCGGCACACCCTGAAACGACAAACCTTCCCGCGCCCAGTACAGGCGGGCCGGGCACGATGGCCAACCGGTGGCAAGCTCACCGTCTCGGGAGCCGAGAGGCCGTTCTACTTGGTCGATCCTATTTTGGGCCGATCGAGGCCGCGGGTTGGCCGGTTTCAAGCCCGGCCCGAAAGGCCGTTGGCGCTTTCGATGTTATTTCACTTCGTCGATCTTGACGGGGCGACGTTCCTGGGCGGAGATCAAGGCGGCCTCCAGCACCCGTTGGGTCTGGTAGGCGTCCTGGAAGTCGGGGAGGGGTACCGTGGGTTGTTCGCCGGCCAGCACCTTGAGGATATCGTACGCCTCGTTGGTAAAACCGTGCTCGTAGCCGATCAGATGGGCATCGGGCCACCAGGCGGCCACATAGGGGTGATCGGCTCCGTGGGTGACCATGATGTTGGTCCATCCTTGTACGGCGCGAGGCAGAGTGGCGTCATAGAAGTTCAGCTCGTTCATGCGTTCGAAGTCGAACTTCAGCGAACCTTTGGTACCGTTGATCTCGAAGCCGTTGCGGTTCTGGTTGCCGGTGGCTTGGCGGGCAGCCTCGAAGCTGGCGACGGCCCCGCCGGAAAACCGGGCCAAGAAAAGGACCGTGTCGTCTACGGTAACGTCCCCCCACTCTTCGGCCCCGGCAGTGCCGGCAGCGATACCGCCGGCAGCAGCCCGGGTGGCCGGCTTCTTCCGTTTCTTGATGAACGTTTCGGCGATGGCTCCAACCACCTCGGTGATTTCCTCGCCGGTGACAAAGCGCGTCATATCGACGATATGGGCGTTCAGGTCGCCATGAGCCCCGGAGCCGGCCAACGCCTTGTCGAACCGCCACAACAGGGGTACGTCTTCGTTGGCCCAGTCCTGAAGATAGACGGCTCGCACGTGGAGGATTTTCCCCAGCTTGCCCTGTTTAACAAGCTGGTGGGCCAGGGCTACCGCCGGGACCCGGCGATAGTTGAACCAGACGAAGGTGGGGATGTTGGCTTTGCGGGCGGCTTCGGCCATTTCCCGGGCGTCGGCCAGGGTACCGGCAATGGGCTTCTCGCAGGCCACGGGCTTGCCCGCCGCCAGAGCCGCTTTGGCGACCGGGGCATGGGCATAGTTGGGTGTTACCACGTCCACCAGCCCGATCTCCGGCGATTTGACCACCGCTTGCCAGTCAGTCGATGCGTTCTGCCAGCCCCAGTTGGCCGCAAACGCCTGCGGATTCTCTTCCGGCAGGCCGTATACCGTGTGCAGCACCGGGCGGATAGGCGGCTTGAAGAACTTGGCCACTTGGTTCCAGGCGTTCGAGTGGGAACGCCCCATGAAGCCCTGGCCAATCAAGGCCACGTTGATGGTTTTCATAATCTCGTTCCTCCGAATTGACCTTGCCATGACGAGCCGGCTTGACCGCCGGTTATAAACAGCGCGCTACGCTATTTCAAGGGGCTCGGGCTGGAAACCTCTCCAAGGACCGGCTACCATACGGATAGTGGAAGCGTTGGGAGCGCCGGTCGGGGTAGAACCCCGGTCCTCGGCCGGCGGCGGGATGGCTGGCCGGGCCGTCCTCGGCTTTTCCTCCAGGCGGCACGGGCGCCGTGGCTTGGGCCGATGTCGCAGTGTTCGGCTTGGCCGCCGCAAACCGGGGGAGGAGTCCTCGCATGGCCTGGAATGGAACACGCAAACTCTGGTTGGGCTTGGGGGCTGGCGTGGTGGTCGGGCTGGTGCTGGCCGATCTCTGGCCCCGCAGTCCGCTTTACGCCGTGTCCACTGATCGTACCGATAATCTGGTGATCACCACCGTGCCGGTCGACGAATCGGTCGAGGCGATCTTCGTGTTGGACAGTTTGACCGGCACGCTTCGAGGCGGGGTCCCCTCCTACCGCGCCAAAGGCGTATTCCAGGCCACCTGGGAACGCAACGTCAATGGCGACCTGTTGGGCTACATCAAAGAGTTCAACGCGGGGCTTCAGAAAGCGGCGGCGCGGCGGGGGGGCGTAGCGCGGCCCGAACTCCAAGTCCCCCAAAGCCCCAAATACATGATGACCAGCGGATTGATCGATATGCGCGGGGTGAGTGCTTCCACCCGCCCCGGCCGGTCGATGCTCTATGTGGTCGAGGCCACCAGCGGCGTGGTGCTGGCCTACGTGGTACCGTGGTCGGCCGCCGCCCACTCTGCAGGGACGGTGTTTCAAGCCCCCCTGGATCTCTGGACCGCCGCCCCGTTTACGACTGCCGTCATCCGGTCGGAAGAGTAGAATTATCGCTAGGAGCCCCGGCCGCCAGTACTCGCCTGGCGAGGCATGAGCCCCCGGGGGGCGGTAGTCGCCCCGGCCGATAGCGGCGCGGCCCGCACGTCGCTGGGCGATTTGGCTCCGGTGGCCAACTCATAGAGGGGTTTACGGACGACTCCGGACAACATGTCCACCATCGAGATCACGGTCAACGGTCAGGCGCGTCGCGTGGCTGAGGGTACCACGGTGGCCGACCTTTTGGCTGAACTTGGCCTGCAAAGTCAGATCGTGGCCGTCGAACGCAATTTCCAGGTTGTCCCCCGCCACCGGCACGGGGAGCATCCTCTCCAGGCCGGCGACCGCCTGGAAATCGTCACCCTAGTGGGAGGCGGTTGATGCCCGAGACCGATGTGCTTGCCCCCGATCCGCTGCGAATCGGTTCGCATACGTTTACCAGCCGGCTGATCGTCGGCACGGGGAAATACGCCAGCTACGAGCTGATGGCCAAGGCCTTAGAAGCGGCAGGCGCCCAATGCGTAACCGTGGCGGTGCGCCGGGAGCGCCTGATCGACGCTTCGGGCAGAAATCTGCTGGATTATCTGGACACCACGCGGTACACCATATTGCCGAACACTGCCGGGTGCTTTACCGCCGACGATGCGGTACGCGTGGCCCGCCTGGGCCGGGAAATCCTCTCCCAGTTGAACAACCCCGGAGCCAACTGGGTAAAACTGGAAGTGCTGGGCGACAAGAAGACCTTGTTGCCGGACCCGGTGGCCACCCTGGAGGCCACCGAGCGCCTGGTGGCCGAGGGCTTTCAAGTGCTCGTGTACACCACCGACGACCCAGTGATGGCCCGCCGGCTTAAAGAAGCCGGGGCGACCAGCGTCATGCCGGCCGGCAGCCCTATCGGTTCGGGTCAGGGGGTGCTGAACCCCAATGCCCTGCGAATTTGCCTGGAGTACCTCAAGGATGGGGATCCGGACTATCCGGTCATCGTCGATGCCGGGGTGGGCACGGCCAGCGACGTAACCGTGGCCATGGAATTGGCATAGATGGGGTACTGCTGAACACGGGCATTGCCCATGCCCGAGACCCGATTCGCATGGCCCGGGCGATGCGCCTGGCCGCCGAGTCTGGCCGACTGGCCTATCTGGCAGGCAGCATCCCCAAACGGCTTTACGCCACGGCCAGCAGCCCGCTGGAAGACACGATTGCCCCACGCACCGTACCCACCGCTTGAATCACCGACGGATTGCATTGGCATCGCGGGCCCGGCGGCCCCCCACAAGAGTGGCCGCATTCAATGGCGCGCCCCACGTTGGGGTATGGCCTCCCAATCAGGGGCTCTTTTCTGGCAGAACGCTGGCATTGGCCGCCGCTTTTTGAAAAAATGGCAGTAAGGGCAATCGGTGTGCAAAACGCGGGAAGGTGTGCTCATGACCCAAAGGAATCGCACGGGGTTCACGCTGGTTGAACTCTTGGTAGTGGTGGCCGTTATCGGCATTTTGGCAGGGCTCTTGCTGCCCGCTGTGCTCAATGCCCGGGAACGTGCCCGGCAGGCTACCTGCATGAACAACCACCATGAGCTGGCCTTGGGTGTGCTTCAATACGAAAGCGCCAAACAGCGCCTGCCCGGCTATGTCAATTCGTTTGCGGGTCGGCCTTTGACGTGGCCAGTGGTGCTTCTGGCAGAGATCGGCCGGTCGGATTTGTGGGAGGAAGCCCGCCGCGGCAACGTGGCGGCCCTTAACGGGATGAGCGTGCCCCAGTTCATCTGCCCGAGCGACCTGAAGGGCAAGATGCGAAGCTACGTGGCCAATTGTGGTATGCCGGACAACCTCAGCGTTCCTCCGGCCGATTACGCCGCCAACGGCGTCTTCCATTATTTGCCCGGCGTGCCGGACGATCGTTTCCCCGCCCCGCGACCGGTCAATCCTGTGATGCGCTCGTCGGAGATTCGCGACGGAGCCGCCCAGACCTTGCTGTTGTCCGAGAACCTTCAGATTCCCAACGCCGCACAGCCCGACGCGCTGTACGCGCTGGGCGTAACGCCTGAGCAAAACTATGGCGTGGTGTGGCAGTGGATCGATTGGTCCAGCGCCAGCCCGCCGGGGCAACTGCCCAATGTGCCCAACGCCGAGTGCTGGCAGATCAACCAATGCAAGGACGCCCCAACTCCGTTTGCCCGGCCATCGAGCAACCACGTAGGCGGGGTGATGGTAAGCTACTGCGATGGCCACCAACAGTTTCTGAACGAGCGCATCGATTACGTCACCTTTCAGCACTTGATGACGCCCGACAGCAACAAGGTGGTCAACACCGCGGCAGCACCACCCCGGCCGGTCGGTCCGCCGCTGCCAAGCTACCAAGACCCCGAATTGAGTTCCGAATAGCCTGTCTTCCACGCATGGTGGGCGTTGCGACCCGCGGCGTTTGCGGCCCGCGGCACATTCAAGTGTTGTTTCCGTGCGGGGCGCGAATTGCCAATTCGCCAGCGTCAATAGCACGCATCTACTTGGTTGCCGGGCCGATGCGCACAACGGGTACTTCCCACAAGGGTGTGGGAAGCCGCTCGCTGGTCAGATAGAGGGTCATGCCGTCCTCGCCGAAACAGATGGCCTCGCCCTGGGCGCGGTCGGGCATGGAGATTTCGCGGGGCGGCCGGGCCAAGGCCTGGGCCCACGTTTGCCCCGGCTGCCGCACGAACTCGAAGGCGTTGTTGTAAGTTACCACCACCGCCCGCCGCCCGTCGGGCGAGACATCCATCCCCGTAACCTGGCGCATGTGCAGCGTAGCGACCCGCCGGGCCACTTGGGCCTTGTTCGTGGGGTCTTTGGGCCAGGCCAACACGTAAGCATGGCACTGGGGTCCGCGCTCTTTGCTGACCAGCAGGATGGTCCTGTCGGTCGGGTCGATGCCCACGGCCTCGCAATTGCGAAAATCGTCGTCGAACGAGAAGTAGATGGTCTGCACCACAGGCACTTCGCGCACCAGCACGCCGCGCTGGGGATCCACCGGGGGTTCTTCGACCACGTGCAGCATGTGCACGGCGGCGGCCAAATTATTGTTGCCCGTGTCGGCCACCAATAGGTAAGGCTTGCCGTCCCAGACGAACGAGGCCATGTCTTCCCAGTCGAACGCCCGCACCTCCTTCAGGGCGCATGAACCCAGGTCGCGTCCCTGACGGTCGAAAAGGTACAGCCGGGCGTCGGTGTCGGAATCGTTGTGCGACCAGAACAGCCCCGCCACGCGGCGCGAGATAGCCAGTCCGCTGCTCTCGTCAAGGGACCGGCAGGCCAACACGGCCAGTTGGTGGGGCTGGCCGTAATGGATGGTATGAGGCCCGTCAGGCGGGGCCAAAGCCGCCCGGCGAGCCTGCTCTTGTTGCAGCAACTGGTGGACGTAGCGCTGGTCGGCGTCGCTAAGCGAATCCAGGGGGAGATGGATGGTGCGGCCGTCCAGCGACCTCAGCCACACTTGGCCGTGGTTGCAATCGATGAACTCGGCCTGGAGCTGAGGCTGCCCTGAGCGATGTGTCCAAGCACGAACCTGGGCCACGGCCGGCCCGATAAACAAAGTGGCGGTTGCAAAAAAACCCGCCGCCCCCAGCAGTCTGGCGGCCAACAGCTTCGAGGATTGCATGCCGAAGTACCTTGCGGGCGTAGAGAAAAACGGGCACGCTGTCGTCCCGCTTCGGCCGGGACGGCGCGTCGAGGGCATTGTAGGGGGCTTGGCGGTAAGTGACCAGCGCGATTTGCGCCCTGGTCTGCCGCAGATAGACTAATGGTGATGAACCGATTGCCCCTTCCAACCCTCTTGCCTGGCGTGCTGGCGGTTGTGGCAGCCGCGGCTTTGGTGCTTTGGATTCGCAGCGACGGCAATCCGCTGGTCGCCGCCCGGGTACCGGGGTTGGACCGCCAGCCTTTGTTGGCGCCGGTTCCGGAGGAGCCAACCGCGGCACCGGAGCCAGGCCAAGCGCGGATGTTCGATGGCCGCCCCTCGGCATTGGGGGGCGCCTGGCCGGGGTTCCGGGGGCCGAACCGGGACGGAATAGCGCCGGACGAGGTGCGTTTGGCCCGCCGGTTTCCGCCCGGGGGCCCGCCGGTGCTGTGGGTAGTGCGGATGCTGGGTCCGGGGCATGCGGGGGCGGCGGTGGCGCAAGGCCGCGTGTTCGTCCTCGATTACGACGTGGCCGCCGAAGCCGACACGCTGCGGTGCTTTTCGCTGGACGATGGCCGCGAAATCTGGCGGAATAGCTACCCGGTGGTAGTGGAAGAGAACCACGGCCGATCGCGAACCGTCCCGGCTGTGTTCGAGGACTGCGTGATCACGCTGGGTCCCAAGTGCCACGTGGCGTCGTGGGACGCGGCCAGCGGGCGCTGCCGCTGGATCGTGGACTTGGTGGCCAAGTACCGGGCCAAGGTGCCGCCTTGGTACGCCGGCCAGTGCCCCCTTGTGGACCAGGGGCGACTGATTCTGGCCCCCGCCGGCGAAGCCTTCATGGTGGCTTTGGAGCCGCGTTCGGGCAAAGTCGTATGGCAGACGCCGCGACTGGCCAATTGGGAGATGACGCACGTGTCGGTCGTGCCTATGGACTTTGCGGGCCGGCATATGTACGTCTACTGTGCAAGTGGCGGCGTGGCGGGCATCTCGGCCGACGATGGTGCCGTACTTTGGCAGACCACCGCCTGGGTGGGCAAGATGGCGACCTGCCCCTCGCCCGTGCCGGTAGGGGATGGCCGCATTTTCTTCTGCAGCGGATATAGCGCGGGAAGCATGATGTTGCAGCTCTTGGAGCGTCAAGGACGGCTGGAACCGCAGGTACTGTGGCGGCTGAAACCCCGGCAGTTCGAATCCGAGCAGCACACGCCCATCCTATATCAAGGGCATCTGTACGGGGTGCGAACGGCGGCCGGCGGCGAGCAGTTGGTGTGCCTGGACCTCCAGGGCAAAGAGCTTTGGAACAGCGGGCGGCAGAAGTTTGGCCGCGGCCCGTATCTGGTGGCTGATGGACTACTATTGGCCCTCAGCGACCGGGGCGAATTGATCCTGGCCGAGGCCACTCCAAAAGCCTTTCGCCCACTGGGGCGGTTCCAAGTGCTGCCCGATGCGGTGGACGCCTGGGCACCGATGGCGCTGGTCGGCGGCCGGCTGATCCTCCGCGATTTGACACGCATGGTGTGTATCGACTTGGCCGAGCGCCGATAGCCCGCGGGCGACCGGGTCGGCCAGCCGTGAAAACAGGAACCGGAGAAAGCGACGTGACAGACGAGCGCCCTGCGGTCATTCGGCCCACCGGGTGGATAGTGGCGGTGGTGTTCGCCGCCGTGGCCGCGGGTATCGTTGCCATGGGACTGAACGACCGCTGGGGTCGATCCGGACCGGGCCTGGGCCAGCGGTTCGAGTACCAAATCGAGGCCTACAAACAGATCGATTCCACGTTGCTGCGATGGCAGAAGACAGCCGAGTTCGATACCCAAGCAGGGCCGGCGCGGGCAGTTGCCGTTGGGCCTGATGGCCGGATTTACGTGGGCGGCCAGGAAGCGGTCGAGGTTTTCGATCTCCAGGGCACCCGGGTCGGCCGGTTGCCAGCCGCCACTGCCGTGTACTGCCTGGCGGTCGAGGGTGCGGCAGGAGGCCCCGTTCGCCGCTTGCTGGTGGGCTTGAAAGACCATGTGGAGGTGTGGAGCCCCTCGGGCGAAGTGCAAGCCAGGTGGCCCAGCCCCAGTCCGCGCTCCGTACTGACTTCCATTGCCCTGGTTGGCGACGAGGTGTTCGTTGCCGACGCAGGCACGCAGACGGTGTACCGCTTTTCGCCCGCTGGAAACCTGTCGGGTCGCATCGGCCGCGACCAGCGGGGAGCCGGCGGCTTTGTGGTGCCCAGTCCGTTTTTCGATGTGGCGGCCGGGCCCAAGGGGCTGTTGTATATCGTCAACCCAGGGGCGCTGCGGATCGAAACCCGCACCCGCGACGGCCTGCTCCGGGCCTTCTGGGGTGAGTCGTCGGCCGGCATCGAAGGGTTCTTCGGGTGCTGCAACCCCGCGAACCTTGCGGTGCTGCCCGACGGCCGGCTAGTCACGGCGGAAAAAGGATTGTTGCGCGTCAAGGTGTATACACCGGAGGGCAATTTGGAGAGCGTGGTGGCTGGGCCTCAACAGCTTGAATCGCCCCCTGCGGCATCCGCCGGCTTGGCCGACCACGAATTTACCGCAGTGGACGTAGCCACGGACGCTTACGGCCGGGTAGTGGTCCTGGATCGCAACACAGGTCGAGTGCGCGTGTTCGAGGAGAAACGATGAATCCATCGCCCTACATTTCTGGGAAGGTGGACCGGCGGCAGTTTGTGCAACTGGCCCTGCGAAGCGCGGCTTTGGGAACGCTGGCTACCACCGGCGGCTATCTGGCCCTGCGCAGCACGCCGCCCCCGCGGTGCCCGCGCCGCCGGCCGTGTGCCGAGTGCGGCTGGCGGACCAGTTGCATCTGGTCGGAGACCCCCGGGGCGACGAAGACGATCGGAGGTTAGGCCAGCCATGAGCGACGCTCGTGCCTTTCCACGCCGGGAATTCTTGATCGAAACGGTGCGCTGGACGGGTGCAGCCGCCTTGGCCGGCGTGGCCGGAGCGGCGGCCGGTCGCTCGCAAGCCCCCCAGCCCCATGTGTGGCAGCTCGATCCGGATCTGTGCACCGCCTGCGGCAATTGTGCCACCTACTGCGTGCTGGACATTTCGGCCGTCAAGGCGGTGCAGTTCTTTCCCATGTGTGCGATGTGCGATCCGTGCCCGGGCTATTTCGACTTGGGGCATGTCAATCGCGACACGGGGGCGGAGAACCAGCTTTGTCCGACAGGGGCCATCGTTCGCACCTTAGTGGCCGAGCAGGGCGGCGTGCCCCGCTATGAGTATCCCATAACCGAGGAGTTGTGCATTGGCTGCGGCAAGTGCGTGGCGGGCTGCGCGATGATGAATGGCTCGCTGTACCTCCAGGTGCGGCACGACCGGTGTGTGAACTGCAACCAATGCTCCATCGCGGTGGCCTGCCCCACCCAGGCCTTCCGCCGCGTGCCGGCCGACCAGCCGTATCTGCTCAAGAAGAAGGCCCGCGAGGTGTTGCGGTTGCAATCGGCGCACGGCTAGCGGCACGTAGAGGGTTGCCATGCACACGAGGAATCGGCCGGCGGCGCGTTACGAAGCGACACTCTGGCTCCGCGCGATCGGTCTGGTCTTGGGATTATTCGCCTTGACATGGATGGCATTGGGGGGGGCAAGCGCGCAAGAGCTGCTGTCGCGGCCTGAAATCCCGGGCTACAGCACCCCGGAGGTCATCTATCCCTCACCTCGCCCCCAGTGGCTGGAATACGTGCACGTGGCCGGCTTGGCCGCCATGTTGGCGCTGGCCTCGTATCTGGCGATCTGGCGGCGCTGGCGAGCCGGCTTGTTCATGCTGGCCGTGGTCTCGCTGGTGTGGCTGGGCTTTTGGCGCAGGGGATGCGTGTGCCCCATCGGCTCGATCCAGAACATTACGGCGGGCTTGGCCGACCCCGCTTTTCCCGTCCCTTGGACCGTGGTGCTCATCTTCGCCTTGCCAATCGCCTTTGCCCTGGTATTCGGCCGGGTGTTTTGCGCGGCGGTTTGTCCCCTGGGAGCGGTTCAGGAGTTGGTGGCCATCCGGCCAGTCAAGGTGCCGGCCTGGTTGGAACACACGCTGGGACTGGCCAGATACATCTATCTGGGGCTGGCGGTGGTGTACGCAGCCACGGGGACGGCTTTTATCGTGTGCGAGTACGATCCATTCGTGGGCTTCTTTCGGCTTTCGAGCACCGCGA
>Ga0123519_10012276_pt1 | contig 12491 bp, 10 predicted proteins | sample YelNatPaOPRAMG02_FD_87396 | JGI IMG/M metagenome (GOLD analysis project Ga0123519, IMG submission 87396) | Hot spring microbial communities from Yellowstone National Park - Yellowstone National Park OP-RAMG-02 (version 2) | ecosystem: Environmental > Aquatic > Thermal springs > Hot (42-90C) ...
ATGAATCTTCTGGAAAACATCTCCAGTCTCCTCTTGAGCCGCCTCTCTGTTTTCTGTTGAATTACGAGAATCCTTCCGCCTCTGTCTATCAATCTTATAGGTTCACGCGGGACATTAAGTCCAATCTCCACCTCCGGACAGACATCGATTATCCTGAGGCCCTGACTCAAAAGCCTCTCTTTGATGTCGTAAACCCGCACCTCAGCGTCATATCTGCACTTTACAGATAGAAGGCATCTGGATACAACCGCTATCTTTGTGGACAAGCGCGTATCTATACTTTTCTCCTCTTGAAAGCCGGGATATCCATCTGTTCTTCGATAGGAACCTGAGTGGGTTCTCCCATACTCTCCAGAACGCTCGTATACTTCTCAGTCTCGTCCACAATGGCTGTATTATATGCCGGTTTGCTTGCCCTCTTCGATGCAGGGATATCTCTGTCCACAAACAGATCGGATGTAAATACTTCCCTTCTAACCTTCTCTGACCTGTCGAATCCGGTTGCAAATATAGTAATCTTTATCTCGTCATCCGGCATCCTCTCGTCTATTACAGCACCAAAAATGATGTTGGCGTCCGGGGAGGCAGCCTCTTTTATAGAACTGCAAGCCTCATTAATCTCCTGAATCCCTATATTGAGAGAGCCGGTGATATTGATAAGAACTCCCTGTGCACCATCGATCTTGACATTCTCGAGGAGTGGTGAGGATACCGCCTCGGTGGCTGCCTCTATCGCCCTCTTCTCACCCGACTTCCTGCCCGTACCCATAAGTGCAAGACCCTGATTGGACATAATTGCCTTTACATCTGCAAAATCGACATTTATTAGACCGGGGACATTTATGATATCCGTTACTCCCTGAACTGCATTCAATAGAACATTATCCACCATCAAGAATGCGGTCTTGAAGGGGACATTACCTGCAACAGAGAGGAGTTTCTGGTTTGGAATAACAATCAGGGTATCCACATACTTCTTGAGTTCGTTGATGCCATTTATTGCCTGATTGAGCCTCTTCTTGCCCTCGAACTCGAATGGCTTTGTAACCACTCCGACCGTCAGGATACCCATCTCCTTTGCAACATTCGCTACAACCGGTGCTGCCCCTGTACCGGTACCTCCACCCATTCCTGCTGTGATAAACGCCATATCCGTCTTGTCCAGATACTCTGCAATCTGGTTCTTGACCTCCTCAGCGGCGTTCTTCCCAATCTCCGGGTTTGCACCTGCACCGAGCCCTCTCGTAAGTTTTGGGCCAAGTTGGACCTTGACCGGAGAGAGGTTATGTTCGAGGCTCTGCAGGTCAGTATTCATCGCTATGAAATCGACCCCGCTGAGCCCGGCACTGATCATCGTATTCAGGGCATTCGTGCCGCCTCCTCCTACGCCAATTACCTTGATACTTGCATTCTTCTTTGCTTCCTCGATAATGCTTATCATATTACTCCTCCTTCTTAAAATCCAAAATTAAAATGAATCCCTTACATACTTCATAAATCTCGAAAGTACTCCACCCGACTTCTTTCTGTTGAAATCCGACATCGTAGCATTCTGGGCATTGAATCCATACAAGAGCAGTCCGAGCACCTCCGAATACTCCAATTTGTTGTTGACCACATCCCTTAGACCACCAATCCTGTCTGTGAGTATATTGTTGCCTATACGAACCGGCATACCAAAGATATTCTCTGCCAGCTCTACAATCCCATCTATATATGCGCTACCTCCTGTAATGACAATCCCGGAACCAATCTTATCCATAGAGTTGGTAGTCTGGAGCTCCTTACTGACCAGTTCGAATATCTCTTCCAGCCGAGGCTGAATTATGTCTGCGAGCATCTGCCTCGATAGAGAACGGGGAGGTTTCCCGCCAACGGAGGGCACCTCTACATATTCGTCCTTGGAGACCCTCGATGAGAGGGCACATCCGAACTTCTTCTTTATAAGCTCGGCGTCCTCGGGTGGTGTTCTGAGCCCTATCGCTACATCATTCTTGATATTGACCCCACCGAGCCCAATCGATGACACGAAGGAGATCGAGCCCTGATGAAACATAGCAATATCAGTAGTTCCGCCACCAATGTCCAGAAGTGCCACACCGAGGTCCTTTTCGGCGGGCGTGAGAACCGAGAAGGAGGATGCGTAGGCGCCAAATACCACCTGCTTTACACTGAAGCCTGCACGACTCACACACTTCACGATATTCTGGACCACAGAGATAGATGCCAGAATGAGATAGACCTTTGCCTCGAGTCTGACACCGCTCATACCGATCGGCTCTTTGATGCCCTCCTGTTTATCTACGATATACTCCTGAGGCAAGACATGTATGAGCTCCTGATCCTGTGGAACCTGAATGGTCTTGGCAATCTCGATCACCTTCTCCACATCCTCGAAAGAGACCTCATCCTTCTTGATTGCAACAGTCCCTTTGGATGTAATCCCTTTAATGTGATTGCCAGAGATGCCTACATAGAGTTCCTTCACCTCACAGCCCGACATACGCTCTGCAACCGATACGGCATTGGCAATTGCATTGACCGTATCCTCTATGTTGATTATCACACCCTTCTTGACACCGGTAGATTCCTCCACACCGAAGCCAAGGATCGATAGCTGGGAGTCCTTCACCTCCCCTATCAACGCAACTACCTTCGATGTCCCGATATCAAGTCCTGCAATAATGTTTTCCCTCTTGCCCATAGTGCCCTCCTTCTGAGATCACTTCTTCTGTTTATATTTCATTGCATACATACCTTCCCGGTTTATGTCGAGATATACTATCTCCGGATTCATATTGGACTTGTTTGCCTGATTGAGTATTATGCTCAATGTATTGAGCTTGTTTTGATAATTGCCCTGCCCGAGACGAATCTCGAATATATTCTTCCCAACAATCAGAGAGACATCACCGTTCTTTTCGAGTAGTATCTCCGAGAGAGTAAGCTGCGGAAACAGTGTCGAGAATTTATTATTTATTTCGATCAGGGATGTTATCTTTTGTCTATATAGCGGGATGTCGCTCATATAATCATCTTTGGATATGCCTGAAATAATGGGGAAGTCGAAGAGTTCATCTTTGGACAACCGCTTGAAGACAATCCCGCTCTCATCTACCAGATAGAGTTGAGAAAAATTAATCAGTATGACCGGTTTATATTCGAGGATATCAATAGATACCCAGTCCGGGAGGTGTTTGTGTACACTGACCTTCTTTACCCACGGGTGATTCTTTATCTGTTCGGCGGATTTGTCCGAGGAGAACGAAAATATATTATCACCGATACCTATACCGGACAGGTCTCTAATATCATCTGCATAGGAATATTTTGTGCCAAATACATATATCCGTTTTACAGCGAAATAATCGGATGTCTTCAGAAAGATCGACAATCTATATACCCCAAAAGAGACGAGCACAACGAAGAATACAGAGACTATATAGAACAGGTTTTTCAGGAAGAAGACCTTCATCCTGCCCTTATACAATCTTCTTCGTCTCTTTTGGATATGAATGCCCATCAATAACTCCTGACAAGTTTCGCCTTTCTCGAATCTCTCTCGAATGCCAGATCTATCAGCCTTCGTATTATATCTTTATAACTCAAACCACTCGCCTTCCACATCATTGGGAACATCGAGATCTCAGTGAACCCCGGGATAGTATTGATCTCGTTTATGTAGATACCCCTGCTGGTCAGAAAGAAATCCACCCTTGCCATACCCTCCAGACCGCAGCTGGTATACGCCTTGACTGCCATTTCCCTTATTCGATCTGCGGTCTTTCTATCTAAATCGGCTGGGACGATCGTACGGGAACCCTCTTTTATGTATTTTGCCTCATAATCGTAGAACTCATTGACGGGGACGACCTCCCCGGGTACAGCCGCTATTGGTTTCTCGTTTCCCATTACGGCACACTCTATCTCCCTTCCCGTGATACTCTTCTCGAGAATAATCTTTTCATCATAGGTAAACGCAGACCTCACACCCTTTCTCAACTGACTTGGGTTCTTGGCCTTGCTTATACCAACAGAGGAACCCAAATTCGCCGGCTTGATAAAAATCGGGAACCCGAATTCACCAATCGCCTGTCTCATTATTCTATTCTTGAGCGACACGGACATATAGGACATAAGGACATAAAATGGCACTATCGGGAGGTTGTTGTCTCTCAAGACCCGCTTACATATCTCCTTATCCATACAGACCGAGGAGGCAAGTACACCTCCACCTACATAGGGGAGATTCGCCATCTCGAAAAGCCCCTGAATAGTCCCATCCTCGCCAAAGGTGCCGTGGAGTACCGGGAATGCGACATCCAGTCGGGTAATCACCCTTCCCTTGCCTCTCCCTATTGTAATGAGCTCCGGCCTCGAGGACTCGAAGGTGAGCGTGCACTCCTCTCCGGCATTTATTATTTTGGAGAAATCTTCCACACCGGTAAGGTTCTTCCCGAGATATCTGAAATTGCCCCGTTTGTCTATGCCCATAAGATACACATCGAATCTCTGCCTGTCTATAGCATTATAGACATTCTTGGCAGAGCGCAGACTTACCTCGTGTTCACCGGACCTGCCACCAAAGACAAGTAATAGATTCTTCTTCATATCAAAACTCCCCTAATAATCTGATCTCGAGTTCCAGCCTGATTCCAAACAATTTCTGTACCTCGGATCTTGCGATATCTATTAGTTTGATAACGGACTTTGCATCTGCATTTCCCCTGTTTACGATGAAGTTCGCGTGCATCTGTGAGATCTCTGCATCGTTCAGTCTCAAACCCTTGAGCCCGGCGAGCTCTATCAATCTGCCCGCGGAGTCCTCCTTTGGATTCTTGAATACAGAGCCAGCGGAAGGATAGCCATAGGGCTGTGACTTCTTTCGATACTGCTTGAGCTCCTCTACACTCTTCATAGATACATCCCTGCCTCCATCTCGCAATACTATCTCGGCAGAGAGAATCACCGAATCCTCCGGGATACCACACTCTCTATATGCAAAGAAGAGCCTTCCCCTCTTGAGGGTCTCCAGCTCCCCCATCTCCCTGATGAGTGTCAGGCTGTTTACTATATCGCCCATCTCTCCGAGTCGGGTACCCGCATTCCCGGCAATCGCACCACCCACACTACCGGGGATGCCAAAGCAAAACTCCGTACCTATGAACCCGTTCTTTATGGCGAACTCATTCAATCTGGCAAGAGATTCACCCGCCATAACATTCAGAAATACCTCCTGCTTCTCTCTCCTGATTATCTTGATCCCCTTCATTATCCCGGCGAGTTTGATTACACAACCCTTGAGTCCCTTATCGGACACGAGTATATTCGTACCAGAGCCAATGATGTATCTCTTTATTCCGTTCTCATCCAAGAATCTTATTGCCTTTATGAGGTCATCCTGCGTCTTTGGCATAAACAGGAGCTCGGCAGGACCACCAATCTTGAATGAGGTGTGCCTCTTCATTGGCTCATCTGCCAGAAATGAACCATCTACGAGTATTCTCAATTCCTTTATCCAATCCCTCTTCATTGTCTCAAAAACTCCTCTCCTATCCTATAGACAGAACCGGCACCTATCGTAATTATTGCATCTCCATCTCTTGCATTTGCTCTCAGATAATCTACTATCTCGCTGCTCTCTTTGTATAGTCTTGCTGTGCTATTTCCCGCCTTCTTCAATGCAGAAAGGAGATTCAGGGAGCTTACCCCCTCAATAGGTTTCTCCTGTGCAGGATAGATCTCCATCAAGATCAAATCCTCGACATCGGTAAAGAGCCTCACAAACTCATCGAACAGAAAATATGTGCGAGTAAATCTGTGGGGCTGGAATACCACGAATACCCTTCTGCGATTCAGGAGTCTGAGCGTATCGAGAGTCGCCCTTATCTCTGTTGGATGATGTCCATAGTCATCTATCACCAGAACACCGCCCTTCTCCCCCTTTATCTCGAATCTCCTGCCTATCCCCTTGAAATTGACGAGAGAGGAAGATATCTTCTCTTGCGGTATCATCAACTCGTCGCCCACCGCAATAGTCGCGACCGAATTAAGGACATTGTGCATACCCCTCAGACTGGTCTTGAACCTCCCATATAGTCTGGAATCCTTGAATACATCGAAGGATACATCGGTGCTCCTGAGCTGGATATTGTCCGCCCTGTAATATGCCTCCTTGGATAGACCATAAGTAATCACCCTGTTTTTCAAGTATGGGAGTATCTCTCTGACCCCCTCATTCTCAATACAGGCAAGTACAAAACCATAGAATGGGACCTTGTTCCCGAACTCAATGAAGGCGCTCTTTATCGCCTCGTAATTCTTATAGAAATCCATATGCTCTCTGTCGATATTCGTTATTATTGCAATCGTCGGGAGTAGAGAGAGAAACGAACCATCGCTCTCGTCGGATTCTGCCACCAGAAATTCGCCCCTGCCAAGGATCGCATTCGTATTGAACCTGTTCAACCTGCCACCAATGATAACTGTCGGGTCGAATCCTGCGTCTATCAGGAGTGTAGATATCAGAGATGTCGTGGTAGTCTTTCCGTGCGCACCCGAGACCAGTATCGAATACTTCATCCTCACCAATTCTGCCAATAGTTCAGCCCTTCGTATCACTGGTATCCGGAGTCTTTGGGCATTTACTATCTCCGGATTGTCCTTACTGATAGACGAGGAATATATTATCACATCCTTGTCGATTACATTCTCCGGCTTATGTCCTATCTCTACAGGTATATTCGAGCCTTTGAGCCTGATGATATTATCGTTTATTGCAATATCAGAACCAGAGACATCAAATCCAAGGTTATGAAAGACCTCTGCCAGGCCGGACATTCCTATTCCGCCTATACCAACGAAGTGCATTCTTTTGAATCTGAGATGAATCATCCTCTCTTCCCTTTTACGAGTGTTATTACGAAATCCATAATCTCTCGAGCCGCCTCTGGTTTTGCTATCCGGCTCGCGTGTTCCGACATACTCTTGAGTCTCGTGGGGTCCCGCTTCAAGGACAGAATTGCCTCAGCAAGTATCTCCGGTGTAAGTGTCTTCTGCTCGAGCATAATGGCAGCCCCTGCATCCACGAGCTCCAGGGCGTTGAGTCTCTGATGGTCATCTGCTGCATATGGATACGGGATCAGAATAGACGGCTTCTTGCAGACCGTAATCTCTGCAATCGATGTGGCACCGGACCTGCATATCACGAGGTCAGCCGTCCTGTATGCGGTTGACATATCATCTATGAATTCGGTTACATAGGCGCTTATCCCGGCGCTGCCATATCTATTCTTTATCTCCTCGAAGTCCTTCCTGCCCGTCTGATGAGTGATATTGATAGGTTCCTTCTTCTCGTTTATGATCCTGAATGCCTCAACTGCCATCTCATTGATGAAATGAGCACCCTGTGAACCGCCGAAGACGAGTACCGTAAAATACTCATCCTCGATGGAGTCATTTATGAAATTGTCGAAGAGCTGTCTCCGCACTGGATTGCCAAGCCACTCGACCCTCTTGGCCTTGAAATACTTATATGAATTCCTGAAGGCTGTTATTACTGCATCTACAAAACGGCCAAGAATCCTGTTGGTAAATCCAGGGATGATATTTTGTTCGAGAAGGAACCTCTTCTTTCGCATAAGATATGCGGCGATGATTACCGGGGCACAGGCATAACCACCCGAACCTATTACCGCATCCGGATTGAACTTTCTGATTATCATCATTGCCCTTATGATGGCAATAGGCAGACGCAAAAGCCCCGATATCAGACCCAACAGACCTCCCCCTCTCAGAGGTTTGATATTCAAGAAGACACAATCATATCCCTTCTGCGGTAGAATCTCCCTCTCTATTCCCCTCTCCGCACCCACAAAGAGCACCTCGTTCCCTTTCTTGCGCAACAATATCTCCTCTGCAAGGGCTATTGCAGGAAAGAGATGTCCTCCGGTGCCTCCACCTGAAAGTAAGAATTTCATACTCTACCTCTTCTTGCCATTCTATGCACTGCGACACTCACATCTGTCTTCAATGCATCTGGATCTTCCACAGCGATATCGCTGTTTCTATAGATACTATTGAGGATCCCAACACCTATCAGAGAAAAGATTATGGACGAGCCTCCATAACTGATGAACGGGAGAGTGAGACCCTTTGTTGGAATCAGACTCATTACAACCGCCGTATTTATGAGTACCTGATATGCAAACATAATCGTTATACCAAAGCCCAGATAGACCCCGAACAGGTCCCTTGCCCTCAACGCTATCCTGACTCCAGAGACTATAAACACGACGAACAGAAGGAGAATGACGCTTATACCAATGAATCCTATCTCCTCACCCACAATCGCCAGAATGAAATCAGTATGTGCCGCCGGCAGATACAAGAGTTTCTGATTGCTCATCCCAAGACCTTTACCGAATATCCCACCCGATCCAATAGAGATGAGGGATTCATAGATCTGATAACCTATCGAATCCTTGTGCATCTCGGGATTCAGAAACGCCAGCATCCTTGCCCGTTTATACGGAGAGCGCATAATTATGAAATATACAACTGGTAAGGACACCAGGACCATACCGAACAGATAACTCAATCTGGTACCTGCTATAAAGTAGAGTGACAGGAAGGTAAAAACGAGCAATACAGTCGTACCAAAATCCGGTTGTTTCAAGAGTATAACCGACACCAGCCCAACGACCATAAGGCCCGGCAGGAATCCACTCTTGAACGAGCTGATCCGCTCCTGTGACTTACTCACGAGATATGCCATATATATCACAAAGCCGTATTTCAATATCTCCGATGGCTGGAAGGTCAGGATCCGAAGATTTATCCATCTCCTTGCCCCGTTCTTCACAACTCCGATACCTGGCACATAGACAAGTGCAACAAGGGCAATACAGAAGAAGATTATAATATATGGATGCCTCTTGAAAACGCTATAATCTATGCTCGAGAATAGTACCATACCCAAAAGCCCTGCAAACAGGTACATCAGGTGCTTCATCAGGAAGTATTCGGAATCACCGAACTGCTTATCTGCATATACCGACGAACTCGAGTAAATAAAGATTACTCCTATCGATACCAGAATCAGTACGCTGAAATTCAGAAATTTATGAATATTATGCTCCATATCTACCTCAGACCCATCACGATCTCTTTGAATACCCTACCCCTCTGTTCGTAATTGGTAAACATATCATAGCTCGAACAGGCAGGGGATAGAAGCACCACATCTCCGGGTCTGGAGACTACAAATGCCCTCTCTATTGCTCTCTGGAAATCCGAACCAACGAGCTCTATATCTGTCACACCCCTCAGATCATTCTCTATAATACCGGATGCCTCACCAATGGCTATGATCTTCTTTACCCTTTCCTTCACAACATCCTTCAATATCGTATAAGGCGTACCCTTATGCCTGCCACCGGCGATCCAGATGATGTTCGAATCGAAGGATTTCAAGGCAACCAGCGTGGAATCTATATTAGTTGCCTTCGAGTCATTATAGTACCTGACACCCCTTAACTCTCTTACGAACTCTATTCTGTGTTCGAGACCCTTGAAACTACCTATCCCACTCTCTATCCCGGAAGGGTCTGCGCCGGCAACGAGAGAGGCGAGAGTCGCTGCAAGTACATTCTCGAGATTGTGTTCTCCCACAAGGTAATTATTACGATAATGTATACTGCCCGATCTGTCTTCCAAGTCATAGACTATCTCAATGCCACCACTCCTTCTCTGCAAGAATATATCCGCATCCTGTTCATTGGTCCTGGAGAAGTACAATCTCTTGCAGGAAAACCTGCCCGTCATCGAGACCAGTTCATCACAATCTCTATTCAGGATCACCGGCGAATCGGCCCGGAGATTCAAGAATATCCTCGACTTGGCATCCTTATATTCATCATAGTCCTTGTATTTGTCCAGATGGTCTGGCGAGATATTGGTAAAGACCACGATATCCGGTCTGAATTTTTCTATATTCTCGAGCATAAATGAAGATACCTCTACCACGGCATACTCGTAACTCTCTCTCGACAAAGGCATATAAGACAACGGATTTCCGATATTACCTCCAACGAATGTCGATACATTCGAGGTATTCAATATATGTCCTATGAGAGCTGTCGTGGTGGATTTGCCATTCGTCCCGGTAATTGCAATAATCGGTTTATCGATGAACATACAGGCAAACTCGAGTTCACTCACCACCTTCACACCCGCCGATTCTATTCCCCTGATTATGTCCTCTTTCAGGTGGACACCGGGGCTTATGACAAGCAAATCATAGTCTCTTATCCTATCGAATGAATTCTTACCACTCTCGTACTCTATCCGATTCTCTTTCAATATCTCTATATTCTCTCTGTTCTCGTCCTCACTCTTGATATCGGAGACGAATGGTATTCCACCCCTATCCCTGGCAAGCAGAGCAGCGGCTATTCCAGATCTGGCTGCACCTAATATGAAGATTTTACTGCCTCTGATATCCATCCACTACCTCAATTTCAATGTGGCTATTCCCATTATTGCCATAATAATCGAGATAATCCAGAATCGTATGATCACCTTCGTCTCGGGCCAGCCCTTCTTCTCGAAGTGATGATGGAGCGGAGCCATCCTGAATATCCTCTTCTGCATAGTCTGATATGAGATCACCTGCATAATGACCGATATTGCCTCTATCAGGAAAAGGCCGTTTACTATCATAGAGATTATCTTCATCTTGATGAGAACGGCTATCGTTTTGAGAGAGGTACCGAGTGAGAGAGAGCCCACATCCCCCATAAATATCTCAGCCGGATAGAAGTTGTACCATAGAAATCCTATACCAGCACCAATGAGAGATGCCAGAAATACAGTCATCTCACCAGCTCCATCTATATAGGCAATCTTCAAGTATTCCGCTATATTGAAACCAGCCAGAACAGTACCGGCACCGTAGGCAAGCAATAGAAAGGCCGTGGCAGATATGAGGGTAGGACCTATCGCCAGTCCATCCAGCCCATCCGTCAGATTGACTGCATTTGCAGTACCAACGATCACCAGTCCGGCAAACAACAGATAGAAATAACCTATATCCGGGTGAAATAGCTCCGTCTTTATGAATGGAAATGTAATCCTCGAATCGAAGTCGAACCACCTGATCAATATGCCAAAGACAACGAACACGAGCAGGAACTCGATAACCAGTCTCACCCTGCCCGATAGCCCCTTCGAACTCTTATTCCTGAACTTGGAGATATCGTCGAAGAGCCCCACCAGACCAAAACCTATACTCGTAACCAACAAGACTATAATATACACATTTTTATAATCTGCCCAGAGGAAGGTAGATACTGACATCGCTATCAACATCGCAATTCCACCCATAGTCGGGGTACCAGCCTTCTTGAAGTGAGTCTCCGGCCCATCGTCCCTTATATTCTGTCCCAATTCCCTCTTCTTGAAATACGAGATCAAAAAGGGTATCATCTTGTAGACAATGATAAACGACAGAACAGCGGCGAGAACCATCCTGAAGGTTGGATACCTGAATACATTGAACGCCGAAAAATATGTCTTCAATCCATAGAAGAAGTAGTATAACATAGGTCCCTCTACAAAATTGCCTTGAGTTCCTCGACCACCTTATCCATCCTCATAGAATGCGAACCCTTTACTAAGACGGCGGAATTCTTCTCGATGAGCTTCCTCACTATCGAAGCGGCGTCATTGTGGCTGATAGCCATAAATATCCTGTTTTCATCGAAACCGGATTTTATAGCCCCGTCCTTGATTCCGACCACCTCCCTGCCCAGCAAGACCAGAAAATCGATATTCTTCAAAGCCGCAATAATGGTCCCAATCCTGAAATGTAGATTATACGAATCCATTCCCAACTCGAGCATATCGGAGAGGACCGCGATTCTCTTCGAGGAATCACTCAAGGACAGATACCTCAATGCACCCTCCATAGATGACGGATTGGCATTATAGGTATCATCGATTACAGTCGAATCGGACAATCTTATGAGGTTCATCCTCCCTGAAACAGATTGTACCGATTCTACTCCTCTCTTGATATCACTCGTATCTATCCCGAGCGCAAACGCAACCGACACAGCGGCGAGCAGATTATCGACATTGTGCATCCCTGCGAGATTCAATCTAACGGATAGACTCCTCTGTCCTATTCTCAACCTGACATCCGAGTGGTCATTGTGTACCAACGGCTCAGATTCGAGCATCACATCCGCCCTTCTATTCTTCGAAAATGTTATCGTCTTCCTTTTAATCGAATCCGCCTTCTTTAATATCATTGGATCGTCCAGATTTATAATGCAGGTCGAGTCCTCCGGTATATTCTCGAACAACTCCCACTTTGCACTCAGAACGCCCGCGATAGAACCAACTCCCTCCAGATGTGCCTCTCGCACATTGGTAATCAACCCGATATGCGGTTGGGAGATCGCTGTAAGTCTCTTTATCTCCCCAAA
>Ga0123519_10012279_pt1 | contig 12488 bp, 15 predicted proteins | sample YelNatPaOPRAMG02_FD_87396 | JGI IMG/M metagenome (GOLD analysis project Ga0123519, IMG submission 87396) | Hot spring microbial communities from Yellowstone National Park - Yellowstone National Park OP-RAMG-02 (version 2) | ecosystem: Environmental > Aquatic > Thermal springs > Hot (42-90C) ...
GGTGGCAGATGTATATGCTTGGACTAGGACTTTTTATTGCGACTGAATCGCAGTGTTTTCAGCACTTTGCCAATAAGCTGTTGAGTGACAGAGACACAGCTAGTTGCTACTATCGTAGCTTTTGCTTTCTCTAAGGTGATCAATGGATCGTTTTCTACCATTGACCGCAAACACGCTTTGAGAATATCGGTTTCTGGCGCGGAGCGCCTCTACTCGTTTCTTTCAGTCTTCCTCAATCATCTGAGCATTGTACCATGTCTGGCCTTACTGAGGAATGCAGTCCTCGTTGCGCTGTTCAGTAAAGTATATCTATCCTCCAGGCAATTCGTCATCTATCTACACGGCACATTGCGTATTTTCTTCGATCTGCAGTTACTCTCCGCAGCGGGGGTAAACCGAAAATCGAGATGAAACGCAATCAGGGCGTGCATCGGCAGTCCATGGAAGTATTCCTGCAGTGCTCATCATAGAGTGCTGTCAGGAACCGTTTCCAGATCGCCTGGACAACTTCAAAGCATCCCATAACTTGAAATGGTCATGCAGGTAGACGCTCTTGTGGTATCGTGCTTCCTTTCAAGTAAGATCCCAGCGTAAGGTTCCCCAGAAACGAGCGCGACATGAAACGCGATCAATTCTGCCCCAAGTTTTGAAACCTAAAACCCGTGCATACCGAGTCCATGCCTCGTGTGTTGTGAAACACGAGTCCCTGAATGCTGAGCGTCGTTTCTGGACCCGCTGGCATGCCGGCTGGCGAACGACGCAACAAGGTACTCGACGGCGTCTTGGGGCCAGTGAAAAGGACACAGCGACTTGCACGCGAAACCGGCATCGATTGAGGCCAGATACAGCTATCTTGGGGGTGCAGGGTGTCGGTCCTCGTCACGCAACCGGCGTCGAGAGTCCAACAATAAACGCTTTAGCGGAGACTGGAACTGTGCTCTCGGGGAGTTGTTTGTACCCAATCGGTTGGAACTCGAAAAACCAGGCGGTTGGTTTGATCATGCAGCGCGTGCGCCTGCTCTGGCCGCTCGTTCGGCGAGTTCACCAACGAGAGGCCCAGCTCGCCTCGTTACGAGCTCTGCACCGAATGCAGCCTGAGGCCTTACGTCAGGTGCGGTCCCTAACCTCGCTGGGCCAGCTTGGAAACCAAAAGATGAAAGGTTCCGCTCGCAGGGACTCGATAGCGGGACTCTGGAAAGGTCCACTCCGGAGTGTGCTGCAGCGGCGGACGCTTTTCATTCAAACCGCTGCTACCCCGAACCCGAACTCTGTAAAGTTTTTACCTGGATCCGTTGTGATGGAAAACGAGGGGACCTATGACTTTCCCACGCCGCAAGCAGCGAGAGCCTCACCCCTTGCGGATAAACTCTTCCAAATTGACGGCGTCGTGGGGGTCATGTTTGGACCGGACTTTATCACGGTCACGAAGCGTGAGGACATTGAATGGAACGTTCTCAGACCCGAGATCTTCTCGGTCATTATGGATTTCTACATGTCTGGACAGCCGCTGTTCATGGATGCCTCAACGGGAAGCGCGGACGCGCCGGGTCTCAACGAGGATACACGGATCCTTGACGCGGATCCTGAACATGTAGCCATGATCAAAGAACTCATCGAGACGAGAATTCGACCTGCAGTCGCTGAAGATGGTGGTAGCGTTTTGTACCGCGGCTTTGAGGAAGCAACGGGTACCGTCCTCCTCGAGCTACAGGGAGCATGCTCGAGCTGTGCCAGCAGCAGCGTGACACTGAAAAATGGAGTCGAAAACATGCTCCGGCACTACGTGCCTGAAGTGAAAGCCGTGCGAGAAGTGAAGAATGCCGAACGCGAAATGATGGAGGCCGAAAGCAATCGAATGCTCCACGAACTGGAGCGTCGGTTTGCCCAGCAGCATGATGCGACGCCCGCCAAACGCTGATCGATTTCCGCGCTTTGACTGCACCTGTGCCGCGTCTGTCGAAGCAGTGTGGCGTTTGCGAGGCAAAAACACAGGTTGCATTGCTGTAGATGGGGCAGGCTGGAATCGAGCGTACTTGCATGCATCTTGATGATGACGTCTTGGCGTGCGCTCTCTGCTGGCACCAGGACTTGCTCGGATGGATTACCGCTTCGTCTGCGATGTTGGAGAGCGTTGCGGCCGTCTGTAGGATACCGTTGTACGGGATGCAAACTGCTGCACTGCTCAGGTAGCGGTTTTGGCGAACGCGGTCTGGAAATTGTTCGCGCCAGGTCACCGCTGAACGCGAGATCGTGTGGCGAGCGCGCTTCTCAACGCATGCTGCTTTGTACCGCATCAAACGTTCCTGTACACTTTTTAGCACAGAGATATTCTTTCTCTATTTCCGTCTCAGTCTGTGATGTGTTTTCGTGGATATCATGCGGGCGCCTCGTAACCGCAATGGAACGATTCGCGACATCTTTTGGAAGCGAGCGCACCGTTGGACTGCAGTTCTGCAGTGGTGACACGTTTCCTAGCATTGGACAGAGCGCTCGGATACGGATAGCAGGCCACTGGGAATGGTGCTCGCGGACTGATTTTTTGTCTGGATCCAGAACGTAAACCCAAAGGCGTCACATCTGCGTCCGCGTACCTGTTCGTGCTGGCTTTGATAGTGACGGTATGCAGAACAGCACGAGCACCTCGGTGTCTTCGAATGGTACGAGGATGTATCGAACCGCGCCCAAGACGACGTGAGTGGTATGCGCCGACGAGAGCAGCATCGAGTGGACGCCGCTCGACATATCGCGTTCGTGTACTCCCCACGAAGGTGCGCGTGTGGTGCGTGTTCATCATGGGAACCAGCACCTCATCGGGAAGGTCTACGAAGGAATCATTTGGAAAACGAGGGTGCTTTCTCATTTGTGTATTACCTGTAATGGCATTTTGCGATGACGCCCGCCCTGCGGCGACTCGAGATGCTCGTCTGTGCGCGTCTTCTATGAAAGCCCATTTCAGAATAGAATAGGACGGGTCCACTTATGCAACTGGGGTTTGCATACAAAAAATCTGGATATCTTGCCAGTGTCATGAATTCCAGTAATTACGGGTTTCATTTGCGGCTGCTCCCTTTTCCTCCCTCTTGTATGAGGCTTTAAAAATGCCGGTCTGTCCTGTCAATCTAGTCTCGTTATTCGTAATTGAAAGATGTTGATGGCAGCGTGCGAAATCCGATTTGGCTGCTTCCGACGGTTGCCAACGCATATTACGCACTGGCAAAAGTTTTGATAGACGTTTCGCCTCCCATTTCCATCCCGTTTGGACACAACCTCGGCGCTTTTTTCACAACTGTCGCTGTGGACTTGGCTTAGACCTTTTCAAATGCCTATAATATCTTCTGGTTCGAGCACCGCGTTGCAGTGTTTGAATGCTTGCTGTACCGTTCGGTGCATGCCCTGAACCTGTGCGGAATGCTCCAGCCGATGATCTTGTACGTTTCCGTGCCCGGTGCCGTACGCAACGATCGCAACCTTCATCAGGGCGCTCCTACAAGCAAAGTAGTCTTTCAGATGCACACAGAAGCACACGCCGCTCCATTCCGTACAGATTTCGGGGAACACGACCTTGTCCATGATGAAACTAGTCCCGGAAAGTTAATGCAGGTTAGAAATCATGTCGACAAATTTCTACCCGTCTCGGCTCCGTTCGTACAAAGCGGGGTGTCTCTCTCTCCACGGGAGGCGATTGCTTCAATGACTAAAGACGGAGTTCAAGACCCTATTCCACGCGTACAGGTGAGACAAGAGCCTCTGAGAGCGCAAAACGTCTGAGATACCGTGCTGCTGTTGAATGCCTCGCCTCCAGTAGCCTCAAAGCTATTAGGATCTGTCTTTCGAACGAGACCCATTATTTGACCCAACAATAGCAGTTTACTTTAAAAAAAGCTTGGGAAGAGGTCGTCAAAGGTCGATGACGTGCATCTTTCATCGTCCGTCGATTGGTGCGAATCGCCACGCCTACGACTCACCGTGAAACAGAAATATTGAAAACCTGAAGATTTCGTTATCGAGTCGTGATATGCCTAGGGAAAGGAGAAAATTGATGGCCATACCTATGACTTGGATAATGATTTCGATTATTTTACGCACACCCTTGCCCAAGATCGTAGACGATCATCTTGATCCCGCTGACGTATCGAGTACCAGCGGAAAGCGTCAAAGGAGCTTCCCAGACCATGCTATCGAGGAACCTGAATCCAGGAATGTATCCGTAAGACCATCTTATCGCATTATTTCAAATTTCAAGGCAGTGCATATGAAAAAAAGCTGGGCAAAAATCGAAAGGCAGCAACAGACCGAGCAGTCCAAAAGATTCATCGGGATCTCGTAACGATGCGTCGTGATCCGACGAACGCTACCGCACACGTCGACTGCGGGATCGATGCCCCGCAGATCATCGAATGCCTGGAAAAGAACATGTCTGTACATTTCTGTACCTCAGGCGCTTTGATGAGGGCACGCATCGTACAGCGCACGGCGATGCGTGCTGCACTGGATCGCAGCGACGTCTGCGTGCCGAGCGGCGTCCATACATACCTGTCCAGCGCTGGGTGCTCCACGCCCGTGCCTGTGCGGGACGTCGGCGAGTCGTGATCTGGCTATGCCCATGAACGATGACTCGAGAGGCTTTTATGAAGACTATGGGTACAAAGAATACGCAGCAGAGACGGGCGCAAACTCAGAGCGGGGAAAACGTGCAAGCCGATTCAACGTAACAGAGTCGTTGTTTCAATCAGAGTCAACGCTGGAACGCGTCGTCTTTGGAGGCAGACGCCAGCGCCGAGGCGCTCCTCTCAGCAACCATTTGAGTTCAAAGGACCAGTATGTGCAGGAATTGGAACTGGAGACCGCTCCGTCATCAGAAGGTAGCAACTCCCGCGAGCACGAGCTTGACCACTGGTCCGGGTCCGCCGCCACGCCTGCGCCGTCCTCTATCCGAGCGCGCCCAGAGTCAGCGACCGACTCCGAGTCCGAATACGTTTCACTTGAGGAAAGGGATCGTCGACGGAAACTGCGACATTTCGTGGGCGAGAATGTCGTAAGTCGACGAACCTTTGAACAGCGGCTCCGAGAGCAGTTCGTCGCCTTGCATGGCATACCGCGCTGGGCGGCGCGACACGACAACACCGCGCGAGCTGACAACGGCACTGCCGCTGTGTCGCTGGTCTCGGATACCGGGAACGATGCCCTGGACCCGGAAGGCCCGGTTGCTGCGTCTGCAGCGTCGTCGCGAGGGGCGTCTGCAACCCGGCCACCGCTACACTGGAAAGCGTTGCCGATTCGACGGCTTACCGATGCGAACGCAGCTGCACCGGCGGCCAGCGTCCTAACAAGCGTCAGGTTTCACCCGGCGTCCGCACATCTATGCTTCACTGCGGGTTTTGATAAGCGGCTCCGTCTATTCCACTTGACAGAGGAGCCTGCTGATAACCTGCGATGGAAAGGCGTTCGTGAAAATGAGTGTTTGCATACAGTCTGCTTCGCAGACATGCCCATTTATACCGCGGAATTCGTCCGAGGTTCGCACGGAGCAATTACAAATTCCGTATTGCTTACGGGCCGACGTCGCTTCTTCTACGAATACGACCTAGCAGCTCAGAAAGGAATCAAAATCCGAACGCTCGAGAGCTTGCGGAAGGAGCGCAGCTTTGAGCGATTCACAGTCTCGCCTGATGGGAAACTGCTCGCCTTCACTGGGGACGATAGTCAAGTTATTCTGGTCGATGCCGTCACCAAGCAATATCTCGGATGCGTGCGAATCGCTTGTGGACCCCAGAGCGGCGCAGCGTTGCCACGAGTCGTCACGTTTGCACCAGACGGCCTGATGATCGCAGTCGCTGGTGAGACAAGCGGATACGTTTCGCTCTATGACCTGCGAATGTGTTTCACCGATTCTGGTATGAATGCATCGCAGCCGTTGGCGCGCTTTCTTGATGAAGGCACCGTTCGCTGTACAGCTCTGAAATGGTCACCGACCGGACAGTACCTTGCGACTGGCTCAGACGCCGGCATCGTGAATATCTACGACGGGCGTGCGATCCGCGGGCAGGCGTCTACGAAAGCGAGCGGCGAAAGCGTGACGCCCCGGGAACGCAACATGCATCCGTTGGCTTCCGTGTCGAATCTGGTAACACAGATCGATACGTTCGCCTTTCTCCCGGACGATCAAGCGCTCTTTTACGCTTCTCAAGCAAAACGAAACGCCGCCCGCGTCTACCATCTCGCGTCACGCAAAACGTTTCCGAACTGGCCAACCAGTCAGACGCCGTTACATCGGGTGTGGAGCGCTTCCTTCTCTCCCGGCGGCGGTTTTCTCGCGCTTGGTAACGACCGAGGTCGAGCGCTTCTCTATCGACTGCGATGTTATGCGCCGACGTGAGCGACCCGTGGGCATGGCGATGCGTAGTAGGTCGGGATTTCCAGGCGGTCACAGACCAGCCCGCGTCGGCTATTCGTAAACATCGATATGGTGGCTTTCGTTCGCACGTTGTGACTGGAGAGCGCGCTTCTGCGCGGTGCGCCAATGCTCGCCCTGGACCACGGGTCGGTCAAGATTCCGGGAATCCGTCTACGACGACTTGGTTTCAGGCTGGAGTTTCTGGATCTCGCTGATCACGAGCTGCAAATCCTCGCGGAAGGCCTCGCTCGCGAATGCCGGATTACCAGTTGGAGCCTCGCTTCCGAGCGCGTTCAAGTAACGAATAAGCTTGTCGCGATTCCGAAAAAGAATTCGCTTCACATCGACGGGTTTGCTCGGGTTCGCTACAATCAGCTTGAAGACATGGAAGGCCTCCAGCTGAATCGACTTTCCAGGATCCAGCATCAGCGTCATGACCAGCTTCAGGTTTTCGACCATGCCAACGTACCGGATCATGATGTAGAAGTTGGAACGATCGAGAAGCAATTCGCTCAAGAGCTTGAGACCCTGTCGCTTGCTGACGTAATTGTCACATCGGAGAAGGTTGTTGTATTCGGTGAGGAAGAAACGATCGAAATGTTGCAGCATGAATTCTGCGGCAAGCTTCTTATGGCGAGTGAGCGCTACTCGCAGTGTCGTGAAAGCATCGCTAGCGACGTCGAAGTTGCTCATCTGCAACAGGCTGAAGAAGATCCAAAAAGTATCTAAGGAGAAAAGCATGCGAACGCAGTCCTCGTGCCGCAACGCTTCACGAAGCATCATACCGCACGACAACGCGACCTCGGGTCGACCGTAGTCGACCAGAAGGCTTTCCAGGACACTAGTGGGCACCTGCATTCGTTGGTTCTCCGCTTGTCGTCGTAAAATATTGTGGAACACAGCCACAGCGTCTTTGCGTGACTCGAACTCCATCAGCGGTAGCGAGGAAGCGAGCAGCTCCAAAAGCTCTGTATCGTACACCACTGACTGCAGCGCCTCCGTCGACAGCCGTTCGCTCGCATCTTGCCCTCCTTTCGCTTGGTTTGCAGGCGTTGTCGTTGTAGCTGCCAGATCGTTGCGTTTCTCTCGGTTGCACGTATCCGCTATAACTGCCGACCGGGTCGCGGAGCGATCGAGCCAGTCTTCGCCATAGAGAAGCGAGCGCAAGGCAGCTAACGTGAACGCTACCCGTTCTTGGGCTTCGACGACACGCGAAAGACTAGAACCCGGTTGTGTTGAATCCACTGGTTGTTCGGTGCGGTCGTCGGGAGCACCAGCAGCCCCAGGCACATACTGGTCGCTGCCCGCCGCAGGTACCGGCAGTTTCGTCGCTGAGCCTGAACCTGTTGTTGTAGCTGTTGTTGTAGCTGTTGTTGTCGTCGTCGCCACCGCTTCGGAAACCCGCCGCAACGCTAACAGAGCATCGACGACCGCTCTCGATAACTCTGCGGGCCCTTCAGGAAGCGAAAACGTTTCCGTACCCATCAACGAGTTTGTGTGTCAGCAAGTGTGGCCTTCGCATGCGCAGAATGCCAGCACTGCGAAACGCGTAGACGGTTGGCGGTAGCGCGGCCCTGTCGACGTGTCCATATTGAGCGGCACGGATGGCAAACGCGTCTCTGGCGCCCGATACGTTCCTGGGAGGGCGGAAAACCCCCGATCATGCACGACGACTAGGTTACGCAAGAGCTCGAGTTACCTGCTCCATCAGTATCAGCATAAAAGGAAATAGTTGCTCTAAATAGGGTGCGGGATCTAAAGTTATGGTTTCGTTTCAAGATCATCAACAATTGCGTTGCGGGCTTGCTCTGCAACTGCTTCCTTTGCTTCGCGCTCGTATTTGCGGCCTTACGGGTAGCGATCGATCGTTTCGCTCGAGCTTGGTAGTCAGCAGCGCAAGGGAATCGATGACAGGGTTAAAGTCCCGATTGCTGTGCATCCAGCTGTTGTCGAAGCGTTTCAAGCACAGGCGGTAGTTACGATCGATGCATCGTATCCTTTTTACATGGTGTTTGCATAGAGCCTTGATGTGCGCTTCGCAGCGATGACATTAGGCCATAGTCGGACGTTCCATTATGTTCATGAAAGGCATGCCTCCGAGTGAGGCCTTGTCGCACTCGAGGACTCGCTTCAGTGCCTGGTGCATGCCGTTGACAGTTATGGAACGCTGCTCTTGATGCCCTCCGCCGTTTCCGCGCGTGCTCGCTGCGGTACCCTGCGAACACGGGCCTCTTCTGGGTGATTGTCTCCGCACGAGCACTTTGATCGCTGCAAGTACGGGTGCTTGCTGTTTCACTCGATAGCGGATTTATGGAACGGAATGTTGTCCATAATGAGACACGTTCTGGAAGTATAATCCAGACTGCGGAACAAGTGCAGAGATTTCGAAGCGTCGACGTCCGCATCATGCAGAGCTTTGACGCACTCGCCACTAGAAGCGATCGCTGGGAGGACTGGAGCTCGAGCCCAAGACCCTTTTCCGTGCACACAGAGGATACGGAGGCCTCTGAGAGCGAATCCTGCAAGAGGTATCATGCTGGTATCGAAGTCCCTTAGGTCGATCGCCATTGAAGCGGATTTGCTTCACGGATGGAACAGATTATTTGATGTGACAAGGTCAGTGAAGTTTCAGCATGAACGTGTGTGAAGCATTCATCGGTGGACGGCGCCTTGTATTGCGTCATAAAGCCAGCGGGGCGTATTCCTGCACCCACGAGTTGCCTCGAAACAGAAAGCTTGAAAACCTGAAGTATGCGTGACTTGAGCATGGTGCGTGCAGAACGAAAAGGAAGCGCCAAGGCTAGTACTTGGGCATTGGATAGCGATATCGGTTATTTCAGAAAACTTTGTTTCAAGGCGAAGAGTATCATCAACATGAGGGTGACGTTCCGAATGCGAGCGGCAAGCGTCGACGGAGCCATTCGCAAATGAAGATCGAGAATCCTCAACTGGCGTACGAATCCGTAAGCCTATATTGCAGCGCTTCGAAAGCCGAGGGCGTCCATCGAAAAACTTTGGTAAACAATCGCAAGGCAGGAACGGAGCGAGCAGCTCACGAATCCATTTGAATTGGACACGGGCGTGGGGAGCTGCCTTGCAGTGTGCCGCCTTTGCCTCTTCACGTGTGCCGTCGATGTACCTCAAGATAAATGTCCGCGTCCGGAGGCATCCATCAACATCGAGAACAAACGTTTCTCCGCAACAAACGACACGAAAACGAGGCAATAGGTGGATCTTCTCGTACGCTTTTGTACGACGACGCTGGCGACGCCACATACATATCACCTCGTCCGCGCACATTTCCACGATACACCAGGAGGGAAGCGTCAATCGTTTTCTTCTGTGTAGTGGCATCCGGACATGGGAACTTGGCAACAGGCATGCAAAGCTTGGGTAGTGTCAGCATCCAGGCAAGCGCACCTCGTGTTTGTTCGCTGCTATTCGGGAAGCGACAGGGACGCTTGGCATGTGTGCGGCTGTAGAGGCGCCGAGGCCACAGCTCCTGCGCAGCTGGCGGATAAGCGACAAGGCGATGCATACGCGCTTACGGAAAGCTGATTTTTTCATGGTACACGATCCAAGAATTACTTTGAATATTCCTGGATGTACGGTTGATTTAGGCAACTCGAGGAGAGACCCATGATTGCATGCTTGGAGTGAACGATGTATGATCCAAGCATCGAATTGGAATATCCCTGGATGTGTGATTGCGATACGCTATGTAGGATGCGGAAAACGTTCCTCTCCTGACGACGCTGCGATCAAGTGCCGAAAGAATAGACTTCCCATCGAAGGGTGTCGGATCGAAGATCCCCTGCTCATGTGTATGGGTGTCAAGCGTCTGGACGCCGCACACACTCGAAGATTCCATAGACGGGCTTCGAGCTAGCGCTTGCCGGAACGGCGATGTAGTGCCCATGACTTGGTGAAGTAGTTCCAACCTGGAAGCAGTTGCAATTTCTGTTTGCATAGTTGACGGCGCAGAGCCGAAATCACACGAAAATGATGGGTCCGCTTTCTGGCCGTCTTGCACAATGACTAGCTTGGAGACTTTGCCCGGCCATGGATTCCCCTGAGTGCACCAATGTCGTCGTAGTCGTCGTCAGGAAGCGGCGCCCTTTGATACCCAGAATCGTCCCGCAAGCAGCACGAAGAACTGGGCACCGCGCTCTATATTCGGCAGACGCTGACGTTCGGTATACATTGTTTGAGGCGGCTTGTCCAGGTGTCGCATCCCGTTTCATGTCGTAGACAATTAGAATGGAGGCTGCGTTGCATGTCATGGACGAATACGCATCAACAGTGTCTTGCATACCACCTTGGTTGACGTTCTCGGCACGACATGATACTGGACGTCATCTGGGCTGCACGATGTTGGTTTAGGGCGCCGGCCAGGGAACCGGTAGCGTCTGCGAATGGCCGAACGATGATGGAGGCATGTTGCTGGTCTCCATGCCTGCCTGTATAGCCTTCCGCGTCTGATGACCAACAAGGCTCTTGCAGTCGGACTGTATCGCACGCAAGTCGTCCGAGTCGTAAGCGGACAGTGCGGAACACGCCCGAAAAATCTCTGTTGCGACATCTTTTCTCGGAACGCTCCGGGGCTTCAGCAGAGAGCTGGTACGCATCTTACTGGGTCGCTTTGCAGCAGCCGGTCGCAAGGAACCATATAGGCAGAATAGAGTCACAACTGGTGGCCCTAGTCGATTCGTCGTCGCTAAATCGTCAAACGAGATTCCCCGAGGCATTTACGAATCCTACATCATTTGGAGTCTATAACGAGGAGCCGCTGTACCACAGCCAAGAGCCAATTCTCGATAACGATAACGACTGATGCGCGTGATTGCCCTGAAGTAAACGCTGGTCTGTGCAGGGTCGCTATCGCCCGGTGCAGCAACGGAAAACGACACGCTTTTGCTTGCCCCACGAACTCGGATATCATTCTTTGGTCGGTATGATGCACCCGTCGCAGCTGCATATACCGCGTCCCGTTTTTCGTCGCCAGTTTGAACTGCACCTGCGCTGCGCACTTTGACTGCTGCGGGTCATGGGTAAGCGTTCGGCTTCGCAACCGCTACGACGCTACAGGGCATCCAGGTACATCCGTTCAGGTCATCGACGGACGACCGACTGTGCCAGAAAACAATGGCACTCTTGGAATGAACGGAAAATCTGCTGGTGCCGCAGCTCGTACTGCCGGACACGGACCTAGTCCTTGGTATCGACCTCCCGAGCCTCGACGTTGATCACTGCACTCCGTGCATCCTCACTCAAAACAAAATTGCCGTTTTTCTCCACAAGAATACGTTGCGTACAGGACGGACAACGGAACTCCTTACCCACAAGGCCAGTCACAGGGAAACGGCAGTTCGGACAAGTCCCTTCACGCACGTTCGCCGCTATCCACCAGCGCAGTACGAGCGCCCCGACAACAGGAGCGATGCTCAGCAGCGCAAATAGAATGAGAAACGAATCGAAGATTACCCCGATGCGACCGCTGAACACCAGCCACACAAGGATCGCCCAGACAACAAGCTGTCCCTGTGCAGAGGAAAGCCAACGTGAAGCGCGAATCAGTGCACTATCCCAATCGAACAGCGGACCACGGCGCTTCTGCTGGCCCACCAGACTACGTACTCCAGCGTTGCCGCTTTTGCGGAGGTGTGCCCGGCCAGAGCCGGCGGCAAGCGCTGCTTCCCGCTGTTGCCTCCAGGTGCACGGGTTGATGCGAACCGCACGGCACCAAGCACCTACGCGACGATCTGCTAGTCGATGCCGGTCCTCGGTTCTCGAGTAGCTCCCTCTCGCCTCAAAACTTGTGGAGTGAAGCGAGCACTCAACCGGAACCAACCAACAAGAAGAAGGTTTGCGACGCATATCCGAGCCTCGTGCAACTGGTACACGTTTCCACCGAGCGTCGTGCGGCGAGCAACGGGATCGACCCTGAGCGCGCCTCGCCGCCTCCACGGTGCTGCCGGATACTTGTTGCATGTTGTGACTCGCAGTAGGATGCTTATTCGTTTAAATGTTTGCATCCCGGGAGCTAGATGCCTGTTGCATGTTGTGACTCGCAGTAGGATGCTTATTCGTTTAA
>Ga0123519_10012281_pt1 | contig 12487 bp, 12 predicted proteins | sample YelNatPaOPRAMG02_FD_87396 | JGI IMG/M metagenome (GOLD analysis project Ga0123519, IMG submission 87396) | Hot spring microbial communities from Yellowstone National Park - Yellowstone National Park OP-RAMG-02 (version 2) | ecosystem: Environmental > Aquatic > Thermal springs > Hot (42-90C) ...
GTAAGGTATGCAAGAAATAATTGCTGCTATAATTAATAAACTATACCACATCTCTTTTATTTTTGGTTTTTTAAATTCAGTTATTTTTACTCTCTTATATTTATCTGGGATTTTTATCTTGAAAGACTCATCAAATGGAGCTAATAAATAACCTTTTAATATTGCCCGTGTTAGTTCTTCTCCAGATAATTCGATTACTTCAACTTCATACTCCCTCTTCAATTTTTTGATATAATCTATATTTCTTATTATCTCTGAATTACTGTTTTCATTTACATCAATAATTCTCATCAATTCTATTCCAGATCTTCCAGAAATTACAAAAATTGCATCTTCAAATCTTGCTATTATAATTTTATAATTTAGTCCTGCATCTGTTGTTTGGATATATCTCCATATTGCAAGCGGATCTATATCAACATGTGTAATATAACCTTTATTCTTTTCAAATGTTTCAACTAAATCCCTTTGCGGTATTGCCAAACAAGGTATTCCTATATCATTTTCGACAGCAAAACTTGTTTTTAATCTTATAATTAAATACTCTGATTCATCTATTCCATAAAAATTTAGCTTAGCTGCACTTTCTATTTCAGATTGTTTTGAATTCTTTGCCAGCACCAAATTTTTATATAGAATATCTTTTGACCAAAATCCTGTAACAACATAATTATACTTATTTAAAACCTTTTTAAACTGTTGTGGTGTTTCTTCGCCAATGTCAATATCTCTTGTCGAATACTTAAAACAATCTTCTTTTCCAATAAATGCTATAGTAGACTTTGACATATCTACTTTTAAGCTTACTTTATCGGTTTCCTTTGAACGTTGAATTTTTTCTCTTTGTGTTTTAATTAGCTTTACTAAATCCTTAATGTCCAATGATAATAAATTTTTTATGTTCAACTAAACCATCCTCATCCATATAGTGCATTTTTGTAGCATGGTTATTTTTAATTTTTAATTATACTCTACATAGAAGATATTTTATATATCCTAATAGCATAAAATAGAAGTATGCTAATATACTTCTATTTTATATTATTTTATTTTCCGAAAATATGTATGGGCCAGAGTTTCCTCCAGCCCTTAATTTACTTAAAATGGGTTATTAACTGGGGTACTGTTGGTTGACAGTGTGAAAGTAGCAGTATTACTAGCAAATGCACCAAGATCAGCATTCTGCGCAGCTGCAGTGTTTACCATTGAAGGTTGCACAACATCAGTTGTAAGAGGAACACCGCTCGGAAGGTTGAGTAGGTAATTAGCAGGAGCATTCTCAAGACCAGTGCCACCAGGACCTCCAGAAGCAATAGCAAAGTGGGAATTTCCGTTTGAATCTACATAAGTGGCATACGCATACCCATGACCCCAAGGATCTGTAATACCATTAGAGTTACCGGTCCAGTTAATATTCTGATTTGTCATTAAATTGCCAACATTGGTGTTGGATGGGAACATTCCATTAGTAGTGGCAGCTTGTACTTCAACAACAGTACGCATACTACCCAAATCAGATAGTGCACGGCTAATACGAGCCTGGTTTGTATAACCGAGGTAGCTAGGAATTAACATAGCAGCTAAAATCGCTAGAATAGCTACCACAACGATTAACTCAACCAGTGTTACACCTTTACGACTCTTCTTTAGTCTCTTAGTTAACTTCTGAAGCATTCATCAAACCTCCATATCTTTTATTTATAAATAGTCATCTAGATACATCGTACTTCCCAGTAACCACCTCCTCAAAAATACTGCATCATACACCTAGATGCATAGTGCAGTATTTCTAATTTTCTTTATTTCGTCGCTTCTAAACCAGTACACATTTTAATATATACTTGTTATACTAACTATAAATTCTAAACAACTTTATTTCGTTTTATGCTATTTACATTCCGAAAATATGTATGGGCCAGAGTTTCCTCCAGCCCTTATCTCGATTAGAACGGGTTGACAGTCGGAGTGCTGTTGGTTGACAGTGTGAAAGTAGCAGTGTTGCTAGCAAATCCACTGAGATCCGCATTCTGCGCAGCTGCAGTGTTTACCATTGAAGGCTGCACAACATCGGTTGTAAGAGGAACACCGCTCGGAACATTTAGCAGATAGTTAGCAGTAACGTTCTGAAGGTCGGTGCCGCCAGGACCCGCAGAAGCAATAGCAAAGTGGGAATTGCCATTTGAATCTACATAAGTGGCATACGCATAACCGTGACCCCAAGGATCTGTAATACCATTGGAGTTACCGGTCCAGTTAATATTCTGGTTTGTCATTAGATTGCCAACATTGGTGTTGGAGGGGAACATACCATTAGTAGTGGCAGCTTGTACTTCGACAACAGTACGCATACTACCAAGATCAGATAGCGCACGACTAATACGAGCCTGGTTTGTATAACCGAGGTAGCTAGGAATTAGCATAGCCGCTAAGATGGCTAGAATAGCTACCACAACGATTAACTCAACCAGTGTTACACCTTTACGACTCTTCTTTAGTCTCTTAGTTAACTTCTGAAGCATTCATCAAACCCCCGTATTTTTTATTTATAAGTAGCGGTTCCTATACATCGTACTCCCCGGTAATCACCTCCTTAAAAAAATACTGCATCATGCACACAAGTGCGCAATGCAGTATTTCTGCTTTACCGTATTTAGTTGTATCTAATCAATACACTTTTAATGTGTATTGATTACGAAACCACAAAGTTCTAACAATTCTATTTTATTTCCAAACATCACGCAGTCCACTGTTTTAACTTTTTCTTACTTTAATTTAATCCCACAAAAAAATTTATAGCGAAAACTAAAATTTTTTAAAATATATAAAAATAAATGCCACTCTATTGTAGTTATTGCTAAAAAATCCAGTAATATCCTCTATTAAATATCGACGCCTGTATTATATTCTACAGTCCCACCAGGACAGGTATTAATTGCTAATTATTTAATCTCAATGCCTATTCATGTCTAAATTATTTTACTCGAATTTGTTATTACTACTGGAGTTCCTACTGGAACCAAATCATATAACTCTTTTGCTTTATTTATAGGCAATTCTACACATCCTAAACTTTGCGGAAATCCATATCTACTTCTACTAAACCCATGTATTGCATCGCCATTATAAAAATACATGACCCATGGTACATTTGGATCATAATATTCTTTACCATTAGGTTCTATACCTTTCATAGTGTCTCTCGTCATTTTAAGATATATGTTAAATTCTCCACATGGTGTTGGTGCTGCAGAAATACCTGTATTAACATAAGTTGAAAATACAACAGAATTATTTTTACATAAATATAGGCTTTCCGGGATAACTGTAGATACAAAAATTTTGTATGGATTTTTCTTTTTTACATATTTGACAGTAGTTTTATTTATTGGTTTTGTATTATCTATACTATCATCTATACTATTAGCTTTACTATTAGATATTTTATTAGTCGAAAAATCAACACTTCTACTTGCAATTTCAATATTATTATTTGACTTTAATGTTCCACAAGATGTACATAAAAATAAATTAAATAACACGACTATAATAAAGATCATCCATAACCTCTTTTTCTTCATAGTCGTCACCATTCTTTAGTTATCGCTATTTATTATACTAATTAACTACTCAATATCCATGCACTTTTTAATATAGCCAGAATAAAATATTTTAATTTGTAATACTAATCTCATCTTCTTATACTTCTTCATATAATGAGAAGAACAGTCCTTAATTTTCAGACTACTCTGCACAAGCATTACCAACAAACAAATTAGTTAACTTTAATGTGGTAAAAAGTCCTCCGCACTCTTACATAATTTTGTCAATCTATTTTTAACAGCATTAGTATTCTTACAACATCTTAAAAATACAACAATTTTACTATCTATAATCTTTACTGCATCTGACACTTTTATATTTTTTTTGATAATATTAAAGTTTTCCTTTGTAGGAGGAATATCAAGTGTAATACTCTCGATTAATTTCTTTTTTCCACCTAACCATTCAATATGTGATATTATACCCTTAAACCTTTCCAGCGCATCGTATTTAATAGAGAACTTTAAATTAATTGTATTCTCAGCTATTTTTGCCTCTACATAATCCCATGCTTCCATTAATTCATTTGCTTTTTGATAGTCAAATATATTAAACTTATATAAAACATATATTAAATTAATATTTCCATTATTAATTTTTAATTCTATTTCATCCGCATGGAGATTATTGAGCAAATTAATTAAATTCACTCAATAACACCCCTGTCTATTATTAACTATTAGCTTTATTTTGTTTGTCCGAGTACATATTACTATCTGAAATCTTGATTAGTTCTTCTATAGTTCTGCCATCATCTGGATATATTGCCCTTCCTATTGATATAGAAACACCATCGCATTCAGAACTTATTTGATGTTTAATTCTTTTCGTTACACAATCAACTACGGATTTATTTATATCCAAAAGTAAAACAGTAAATTCGTCTCCTCCAAATCTTGCCACAACATCACTCTTGCGTATAATTGATCTTACTATTGACGCAATTTTCTTTAATAATTTATCACCTTCGAGATGCCCCTTCTTATCATTAATTTCCTTAAAATTATCTACATCTAGAAATAAAATTGCAAACTTTGAGCCTGTTCTTACACTTCTCTGCAATTCCTCCTCAATTCTATCTATAAATGCGTTTTTATTTGGTATCCCACATAACATATCTATAGTTAATTTTTCTAGCATACTATTAAAAATCATACAATTCTTCATATTTACTTTGACAAAATATATAAGTTTTTCTCTTATGTCTTCACCTAAACCATCTGCCACTGCTTTTGGTAATAATAGACTTTGGTTCTTTTCCAACTGAATACTCTCCATATCCTGAATTAACTTCTGATATAAATCAACCTTATCAGACATAAATTTTCTTGATATTTTATTATACATAAATATATCCTTACCACATAATAGGCATACTTCTTCAGCACCAGTTGATTCTGATACTTCACAAAGTATTAATTTTATAAACTTTTCTTTCTCAGCTAATAAAATTGGTCTGAACATCTAAATCAACACCTTGTTTGATACTAAAATTGTATTTGGTTTTCTATCGCCTTTCAATATTACTTCTCTTAATTCTGCAGGTGATACTGTTTCTTTAATTGTTATAGATAACTCTCTTGATAAATTAATAACATTTTCAGTTCCATAAATTTTTACCTTTGGTCTAAACTTATTCTCTAGTGCTCTGTCTTGAACTATAGCAATATCTCCACTACTTAATCTTACCAAAGATCCTACAGGATATGGATCAATTACATCAAGAAAATATTCAACTAATTCATACTTAAATGCAGTACCTCCACCACCCATAATCATTTCAAATGCTTCGTGAGGCGGAAATGCTTTCCTATATACCCTATCTGACGATATTGCACTATATATATCTGACATTGCACAAATATAAGTATAGTCACTAATCTCCGCGCCTTTTAAACCTCTTATATATCCGGTGCCGTCGAACTTTTCATGGTGGTCGAGTATAATATTCATCGAATCCACCGAAAGTTCCCCTTCCACTTCATCTAAAATCATTTTGTATCCTAATACAGGGTGTTTCTTTATTTCCGTAAACTCCTTCTTATCTAACTTACCAGGTTTATTTAAAATTTCTATTGGTACTTTTGTTTTACCCAAATCATGTAATAAAGCACCTATCCCAAGATTTAAAAGTTTATTTTTAGAATAACCTAGTTTTATTCCTGTCGATAATGCTAAAATACAAACATCTACAGAATGTGCAAAAGTATAAATATCTGTAGATGAAATCTCTGTTAAACCAAATAAAGGGATGTCACCTTCTATTAGTTCCTTAATTAATGACCTTACCTGGTCTTTTATCATGCTAAAATTTTGCTTTTTTGAATTATTTGTACACCACTCCTCGAATACTCTCATCGTATCCAATCTTATTTGATCGTTTAATATTTCTTTATAGTGTTCATCGTCTATATCCCCACTATATACATGTACAGCAGATATGCCTAATTTTCTCAGCTGCAAGATCTGCTTTGCAGATAGTACAGCCCCTTTATTTAGGAATAATTCTCCTTTTGCTCCATATACTGGTCGCAAAACTCGCATACCGCTCGTTAAGTATGATACAGGAATTTTCATCAATATCATCCTTATAACTTAAGTTGTCATTAATCTTGTTACATATTGTTCGTCTTTAATAGCATATTTATTCTCACGCATTCTTTCTCTAAGAATATCTTTTTTCGTCCCGTAACTTATACAAACAAACGATTTGCATAATTGATACCCATAAATATTTTTGTCATCTGCTTCAGATGATCTAAACTTTAATGAAATTACTCTATCTAAGTAATTTAATGAATAAACAATATAATGACAATAGCCATCTACAGGATGATATGATATAAATGAAGTACAAATATACTCAAATATTACTCCCAGTTCCCTTAAAATGTATTTACATTCATCAATTGATAGTGTTTTACGGTAAGATTCTTTTTCATAGTCGCGTGGAAGTGTTACTAATTTATCTTGAACATTACAATTGTTATCCTCCGTTTTAGCCCTGCCCATTCTATATCCTCCTATTTTAATATATAATACACTTTGATACACTACTTTCATTATTTATCTGATTTGCTCAAAAATTTAACAATTACATCATCTCCTATAACACAACTTCCTTTTCCCTTATTGTTATATAGTAGCACAGGCACCGGTATTTCATCTTTTGCATTTGATGGCTTATAAATATAATAGTTGGCATTTATACCATGTGATACAAGATCACTAATAATTTTAGCATTCGAGTTCTTCATCCCCGGATAATCTATATTTACTAAATATACAGAATTAATCAATCCTTCTTTATTTAGTTTACCTAGTAAATCAGAACAATGAGGACACCACCATGCAAAAAATAGTATCGGCTTTGTTGCAAAATTTAAATCTAAATCTTTACCTGAACTATCTGTCACAGCTATTTTAGTAGAATTTAATGAACTTAGAAAGTTATTAATATAACTTTGAGCTCTAAATGTTTCTCCAGCCTTCACTGGTGCACTCCTTAATACTTCTAAATGGTGCCTCCAATATATGATAAATGCAGCACATAGTATTACACATGCACATAAACCAAAAATTATTATTCTTAACCTTTTAGACATGCTACCCACTCCCATTATTAAAATCCAGCTGCCTTCATAAGAGTTCCATATATGCCAGCAAAGATACATTTTTCTATAATGTCAGGGTTCACAATAGCTCCCTTTTTTGCTATTACTATACCATGCTCATCTACTACATCCTCTTTTAACATACATCCAACTAAAATTGGTATCTGCTCTTGATTAGACTCTTTATCTAAAACTCTTAAATTTGGGTGACTCTTTTGAATATTGACAGAATGTGTGTTTTTACTGCTTATTGTACTCACTGCCTGGAACGAAGAATGTTCATTTATAACATTAATTTCTCCATTTTTCTCCACAAACTCCTTCAACTCGGTGAATTTAGGAACACCTACTTCCGCAATCTTACTGAAAATATCTGCTATATTAGCAGATACTGTTTTATTTAGCTCAAACAACATATTATCAATGCTCGAATAAACCAGATACTTAATTGACTCTGCTATATTTGTAGCTACTTTTGTTGAAACTTCGACACTATCCTTTATATTAGACTTATATAATTCCCCTTCTTTTGCTAATTCTTCCATCCACTTATTTGTGAGTAATTGAATCCTATCTGCCTCCCTTTTACCCTCAAATATAATCTCTTCCTTCTCTTTTCTTGCGACTTCCCTGGATGTTTCAATAATGTTTTTAGCTTCTATTTGTGCTTTCAATAATACATCTGAAATTGCTTCCTTCTTTTCTTTTATTTCTTCTACTTCGTCTCTATATCTCTTCAACTCATCCCCCATAAGTTTCAATGTCTTCTCGATGCTACTTAACAAATTGTCTAAAGTTTCTGAGTTAACCTTCTTTGGGTACCCTTTTTGACTTTTGAACTTATCAATCATGTCTAATAAATTAATGTAATCCATGTTCATTCTCCTTTTTAATATTAATTTTATGCGACATTAATCCTATTTATTTTTTTATGTAATACCTCCTTTATAAATTCACTATTTACTCTTCCTTCTAATAACTTTAGTATTATTAAAGCTTCGTTTAGCTCTCCGGCCAACATTAATTTATTAGCTCTATTCAAAAGTGCTACTTCTTCATATGATAATTTATTATTGGTTGTCAATAGTTCTAAGTAATTATAATCCACTGGATATACAACTTCATTCTTACTCTTTTTCTTAAAAATACTTTTTAATATACTAACTGTTGATTGATATACTAATAGAATCCAAGGTTTTCTCCCACTTACATACGATTCATCTATATCTCTTGTATCGTATAGTAATGAAATTAGTTTTACATATTGCTCGAAGGAGACATTTGTAAATTTAAGTGCAACTATATAGTTTCCATTTTCTTTCTTCCGATAAACCACATCAGCATTGATTGACATAAGATTAGTAGCCTTTGACTTATCATTGCCGTTAACAATATCAGAAGTTCTATTAAATACAACAGTTACTTCATTACAAGTAACTTCTCTTTCTAAATAAGTTCTTACACCAGTTTCACTAATATTTAAAGACACTCCTTTTGATAGCTCTTCACCTATTGGAGATTTTATTGTAATAGGTAGAATTATATTGAATCTTTCAGTAGCTCTCCTTCTTGGTCTGTCTAATACAACAACTATTGCTGTGTATAAACCAACCATATTATACAATGCCCAAAACAATGCAATCCAATAAATGGATAATGCTTTTAAATTCAACCCATATAATATAAGTACTCTGGCCACTCCTGCTACACTCAATAAAAATAATATGATATGAGGTAAACCCTTTGAAAAATTATATTTAGCACTGCTAGCTATAACTCCTTTTTGGGTTACTCTAAATTTATCTAGCTTTAATCCAAATGTTTCGCTTATAGCTGCTAAACAAATTGTAGGTGCAGTCGAAACTTCGTATATATGTGACCAAAACATTGTTCTATATTTTCCAGCTGCTATATTAAATGCAAGATAAGAAAATATCATCTGTGGTAACCAAAAATAAATTAATTGATAACTACTACATATAAATGTGGGTATACTGAAAAGTAAAAACAGAATTGGTGCAATAATATATATTAACTTCTGAACTCCGTAATACCAGTAAAGAATTCCGTTTGTGTATAATATACGCTGCATAACTGTTAAACCCTTTGTTGTCAATGGATTCCATAGTTTTGCTGCTTGTATATTTCCCCTGCACCATCTAGTTCTTTGATGTAGTAACTCCATCCAACCTTCAGGTGATAATCCTTTTGCAATTACACTTTTTACAAACCTGCTCTTAAACCCTGCAGCTTGGATTAACATTCCAGTAGCCACATCTTCTGTTATGCAACCGACAGAAAATCCTCCAATCTTTTCTAAAGCCGCCCTTCTAAATAATGTATTACTGCCTACATACATTGTAGCGTTGAATTTGTCTCTACCTGCTTCTAATTCCCTCATAAAGAAATCTTGTTCATTAGGTACTTCGATGTGGGACATTAAATTATATTGGAATGGATCTGGATTGAAAAATGCCTGAGGAGCTTGTACAAATCCCATCTTTTCATCTGCGAAAAATCCTATTGTTTTAATCAGAAAATCTGACTTTGGAACCATATCAGCATCCAATGTTACTACAATTTCCCCATTAGAATGTTTTAATGCGTAGTTGAGGTTACCCGCCTTTGCATGTTCATGTGTTGGACGTGCTATGTAATTAATCCCCAACCTGTTTGATAACTCTCTAACTTCATTTCTATTTCCATCGTCACAAACATATATATTTAATAATTCTTTTGGATATTTAATTTTGGTGCACATTATTAAAGTTTTCATTAGTACATTTAACTTTTCGTTATATGTCGTACAAAATATATCTACTGTTGGTAACTTATCTAATAAATCTATACTAGCATTTGCTTTTTTAGGTGGATCCCATAGAATTATATAGAAAATAAAAGAGTTCCACACTCCTAGTGTTTCAGAGGCTACTAATAATATACTTACAATACATCCAATATATGAAATAGAAAATGGAACTAAAGTAAACATTAATCTCCATACTAGGTAAATAGTCATACTTATTAATGCCATCAAAATTATAATATGTCTGATTATTATTTTCATAATTATACAATCACCTATTAATCATAGCTTAAAGCTATTAAATTATCGATTCTTGAAAAAGAATTTAATATACTATAAAATTTATAGAATATTCTGTAAGATTCATCGTCAATTATATTTTTATTAAAAATCTTAGCTAGTTCTAGAATACATGATGAAAATCTTAGTATAGAATTACTTCCTTCGTTATCATACTCGCAAACATCGCAAAATGAATTATTATTTAAATATAAATTAATAAATAATGCACTAAAATAATCACTTAATAAAAAATTGAGAATCATTGAATACCCAACTTTAAAAATTTCAACATCATCATATTTACCTTTTAAAGCTAATATAGATAGAAAATGTGCAAGTTTCGTATTTTTTATACACTCTACAATCCCAAATTTGACATAATAATCACTTATTAAATCTTTTCTAAGTGTAAATATAACATTATTGTATAGTACAATGCTTTCTATTCTAGATAATCCATCATTAATTCTTGATTTTGCATAATTTTTTATGCTTCCAGATGTAACTTTTGTTAAAGCTATAGCCACAACTGTTTTTATTGTAGAGTCTATTAAGTTAATTAACTTACTTTCGTCATGAATGTTATTTATTACATCAACAATTACATCATTAAAGAAGTTGCCTATAAACCCTATGAATTCCTCTGCTTCTATGTCCATTTCTTCAATAAAATACGAGTTATTTGGAAGCAAACTTTCTTTCATAGGTAACTTTCTAAAGTCGTTTAAACTTACTACTGTACACATTTACATCCTCCTTATAATCTCCATAAAGGACAACGTCCACCTGTATGCACATAACCGTTTCTACATACATTAGCTTTTATGGTAGGATCGAATATAAAATCTGCGCAATCATCGCATGTAAACTTTGGAATATTTGATTTAATGAACTCTAAAAGTTCTTCCTCATCTTCCCGTAATTCTTCCTCAAATGACTTGTGTGACTTTACAAATTCTCCCATGATATTACCTCCATTTACTTATTGATTGTAAAAATTACTCTAAACAATAAATAAACAAAGAAAGATGTTTGGAATCAGATTTTTTAACAATAATTTAACAATGCTAACAAGTATTGAAAAATTTCAATCCTCCATATTTTCATTCTAACAGATAACTTATTATCTTTTATATGTATACCTTCTATAATCACAAAATTAAGAAATCTTCTTTTCTATTTATAAATAGAGTATACTTCCAGGTAATCATGCTAAAGAAACACAGTCGAAATCGAAATTTTTAACAAAAATTTAACAAAAATGGCGAGTATGTAAAAATTTCATTATTACATACTCGCCGTTCATAGTTATATTATGAACTTTACTCTGCTAAACCATCGAAATATACATTAAGATTTACAGATACTCTGAAAGATTCTTTTATAATTAATCTAACATATTGGATTCCATAACGGGCAGTGCTCAATTTTATATGCAAAACCGTGTTTGCACACCTTAGTTTTTGTGCACGGATCTAATATATATTCTTCGCAATCCTCACATGTTGTCTGTGGAACATTTAATTTTACAAACTTCTTGAATTCTTCCTCTTCTTTTAGTAACCACTTCTTGAAGTCCTTTTCCTCTTCTTCTAATAGCCGTTCATCGTAGGACTTACGCGGTCTCATAAAATATCCCACTTATGTTACCTCCAATTGTTTATTAATTATAAAGATTGCCAAAACGTAGATAATCTAAACCAATTACTAGTAATTCCTTCTCTCCGCATTGACTAATACTCGCTTGCAAAATAACATGACATTGTCTACATCCCTTATAGGTAAATTGTTCTTACTGCGTTCTAGCTTTCGGTACAAAAGTTGGGTCCTTTATCATCCCTAATAGGTAAAATTGCTTGCCACTTACAAAATTACAAGAAACCTAAATATCAAATCCGCAATTGTAATCAAAATTTTTAATAAAAATTTAACAAGAATATCCAATATAAAATTCATCCTTAATACTTGTCTTTTAATAAATATACTATTACATTTTATATACTTAGCTTATATAATCACAAAAAACTAAAAAATCCTGTCTTATACTACTAAACCCATCTTTAATAATTACAAGTAATTGAATTACATTATTAAAATCTAGTTTTCCTACAGGTGTCTCCCATATCAATTTTACAAATTTATATAAGGAATCCAAGAAATCACATGATTCAGTGCATAGAACACA
>Ga0123519_10012282_pt1 | contig 12487 bp, 7 predicted proteins | sample YelNatPaOPRAMG02_FD_87396 | JGI IMG/M metagenome (GOLD analysis project Ga0123519, IMG submission 87396) | Hot spring microbial communities from Yellowstone National Park - Yellowstone National Park OP-RAMG-02 (version 2) | ecosystem: Environmental > Aquatic > Thermal springs > Hot (42-90C) ...
AAGATTGCATATTTCTTGCAATAACCCTGCCACCGAATTCAAAATTCCATTATTTATTGCTGAACTACCGACCAAAATCCCTTTTGATTTAAATACATCTGTGATTATATTGCTACCATCTGTTTTGGAAACATTCAACACTTTTACCACAACATTTGCATCAACAGATTGAATCCCAATCGCAATGTTTTCAGCAATTTGTTTTGTATTGCCATACATAGAGTCATACAATATAGTAATTTGATTTTCTTGGTATGAACTAACCCATTTTTCGTATAAATCAACTATTTGATTAGGATTATTTCTCCAAATAATGCCATGAGCAGGGCAAATAGTTCTTATATTTAAATTCATTGATTTAAGTTCGTTTAACTTTTTGGCAGTTTTTTTTGAGAATGGTGAAATTATATTTGCATAATATTTTTCTGATTCAGCAATTAAATTACACTTATCAGATAAATCATCAAACATAGCAGGATTAGCAAAATGTTGTCCGAAAACATCACTAGAAAACAGAACACCGTCTTTCGTCAAATAGCACATCATTGTATCAGGCCAATGCATCATCGGTGCTTCAATAAATAAAATATCTTGACTACCAATATTCAATTTCTCGCCATTTTTTACAATTTTGAAGTCCCAATTTTTATGATATTGTCCTTGAATTGCTTTTGCTCCACTTGCTGTACAAATAATCGGAGTATTAGGAATTAAATCCATTAAATCAGGTAAAGCTCCACTATGGTCAGGTTCACTATGATTAACAATAATAAAGTCAATTTTTGATAATTCAATTTCTTTTTGCAAATTTGAAATAAATTCCTTCGCAAATGGTTTGTAAACTAAATCAACTAAAATATTCTTTTCATCTTTTATTAAATATGAATTATAACTTGAACCACTTTCGGTAGCAATTTGGTCGCCGTGAAATTTACGCAGTTCAAAATCAATTTTACCGACCCAACTAATTTTTTCGTTTATTTCAATTTTCACATAAGCCTCAATATTATTTTACAAATTTACATCAATTTTTTTAGATAATTTATCTATCATATCAACAGTCATAGCGGTAATATCAAAATTTGGTTTCCAATTCCAATCTTGACGAGCGGCAGTGTCATCAATTGAAGCAGGCCAAGATTCAGCAATTTGTTGGCGGAAATCAGGCTTGTAATCAATTGTAAATTCAGGGATAACTTTTTTGATCTCAGTCGCAATATCTTCGGGCGCAAAACTAAAAGCGGCAACATTATAATCTCCATGGTATCGCAAAGTTTTAACATCTGCTTCCATTAAATCAATAGTTGCTTTAATACAATCGGGCATATACATCATTGGCAATAGTGTCCCTTTGTTAATATATGAAGTGTAATGCTTGTTTTTAATTGCTTCATAAAAAATTTCAACTGCGTAATCAGTGGTTCCACCTCCGGGCAAAGCTTCACTTGAAATAATTCCAGGATAACGTAATCCCCGTGTATCTAATCCGTATTTATAAAAGAAATACTCTCCAAGCCTTTCACCAGCAACTTTTGTAACACCATACATTGATGTTGGTCTCATAATAGATTCTTGTGGAACGTTTTCCTTTGGTATTCCTAATCCCCAAGCTGCCATCGAACTTGGCAAAAATATTTGTTTTACTTTGTTTTCAATTGCAACTTTGAAAACATTCATACTGCCATTCATATTCACATCCCAGCATAAAAATGGGTTCTCTTCACCTTTCCCTGACAAAATTGCAGCTAAATGGTAAATTGTGTTAATTCCATTTTTTTTAACGAAATTACTAACTTCATCATAATTCATTACATTTAATTTGTTGTAATGACCACCTTCTTTTATTATTGCAGGAACATCTTCTTTAATATCTGTTATAAAAACATTGTCTGCACCATATTTCTTTCTTAATTCAACAGATAATTCTGTCCCAATTTGGCCTATTCCGCCAGATACTAATATTCTTTTCGTATTCATATTTTTAATTTTTGTTTTTTAATAAAATTCAAAATTAACTAAATTTCTTATGAGTTTGAAGTTAAATTAATTTTTTAAAGCAAATTAATTTTTTAGCATTTTAAAATATTCAATTTAATAAATCGTAAATAAGACTTATAAATCTTATTTATGATATAAACAAAAGAGAAAAATTATGGAAAACCAAACTTATTTAGACCACTTAATTAATGACCATTCACTTATTGAAAGAGCTTTAATAATGCTTGAAAAACAGGCTGATAAAGGAGAAGATATATATATACCACTTGCTCTCACTCTGATTGACTTTCTAGAAATATATGGTGATAGTTGTCATAATCGCAAAGAGGAAGAAGTATATTTCCCTTATTTGCTAAAAAAGGGTTTCCCGCCAATGGGACCTATTAGAATTATGTTAGAAGAGCACGAGGGAGAAAGAAAATACTTAGCTGAATTAAAGCAAATGCTTACTGAAAAAGAACAAACAGGAATTTTAAATGAAAATTTCGGTAGTTTAGTAATGGAGTATGTCAATTTAACTAAAAATCATATTTGGAAGGAAAATGATATTTTGTATCCTATGGGTAAAAAATTCCTTAATCAACAAGATGGAGAATATTTACAAACAGAATTTACAAAAATTTCTTTTGAAATATATAAAGACAATGGTTACCAAAGAAATTTGCGATTAATTTCTACTTTAGAAAAGCAAGCAGGGGGCAGAGTGAATATGTTAGAAGTTCTTCCTTACGAGGTAATACAAAATATGTTAGATGCTTTACCTATTGAATTGTCTTTTGTTGATGAAAATGATATAGTAAGATATTATTCAAAGCAAGATGAAAAGAAAATATTTACTCGTTCACTTTCAGTTATAGGTCGCACTGTCCAGCAATGCCACCCACAAAAGAGCGTCCATTTAGTTAATCAGATTTTAAGTGAAATGAAAGATAATCAAAGAGATAACGCAGAATTTTGGATAAATTTTGGAGATAAATTTATCTATATCTCTTATTTTGCAGTAAGAGATAAATTAGGCAAATATCAAGGATGTATAGAAATGGTCCAAGATATAAAATCTTATCGTGAATTACAAGGTGAAAAACGATTAATTTAATTTTTTAAAAATTTATAAAAATAATTGTTATTAGTTTTACCCTTAATTAAAACGAAATACAAACCCGATGCAATATCTTTTAAATCCAAAGATACTTCTGGGTTTGTATTTTTATTATAATAATTTAAAATATTATTTCCGAGAAAGTCAAATAAAGAAATTTGAGAATTTTGTTGCAAATTTGATATTATGCAATTGTTTGAAAATGAGTTAAAAGAAAAAATTGGATTTGTTTTAAACTCGTTTTCAAGGACACCAGAATTATTATCAATTTCAATGATATAATATAAAGTGTTATTTTCATTAATATCATTCCACTCACCGGGTGAACCAAGTAAAGTAGAACCAAGAGGCCAACCGTCCAAAGCAATAGCCGCAGCATTTTGGGAATTGTTATAATTATCTGGTTCGTGAAAAGTACCAGTTGAAGCACCACCCCAATTGACATAACTATCATTAATAATTTGACCATTATTAGCACCGGCTGTTCCTTGTCCAGTCCAAAAATTTATACCTTTACCTTGATTTTTGCCATCCCATATCCACTTTCCTTCTTGTTCTTTATCAGTGGCACCAATCCAAATATACGCAGTGCCCCCACCATCAGGAACTTGTGTATAATTTTTAGGTATCCCTGCCGCCAAAATCGCTTTATAAATTGTATCTTGTTCTTCTTTTGAATTGATCTCTACTAAATATCCACCACGTTCAACAGCACATTGTGCGGCATTTTCCCATGTTCTCATTTCTTTCACTATTTCATATTTTTCTCCATTAAAACTAAACTTATAAATATTTTGTTCATCTGCACATTGAGAGAATAAAAAAATCGGAAAGAAAAACAACAAAACAACAAATATTTTACTGCTCTTTTTCATAATATTTTCCCAAATTAATTTAACATAATTGATATTTGATTAATATTCTTCCTTCCAACGACAAATTAAGTCGTGATATTGAGTAATATATCTATCTGCAACAACAGAATCAATCGCATCTACATAAATACCGAATGAAGCTTTTTCTTGACTTGGAATAAGCAAAATAGAAGCATCTTGAAAATGGACTTTTACTCCTTCTTTTAACTCCCTATTCATATTTTCAGTATATTGCATAATTCTCCGCATAATATATCCTTTCATTTCCCAAGGTACACGTACTTCTTTACTTTTAAATATCTTACGAGGAAGCGACAAATCTATTTCCGAAATTTTTTTGTTTGTTGCGGCTAACATTTCTAATATTTGAGCAATTGTAAACATACCATCTGTTGCAAACAAGAAATCTCTAAAGATAAAACCACCATGAGTACTACCTACAAAGAGGACTTTTTCGTCCATAGTCGCATCCATCATTGCTGAATGGGAATTTTTGATACGTATAACTTCAACATTATAATTTTTGGCAATCATTTCAATTTCATTTGTTGCAAGAACAGAGACTGCAATTTTATAAGGTTCACGATTGCGATGTGTTTCCAAAAATAATTTTGTAATAATGGTTAAAAGTCTATGTGGAGCCAACCAAAAACCTCTTTCATCAACTAATAAAATCTTTTCAGCACCTGGTTCGATACGAAAACCCAAAGGATAACCAATTGATTTCATAATTTTGCAAGTTTCATCAATTTCTTCTGATTCTTCTGCGGGGTCTGGATTGAAACGGGTTGCATCAATAAAATTATTTAATGAAATTGCTTCTACACCCAAATTACCCAGCAACTGTGGCAAACTTGATGAGGCAAGACCATAGGAATAATCAATAAGTATCCGGAAGTTTTTAGATTTGATAAGTTCTTTATTCAAGGAATTCATAAAGCGGTTGAAGTAAATTTCATTTGTCCGTTCAGGGAAATAAATTTTTCCCATCTCTTTATAATGAACTCGGACAATATCTTCACCATAAAAATATCTTTCCACATTTTTTGTTTTAGAAACGCTCAAATCACGTCCATCAGCACTAAATATAATAATATCTGTTTTTTCATTGTCTCGTGGTGAACGGCGGACATGAAAGCCACCTGCATATTTTCCTGTTAAAAGTTCTTGACGTGTTTGTGGAATAGAATTCAGTTGTAAATCATTAATATTAATTCCAACAGAAGTAAGACCAGAAACCATTGCTCTTTTAATTATTCGAGAACAATTGTCAGGATCTCTACTTGTTAGTATGCGAGCATTTTTACCAAGAGACATACCATAAGCGGCTCCAAGCTTAGCGGCGAATTCAGGATATATATCCACATTTGATATACCCGAAATTCTCGCTCCTGAAAATAATTCCCTTGACCATTTTTCTTCTTGTACTAACGAATGTGTAACTATTGAACCTTCTTCTATGTCTTTGTTAGGCCATAATTTTAAATTTGGATTAATACGAACATTTGTCCCTATTGAACAATTTTCAGCAATGAACACATTATCTTGGATAACAGTTGACCTACCAATACTTACCCCATTGCAAATAACACTATTTGATACTTCAACAAATTCGGATATTTTTACATTATCCCATATCGTAACTCCTGTCAGCCTTGCACCGGGTTCAATAATGACATTATCACCAATTACAGAATCTGAAATTTCACAATGTTGGGCAATCTTAGAATTTTTCCCAATGATTACTGTTCCCTTAAATTTTGCAGAATTTGCTATAATTGAACTTGAGAAGGAATATAGATTATCAGACATATTCCCATCAATTTGTACATTGATTTTTCCCCATAAAGCATCTTTTTGCCCTAATATATATTCATCTAAATTCCCAACATCACGCCAGTACCCTTTTGCTGTATATCCATAAAGAGGCATATTTTCTTTTAACATCAAAGGAAACAAATCTTTTGAAAAATCAAATTCTTCTTGATAAGGAATTAAATCCAAAACTTCTGGTTCAAGGATATAAATACCTGTATTAATAGTATCCGAAAAAACTTCACCCCAAGTAGGTTTTTCTAAAAATCTTGTGATTTTACCGTCTTTATCTGTAATTACTATACCAAATTGCAAAGGTTTGCTAACTCTTGTCAAAAGAATTGTAGCTTTAGCTTTTTTTTCTTTATGGAATTTAACAGCCTCACTAATATCAAAATCTGTTAAGACATCACCGCTAATCACAATAAATCTTTCATCAAGAAATTTATAAGCGTTCTTTACTGCGCCAGCAGTTCCATAATCAGCCACCGCAGTAATATAATTCATATTTATTCCGAAATTCTCACCATTCCCAAAATAGGAAGTAATAATATCAGGATGAAAATATAAAACAGAGACAAAATCTTTAATTGAATGCTTTTTCAATAAATTTACTATATGTTCCATCATTGGTTTATTGACAATTGGAACCATTGGTTTGGGTATAGTCATTGTTAGTGGACGAAGTCTCGTGCCAAAACCGCCTGCCATTATCACTGCTTTCATTATTCCCTCGTTCGTTTTATATTATTTTTTTTGTTTTTTTATTGTTGTTGAAAATTAAATTTTGAAGTATATTAAAAAATCAATTTAACATAAAATTGATAGACAAATTAGTAAATTTGTATTAATTAATAATTAAAAAAACAAAAAAAATGAAAATATTAGTTACAGGAGCCACTGGTTTTATTGGTAGCCATCTGGTTGAAAGGCTTTTAAAATCAGGTTACGAAATTAAAGCAACAATTCGTAAAACAAGTAATTTGAGATGGTTAAATGACTTGCCGATTGAACTTGTTGATGTTTCATTGCAAGATAAAAATTCTTTAGAAAGTGTAGTTAAAGATGTTGATTATATCTATCATGTTGCAGGATTAGTAGCGGCAAAAAGTTACGAGGAATTTGTAAAAGCAAATTGCGAAACAACTCGTAACTTATTGGAAGCAACTTACAATGCAAATAATAAATTACAAAGATTTGTATTAGTAAGTAGTCAAACGGCGGCTGGTCCATCGGAATCGTTGGATAAACCAAAAACAGAAGATGATGTACCAAATCCAATTACCCGATATGGTAAAAGCAAAAAAGAAAGCGAAAATATTGCTAAATCTTTTATGAGCAAATTACCTATTACAATTGTTCGTCCTCCTGCAGTCTATGGACCTAGAGACCCCGCAATTAAAGATATATTTAAAATTGCTAATAAAGGTTTAGCAACTTTAATCGGATTTAATAAAAAATATGTAAGTCTAATTCATTCTTCCGATTTAACACGTGGTATTCAATTAGCGGGCGAATCGGCAAATTCAGCCGGTGAAATTTATTTTATTACTTCAAACAAGTTCTACACTTGGGATGAGATTATGGATGCAATGAAAATCGCTTTAAATAATAAAATAATGATTAAAATTCACCTTCCACATAGTTTAGTTTTATCACTTGCCGCTGTTTCAGGTTTCTTCGGTAAATTTTCTCAGAAGCCTCCCGTTTTTGATTATGAAAAAGGACAAGATTTTATACAGAATTATTGGACTTGCTCACCGGACAAAGCAAAAAAAGATTTCAATTTTATTTCCGAAATTTCTTTGGAAAAAGGAATGCTCGAAACTGCTAACTGGTATAAAGCTATGAAGTGGATTTAAAGGATAAAACAAATGTCTAAACTTGCTAAAACTGTTGCTATAGTTGTTTCAATTTTAATTATAATAAGTTTTGCTGTTCTTTTTATCATTAAATTTTTAAGTATAACACCAAATGAAGGTATAATTGAACTTAAATCAGATGAAATTAACAACGAAGTCAAAGTTAAATATAATAATTTTGGTGTTCCTTATATTTATGCTAATAATGAAACTGACTTATTTTTTGGAATGGGCTATACCGTAGCAGAAAATAGATTATGGCAAATAGATTATCTTCGTCGTATTCCGCAAGGCAAATTATCAGAAATATTTGGGGCAAATTTCATTACTACTGATAAGTTTTTCCGTACCATTGATTTTCAAAATATTGTCAATTCAACTTGGCAATCTATGGATAAAGGAACAAAGGCATTATTAAAAAGTTATTCCGATGGAATTAATTTTTATATTGAAAAAAATATTTCAAATTTGCCGATTGAATTTTCACTTTTGAATTATAAGCCACAAAAATGGACTCCAAAAGATTGTCTCTATATTCTCAAATTTTATGCTTTTGAAATGAATACAAATTTCTGGACTGATGCAATTTTTGGTGAAATTGCAAAAATAAAAGGACAAACATTTGCTCAGGCAATTTTACCAACTGATTTTTCTTTACCAAAAATGAATACATTAGATTCTATTGTCAAAACAATCCAAGACACTACTAACAAATTTACAGCAAAAACATCGAAGTTAATGGGCACAAACACTCTTTCTTATAATTTAAATAAAATATTCAACCAAATTCATATATTACCTATTGATAATGGTTGTAATTGCTGGGCTTTAAGCAGTAAAATCAATAAGAGCGTTAAGTCGGCTTTGGCTAATGATATTCATTTACCTTTGATGTTGCCTTCATTTTGGATGGAAATGTCGGCACAAAGTCCGACATTTCACGTAACAGGATTTATTTTACCGGGGATCCCTTTTTTCATTGTTGGACGCAATGATAAAATTTCTTGGGGATTAACAAACGCAATGGTTGATGCTTCCGATTTCTTTGAAGAAGTGATAAGTCCAGATGGGAAACATTATTTGTCTTCCGATTCTACATACAAACCATTAGCATTTAAAATTGATACAATTTTTGTCAAAAATAGCAATCCTGTTCGTTATTACCAAAGAAGAACAGATAAATCAATAATCATTTCAGATTTTTACAAGGAAGGTCAAGGAATTGATCTTTTTAACAAAAAAGATGCTAAGCAAAAATATAATTTTCAAAATTTAACTTTTCAGTGGGTTGGCACAACAATTTCAGATGAGATGACTGCATTGTATAAAATCAATAAAGCACAGAATTGGTCTGATTTTGTTTCACCTTTAAATGATAGTTGGAAAACTCCTGCTGTTCTTTTTCATTATGTTGATATTTACGGAAATTTAGGGCGAAAATTTGCGGGGGCAATCCCTGTTCGTGGAAATGAAAATCACCCTAATTTTTTTAATTTAGCATCTGATAAAAAGCAATGTTGGAATAAAATTGAACAAGAACCGAATTATGCTTATTTGTATAATCCGGCTAATAATTATGTATCTTCGGCTAATAATGCGATCCAAGATAGTTCGCATCTGTTTATTTCAAATTTATTTGAGCCAGCATCACGCATATCAAGAATTGACGAATATCTAAACGAAATCAAAGATTTTGATATTAGAGATATGCAAAAAATGCAAGTTGATAATTTTTCCTATTTTGCTAAAGTTGTTATGACCATTTGTTTCCCAATTTTAAATGAATACACAAATCTGTTGTCTCGGGATGAATTAAGTATTTTACAAGATATGAAAAAATGGGATTTTATTATGTCAGCGAATAATTTTGCACCAACTGTTTACAATGCTTTCGTGAATAGATTAATTTATAATACTTTCCAAGATGAATTAGGCGACTATTATTTTAATCAGTATGTTTCTTATCCGGCAATTTCATATAATAAAATTTTAGAACTTTTAAGAACAGCCAATTCTCCTTTATTTGACAATTGTACCACAAAAGAAATTGAGAACAAACATTATATTGTATTCAAAAGTTTTCGTGATGGTATTAATTTGCTCCAAAAAGCCTTCCGAACAAAAGATTACAAGCAGTGGTCATGGGGAAAAATCCATAAACTTGAATTGAAGAACATTTTAGAAGATGAGGACATATTTAGCCAATCGTTTTCGTTTGGACCACTTCAAATGAGTGGCGATTATACAACAATCAATAAATTAAGTTGGAATAGCAATTTGCTGTTTGAAATAAACCAAGGAGTTTCAATGCGATTTATAACAGATATGCATGATTCTACGGTTTATGTTACTATGCCTGGTGGAAATTCGGGAGACGAGACCAATATAAATTACAATAATCAAATTCGTATTTGGGCAAATGGCGGTTACTTTAAAATATTCCATACAACAAATGAAATTCATTCAACAAATGTTAGAATTATAAAGAAAAAATAAAATAAAATTTGTGAATTAGATTCATTTTCATATTTTTGCAGTTTAGATTTATTATCATTTTGTTGCAATTTAATTAATTTAAAAGAGGTTATATGCAATTTAATACTATTAGCGAAGGATTTGTAGAAGTTTGTAATAAATATCAAAATCAAAAGACCGCCTTTGTTTATACAAACCAAAAAGGTGAATTAGAAAAAATTAACTATTCGGAATTGTTAAATCAAGTGGAATGTTACGCAATTGGATTGATGGAATTAGGCATAAAAAAAGGCGATAGAATAGGAATAATTGCTGAAAATAGATTGGAATGGATTTTAACTGACTTTGCTTGTGTTTCGTTAGGAATAGTAACTGTCCCAATATTTCCAACTTTAACAGCAAAACAAATAGAATATATTTTTAATGACTGTGAAGTAAGTGCTATTGTTGTATCAAATAATATGCAACTTAAAAAAGTTATTGAAATCAAAGATAATTTAGCTTCATTGCGGCAAATTATCGTGATGAATCAAGATTATACTCCCAAAGATATTGCTATTAAATCTATACAAGATGTTTTGAATTGGGGAAAAAATGCAAAAATCAAAACTGATTGCTCTGCTACTTTGAAAAATTTAATTGCAAAAAATAAAGCAGATGATGTTGTTACTTTAATTTATACGAGTGGGACAACAGGTGAACCAAAAGGAGTAATGCTAACAAATAAAAATATATTAGCAAATTATTTTGGAATAATCCATTCTTTTGACTTTTCTGAAAAAGACACTTCGGTGTCATATCTACCACTTTCACACTCTTACGAAAGAACAACAGGTTATTATAGTTTATTTTTTAGTGGAGTTACGATTGCATTAGCCGAATCTATTGAAAATTTGTTGCCATTTATCCAAAAAATTAAACCAACAGTTATAACAACGGTACCACGCTTTTTAGAAACAGCCCGGAAAAAAATCATATTATCAATTGAAAAAGAAAGTCCTACGACACAAAAAGTTTTCCAATGGGCAATAAATCTTGGGATGGAGTATATTAAGCGTAAACAAAATAAAAAAAGTACTATAACATTAGAATTACAAAGGAAAATAGCAGATAAATTAGTTTTTTCAAAAATAAGAGAGAAATTTGGTGGACATATACGTTTTATGGTTTCAGGTGGTGCGGCGTTAAATGAAGATTTACATTATTTCTTTTTAGCTGTTGGACTTACTGTTTTACAAGGATATGGTCTTACAGAAGCTTCCCCTGTTGTTTCTGCTGGTCGATTAGATGACAATGAAATTGGCACAATTGGCAAGCCATTAGTAAATGTACAAGTTAAGTTTGCCGAAGATGGCGAAATCTTAGTAAAAGGGGATAATGTAATGAAAGGCTATTGGAACGACCCAATAGCCACGGCAGAAGCAATTGACGATGAAGGCTGGCTTTATACAGGTGATATAGGAGTGCTTACGCCATCTGGAAATATTAAAATTACCGATAGAAAGAAAAATATCTTTGTAAGTAGTGGAGGAAAAAATATTGCCCCACAACCTATTGAATCTCTGCTTACTCAAAGTAAATACATAGAGCACGTTATTTTAATTGGTGAAAAACGTGAGTATTGCACAGCTTTAATTTCTCCAAATTTTGAACAATTAGAAAGTTTAGCAAACGAATTTGGAATTGCATATACTAATAAAAGTGAACTAATATATAATCAAAAAATCATCGCACATCTGAAAAGAGACATTGATTATTTGCAGAAAGATATTGCTAAATTCGAAAAAGTTAGAAAATTTGCTATGCTCAGCGAACCTTTTACTATTGAAAATGGTGAATTAAGTCCTAAGATGAGTATTCGTCGTCATATTGTTGAAAAAAAATATTCTGAAATTATTAATCAACTTTATTCACCTGATTTGTAATTTTTTTTGTTCTCATTTGTCTTAATATTATTAACTTTGTAATTTTCAAATAAAACATAAGTTTATGTGAAAATTTCATTTACTATATTTTGTTTATTCATTTTAGTTCATTTTAATGGATTTAGCCAAAATTTCTATCTGGTAAAGCAGAATAATTCTTCTTATCCAGAATTTGAAAATCTTCTTTTTGCTTTTGATAATACTTATCATCAATCCAACATTTCCAGCAATTTAATTTCTCTAAAAGTTGATAATAAAGAGACAAAGGTGGATTCACTATTAGTCCAAAATTCAGTAATTGCAGATTCTTTGGATTTGTTGGTTGTTGTAGAACTTTCACAAGCAATAAATCAAAACGACCTGCAAATAATTAAAAATTTTTTAAATTCATTTACTAATCCAATTCCACATATTCATTATACTGTGCTTTTATTTAAT
>Ga0123519_10012288_pt1 | contig 12484 bp, 14 predicted proteins | sample YelNatPaOPRAMG02_FD_87396 | JGI IMG/M metagenome (GOLD analysis project Ga0123519, IMG submission 87396) | Hot spring microbial communities from Yellowstone National Park - Yellowstone National Park OP-RAMG-02 (version 2) | ecosystem: Environmental > Aquatic > Thermal springs > Hot (42-90C) ...
ATAGCATCTTAGACACCTCCTGGCAAAGGTAGGTATGTTATTAAATTTTTTGATTTTGATATAATTAGAAACATCTACCTTTGCCAGGTATAATTGTAACAAATTATTTACCCATTTTCTTAACTGTTCGCGATCATTATACACAAATACAAAATTGATTTGATAAACATTATTTTGTATAATATAAAAATAATTAAGATTGAGAAAAAACTAATAAACTACTGAATAAATACAGGAGGGAGTAATATGTCAGGACATTCAAAATGGGCAGGAATAAAACATAAAAAAATGGCTCTTGATGCAAAAAGAGGAACAATTTTTACAAAACTCATAAGAGAAATTACTATTTCCGCACGAGCTGGTGGTGGTAATCCTGATAATAATCCGAGATTAAGAAGAGCAATTGAAGCAGCACGGGAACAAAATATGCCGCAAGATAATATTAAAAAAGCAATTCAACGTGGAACAGGTGAATTACCAGGTGTTGTTTATGAAGAAGTAACTTATGAAGGTTATGGTCCAGGTGGTGTCGCGGTATTATTAGAGGCAACAACTGACAATAAAAATCGGACAACATCTGATATAAGAAGAATTTTCAGTCAGAATGGTGGAAATTTAGGTGAAACAGGATGTGTTAGTTGGACCTTTGAAAAAAAAGGTTATATAACTGTTGACAAAACTAAATACAAAGAAGATGAGTTAATGTCAATAGCACTTGATTTAGGAGCAGATGATTTTAAAAGTGATGACGAAGAAGTTTATGAAATAATAACTCCAGTAGACCAATTTGATAGAATTAAACAAGAACTAATAAATAGAAATATACAGTTAACACAATCCACGATAACAATGATACCTAAGACCTATGTTAAACTAACAGGCAAAGAAGCAGAACAGATGTTGAAACTAATGGATACACTTGAATCACATGATGATGTAAGTAATGTATATGCTAATTTTGATATACCAAAAGAAATTATGGAAAAAGTTGCAATGTAGTTATTAATAGGAGAAAAAATTATTGTAAATAGAAAAGTTGTATTAGGAATTGACCCAGGATTATCTAGAACAGGTTGGGCTATACTAAAACAAGAAAATAACAAAATAATACCGGTAATATTTGGTTGTATAGAAACAAATTCAAATGATATTCTTCCTAATAGATTATGTTTTATATACAATCAATTAAACAAAATAATAAATAAGTATAAACCGGAAGTAATTGCTTTAGAAGAACTTTATTTTCCATCAAAATTCAAATCAAGTGGATTACCTTTATACCCAAGAACAATATTTGCAACAAGTCAAGCCAGAGGTATTGTTCTTTTACTTTCTGCAAAAAAAAGAATTAATGTTGTTGAATATAATCCTAAATCAGTAAAAATATCAATTACTGGCTATGGGAATGCTGATAAAACACAGGTTCTAAATATGGTTAAACGTATTCTTGGATTAAAAGAAATTAATGGTCCAGATGATACTTCAGATGCAATTGCAATAGCGTTATGTCATTTATATACGAAAAATTTTCATAATATGAAGGAGTAATAAAAATTGATTTCTTTTTTAGATGGAATAATAGAATATATATCACCAACAACTGTGATACTAAATGTTAATAATATCGGATACGAAATAAATATTTCATCTTCCACTTATGATAAATTATCAAAACTAAAAGGTAATGTAAGATTATATATTGTTGAAACTGCTGGTATGTTTGGTGGCACAATTTCTCTATATGGGTTCTTAACACAAGAAGAGAAAGATATCTTTATGGTATTTAAAGATGGGTTAAAAAACACTGGATCAAAAAAAGCATTGGATTATCTTGATAAAGTAATGAAATCATTACCTGACTTCCATAAAGCAGTTATCAATAAAGATATTAAATTACTTACTTCTATATTTGGGTTTCACAGTAAAACAGCAGAAAAAATTGTTGCATTACTTCAGGACAAATTAAGTGTATTAAAAATATCAGGTAAACCTAAGTGGGCAACAGTTATTGACCAAAATATTCCAGCAGAAGTAATTGAAGCACTTGTTGCACTTGGGTATAAGGAAACTCGGGCAAGAAATGTTGTTGAAAAAATTATATCAGAATTGGATCAAATACCAAAAACAGAAGAATTAATTAAACTCGCTTTGAAATATATGTAAGTTTTATTTAAAATCAACAACAAGATTTATTTTAATAAACTTAGAAAAATTAAGATTATCAATTTATAAATAGTTCAAAATATATTCAACTATGGTTAAACAAGAAAGAATAACAAGTGCAGTAAAATCATTATCAGAAGAAGAAAATTTTGAATTAACAATAAGACCTAAGACCTTGTCAGAATTTGTTGGCCAGGAAAAACTAAAAAATAACCTAAAAGTATTTATTCAAGCTGCGAAACTCCGTAAAGAACCACTTGACCATTGTTTATTTTACAGTCCTCCTGGATTAGGAAAAACAACACTTGCTCATATTATTGCACACGAACTTGGTGTAAATTTGAGAGCAACTTCTGGTCCGATATTAGAACGAGTTGGTGATTTAGCGGCTATACTTACAAGTTTATCTGAAGGTGATGTCTTTTTTATTGATGAAATTCATCGTCTTAATCATCTTGTTGAAGAAGCATTATATCCAGTAATGGAAGAATTCAAATTAGATGTTATTATTGGACAGGGACCGAGTGCAAAAACAATACAAATACCTATTCCTAAATTTACATTAGTTGGAGCAACGACACGTGCTGGTCTATTAACATCTCCGTTACGTGAACGTTTTGGTATAACAGAACATCTTGATTTTTATACCGAAGATGAGATTAAATCAATAATATTACGTTCAAGTAAAATATTAAATATCACAATTGATGATTCTGCTGCAACAGAGATTGCGAAACGTTCTCGTGCTACTCCAAGAATTGCTAATCGGTTATTACGTAGAGTTAGAGATTTTGCTGATGTAAAAACAGGAGGTAAGATTAATATTGAAATAGTTAAAGAATCAATGAAATATCTTGAAGTAGATGATAATGGGCTTGACTCGATGGACCGATATATACTTAAAACAATAATAGAAAAATTTTCCGGTGGACCTGTCGGAATTGAAACATTAGCTGTTGCTGTTTCAGAAGAAATTGATACTATAACAGATGTATATGAACCATATTTGATTCAAAAAGGGTTTATAGCAAGGACACCAAGAGGAAGAATTGTAACAGAGAATGCATATAATATTTTAGGTATAAAAAAAACATATAACGAAAAACAACCAGATTTATTTTGAAACATATTTAATCTAAGTTTATTTAATACTTACCTAAAAATATTTTTATGAAACCGAACATTTACAATTATCAACTAATTCAATCAAATGATGCTCTGAATATTCTCTCACAGAAACATCCTGTGTTTCTCTATAATGTTTCACTTAATCCTTATTCCGGATGTATATATGGTTGCCAATATTGTTATTCAATTTTAGATGAAAATATTCCAAATAATTATCTGCCGAAGATATATGTTAAAACGAATTTACCTTATTTATTTAATAAATTAGCAACAAATAAAACAAACAAGGAATATAATATTGCTTTAGGAACATTATATGAACCGTATCAACCTGCTGAAAAAGAATTTCAATTAAGTAGAAGTTGTATTGAAATATGTATTAAAAATGAATTTCCACTAATTATATTCACGAAATCAGAATTTATTTTAAAGGATTTTGATTTATTAAGTAAATACTCACAAGAAGGAAAATGTATCATAATAGTTAGTATCTCTACAATTGATAATAAATTGATAAAAATATTTGAGCCATTAGCACCAACTATTAAGAAACGTCTAAATTTACTTAAACACTTGAAATCGAAAAAAATTCTATGTTGTGTCGCACTTATGCCTATCATACCATATATCAATGATAACTATGAACAGTTTGATTTGTTATTCAGAGCAATAAAAAATACTGGTATTGAATATATTATACCTAGTGTATTGGTTATCAACAAGAAAACAATAAGAGAACGCTTTTATAAACTATTAACAAAATATTTCAATAAAATAATACACAGATATGATGCACTATATGATAATGATAAGATGCCATCTTTAACTTATGGAGAAAGGATAATTCAGCAGATAAATGAATTATCAAAAAAATATGATTTAAAATTAGGGTTACCAATAGAGAATTATAAATTTCCTAATAGTATAAATATAGGACCACTTACATAATATTCATTAAACAGAGAAAACTTAAATATAGAAAAAAGAGGTTTCTAATTATGAAAACTTTATTACTTCATCATTGTTGTGTTGTATGTACTCCAAAAATATTAGAATATTTCAATAATTTATTTATCGTAACAGGATTTTGGTTTAATCCTAATATTTATCCACAAACAGAATCTAATAAAAGATTAGATGCATTAAAGAGTTTTTCTATTGATTTTAATTACAATTTAATAGTAAAAGATGATTATACATATGATATATGGTTAGAAGAAATCAATAAAAACAAAACTATCAATAAACCAGATAGGTGTAAAATTTGTTATACAATCCGGTTAACAGAAACTGCTAAAAAGGCCAAATTATTAAACATAGATTCATTTTCAACAACATTGCTTATAAGTCCATATCAATATCACGAAATTATTAAAGAGATTGGAGATAAAATAGGTAAAATGATGGGTATAAAATTTATATACAACGATTTCAGACCAGAATTTTATAATAGTAAAAATATTATATATAATAAGAAACTTTATATGCAAAAATATTGTGGTTGTAAATTCTCTATTAACGAAAGATGATACAATATCTAGGAAAACTCCTAATTTTTATTGGAACAATATTTATAATTATAGGTATTATTTTATTGCTCGGACATAAATTAGCAGATAAATTACCATTTAATATAGGACATCTTCCAGGTGATATTATCATAAAAAAAGAAAATTTTACTTTTTATTTTCCAATAACAACATCTATCATTGTCAGTCTAATACTTACTTTAATATTATTCTTATTTTCCAGAAAATGAAAAAAATAAACTTTTTGATAATTATTCCCTTAATTTTATATCCTATAAATATTTTTTGTAACAAATTACCTGTTACAGTTGTAAATATATGTATCATAAAAAATGTTAACCATTTAAATGTAACTTCTAACGATAGATTTTTTATTATTGATCTTACCACAGGACTAAAATATGAACAATTACCTACAAACCATGAAATAGAGTTATATAAAAATTATATTAAGGTTTCTGAGACAAAATTTTTAACAAATATGATACAAATTATACCTAAAACTGAAAATAACTTTATATATGTAAATAAAAAACCTTATAGAGACATAATCTACATTAGGAAAATTAATAATAAATTATCAGTTATCAATGAAGTCGGTATTGAGAACTATATATACGGTATATTAAAAATGGAGACAAATCCGGAGTGGCCATTAGAAGTCCTTAAAGCGCAAGCAGTTGTCTCAAGAACATATGCAGTTAAAAGGATAGGTAGACATCAAGAAGAAGGATTTGATTTTTGTTCTGAAGTGCACTGTCAAGTATACCGTGGCGTAAATGGTGAAGATAAAAGAACAAATTATGCTGTTGATTTAACTAAAGGAGAGGTGCTTACTTATAAAAACCAACTTGCTGATACTGTGTACCATGCATGTTGTGGTGGTAGAACAGAAAACCCAGAAAATGTATGGAGTACATATCAACAATCACCTGAATATTTAAAAGGTGTTATTTGTAAATATTGTAAAAGCAGCAAGCATTATAGATGGGAAAAAATAATAAATGAGGAACTTCTTATACAAAAATTAAATAATTCAGGATATAAAATAGATAAACTACTGTCAATAAAAATTTACAGCAAATCTAAAACAGGAAGAGCAAAAGAAATTGCTATAAAATATATATACAATAATAATCGGCATACATTAGTTTTATTAGCAAACAGGTTCCGATTAATTGTTGACCCGTGGCAAATAAAAAGTACAAATTTCGTAAGTATTATAAAACAGGATAAAAAATACATTTTTTCTGGAAAAGGGTGGGGACACGGAGTTGGTATGTGTCAGGAAGGTGCAAAAGTTATGGCTGATAAAGGATATGATTATAGACAGATTCTTGAATATTATTATCCTGGCACTGAAATTCAGAAATGGGAATATTGAAAATAGAAATTTAGAGAGATATGGATATATCTTTATTTGATTATAAATTACCTGATGAACTTATTGCACAAACACCATCTGAAGTTCGTGATTCATCACGATTATTGGTTTATAATCGCAAAACAAACAAAATTGAACATTGTCAATTTTATCAATTACCAAATTATTTAACTCCTGGGGATTGTATTGTAATAAACAAAACGAAAGTGATTCCAGCAAAAATATATGCAAAGAAAATTACAGGAGGTAAAATAGAACTACTGTTTCTAAAAAAAATTGACAAAACTGATTTTACTGCTCTATGCAGAGATAATATTTTAAATAAATTAATTATCTTACCTGATAAAAGTTCAATTGCAAAAGTGGTAGGTAGAACTTCAAACGGAGAATATATTTTAAGGTTACAAACTAATACTGTCGATATAATAGAAATAATAAAAAAATACGGACAGACACCGTTACCCCCATATATTAAAAGGAAAACTATTGAACTTTATGACAAAGATAGATACCAAACAGTATACGCTGAATATGAAGGTAGTATAGCTGCACCTACTGCTGGATTACATTTTACTCATAATTTATTAGAAGAACTTAAAAGTAAAGGAGTAATAATTGCTGAACTTGTGCTTCACATAGGTTGGGGCACATTTAAACCTATTAGAGATAACGATATTACTGAACACTATATGATAGAAGAACACTACAACATAAATGCAACTGAAACAGAAAAAATAAATTATTCGCGTAAAATCGGAAAAAAAATAATTGCTGTTGGAACAAGTGTTACACGAGTATTAGAAACATTAGCAGATGAGTCAGGATTTATTAAATCAGGGAATGGCGAAACAAATCTTTATATATATCCTGGATATAAATTTAAAATTGTTAATGCAATTATAACTAACTTTCATTTACCGAAAACGACCCCTTTATTACTTGTAGCAGCATTTGTTGATATTGCAACTATTATGAAACTATACCAAGAAGCAATAGAACTTAAATATAGATTTTATTCTTATGGTGATGCAATGTTTATTTTTTAATTTTTATATAAATGGAAACAAAATTTATTATTGAAAATAAATGTTCACATACAAAAGCACGAACAGGTAAAATTGTAACAAATCATGGTATTATTGATACACCTGTTTTTATCCCTGTTGCAACACAAGGAACAGTTAAAACTCTATCAACAGATGAACTAGATAATCTCAATGTAAACATAATTATCTCAAATGCATACCATTTATATCTACGACCAGGTTTAGAGACAATATCATTATGTGGTGGATTACATAATTTTATTGGTTGGAATAAATCTATTTTAACTGATTCAGGTGGTTATCAACTTTACAGTTTATCAACATTAAGAAAAATATCAAAAGAAGGAGTAGAATTTCAATCACATATTGATGGAAGCAGACATTTCTTTTCACCTGAAAAAGTTACAGAAATACAACATGTTCTCGGAAGTGATATTATTATGTGTTTTGATGAATGTGTACCATATCCTTGTGAATACAGTTATGCAAAAAATTCAGTAATTTTAACTACTGAATGGGCTAAAAAATGTAAAATTAGATTTAATGAATTGAAGAACGAAAATGACAAAAATCAGCTCATTTTTGGAATAATTCAAGGAGCAACATATCAAGATTTAAGAAAACAGAGTACAATAGATATAACAGATATTGGATTTGATGGTTATGCATTAGGTGGGTTATCTGTAGGTGAACCCAGAGAAGTAATGTATGAGATTATAAATAAAATAAAAGATTTTTTACCTGATGATAAGCCACTTTATATTATGGGATTAGGCACACCGGAAGATTTATGGTTTGCTATTGAGAATGGATTTGATATGTTTGATTGTGTTTTACCAACAAGAAACGGTAGAAACGGTCAAGCAATAACAACTTTTGGTAAACTTAATATAAAAAATTCTGCATATAGTGTTGACTTTAAACCTATTGATCCTGAATGTGGCTGTGATACATGTAAAAGGTATACGAGAGCATATATCCATCATCTTTTTCATTCAGGAGAATTACTTGGATTACGATTATTGACTTTACATAATATTTATTTTATGCTAAAATTAATAACAAGAATATCTATTTCAATAAAAGAAAATAAATTTTTAGAAGAAAAGAAAATTTTTTTAGAAAATTATTTACAGAACAGGAACATATGAAAACCAAGATAATATTAATTATTTTTATATTAGGTTTTGTAAATATTAACTTAACAGCAGAAGAAAATAATCCTAAATATGATAAAAACAGCTTATATAACATATGTTTGAATACATTAGTTAATGGATTGTATTCTAATGAAAAAAATGTTTGTATAGAATCAATAAAACTGATTGGCCAATTAAAAGACACTTCCTTAATCCCGCATCTAAAAAAATTATTAGCAAACCAAGATGACGATATACGATTAGAAACATCATTTTCACTAATTAAACTTGGTGACAAGAGTTCTTATAATAATTTAATTAATATCCTTAGAAGCAATCCATTAGATAACCAACTTTCATCATCTAAACCAATAGAAAGAGCAAAATCTCTAATGAAACAAAATACACGTATTCGTGCAGCAGAAATGATGGGTGAAATAGGAGAAAAGATATTCATTAATGTCTTATTAACAATAGCCAATAATAAATATGAGTATGGGCCTCTTATTGATAAAGCACGGATATCGTTAGCAAAATTGGGTGATAGGACTAAAATTAATAGTTTTATTTATGCGTTACATAGTGATGATAAAAATATACGCGCTGAAGCATGTAAAGCATTAGGAGAATTAAAAGAAAAATCTGTTGTAAATAATCTGATTGAATTACTAAAATACTGGGATAAGAATGTTCGTATCCAAGCATGTTCTGCATTAGCCAAAATAGGTGATGAACGAGCAGCAGAATCTATATCCACTTTACTAATAGATAAAGATCCTGAAATAAGAATGGTAGCATGTGAAGCATTAGGAAAACTGAAATCAACAAAATATATTGCGAACTTAAAAGAATTATTATCAAAAGATGAAAACGGATTTGTCAGAATTGCTGCTGCTGAGTCATTATTAAATCTAAATGACAATTCTGGAGAAAGTTTATTACTGAAAACTATTAACTCACAGGACTTTGATGCAAAATTGAAATCAATCCAGATATTAGGCAATTATGGTACTAAGAATACATTATCTATACTTGAAAAAAATTTTTATAGTGAAAAAAATGAAATATTGAAATTAAATATTTCTTATGCTATAATACAGATTACAAATAGATTAAGAGCATCGGAAACGAAACAATAAAAAGAAAAGGATGGTGAAAAAAATAATATGTATTTATTTGCTTATGCACAAACAACAAACACTCCTGGTGTCCCCCAAAGTAATCCTTTGAGTGGTCTTATACCACTAATTTTAATTTTCATTGTCTTTTATTTGCTCCTGATTCGGCCACAACAGAAAAAAGAAAAAGAACATAAGAAAATGATTAGCGAATTAAAGAAAGATGATTATGTTTTAACTTCTGGTGGTATCTATGGAACAATTACGAATGTAAAACCTGACACAATTGAACTTAAAGTCGATGAAAATACAAAACTTACATTAGCAAAAAATGCTGTTATTCAAGTTCTTCAGAAACCGATTTCAAATCAATAATAGATTGAACAAGATAAAATTGATAGGGGTAAATGTATATGACAAGACTACAAATTAAAGGATTAGTAATAATAGTTGTTTTAGCATTATCATTGTATTTTATTTATCCAACAATAAAATGGTATCTAATGTCAGATATAGAACGTGCAAATGCAGAAAAGATGAGAGATAAAATATTAAACAAAATAATAAATTTAGGACTGGATTTAAAGGGAGGTATCCATTTAGTATTAGAACTTGATGACTCCAAAATAAGTTCAGAAACAGATTTAACTGACGCTTTAGACCGTGTTATTGAGATAATAAGAAACCGTGTTGACCAGTTCGGTGTAACTGAACCTATAATAGTACGACAAGGAGAAAAATGGATTGTTGTTGAATTACCTGGAATTAAAAATCCAGAAACAGCAAAAAATTTAATTGGTAAGACAGCATTACTTGAATTCAAGTTATTAGGACCATCAGAAAAATTATCAAGTATAAACGAAAAAATAAGACAACTTGGATTAAATATAACTGAAGCGAGAAACAATCCAGAAATACTCGCACTTGTACCAACAGGCTATGTTCTTCTTCCTGGTAAAAACGAAGAAAGTTTGTATCTTGTAAAATCATCACCTGAAATAACAGGTGCATATTTAGTGAATGCCCGAACACGGCTCGGTGGACAGTTTGGTCTACCATATGTATCACTTGATTTTAATAAAGAAGGAGCAAAAATATTTGCAACTGTAACTGGAGCGAATATAGATAAAAATTTAGCAATTGTTTTGGATGATGTTGTCCAATCAGCTCCCGTAATAAGATCTCGAATACCTGATGGAAAAGCTATTATAGAAGGGAACTTTACTGAAGAAGAAGCAAAATTTCTTGCAACAATATTACGTGCTGGTTCATTACCTGCTCCTGTGAAAATAATAGAAGAGCGTTCTATCGGTCCAACATTAGGTGAAGATTCAATACAGAAAGGGACAATTTCATCTATATTAGGATTACTTTTAGTAATTATTTTTATGATAATTTATTACAATATATCAGGTGTGATTGCAAACATTGCTTTAATACTCAATTTTATAATACTGCTTGCTTCGCTAGCATTATTCAGATTTACTCTAACTTTACCCGGAATAGCAGGTATAGCGTTGACATTAGGTATGGCAATTGATGCAAATGTTCTTATACTTGAACGTCTGCGTGATGAACTTGAGTTAGGTAAAACACCAAGAGTTGCTCTTGATTTAGGGTACAGTCGTGCTCTTACTACTATAATTGATTCAAATCTTACAACTTTAATAGCAGCAGTATTTCTTTTTCAGTTTGGAACAGGACCTATTAAAGGATTTGCTGTAACACTTACACTCGGTATATTAATTAGTATGTTCACGGCAATCTTTGTTACAAAGACAATATATGAGTTTATGTTCCAAGAAAATCTGATTAGAAAGGTAAAATTATGAAACTAATAGGTAAAACTAATATTGATTTTATTGGTAAACGATACATAAGCATTTCTTTTTCTATTTTATTAATATTAATTACTATTGTTTCTTTGATAATACATAAGGGACCTAATCTTGGGATAGATTTCACAGGTGGTATACTCGTTCAAATTAAATTCAAGCAATTACCAAAATTATTGGAATTAAGAAATATTTTGTCCGAAGGTGGTATAAATAATCCCGAGTTAAAAACATTTCCTGGAATAAATTCTGTAATAATACAGATAAAAACAAAACAAGAAGAAAGTGAACAGATTACAACAAAGATAAAAGACATTTTCTTAAAGAAAAATATTGAATTTAATGTTGAAAGAGTTGAATTTGTTGGTCCCAAAATAGGTAAATATTTATCCAATAGAGCAATATTATCAATTTTACTTTCGTTTTTAGGAATAATTATATATGTGGCATTAAGATTCAAATCATCAATATGGGGAGTTTCCGGAGTGATAGCATTAATACATGATGTATTCATTACAATGGGTTTATTAAGTATACTGAATAGAGAAATAACTTTGAATGTTATTGCAGCATTACTTACATTAGCCGGCTACTCTATAAATGATACTATTGTGATTTTTGATAGAATCCGTGAAAATCTTACTTTACAACGAAAAGAACCTTTAGATAAAATATTGAATATCAGTATAAACCAGACTTTATCTCGAACAATAATAACAAGTTTAACAGTAGAGTTAGTTCTACTTGTATTGTTTTTATTAGGTGGTGAAGTAATACATGACTTCGCTTTGTCATTACTATTTGGTTGTTTTATAGGGACATATTCTAGCATATTTATTGCAAGTCCTATTGTATACGAATGGATACTATTCCGAACAAAAAGAAAATAAATATATTTTTATACAAAATACACCCACATTTTTTTCTAAATGAAAAAAATAAAAAAGTTCAAAGTTAATATCAGAAAAATAGAAGTAATTCGTAATTTAAAAATAATATTAAATTTAAAAGAATTAACACAGGAATTAGAAGCAACAATTGAAAAGGAAATAGAGCGGTCATATAGCTATATTTATCCTGAATCCATTTTTGATACTTTTCAAACAAGTTTTCTCAAAGAAAAATTTGGTTTAGAGTTTGAT
>Ga0123519_10012289_pt1 | contig 12483 bp, 10 predicted proteins | sample YelNatPaOPRAMG02_FD_87396 | JGI IMG/M metagenome (GOLD analysis project Ga0123519, IMG submission 87396) | Hot spring microbial communities from Yellowstone National Park - Yellowstone National Park OP-RAMG-02 (version 2) | ecosystem: Environmental > Aquatic > Thermal springs > Hot (42-90C) ...
TAGAGCTGTAGGATTAACTGGATAGGTAATTTTTGCCATACCATTTTCTACGCTAAATGTTGTGCCTGTAGGTCCGCTACAAATCCAAAGGTTAGGGTTAATAAAACCCGATTCAAAATTATCATATAGTTGCCAGACCTTTCTCCCTTTAATTGCAAATGTATCAATTGAAATTACCGTGGATATTATAAAAATGATGCTTAAGAATAAAAGAGTCTTTTTCATTTTTTCTCCCTCCCTTCTTTTTAGCCAAAGGTAAAGCTTGCCTTCCGATTATTTTATATCACCTCCTTTTCGTTTTTATCCTTCATTTCTATGAAATTTTAAAACCCTTATTTCCATTCCAAATAAGGCGATTTAATTGTGGGTTCTTATAAACAAAATATCTAAATATTTTTTATAAAAATTAAACTCAATCGTCAAGAAAAAAATTAGGAAGCAAATCGGGAATTTTGTGTAAATTTTTTCCACTATTATGGAAATTTATTGAAATTCAAAGATAAATTTAAGTGGGTCTAATCTCTTATTTTCTTTCAAAAAAAACCTGATGGATCTCGGAAGAGATAGGAGGGCATCCTCGAATAAAAATACCTCTTTCTTTTAAGGTTGAAGTACAGTTTCCGATCAGGATGGTTCCTTTCGGGCAAGAATCCACATATTTCCCCACCCCTATATGAATCTTATGATCGCTCAGACGATAGTCATCCAGTTCTCGATAATATCTCTGAAGAAATATAAGAAGGGTCGAAAGACAGGCACTACAAGCCCCTTTGTCATAAACCACTACATCGGGAAAGGCAATAGAGAGAGTAGCAGGTGGAGGCTCGAAGGGTTTGGCCCATTTTAAATAATTCTTGGGTTCAACGGTGATTCTTTTAAGACGAATCTCTCCTAAACCTTTTAAATAAGCCAGTTTTAGGTGAGGGATACAGCTCGGTCTGAATCCCATCAACCTCGAAGCGATCGAATCGGCAGAAAGGGCATTCTCTCCAACAATCACCAATCCCATTGGCTTGGGTTTTCCATAAGCAGGGCCCATCCCTTCCATTCCAACCGTCCCATCAATCACAGAAAGATGAGGCTTTAAAACCAATGCCATTTCAGAGATGGCCATATCGAGGCTCTTATAATTTTGATCAACCTCTTGATTCGGAGAGAGATGATGGAACCTCGCTTTCTCCCTCCTCCATAAAAGTCCCTTCATATTTTTGAGGCTCAGTGTCACTCGGGTATGCATATGAGTCTTCATTACAGGAACGGAAATGATAAAATTCACTTTCTTTAGTATGGAAGAGACTTTTATTTTTTTAAGAAGGAGTCCCCGAGGAATGTCCAATTCCATGGGATCCAGACGGTCCAGATCTAAAAGTTTCACTTTCTTCTCTTCGGCTACTTTTTTTAATCCTGTCTTCTCGAAGGCCTCTTTCGCATCGACTCCGAAAATGCAACTCTCCCCGATAATAATCTCTCTGGCTTTTTGCTCTTTTAGGTGATCGACAAGAGCCGAGACTACTAAGGGATGGGTTGTGATCCCCTCTCCTGGCAGAGCTACCCGAGCTGCATTGGGTTTGATCAAGATCCTTTTCCCTTTTAGATCCGATAGAGGATAATTAGAGAGGGCCTCTCTTGTAATAAGATAAGGGTCCGTTCCCTTCGAAATCGAAACATGACTTTTACCCATTCAGATTCCCTTTTTATAAATCCATTTTTTGTCTAAAAAGATGAGAACCGTTCCCATAAAAGCAATAAGATCCAGAATCCAGAGGGATGTGATCCAAAGAATACCAATTCCGAAAAGAAGTACCCTTCCTATTGGATTTAGAGTTCTTCGGAATTGCCCAATGAAACCTCCACTGAGCATCACCATGGACATTGTCGTCCGGAGGATGGAAAGGAGGATAGGAATGAGATGACCGCCCAATAGAAGCAGTGAATAATCATAAACAAAGGCAAAAGGTAATAGAAACGCGGCATAACTGAGCCGAAGACTATATCGAGCCGTTTCCATCCAATCTGCCTCTGCCAGACCGGAGGCAATATAGACCGCTCCACATACCGGAGGAGTAATCGCAGAAAGGATAGCATAATAGAAGATAAAGAGGTGGGCAGCGAGGGGATGGATACCAAGCTTGATCAGAACCGGTGCGGCAACAATGGCGGCCATGATATAAGACGCGGTCGTTGGGACTTCCATTCCAAGGACGATGCAGGTGATCATGGTGAAGAGAAGCGTCAAAAATAGGCTTCCTCCACTCAAATCCACAATAAATGTTGAAATTTTCACCCCAAGACCGGTGTAAGAAAGAATCGCTATGATGATCTGAGCACAGGCACAGATGCTTGCAATCATAGCAATCTGAGAGCCACTTTCCTCAATAGCTCTTTTGATTTTTGGCAAAAAATTTCGATCGAATTTCCACTCCGCAGTGAAAAAAGCAAAAGGGAAGGTGGATAGCACAGCCCAGAAGGCTGAATATTGAGGGGTGAACATTTGGACCAGAAGCGAGATAAGGATGATAAAAGGAATAATAAAAAAGACACTTGCCCTTATCGTCTCTTGCCAGGAGGGGAGCTCCTGGGGATCGAGACCTCTTAGACCATCTCTCATCGCAAAGAAGTGAATTCCAATCCAGCAAGTCAAGTAATAAAGAATCGCAGGGATAGCCGCAGAGATGGCAATTTTAAGATAGGGAGTTTCGGTGAGCTCCGCCATGATGAAGGCTCCGGCTCCCATAATAGGAGGCATGATCTGCCCACCCGTAGAAGCCACCGCTTCAACTGCCGCTGCAAAAGGGGGTCGAAAACCCAGCTTCTTCATCATGGGAATGGTAAAAGTTCCTGTTGTCACCACATTGGCCGAAGCACTTCCAGAAATGGTTCCAAACATGGCGCTTCCTATGGTGGCTACCTTCGCAGGACCACCCCTTAATCTTCCAGCAAGACGCACCGAAATCTTCCGAAATCCTACCTCCCCACCCGTGGAGCCAATGAATGCCCCTAATATAACAAAAATGGCAATGAGATTGGCTGAAATACCTGTCAACTGTCCCCAGATTCCACCGGTCGTGAGATAGAGCATTCCAGATATCTGGGATAGATCATACTTGAGGTGTCCAAAAAAACCCGGGATATGATGGCCAAAGATGGCATAAAGAAGAAATAGAAGGGCAATCGTTGGAAGTACGGGTTTGATCATCCGACGTGCTGATTCCAACACAATCAGGACCATCAGCAATCCCATCAAGGTCTGGAGGTGATTTTTGACAATTCCATACTGTTCGAGAATTCCCCTAAAATCAATGATGATATACAGGCAAAGGGATAGCCCCAGAGCGGAAATTAAGAGATTCAGAAAAAGAGCGGGTTTACTTCTTTCGCCATTCCCTCTTAAAAAAACAAGGGGAATGACCAGGCCCAAGTGGATTGCCCTTTCGATCAGATTAGGAATAAAGGCATAAACAGGCAAAATAAGAGAGAACAGGGTAAGAAGGCAGGAGAAGACAAAAATAACTCTTAATAGAATTCGATCTATTTCTTTCATCCTTCTCGCCCGTCCATCCCTTCTTTTCCATCAGGAATGAAGAGAGTTCTTTTTATAAATTTTATCTCATTGACGGAGGTATCTCGACCCCTATCTCCCGGTAATAATTAAGTGCACCTGGATGGACCTTGGCGACCCCATATTTTATTCCCTTTATATCGATGCCCTTCCCTATTGCATGGGATTCGGCAATGATCTTCTTATTCTCCCAGAAGGCCTTGGTGATCTTATAGGCGATCTCCTCCGGAAGATCTTCGGTTGTGTAGGTAAGCACAGGAGAGGCAACCGTTCTTACATCATAATCGACACCCTTATAGATCCCTGCTGGAATGATAGTAAGAGAATAGGTAGGATCGACCTCTGATAGCTTCTTAAACTCTTCCTCTCCGATTTCGAGAAGTCGAATGGGGGTAGTAGCTGTAATTTCTGTAACCATTGGCGTTGGATATGGACTTCCAGTCGTGAAGCCCACCGCTCTTCGATTAACCACGGCATCCACACCTTCCTTAAGATCCACCGCAGGAAGATCCACCTTTCCCTCCAATCCATAAATCTTGAGAATCAATTTGGTCAATCGCTCGGTGGAAGTACCAATCCCTCCAGCAATGTATCGCTTCCCCTGAAGATCCTGGATCCTTTTGACCCCACTGTCCTCTCTAACGACGAAATGGAGGGTGACCCCGGGGATCGGCCAGAGGGTACGGATCCGTTCGTAACCCCCTTCTTCAAAGGGTTTTACCTTTTTGAGGGCCTGGGCGATAAGGTCGGAAGTGGAAGTGAAGATGAAATGGCTTCTGGTTCTTGCCTCTTTCACATTCGCTACCGAACCAAGACTCTCCTCCACGGAGACTTCAATCCTGGGAACCGTCATCATCGCCTTTGCCATTCCCATCGCAAGAGCATAATAAGATGTCCCAGCTCTTGCCGATTTAACGACAAGACGAGTTTGAGACAACCCTTCGTTGATCCCAAAAAGAGTCAAAGCCAGTATTAGGAGTGCTGACAAAAACGTCTTCTTCATCTTTTTCCTCCTTTCTTCTTAAATGTGGGAAAAAATTTAACCAATATTCCGTCATGGTGTCAACGTTCAATAGTTTGGTATCCTTCATTTCAAAAAGGGGAATAATGAAAAATAAGTGAGAGGCACTAAATCAATATTTTCGAAGCGAGGGGTTGGATTTTGAAAAAGATGAAAGAAATCGTATAGCGTTGCAGTAGCCAAAACGAAAATAGGTTATTTAGAATCCTGAGATCGAATTGTCTTTAAGGCCTCCTCAATCTCATTAAGAATCGCTGGATCATCAATGGTGGAAGGGACGGTATAGCTTTCCCCATCGGCAATCTTCCGGATAGTCCCCCTTAAAATTTTACCAGATCGCGTCTTCGGTAATCGAGGAACAATGACCACCTCTTTAAAACTGGCCACTGCCCCAATTTGATCTCTTACCATCTGAACGAGTTCCCCTTTAATCTCTTCATGATCTCTCTGAACAGTCGATTTTAAAACCACCAATCCTAAAGGGAGTTGTCCTTTAAATTCATCCTTCCTCCCCACCACGGCACACTCGGCCACATCTGGATGCTTCGCAATGACCTCCTCCATTGCCCCTGTAGAGAGGCGGTGTCCTGCCACGTTAATGACATCATCCACTCTCCCCATGATATAGACATATCCCTCTTCATCAATATACCCTCCATCGCCAGTAAAATAATATCCTGGAAACATATCTAAATAAGTCTGTTTATATTTCTCGTCTTCCTGCCATAAGGTTAACAAAGTCCCCGGGGGAAGAGGGAGTTTGATCGCTACGATCCCTTCTTCTCCAGGAGGAAGGATCTTCCCATTAGCATCCAAAATGTGAACCTCGTATCCAGGCATCGGTTTGGTTGGAGACCCTGCTTTAATCGGAAGGGGATTCAATCCCATACAGTTTCCTACGATGGCCCACCCAGTCTCGGTCTGCCACCAGTGATCAACCACAGGTCTGTTTAATAATCGACTTGCCCAAAAATAGGTGTCAGGATCAAGCCGCTCTCCTGCCAGAAAGAGATATTTGAAGTGAGAGAGATCGTATTGATTTAAGAGTTTACCGTCCGGATCTTCCCTTTTGATAGCCCTGATCGCGGTGGGGGCTGTAAAGAGGACACTTACCTTATGTTCTGAAATCACCCTCCAGAAGGCACCCGCATCAGGAGTCCCTACAGGTTTCCCCTCATAAACCACAGTAGTACATCCATATAGAAGGGGTCCATAAACAATATAAGAATGGCCGACTACCCAACCTACATCCGAAGCAGCCCAAAATACCTCTCCAGGCTCGACTCCGTAGAGATACTTCATCGTCCACTTCAAGGCAACTGCATGACCTCCATTGTCTCGAACTACCCCCTTGGGTTTCCCAGTCGTTCCAGAGGTATAAAGGATATAGAGGGGATCTGTTGAAGAAACGGAAACGCAATCCACGGTTGGTGCATGGGCCATCTCTTTTTCCCAATCAAAATCTCTTCCCTGGATTAACGTTCCCTTGAACTGGTCTCGTTGATAGAGGATGCATTTCTCAGGTTTGTGAGTTGCGATTTCAATGGCTCTGTCCAAAAGAGGCTTATAGGGAATGAGTTTTTTTCCTTCTATCCCGCAAGATGCAGAGACGACCAGTTTCGGTTTTGCATCATCAATTCGGATAGCCAATTCATTGGGAGCAAATCCTCCAAATACGACTGAATGAATAGCTCCTATTCGGGCACAAGCAAGCATGGCTACTAAAGCCTCTGGAATCATCGGCATATAGATGATGACTCGATCTCCTTTCTCCACACTGAAAGAACGAAGCAAACCCGAAAACCTTGAAACGTGATCCAAGAGCTCTTGATAGGTAATTGTCTTAATCTGATTTGTCACAGGGCTATCATAGATAATGGCGAATTGTTTTCCTCTCCCTGAAAGGACATGATAATCAAGGGCATTGTAGCAAGTATTTAACTGTCCACCTGTAAACCACCGATAAAAAGGCTTTCGCGAATCATCAAGAACCTTCTGGTAGGGTGTATACCAATGGATTTCTTGAGCTGCCCTTCCCCAGAACCCCTCCGGATCCCGAATCGATTCTTCGTAGATCTTTTGATACGCATCACCCATCTCGTTCCTCCTTTTTTATATATTCGATAACATAATCCAAACGTTCCAATCAAACGAATTTCTAACCTACCAGGTTTTTTAACCAATAGGTCTCTTATTTCTTCATTGAGAAATACCCTTCTCTGTAACCCCTCACTCAGAGGTGGGGAATAAGCGCGAGAGGGAGTGGGTGTTCTATGGGTTTCGGAAATATTCCTTTCGGGCTTAAATTTATTTCCACCCTTCAGTGATGGATTACTTACCTCTTAAAAATTCACTTGAGAATTGATGAATTTTTTGATATATATCTTACCCATTATGGGGACAAATCTTGCAAAAAAGGTTCTGGAAGGAGATATTCGGGCCGCGTCTCGATTGATGAGGGATATCGATGACCGTATCCCTTCTGCCCTTGCCGAACTGAAAGAACTCTATCTAAAAACTGGCCGAGCTTATATTATCGGGATCACCGGTCCTCCGGGCTCTGGTAAATCTACCATAGTGGACAAGATGGTTGAGATCTTTCGAAAAGAAGGAAAAACGGTAGGCATTGTGGCAGTGGACCCCACCAGTCCTTTTACCGGGGGTGCCATTCTTGGAGATCGGATCCGAATGCAACGCCATGCCACCGATGAGGGTGTCTTTATTCGATCATTAGCCACCCGGGGAAGCCTGGGAGGACTTTCTCGTTCAACGCAGGATATCATCCATGTGATGGATGCGATGGGAAAAGAGATCATCATAGTGGAAACCGTGGGAGTGGGTCAGGATGAAATAGAAATCGTCCATACCGCTCATACCTCAATTGTCGTTCTCGTTCCAGGACTTGGGGATGATATTCAAGCCATTAAAGCCGGGATTATTGAGATCGGGGATATCTTTGTCATCAATAAGTGTGAACGAGAAGGTGCCGATAAGATGGAACGGGATCTCCGGCTGGTTCTCGAGATGGGGAGAAAGAGAGAGGATGGATGGGATCCTCCAATCTTTAAAACGGAGGCCATTTTGGGAAAAGGAATATTCGAATTGGTCTATGGAATTTATCGTCATAAGCAAGCCTTGGAACAGAGTCAGGGGATGAAAAAGAAATTGAAGGAAAGGGCCTTGAAAACCTTTTTGGAGGTCCTGGAATCGGAAGTGATGCATCGTTTTATCGAGAAATTAGAAAAAAAAGGGCAATTGGAGACGATCATCCAAGAATTGATGGATCGCAATATAGATCCCTATTCCGTAGCCGAAAAGATCATGGCTGAATCTTTAAAAGAGGGATAACAAAATAAAAAGGGGGGAACGAATGAGATCAATCGAGGCGATACGAAAGGAACTCGAGAAGAGGCGAACCGAGGCTTTATTGGGAGGGGGGCCAGAGAAGATTGAAAAACAGCACAAGGAGGGTAAACTCACGGCCCGTGAACGTCTGGATCTTCTTCTCGATAAAGGGAGTTTTGTCGAACTTGACCAATTTGTGACCCATCGTTGTCATGATTTTGGAATGGAGAAGAGGAAATTCTGGGGCGATGGAGTCGTCACCGGTTATGGAAGGATCGATGGACGCCTGGTCTATGTGTTCTCGCAAGACTTCACGGTATTTGGGGGAGCCCTGGGAATGGCTTTTGCCGAAAAAATTTGTAAGATCATGGATCTTGCGATGAAAACCGGGGCGCCGGTCATTGGCCTCAATGATTCCGGAGGAGCAAGAATCCAAGAAGGGGTCGAAAGCCTTGCTGGTTATGCCTATATCTTTTTAAGAAATGTCCTTGCTTCTGGAGTCATTCCACAGATTTCGGCCATCATGGGTCCTTGTGCGGGGGGAGCGGTTTATTCTCCAGCCATGACCGATTTTATTATTATGACCAAAAAAACCAGCTATATGCATATTACAGGTCCTGATGTGATCCGAGCCGCTTTAAAGAAGACAGAAACGGCGGATGGAAGACCCATTACCTCCGAGCTTCTCGGTGGCTCAAAAGTCCATATGGAAAAGAGTGGGGTTGCCCATTTTGCAGGAGAGAATGATGAGGATACGATTCGAATTATCAAAGAGCTTCTCGCCTTTTTGCCTCAGAATAATCGAGAAAAACCTCCGGTTATTCCTTGCACCGACGATCCTCGTCGAATGGATGAATCCTTAAAAACGGTCATTCCTGAGGATTCCAAAAAAGCCTACGATATGAAAAAGATCATATGGAGTGTGGTTGACCATGGATATTTCCTTGAAGTTCAAAAGGATTGGGCAAAAAATATCGTCGTGGGGTTTGCCCGATTTAATGGAATGCCGGTGGGGATTGTAGCCAATCAACCCAATTGGTTGGCAGGTGCCTTAGATCCAGATTCCTCCGTGAAGGCAGCTCGTTTCGTTCGATTCTGCGACTGTTTTAACATTCCCATTGTCACTTTTGTAGACGTTCCGGGTTTCTTACCAGGAATCGATATGGAAGAGCGAGGAATCATTCGACATGGCGCAAAACTCCTCTATGCCTTTTGTGAGGCCACCGTTCCAAAAGTCACCATAATTACCCGCAAAGGTTATGGGGGAGCTTATGACGTCATGTCAAGCAAACACATCCGTGGAGATATCAACTATTGTTATCCAAATGCAGAGATTGCGGTGATGGGAGCAGAAGGAGCGGTCAACATCATCTTTCGTAACGAAATTAAAGAGGCCGAGAATCCTGAGGAAACAAGACAACGCCTCGTAGAAGAATATCAGTTAAAATTTGCCAGTCCTTATAAGGCAGCCGAATTGGGTTATGTGGATGAAATTATCGAACCAGAAGAGACCCGACCCAAAATCATTCAGGCCTTGGAAATTCTGAAAACCAAAGTCGATACGAATCCGTGGCGAAAACACGGAAATATACCCCTGTAATTAAAATGGTAAGTCGTAAAAGGTGAGTGTCTTCTAACTCTCTACTCCTCACTCATTACGACTTACAGAGATCGAGGTGGATGATGTCTAAAAATATTCGAGAAGAATTAGAGCGTTGGGAGAAGACAACCCTTCAAAAAGTGATCTCAAAGGCTCCAGAACGGCAACCCTCCTTTCAAACCACATCCCACATCGAGCTTAAACGCCTCTATACTCCTCTTGATATCTCCGATCTCGATTACTGTCATGATCTTGGATTTCCTGGAGAATATCCCTTCACCCGAGGGGTTCAGCCTACCATGTACCGGGGCCGCCTGTGGACGATGCGACAGTATGCAGGTTTTGCTACAGCCGAAGAGACCAATAAACGGTATAAATTTCTTCTTGAACAAGGGCAAACAGGCCTAAGCGTTGCCTTCGATCTTCCAACCCAGATTGGTTACGACTCGGACCACCCTTTGGCGGAGGGGGAAGTGGGAAAAGTAGGAGTGGCGATTGATACTCTGAAAGATATGGAGATCCTCTTTGATGGGATTCCTCTGGATAAAGTCTCTACCTCCATGACGATCAACTCAACGGCTGCTATTCTGTTGGCCATGTATATAGCGGTGGCAGAAAAGCAGGGGGTGAAATCCGAAGTCCTTCAAGGAACCATTCAGAATGATATTCTGAAGGAGTATGCAGCCAGAGGAACCTATATCTATCCACCCCTTGAGTCCATGAGAATCGTGACAGACATCTTTGCCTTCTGCAAAGACCATGTTCCTCGGTGGAATACAATCAGTATTAGTGGGTATCATATGAGGGAAGCGGGCTGCACGGCAGTCCAGGAAGTGGCCTTCACCCTTGCAGATGGGATTGCCTACGTGGAAGCCGCCATCCGTGCGGGCCTGGATGTAGATTCCTTTGCCTCCAGGCTGGCCTTCTTCTTCTGCTGTCACAACAATTTCATTGAGGAAATCGCCAAGTTTAGAGCGGCCCGAAGGCTCTGGGCCAGAATAATGAAGGAGCGATTTAAGGCCAAAAGGGATGAGTCCTGTATGCTGCGGTTTCACACTCAAACGGCTGGATGCACCCTCACTGCCCAGCAGCCGGACAACAATGTGGTTCGTGTTGCCTTTCAGGCATTGGCTGCGGTCTTAGGGGGAACACAATCCCTCCATACCAACTCAAGAGATGAGGCCTATGCCCTCCCAACTGAGGACTCGGTGAGGATTGCCCTCCGAACCCAACAGATCATTGCCTATGAGAGTGGAGTGGCTGAGATGATCGATCCTCTTGGCGGATCCTATGCAGTGGAGGCCTTGACCAACGAGATTGAAAAGAAAGCGATGGAGTATATCGAAAAGATTGATGCTATGGGAGGCGCCATTAAGGCCATCGAATCCGGTTATATTCAAGGGGAGATTGCTGAAAGTGCCTATCAATATCAAAAGGAGATCGAAACTAAAAAAAGAATCATTGTAGGCCTCAATCAATTCCAAATCGAAGAAGAGCCTCTTAGAGATATTCTAAAAATCGATCCAGAGATCGAAAGATATCAGAAGGAGAAACTAGCCAAAGTAAAAAAGGAAAGAGACAATACCAAAGTAAAACAGTGTTTGGCTGCTCTTAAGAAGGCAGCCCAGGGAACGGAGAATGTCGTTCCTCCCATCTTAGAAGCTGTGAAAGCCTATGCCACATTGGGAGAGATTTCCGATACCCTCAGGGAGGTCTTTGGGGAATACAAAGAACGATAACTGAAAGCATATGGGGAGGCTTTATGTCTCGTAAAATTCGAGTCCTTATTGCTAAACCTGGATTGGACGGACACGATCGGGGGGCGAAAGTGATTGCCCGAGCCCTTCGAGATGCCGGAATGGAAGTCATCTATACAGGGATTCGCCAAACCCCTGAACAGATCGCCAATGCAGCGATTCAAGAAGGGGTAGATATCGTCGGTCTTTCAAGCCTATCTGGAGCCCATATGAGCCTTTTCCCAAAGGTGGTCCAGCTTTTGAAAGAAAAAGGGGCGGAGGATATCATTGTGTTTGGAGGAGGAATCATCCCGGTCGATGACATTCCTCTTCTTAAAAAAGCAGGGATTAGTGAGATCTTTCTCCCTGGCACCTCCACCGAAGAGATTATTAAATACATCCAAGAGAAGGTTCGATTGGAATAATGGAATAGTGGAAAGATGGAATGATGAGAAAAATATTTTTTTAACCAAAACCCAATTATTTCATCATTTCATTATTCCATCATTCCATGCCTATGAACCCCACGATCCATGAACATTGCTCAATGAGGAGGATAAAAGAATGCTCAAAAAAATCAATCACATAGCGATTGCCGTCAATAATATTGAAGAGGCAGCCAAATTTTATCAAGAGGTCATGGGGCTAACCCTTTCCGGAGTGGAAGTCGTTACGGCCCAAAAAACCAGGGTCGGTTTTTTTAAGATCGGAGAATCCAACATCGAATTGGTTCAACCTGCTGAGCCTGATTCCCCCCTCACAAAATTTCTTGAAACCAAAGGGCAAGGGATCCATCATATCTGTTTTGAAGTGGACGATGTGGAGGCAGAGGTAAAATCCTTTCTCGAGAAAGGGGCCACCATGATTGATCAGAAACCCCGCCCTGGCGCCCATGGTACCAAGGTGGCTTTCGTCCATCCAAAATCTTCAAACGGAGTCCTGATCGAACTCTGCGAACTCCCAAAAGACCCCTAACCCACCGAAGAACCAAATGGAATGATAGGATCGAGGAAGGGAAAAACATAATTTACTTTTAGATGAAAGAAAAATTCCGAAATAGTGAGAAAAGAGCAGAGGCAGAGGAGATCGTTAAGAAGGTGAACTATTTGGAATTAACCATTGAGTCAGACTTTCAGAAAGAGTTTATAGAGGCTATGCCTATTCCTCATATGAAGGATTCCTTCCCTCATCTGCATCTGTAGCGCCAGTGGCCTGGAACCCA
>Ga0123519_10012290_pt1 | contig 12483 bp, 17 predicted proteins | sample YelNatPaOPRAMG02_FD_87396 | JGI IMG/M metagenome (GOLD analysis project Ga0123519, IMG submission 87396) | Hot spring microbial communities from Yellowstone National Park - Yellowstone National Park OP-RAMG-02 (version 2) | ecosystem: Environmental > Aquatic > Thermal springs > Hot (42-90C) ...
CACAAGTGCGCACGCCACTCCCGCCGTGTCATTTTTGCCCGGCTCCGGCTGCCCTGCCGGAGACGCATCGGCCTCCGATCAATCTCTCCACCAGTAGGCCACCATCGCGCCACTGGCGCGTCGGGGCCGCTAGGTGGCGTAGTTCTACCACCGACACACACCCCCGCGCCCGTGCGCCACCCGGGCGCAAGCATTGGCCAATAAAAAAACGCCTGGCCAGTGGCCAGGCGGGCTCGGGCGTGGATGGCTGCGGGATGCGGGAGGCTGGCGTCAGCCAATCTGGACGATCCGCTTGGTCTCGATGTCGTACCAGCCGTGGCGGCGGATGATGCCCTTGGACCCCAGACAGTCGAGGTCGTAGTAGCGCAGCCGTTCTGCGGGAACTTCCGCATCCGTCATTTGCGGAAGTACCAGGGAGTAGCTTTCGCCGAGGTAGCACGATCCGTAGATTGCGCCACATTTGGAGCAACGGTACACCATCGCGTACCCTTGGACGATCGTGGCGATCCGGTGGCTGCAAGCAGGGCAGCCTGCGCCTTCGGGCCTGCGTATCCGCTTCGTTTTATCTGTGGTTGTTGGCATCTGATTGTCTCCTTTCACAGACATTCATCACTCGGGTCGCAGACACAATCAAGGGAAATCTGCTTAATTTTCAGATCTTTATTTGGCGTGTTGTCAAAGAGATGCGTGTTCCGACATGGCGGCGTCGATGGCTTCCCGTGCCGTCGGGTAGCGCGGGCGCTTATAATTCGGCCCTTTGCCGATTGTGTACCAGGCAGGGCGACCAAGCACTGCGGCCATCCCGTCATGTCGCAGCGTCGATCCAGTGGCCTCGATCCAATCCAGGCGCACAGAATCCGCCAATTCGGGCCGCAATGGACCAGGCGCAAACGGTGGACCATGTCGCACATCCTGTGCGCACTGGGGCGCCAACGCATCGCGCACGAACCGGACGCCCATCCAGTATGCCCAGTGCAGCGCATCGCGGACTACCGATTCCAGATCATCCGGAGAGTTATACCAGCCGGAGGATGCATCCTCCGTTCCACGCACGATAAGACGCGCTCTTTTATTCAGTTCATCAAACGATTGACTCATCTCACTGAACTTGTCCTTTCTGGTTACACTGATTACGCGCGTGGTACTCATCCCATTTCCGGGCTGCCTCGTGGTCCTGGCCTGTGATCATGTGAGCGTAGATCTCCTGCGTCGTCCGCACGGAGCTGTGCCCCAGGCGCGCGGCCACCGCCGGAAGCGGCACGCCTGCAGCCAACAGCACGGACGTGTGCGCGTGGCGCAGAAGATGCAGTGCAGAGCCCTTTGGCTTTGGAACATGGAGGCGGCGAAACAGCGCCGATACCGATGCCGAGATCGAATCTGGTTTTAAAGGAGTGCCGTCCGGGTTAGCGAAAATCAGGTCCAGGTCGGCACGGTAGTCCGGACCAAACCGCCGCCGGAATTCGTCCTGCTGCTGGCGGTGCGCCTCAAGCGCATCCATCGCCGATTGCGGCAGCACTACCACGCGTGGTTTCTCAGTCTTGGTGCATTTGAAGTCCAACACGTCGTGAATACGAACCTTGCCCTCTGGACCATCAATCTCTCTGTACGTCTGAGTGAGCGACCTGGCGATGATGGCGCAATCACCTTGAATGTCTGCCCATCGCAACGCAAGCAGTTCCCCACGCCGACAGCCGGTCGCTGCCGCAACGAGCAAGAGCGTTCGCAGGCACCACGGCGACCTGGCAGACTCGATAATTAGCGCTTGCTGCGCCGGCGTCAGCGCCGCCGCCGCATGCTTCCTGGGCGTCGGCGGTTCGCTATCAGCTACTGGATTTGTCTTCACCAGCCCCCACTTTCTCGCCCGTCCAAACGCTGCCGAAACTATTCCCGCGATATTCCGCACAGTTTTTGCAGACAACGGGCGCGGTTCCTTCGTTCGCCGATGCCGCCCGCCGCACTCCAGCAAACGGTTCCACTCGCGCGTCAGATGCAGCGGCGTGATTTCCGAGATGGGCATAGCCAGCAGTTCCGGCGAAAGATAGGCCGCCTGGTCACGGTATCGCTGTATCGTCTTCGGCGCAAGTTTCCTTTCTACGTGCTCGGTAAAAAATTCATCCAGCAGCGCCGCAAGAGTCGTCGGTAACGGAATGTCCACATCACCGCGCTGTTGCTGCTCGTACTTCCGCTGCTCCTCGACCCGCCGTGCCGCTTCCGCCGCCTCTGCCTCTTTCTTTGTCGCGAATCCGAACTGCCGGATCTCCCGGCGATCCTCGCGCGTCGATCCTGGCGCGCTGAAGCGATAAAACCATACTGTTTTGCCCGATGGGTTAGTGCGTTTCCCTACTGACATACGCTGTTGACAGTACCTCTATCTGGCCGTGGGCTCCAGCCGCAGCTGCGTTCCCACTCTTCATAGGCGTACCGAGTGACGATCCATCGCCGGCCAATCCGGATGCCTGGGATGATGCCACGCTCGAGCATGGCGTACACGGTCAGTCGCCCGACCCGCAACCGTTCCGCAATCTCCGGGATGGTGATCCGTCCACTCATATGATCCTCACCGCTGCAGCAGACTGCGGCTCGCAGACGTACAGGGTCTCCCGTGCACGAGTCACGCCCACGTAAAACATGCGAATCACGGCATCCCGCGAACGCCCAAATCGCTGATACGCCGCGTCGCCTGCTTGGCTCAAATCCGGAAATAGGAACACCGCGTCTGCCTCGCCACCCTTGACCGAATGGATCGTGCCAATGATGACCTTAGGCGCTTCGGCCAGCGCAGCTGGCCCGCGCTCGCGCGCAACCGCAACAGGGAACTGCGCCCGCGCCTGCATGCTCGCAGTCAATCGCTGCTGCCACCACTCGAGCAGGCGCCGGTGGTCGCCTTCGAATGCGTCAAGTAGCGACTCGAGCGCCCTGGACTCAAATAGTTCGTCCAGCGACGCGATCGACACTATCGCATCTGGGTTTGCCGACGCGATTCGTGTCTTCGCGCCGGTCTTGAGCACGCCCTGCGCCGCGAGCCAGTCAGTCCAAAGTGCGAGATCCGCGAACGTCCAGGGGCGCGCCGCTCCGCCCATCACCGGATGCGCCGCAAGCAGCGCCAGGACGCGATTGGCGGCCGTGGTGCTGCGTATCCGGCGTATGGGGTTCCACGCGCCATTGGTGCGCCGGAAGGGGTTGTGAAAGGGGATGCCATTCTTCCGCAGCACGGCGATGAGCGGCTCCAACATGTACGAGCAGGACGCCAGCAACATGACGGTCCTGCCTTTATCGAGGTGGGCCAGCACGGTCTTGAGAATCAAATAGTCTGGCGATTGATATGTTCCGCTCAGATACTGGCATTCGCCGTCAGCCGGCCGCGGCAGGTAGTCTTTGGCCTGGCGGCGGCTGACTTGGCGGATCAGCCGCTGGGCCAAGGCATGCACCGACCTGGGCACCCGGTAGCTTTGCTTCAAGATGATTTTGTGGTCGTCGGGAATGTCCGGGTCCAACACGGCGTCAGGAGTGGCGCCGGTGAATGCCATGATGGCCTGGTCATCATCTGCCGCGACAATGAAATACTGTGTGTGCTGTCCCCACTTTCGAACCAGGGCGAGTTGCATCCGGTTTAGGTCCTGGGCCTCGTCGGCAAAGATGACAGACGGCTGTCCCGGCGCGAAGGGAATCTCGTTAAGAGCTGTCTCGATCAGGTCCGTGAAGTCGAGCAGGCCGTGGGCGATCTTATATTCCCGCCACTTGCGAGCGAATTCCCGGACGGCAGCAGGCCAGGCCGCCTCGGGCAACATCATGCCTCGGCAACGGTTCAACTCTTGGAGCCAGCGATCACCATCGCCAAATTGCACCGGAGCGTCCTCGCCCGACGTCTCTCCATCGATCACCTGCTGCTGCTTCGCAGCTGTGATGTGCAGCTGGGGATTGGATCGATTCCAGTCCTGGACATGAGCCTCTGCAATCGGCGGCCCACCCAGCGCGCGCCAGCAGTGGGAGTGCAGCGTACCAATACGCTGTGAGCTGATAGGCAAGTCGCGACTGGCCAGTTCTTCGGCGGCGGTGCGAGAGAAGCTAGTCACCAATACCGAATCTGGCCCGAACCGCTCTACTGCTCGATGAATCTGCCGTGATAAGTATGTGGTTTTGCCCGTACCGGGCGGCCCGAAAATACGATATTCGTGTTCCGCTGTGCGTGCATCAATCATTGCTTGTGGTTCCATGTGCCGCGCCTGCCTTGCCTTGCCTTGCCTTGCCTTGCCTTGCCATGCCGCGCCCCGCCGCGCCCCGCCAAGCCTGGCCCAGCCACGCCTGCCTTGCCCCGCCCCGCCTGCCGCGTTATGCCCTGCCTGCCGTGCCTGCCTTGCCTTGCCCTGCCATGCCCTGCCTTGCCCCGCCCCGCCTCGCCTGCCGCGTTATGCCCTGCCGCGCCAGGCCGGGCCTTGCCATGCCATGCCTCGCCTTGCCTGCCGCGCCACGCCTGCCTTGCCTTGCCATGCCCTGCCGTGCCTCGCCCTGCCGCGCCTGCCTCGTTATGCCGTGCCAAGCCACGCCAGACCTTGCCCAGCCATGCCGTACCTCGCCCCGCCCCGCCATGCCTGCCGCATCCATTAATCCGCAGCCAATGCCCTCCGTGTCGCCAGCAACCCCCGCCGCCACTCGCTGAGCGCCCGGCTGATGGCTCGGTGGACTTCAGCTAGCTCGGTCAGTGACGCGTACTTCGTGCGAAATGCCTCGGCCTCCTTCATCGCATCCGCAAGCAGCTGCTGCCGCAACGACTGCGCGACCAACACGCTCTCCATCGTCCGGTACCCGCCACCGGGGAGCGCCCGATCCGGCGTGAGACTCACCCATACCCGGCACTCCGTGCGGGCGCCGTTCGGCAACTCGATCTGCCGCACGCAGACCCGGATCAGATTGCGCGCCTGATGTAAACGCCACTTGTGCGCCGCCACATCGTCGCTCCAATCAAACTGATCGTGCAACGGGGAGCGAGCATCCTTAGCCGCCTCAATGACGTCTTCGGGTCGCAGGATGCCACCATGCTCCTGTGCGATGCGCAGTAATTCCGATACGATTGGATCGTTCATTGCGCCTCCTCAATACGGAACAGCCCCCATCCCATGCCGGCGGAATTCTTCGAATCCGGACGGCCCTCGCCGATGCCGACTTGCAAACCTGCGCGCGCCAGCAGGTTCGTGAGGTCACCCAGCGTGAATTGATCTGCATCCCACCGCAACCGAAGCCTGATTCGCCAGTCGTGATACGCCGCTCGGACAGTCACGTATGGATCGCCACTTGCCACGCGGGCCGTGTCCTCTTGCTTCACTGGCGTGCCATAGATCCGCACCAACGGGATCTGCGGCTCCCTAGCGTCTACTCCATCTGCCTCCACGAAAATGCTCAGTTTGGCGAGCGTCATCTTAAAATTCACTAATCTACACGCGCTAATCAGCGCAGCCCGGAACGCGCCTGCGTGAACGCCGTCCCAGCCTTCGCGCGAGATGTAACGCGCATCCCGGAACAGGTCATCTGTGTTTTTCGCTTCCCGGTTCTTTCGACTGGAGGCTGCCTTGCCGGTCTCCATCTTCTGCTTCAATTCCATCTTTGTTTTACTTGAGAATCGATGGATCACCAGAGGCGAAATCCCGATAAGGCCAAACTCCGCAACGCCAAAATTCGGCGGCTTAATTGATACTGTCGTTGTTGGTTTCATATGTCTCCTGTTGCTGTGTGATGTAAATTGGAGGTGGAAAATCAGCCGCCGGCAAAAGCCACCTACCTTGCCGGCCACCGCGCTCGTCGCGCACGCAAATACTCCTTGCCCCTGCCGCGGCGAGCATTGCAGCAATCTTTTTAATCCCGAGCGAGACCCCAAAACTTTTCGCGATATACTGCTGTAAATCCACCGCGTTTACGGCCACACGGTCATGCATCACCATGGGGCGCCGAATCGTACTGGGCGTCTGCCCCTGTATCCGATCGATGAATGCCGTCTCAGACAGATATCGATCCAGATACACACCCAGTTCGCCCGCCAGCTCCGTCTCAGGTCCGCCCGGCTGGTCCTCGACAGCACCCATCAGCAGATCGATCACCGTATCCCAGTCCTTCGGCTTGAACTTGGGGGGCATCCTGTTCGTAGCAGCCGCGATACTCAAGCGGATGAACTTCTGAGACGTGAATTTCTCGACGGTCGGGCACTCGATATTCACGCCGTCCAGACGGATTTGATAGCTGGGGTCCTGCCCGGTAATCTTGATGATCTGAAGGACTCTGACTCCAAGAATTCGCGACAGTTGTTCACGGTTCCGCGATTTGTCGTCATCCGTTCCTTCGGCTTGGCCGCCAGCCTGGCCATTGGTCTGTCCTGCGGCCTCCGGGTCTGGCGCAGGCGCCTGCACACCTAGATCGATGACGCTGGATTCGCGCGCTCGCTTTTGCGCCCGCGTGATCGTGCGCTCGTAGTAGTCTGCCCGGGTACGGGCCTTCTGGCGGTGCATGCGCCGGTGGTGGATGATCAGGTCTACAATTTGCTGGTCGCTTAACCCCGCATCCACGCCGAAACAAGCAAGCGCTAGGTCGTACCCGCTCTGGCTCTGATCGTGCAAGTCGTGCCGCTGGCGAAACCATGTGTTGCGGAAGCGCATGTCGGCTTCGACCCAGCGGTCGATCATCTCCTGCGGGATACGGGCGTCCAGGTTGATGACAAGCGGCTTGTCTTTGAAGCGCTCGGCCCAGTCGCGGCCCGCATGCCCCTCGGCCGCCGGGTCGGGGACCGCCGCTTCCTCAAGCCAGTCCTCGAAGTCAGAGGGGTTGTAGCGCCGGCCCGTGTGGGAGAACAGCGTCACCGGCTTCGGATTGGCAGGATCTTTTCGATTGACCGTGCCCGGAATGCGGAGCACCCGAGCTAGGTCCGCCAGTCGATCGAAACACCACCCCTTCTGCTCCGCGTTCAACTTCAGCAGCGTCTGCCACCGATAAACCAGGTCAGCCGTCTGGCGCCGTTCTTGGTCAGAATCAAATATGAGCGGCTCTTTGAAGAGCCACCAGGCGTGAGCGCCGTTACCGGTCGCGACGACTAGGGTCGGTGGAAACTCTTTCGGGATGAGGCCGAGGGCTTCATCGATTGTCTCGGGCAGACTCTTCTGTGCGTGTGCAGCAGACCGTAGGTCAAAGTCAGCCCAGAGGCCAGCGACGCCGGCGATCTCCTCCGAGGGGCACCGCTGCGTGGGCCCGTAGTCCTTCCCTGCGACGCCCACGCCGACGTAAACGTCTTGGTCTGCCAGCGATTCGACGGCGGAGACTGCGGCGTCCAGGTCGCGGAACCAGCGGGAGCGCTTGTGCTCCAGCGTCCAGATCAGGATGTAAAGGTCGGAGGGCTTTTCGGCCCAGAGTGACTCAAGGAATTCGTGCGGTGTCATCGTTCCTGCTCCACTTGCCAGCCGCCGGCGGCCGGACCATACCAGGCCTCGGCGGTGCGGATCGCGTGCTCGAGAAATGGCGATGCAAAATCCCTTCGGCGACCCTTCTGCGTCCCGGCGAACATCAACCAGCGGTCTCCGTCGCGGGCAATCCAGACGCGCGTCTGGCCACAGATGGCTGTCGCCAGGCGCGCATCTTCCGGCAATGCTGGCTTGGATTCAGCCAGCAAGATTGGCGCGGTTACGATCCACTCTTGCCATGCAACAAAGCGCTCGCCGTTCCAGAAGCCGAGGATGATGCCGTCATCCATCGGCGCGTCCGGCGGGATATCTGCCAGCGCGAGCGAGCTAGGCAATGCGTGCCCGTGCTGCTCCTGCGCCTCCCGATGCTTACGCCACGCTGCGAGGCTATAGGTAGGCGCCGTCATCGCTGTGCCCCCTCCCGCTCGAGCATCTGGATCACCTGTAAGCAGTGCGCCCGCACTGCGTCCACGTCGACGCTGGGGTCCCATCGGCGGTCTGTGCGCAGCACCATCCGGCAATACTCCACTGCACCAGCCGGATTCTTCCGCGCCAGACCATCGATGAAAGCGATTTCATCTTTCGTTGTGTACTTGATCCACGCCATGAGCAAGAGCCTCCAATGCCTCCTCGACGCTGCGCACCACCGCAGTGATCGCTCCGGCGCGCGACCATTCGGCCAGACGAACCTGCTGCAGCCGCGTGAGCCGTCCCGTGGGCGTCTTGACTTCCAGCTCGAAGTGCCGGCCGCGATAACAGCCCGTAAGATCGGGATCGCCCGCGAATCCCCACCCGGCGCTATGCCGCTTCCGGACGACCAGTCCGGGCACGTTACGCAGTGCCCGGATGATCGTATGAACCAGCGCAGATTCGCGCATCATGGCCTAGCGCAGCACCTCCAGATCGAGGCGAATCTGCCGCTTGACCTGCTGGCTGTGCAGGAAGCCGTGCTCGAGGCCTTCACCCGCGGCCCAGAACCAGCGCCCCACACGCCGCAGCAGGCGCGCCAGCGCCAGCATGAGGGGCTGGTGCGGATGGGTGTAGCTCCAGTGCGCTAAGCAGATACACGCAGCTACCAACACGACAGCAATCGATACCATGGCTCCCCCCTCGCATCAGAATGGCGCTTGTTCATCGGCCGCCTCGCGCGCCTCAGGGTCCAGCCCCGTCGGCACGCGCTCGGCAAGCGTGCGGCAGAGCTGGTGGTATTGCTGCGCCCGAGCGGCCTCCTGCGCTGTGAGCTTCCGGACGAACTTCAGCTGCGCTTTGCCGTACTGGATGCCGGCGGCGTTCTGCGCTTTTTCAAGTTCGATGGCCACAAGCGCCTGATAGTACGGAATGCCTTGCGTGGTCAGTTTCAGGAAGAACTGCCGCGCGCCCTTGAGACTCGTCGGCGGGAGCGAGACCACCTCCGGCAATAGCAAATCGCCGCGCAGGATAAAGAGCTGCTTCACCTGCTTGCATGCCTGACCTGCGCCTTCGTCCGCACTGCCATACTCGGCCAGCGGGCAATGCGCACACTCGCCGCCCGGTTTGCCCTTACCCGTGATGCCATCGGCCGACGAGCAATCGGGCGGTTGCTTGCCGCTCGACTTGCCGAAGGCGGTCTTGTAATAGACCCGGGTGTCGCGGGCATAGACGACCACGCCTTCCAGCCGTGGCAGCGTCTCTTCGCCCTCCAGCGTGGGCACGATCCAGCGCGGGCTGGCGCCGCCTGAGATCTTCACGCGGGGCAGGTCGAAATCGGAGATGCCACCGCCGGTGATATTGGTGGCGATGGCCTCGTTGATCGACTCCAGGCTGCTGTCGAGAGACGACAGCGCCCTGGGCGTTTGAATATGAGTGAGTTCAGTGGACATGTTTTCTCCTTGTTAAGCTGTTAAGCTTTCCTGCTACGCAGGGAATGAACGAACGAAACTTTGAGCACGCGCCCGAGAGGCTCGGGCAGCGCGGCGCGGACTTCCTCTTCCGTAAAGAACCGATCCTGCTGCTCGCAGCGCAGGCGCACATCTTCGGCCACCTCGCGCACGAAGGCCTTAAGCGACTGCGTGTTGTAGTTTTCCGAGACGTACTGGCCGAGTTCGGATCGCTTGAGCGCGGCGATCACTTCGGCGCGATCGTTGACGGGAGTGGCGTGAATGTCCCGTGCGATATAGACCGTGCGGCCGTCGACCTTCATGGAGGCCACGCCGTCTTCCAGAAACTGCGGCACGAGCGCCTGCTCGAGGTCCTCGAGTCGGGCAGCAATGGCCTTCAGTTCCGAATCCAGCTCGCGTTTCCGCGATTCCAGGCAAACAAACTCTTTCAACTGCTCCATGTTCATGGGCGTACCCTTTCTCCGGTTAAGCTTTGATCTCGGCCAGAATGGCCTCGACAACTTCGGCGCGCTTTTCAAGCGCACGCAGAATCTTCTCGTCGACGGTCTGGCGGGCGACGAGGTGAATGTGCTCGACCGGGCGCGTCTGGCCAGGCCGATGGACGCGGCTCAGCGCTTGGTCGTACTCGCCCAGCGAGAAGCTGAGCGAGTAATAGATCGAATACCGGGCGCGCGTCAAATCGACGCCGACCCCGCCGGCGCTGATCTGGACAGCCAGCACCTGAGCCTCGCCCGACTGCCAGCGATTGAGCTCGTCGCGCCGGCCGGAGAGTTCCAAACTCTCGAAGCCCACAGTCTTGGCGGCTTCGTGGACGGCATCTAAATCGGTGTGAAACCGGCAAAACACCACGACCGGTTCTTTGGGCCCGATGTCCTCGAGCGTGTCGGCGAGCAAATTCTGTTTCGCTGTATCCACGCGGTGATACTGGCCGTCGTCGGTCTTCACCCAGCCGCCGGCCACCTGCTGCAGTCGCAGCAGCTTCACCATGGCATTGGCGGCCGTCACCCGGCCATCGCGGACTTCGGCAACGAAGTCTTCCTCAAGATCCCGGTAGACGCGCAGAGCCTCGGGCGAAAGCTCGCATTCGTAGGTCACGTGCGTTTCGGGCGGCAGATCAAGAACGTCCTTCGAGACACGGAACGTGATGGTCTTCATGAGGGCTTCGAATTCAGCAAGGTGTTGGAAGCCCGTGACCTGCTTCTTCTGGAAGCCGCCCATCACGGCATACTTCTGGCGGAAGGCGGCGAACGAGGGCCCGAAGATCGTGGGATCAAGGAAGCGGAACTGCGCGTAAGCGTCGAGCGGCGAGTGTGGCAGCGGCGTGCCAGTAAGCGCCAAGCGCGCCCGGGCGCGTGATCGGAGCCGCTTGAACGCCAGGCTCGCCTTGCCGCCGGGCGCCTTCAGGCGGTGGGACTCGTCGGCGATGATCAGATCCCACTGTTGCTTCTCGGCCCAGTCCGCAAACGGCGCGCGCCAGACCGAGTCGTAGTTGATGACGACGGCGAGCTGCCGTCCGGTGGCTTCAGCCAGCCGGAGTTTCTCCTCGGCGAGCTTCTTTTTACTGGCGACGCTGCCGGCGGTGTCATCCAAGGTGACAACGATCAGCGGCAGGTCCAGGTGGCGCTCGATCTGTTGCTGCCAAACCGATACGACCCGCAGCGGGCAGCAGATCAAGGTGCGCCGGGCGGCCATCGCCGCCAGCACCATCAGCGCAACGAGGGTCTTGCCAACGCCCATTTCGAGCGCCAGCATGGCGGCGCCGCCGCCGCGAAGGATACGATCCATGGCGAAGCGGAACGCTTCGACTTGGTGCCTCCAAGGCTTGGTTTTCAGACCGGACGGCAGTTCCAGCGCCGGCTCCGGTCGCGGCGCAAGCGAGGTCGGAGCAGCCGGATGTGCCGCCTCGGCCTTCTGCCCGAGCAGCGCGGCAAAGCGCTCGCTCACTTGAAGCCGCGGAATCGAGGACCGAACCAGCCGCGCGTGTTGCGGCGTCGCTGGGTAGGTCCACACGCGGCGAGCCTTGTCCCACGATGCGCCCGGAAGGCGCTTGCACAAAAGGAGGAGCGAGAACGGGGTCCGCAATAGAATGCGGCCGGCATCGACGTCGGCGCAAGATTTATCAACCATCACGCGCCATTATGGGGCATATTTCGAACAACAAACGTACCGAAATTAGTACCGAAATTAGTACCGAAATCCGTACCGATTCCCTAGTGCTTAAGAGGTGATTGTTGCGGATTAAGGAAGATTAATGGCAAGCCTAATTGCTTTATACGGTGCTGAATGGTACCGTCTGTCATGAAACAAGAAGCGCCTCCCGGCGCCCGACGCACCGGGAGGCGCGTGACCACCGCGTGAGTGGCACACAGTGGCACCAAAAAAGTTACCACAAAAAGGCGCAGTTTCAAACTCTAAAATGGGGGGTCCGGCGCAATGACGCTGGAAGAAGCGGCCGGGCTCCTAAACTGGCACGAGGTCCAAGTGCAGATCGCTGGCGTGCCGATCACGATCCACGCTGCGCCACAGAAATTATGCCAATTGGCGGCCGTCTGGCCACAACTGCTATCGGCAGAGGTCACACAGATTACTGTCCCGCCCCACATGGCGCTTGCAACCGATGGGCCGGCTATGCGCAGGGACTGCCCGCCCACCACGCCGCTCGACCAGCGCAAGTCAAAGATTCGAGATTACATCACACGGCACAAATGCACAGCCAAAGAGCTGGCGGCCCGGGCGCAAGTGGCGGAGAACGTGCTGTATCTATGGAGACTCGGGCGAATTCCAGACCGCAGCGCAAAAGCGCAGCGCATCGAGGCAGAATTGCAGTCGTAGGGTCTTGACAGGGCGCTCGGCTTGGTGTAGTATCGAATCGACTAACTCCTCACAATCCGCCCACACAAATTGGCAGCATGGCAGCGTCTGGCAGCGTAGTTTTGCGTTGATGCCGCCAAATGTATCTCTAATGTTTTCACACACTTAGCCACACGCCGGTAGTGCTTTTATGTAATAGAGAACACATATCTGATCTCACATTGAGAAGACAAAATACGAAAAGTTCCTGCCATGCTGCCATTCTCTTCTGTTTTCTCTTTTAAGTATTAAATTTTTCCTATATATACAGACTGGCAGGATCGGGGTGTGGTTCACTGCCAGATCCTTCCAGACCCTGC
>Ga0123519_10012293_pt1 | contig 12481 bp, 10 predicted proteins | sample YelNatPaOPRAMG02_FD_87396 | JGI IMG/M metagenome (GOLD analysis project Ga0123519, IMG submission 87396) | Hot spring microbial communities from Yellowstone National Park - Yellowstone National Park OP-RAMG-02 (version 2) | ecosystem: Environmental > Aquatic > Thermal springs > Hot (42-90C) ...
TGTGGACATCGTCGTATTCAGATGGCGGGGCCTGGTTATAAACCCCTGATAGCCCCAGGGATTTAAGCCATTCGCTTACCGGAGCCTCCCAATTATTAAACTGCGGGTCGTTTTGACCTGTATCGGATCCGAGCGGATCATCTTTATTAACGTAATATAAAACACAATGAACCTGAGGATATGTTTTTTCTTCAATTTCGTTTGGCGGAGTTAACTCCGTTGCTAGTTTTCCGGACGATTTATCAATTTTTATCTTTGTTTCGGTAATAAATTTTCCATTTAAAACATCTTTTTCGGTAGTAGCGGGCTCCGGAGGACTAAACTCTTCGGGTGTTTGCGGTAAATCAAAATAATTTTTTAATTCCCGGTTTATATTTCGTGTTTCTTGTTTCTTTAAATACGCTTTTTTTATAAATTCATTCCACATGGGCGCTGCTACATAAATTCCGTCAGACCCGTATTTCATTGGCGTATTATCGTTATTTCCGGCCCAAACCCCAACCGTCAAAGACGGCGTATAGCCCATAGTCCAACCATCTCGATATTCTTGCGTGGTTCCGGTTTTTGCCGCAACCGGGATGCCTTCTATATATAATTTAGAATGAGAACCAAAAATAGGCGCCCGATTTTCCTCGTCAGATAACACACTTGAAATCATTCTGGCAATTTGCGCGTCCAAAACACGAACTTCCTTTTTTTGATATTCCTCCAAAATATTTCCCTTTGCGTCTTCAATTTTTAAAATTACGGCCAGAGGATTTTTTACTCCTTCATTGGCAAAAACGGAGAAAGCAGCGGTGTGTTCTAACAGTTTTACATCTCCCCCTCCAAGAACCAACGAAAGACCGTAGCGCGAGCGGTCTTTTAATGTTTTAATGCCCATATCCTGGGCAGTGTTCAGCGTCTCGTCTAATCCCGCTAAATATAAAACTTTGACCGAGGGGAGATTTAAAGATTGCGCAATCGCTTGACGCATGGTAACAGGGCCCCTAAACTTTCCGTCGTAATTTTTCGGATGATAACATAAAGGATTTTTATCCGAATAATCAATGTTGGTGATGGGACAGGCGTCATTTATAGAAAATTCGGTGGGGAGATCAAACAATATTGTTTCTGTGGTAAACCCCTTTTTAAATGCCGTGGCATAAGCATAAGGCTTAAAAGAAGATCCGGGTTGGCGGGGGCGAATTGCCACATTTACGTTTGGTTCAAATAGGCAATTTTTCCCCGGAGCACAACCCTTAGGCGCGGGCTCTGCCCAATAATTTTTTGAACCAACCATTGCTAGCAACTGACCGGTTTTGGGGTCGATCGCAACCAGCGCAGCATTGTTGGCGTTATAATTTTTGATGTTTTTATTAACCCCCTCAGCAATAATTTCTTCTGCAAGTTGCTGTAGGTCCCAGTCCAGCGTGGTATAAACCTTTAAACCGGCTTTTTCAATATAGTCTTTTCCGTATTTTTCCTCTAGATAATCTTTTATATATAAAACGAAATGAGGCGCAGGGAACTTTTCTTTTGGCGGACTAAAAACCAAATTTTCTTTTTTTGCTTGTTCAAATTGTGCCTGGTTAATGTATCCAAATTTTAGCATTCTTTCTAAAATGTATTCTTGTCGCGCTTTCAATTCATCAAAATGCGAACCATAAGGAGAATAATAACTTGGCGATTTGGGAAGTGCTGCTAGCAGGGCGCTTTCAGCAAGGGTGAGTTCTTTGGCGTGTTTATTAAAAAAGGTTTGACTTGCCGCCTCTATACCATAGGCATTAGACCCGTAGGGAATTTGATTTAAATAAAGATTTAAAATCTCGTTTTTACTATATTTGATTTCTGTTTCAATAGAAAGAATCGCTTCTTTAATTTTGCGAGAATAGGTTTTTTCCGAGCTTAAAATCGTACTTTTTACTAATTGTTGGGTTATGGTTGATCCTCCCTGGGTAATTTTTTTGCCGCGCAGGTTAGCAAGAAAGGCCCTGATAATGCCCTTAATATCGATTCCAATATGATGATAAAAGTTATCATCTTCAATAACGATTGTAGCGTTAATTAGGTTTTGCGGGATGTCTTCAAAGGGGATTATTGTTCTTTTTTCTTCTCCGTGAACATCGTAAAGAAGCACGGTGCCCGTGCGGTCATAAATTTTCGTTGACTCAATAATCTGCCTTTTATTTATGGCCTCGGCAGTAGGGAGGTCTTTGACAAAATAAGCAAAGACGATCAGCGTGCCAACAACAAAAACAACAAACGCCGCGAATAAAAAAATCGCTATTTTCTTTACGGTTTTTTTTCGTTGCCCCGTTGCTTTATTTTTTTTGCGGAACCAGTATAGTTTTAATTTTGTGATAAGATCGGTTTTGTTTCCGCGGTAATAAGAGGTTATTTTAGGCATTTAACTTTTGATTATTATAATTTAATCATAAAACACTATGTTGCTTATCGCAACAGATTATAACTAAAACCCCTAACGCTTGAATAGGGGTTTTAGAAATTAATCTTTGAAAGTTATTCTTCTTCCTCGGTATCGTCTTCGGGCTCTTCTTCGGGCTCTTCAGATTCTTCTGGTACATCGAAGTCTTCTTCCTCTTCTTCTTTGTCGAGCTCTTCCAATTCGCCTTCTTCTAACTCGCTTTCGTCTTCCATTAAAAGAGGAGAATAAAGGTCATCCTTAATTTGCATAGCCATAAAATTTATTTTAATAATTATTTTATTTTTAATTTACAATTCGACCAAATAAGTCCCCAAGCATTATTATATTCTTTACATTATATTCTTTAAAAATCTCGTGTCAACCCCTAAATGCTATGCGCACAACAAATTGCTACGGCCAAGGCATCTGCAGCGTCATCGGGTCGCGGAATTTCATTTAAGCCCAATAGAGATTTCACCATTTTTTGTACCTGAGCTTTTTCTGCTCTGCCGTAACAGGCAACGGCTTGCTTAATTTGTAGGGGGGTGAATTCTTTAATTTCTGTATTTTTTTGCATTGCCGCAAGCAAGATAACGCCGCGCGCCTGGCTGACCTTAATTGCGGTTTTCAGGTTTTTAAAAAAGAAAATATCTTCTACTGCAACAATGTCCGGTTTGTGTTTTTTTATTAAAAGCCCCAATTTAAGATAAACAAATTTTAATTTTTGCGCTGCAGACAATCGCGAAGGAGGACAAATGCATCCATAATCAATTACTTGAAGTTTTTGACTTTTTCCCTCTTTTTTAATTACTCCAAATCCAATAATTGATGTGCCGGGATCAATGCCCAAAATAATCATAGTTGGATATTAATAAATTTTAAGCAAGGCTTTTAGGATTAATGTTTGAAAAAACATCTTTAACATCATCGTTTTCATCCAATGCATCAAAAAGCCCCTTGATTTGTTGTTTTATTTGCGGATCATTGATTTCAACTTCATTTTTGGGGACCCATTCTAATTCTGCTTCCTCTATTTCTATGCCTAGATTTTTTATTTTTTCTTTTAATTCCTCCAGCTTTTCGGGGGCGACATAAATTTCTACGCCCCCATCTCGCCAGCGGATATCCTCAACTCCCAAATCAATCAATTTAAGCTCAACCTCTTCTTTGCTTTGGGCCGGCAATTTTTGTTGGTCAATAAAAATAACGCCCATTTGACTGAAATTCCACTTCACGCTCCCGCTTTCAGCCAGCCGTGCGTTGTTTTGGACAAGGATATGACGAATATCGGCCAAAGTACGGTTTTTATTGTCCGTAATAATTTCAATAATTAGCTGACTTCCTCCTGGCCCGTATGCTTCATATGTTCCTTCTTCAAGCCTTGCTCCTTCTTTTGTTTCTCCCGTCCCCTTTTTGATGGCGCGGAGAATATTTTCATTGGGCATATTAAAAGACCTTGCCTTTTCAACAATAAGGCGCAAAGAAGGATTGGTTTCGGGATCTCCTCCCTTGCGTGCGGCAATTTCAATTAATTTTGCCAACTTAGAGAAGACCTGACCCCTTTTTTTATCCATTGCTTCTTTTCTGGTTTTGATATTTGCCCATTTAGAATGACCAGACATAGTTTTGAGGATTTATAAAAAGATTATGGCAGAAAATTATTTTTATGACAAGAAACGCTTTAAAGAGAGGCCTTTTTGCGCTTGCGTATTTTAATGAGCAACAACCCGATCATTAATCCCGAAAAAACAATAAGGATTAAGATATAAATTAAATTGGTGCTGGCAAAACCCGCAACAACGCTCTTTTGTGCCATTGCCAATTGACTGCCCCCTGCTTCTGTTTGGCCCGTTTCAGGCATTGCGATTTTTTTATATCCGGTATCGGTGTTTGATTCAACCGGAGCATATTGAATTAGCTGTTTTTGAGAAGGGCTTTTTGTTGTTTGCGGCACAATATTATTTTGATAAATAATGTTTTTTGGATTGGGTTCGCTGTTAACAATAACAAGATTTGCAGCGCCCGGCGTTGGCATGCTCCAGACAAACCCCTCATCGGTTTTTGCCGAGGACTTACCCCGGGGAGGGTTTTCGTATTTTATTTCTTGAAAAACAATTCCCTCGGGCAGCAGGAGACGTACAGAATCTTTGTCGTTGTTAAGGGCAACCCCGGTTATTTGCTTGGGAAAAACCAGATAGCTTTTGGGAGCAATAAACGTATTTTGGGGAAAAACAAAAGGCTTGCTCCCGCCCTCTCCGTCATCAAGCTGCCATCCGGAAATATCGGTTATTGAGCCGGAATTATTAAAAATCTCAATCCATTCGTCTTGGTCTTGCTCTGAGGGGTTTGGAAGAAATTCATTAATATTTATTTGAACGGGTTGGATTTTAACGGTAATTGTATCCGTAGCATAATTTTTGCCATCATAGACCGTTAAGCTAACAAGATATGTTCCGGGATAAAGATATTTATAAGTAAAAGCCGGTTTTTCTATTAACCTGCCATCGCCCATATTCCAGGAAAAGGCTAATTCATCATTTTCCGGATCGCTGGATTGGGTTCCGTTAAAATTGATTTCTTGCCCCAAAAAGGCCAAAATATCATTTCCCGCGTCAGCAATTGGCGGCTGATTAGAGGTTGAAGCGTTTTCTTTATCCGATGGTTGCGATTTGGTAGGTGTATTTTCTTCTGTTGGAGGAGACGCGGAGACCGTAGGCTCAATCGTCATCCAGTCATCGGGAGAATTGTTGTCTTGACCGTCGATTTTTAATTTAATCGCCTTTCCCGAATCGGCATCTACAATAAAATTGCCTGCAGTCCAAATTCCAGCATTAACCGCAGCGCTTTCCCAGGTTTTCCCGCCGGCTCCGTATTCTAAATAATCAACAATGAGGTCTTTTGCCGTGCTGGTTGTGGGGTGAGACTTAAAGAGTGCTACCCATCCGGATGTGTCTCCCATATTTGCATCAAATCCCGATGTGCCGGTGTATAAGTCGGTTTGTGAATTTGTTCCTTCTGCGCGCCAGTGAATAACTACAAAAGACTTAGCATTAAGAGAAAAATTGGGCAGAACGTAATAATCTCCGGATACGGCATTTAATTCATATCCGGTTAAATTGATGGCTTCATCCCCGTTATTGTAAAGAATTATGTATTCTTTTCCCGTGTCTGTGCCAGTGGCATCGTATAGCACTTCATTAATTACCACAGCAGCAAAAACGCTATGCGAGATAAAAAACGAGACAAAAAATAAAACAACAAAAATGGTTGTTTTTAAAAGTAGCCTTTGCATAAGCAAAACTTAATTTTTATTCAATTAATTTTTTTTGCCCATTTTCGGGCCTTTTGATTTTAAAATATTTATAAGCCAACGGCGTGACTATCCTTCCTTGCGGGGTGCGCGCCAAAAATCCAATTTGCATTAAATAGGGTTCGTAAATTTCGCAAATAGTATCTTTTTCTTCAAAGGTAGCGGCTGCCAAGGTTTCTATGCCCACCGGACCTCCGTTGAATTTCTCAATAATCGTTGATAAAATTAACCTGTCTGCCGATTCAAGTCCCAATTCATCAATTTCGAGCATTGCCAACGCTTCCTGGGCAATTTTTTTAGTAATCTGCCCTCTGCCGTGGACCTGAGCATAGTCGCGTACGCGCTTTAAGAGGCGATTGGCTACGCGGGGAGTTTTTCTTGCTCTTTTGGCGATTTCTTTAATTCCTTCTTCGTCGGTTTCAATGTTTAAAATTTTTCCCGAGCGCCTTAATATATTCTCAATGTCTTTTTCTTCGTAAAAATCAAGATGATAAGTTGCTCCAAAGCGATTTCTCAAGGGAGAAGAAAGGAGGCTGATTCTGGTTGTGGCTGCCACAAGGGTAAATTTCGGTAGTTCCAACTGAATGCTGCGCGCAGACGGTCCCTTGCCAATAATAATGTCCAAATGATATTCTTCCATTGCCGGATAAAGGTATTCTTCTATTAGTTTATTGAGACGGTGCGCTTCGTCAATAAAAAGAATATCTCCGGGCTGAAGATTGGTAAGAATGGACGCAAGGTCGCCGGTTTTTTCAATTGCCGGACCAGAGGTTATTCTAATATTGGCATTTAATTCCTTGGCAATGATGTGGGCAAGCGTTGTTTTTCCCAGGCCGGACCCGCCGTAAAGCAAGATGTGTTCAATGGTTTCGTTGCGTTTTTGAGCAGCCCCAATTAAAATCCTTAGATTTTTTTTAATCTTTTCTTGGCCAAAATATTCATCAAAACTCGTTGGTCTGAGGGTTTTGTCTAAAATGCTATCTTCTTTTTGTGGTCTAGGGTCTGTATACATAAACAAAAATTGTATTATAAGTTATATTACCCGGTTTATCTCTTGACACAATCTTTTCCATTTGTTATAATGTGTTTGGAACAAAAATGGGAGGGTAATCATCCTATTTTTGTTTGTCTTTAAAAAGATTATAAATACTTTTCAGCTCCCCTGCAATAACCTGTAGGCAATAGGGGTAACCAAAATTTATTTAAAATACCCTTTGGACTATTTCTTAGTTTTGGATGATTTGGCTCCCTCCTCGCTGAGGATTTCGCTGGATCATTCCTCGGAAATTTTCCGCGCTTTTGGTTCCTAAGCCAAAGTTATTTGCCTACAGGTTATTACGGGGGAGTTTTGTTTTATCCCAATATTCTTTCTACCTCATCAATGGTGGTAATTTTATTTATCACTTTTAATATTCCGTCTTGTTTCATTGTGACCATTCCCGATTTAATCGCAGTCTCTTTAACTTCTACAAAAGACGGGGTTTGCAAAATGACCTTTTCCATTTTGTCATCAACAACAAATAGTTCAAACACCCCAATTCTTCCTTTGTATCCGGTAAAATTGCAAAAAGAACAACCGGTTTGCGACGCATTTTTAATGGTGATTTTTTCCAAATCGGGTTTTTGGACACGGCTTGGCAAATTTGCCAATTCTTTTTTTATTTTTTCCAGAGTTTCTTTGTCCGGGGACACCTCCTCTGAGCATTTTGGACACACCCTCCTTACAAGCCTTTGGGCAATGACCAGATTAAGCGCAGGCGGGATTAGACTGGGATTAATTTTCATATCAATTAAGCGGGGAATGGCGCCGGCTGCATCGTTGGTGTGAAGAGTGGAAAAAACCAAATGTCCGGTAAGCGCAGCATTAATTGCAATCTCTGCGGTTTCATTATCGCGGATTTCCCCCACCATAATAATATCCGGATCCTGTCTCACAATAGAGCGTAACCCGTTGGCAAATGTATATGCTCCTCCCGTTTCGTCAACCTGGGTTTGTTCAACGCCCTCAAGATGATATTCAATGGGGTCCTCAAGGGTAATAATTTTAATTTCCGGATTGTTGACCTTTTTTAAAAAAGCATAAAGCAAAGTGGTTTTTCCCGAGCCGGTTGGGCCGCAGGTAATAATCATCCCGTTCGGTTTTTTTAGTTCCGTTTCAATAATTTTAAAATCATAATTTTGAATTCCCAAATCCTCAAGTTTTAAACCGATTGTTTTGGGATCCAAAACCCTAAAAACAATATTTTCTCCGTGTTCTGCGGGAATTGTGGAAACCCTGATTTCAATAATGGTATTTTCTGATTTAAAGGTAAACCTTCCGTCCTGGGGCACATTATGAATATTGATTTTTAGCCCCGAAAGAATTTTAATGCGCGGAAGCAACAAATTAAACGCTGTTAAAGGAATAAATCCCGCATCCTGCAAAATTCCATCAATTCTAAACCTTAATCTTGCTTCTTTGGCCGTGGTTTCGATATGAATATCCGATGCTTCTAGTTTTAGCCCGGCGGCAATTATTGTGTTTAATAATTCGGTTGCCGACGACTTTGCTTTTTGCAGCGCCTCATTTAAATCTTTAATAGTAGCAAGTCCTTGTTGGATTTGTTTTAATTGCTCGGTATCAATTTCCGCTTTTTGGGTGATGACCGTTCTCGTTTTCACCAGTTCATATTTATCCCAAGCGCGCTGAATATTGCTCTTTGAAACAACCGCAAGGTTTATCCGATATCCCTGCTCTTCCAGGTTTTTAATAAAGACCTTGGTTGCCGCAAGCTGCGGATTGACAGCAACCACCACAAGCTCTTTTTGCTTTTGTTGAATAATTGCTGCCTGCGCCTTGACTGCTTCTTCTTTTTTGGCCAAAGCCAGGGCGTATTCGTCAATTGGCGAAATTCGCAAATCAATATAAGAAAAACCCAGCTTATTGGCTAGGTTCTTAGCTTTTTCTTCTTCTGCTTCGCGGCGAAGCTGTTGTAATTTTGCCTTGGTGTCTATATCCCGTTGTTCGTTTTTCTTAATCATTTTTAAATAATAGCGCAAAAGATAATTTTTAGCAAGACAAAAATACATTGATATTTTAAAATGTTATAGATGCCGTCTCGCCAGGGGAACGGTTTAAAGGGAATTCCGCGATGTTCTCTTTTTTTGTGTCTTAAAACCTGATAAGATTATATCAATGGAACAATTTTTTACGCGAAACAAAAAAGAAACCGAAAAACTGGCAAAAATTTTAGCCAAAGAAATATTGAGAATGCGCGGAAAAACCAAAAATGCATTGGTTTTTGGTTTAGTTGGCAATTTGGGCGCAGGCAAAACAACTTTTATTCAGGCCTTTGCCAGGGGAATGGGGATTAAAAAAAGATTAACCAGTCCGACCTTTGTTTTAATGAAAAAATACGGAAACCTTTATCATTTGGATTGTTATCGCATAAAAAACAGCCGTGACATCTTGGCAATAGGATTTAAAGAGATTATTTGTAATCCCCAGAATTTCGTTTTCATTGAGTGGGCGGAGAAAATCAAAAGAATATTGCCTCAAGGCACGATTTGGATTGGGTTTAAAATTATCGGCAAAAAAGAGCGGATTATAAGTTTTAGCTAGCTCTATGAAAAGATTAATTTTAATTGATTCCAATGCCTTAATTCATCGGAGTTTTCATGCTCTTCCTCCTCTTACCACAAGAAAGGGAGAATTGGTTAATGCTGTTTATGGTTTTTCTTCTGTTTTGCTGAAAACAATCCACGATTTAAAGCCAGACTATCTTGCTGCAGCATTTGATTTAGCTGCGCCTACCTTCAGGCATAAAGAATACCAAGCATATAAGGCGACCAGGCCCAAGGCGCCGGATGAGCTTTATCAGCAAATCCCCCGCGCAAAAGAAATACTGGAAGCATTAAATATTCCCGTTATTGAGAAAGAGGGATTTGAAGCGGACGACATTATTGGCACGCTGGCTAAAAGGTTTGCCGATAAGGAGATTGAAATTTTAATTTTAACCGGAGATTTAGACACCCTGCAGTTGGTTGATGACCATATTAAAATTTATACATTTAAAAAGGGTTTAAGCGATGCGGTAATTTATAATGAAGAAGAAATAGAAAAAAGATACGGGTTAAAGGCAGCGCAGATGATTGATTATAAGGCTTTGCGCGGAGACCCCTCAGACAATATCCCGGGAGTAAAAGGCATCGGAGAAAAAGGCGCTGCCGGTTTGATCAAACAATTTGCCACATTAGAAAATTTATACCAAACAATAGAAAGATCAACAGAAAAAGAGCTGATTGAAAAATACGGCCTGAAGAAAGGAATGATAAAAAAGTTGAAAGAAAATAAAGACATGGCATTTTTCAGCAAAAAGCTTGCCACCATTCATTTAAGGGTGCCGGTTAAGATTGAATTAAGTGATTTAGATTGGCATAAAAACTATGATATTAACAAAATAAAAAATTTATTCGAGGAGCTTAATTTCCAAACCCTAATTAAAAGATTGCCAGATTACATTGAGCCTTCAAAACCCGAACAAAAAAATTTGTTTTAAACAATATGCCGGAGCTACCTGAAGTTGAAACAATTAAGCGTGAACTAGAGCAGGCAATTTTAAACAAAAAAATTGTCCAAGTTATTATTGGTAATGCAAAAGTAATTAAGGAACCGAACGAGAAATTATTTATTAAAGAGTTAGAAAATGTCAGCGTTCAGAGAATAATCCGGCGCGGTAAATTATTAATTTTTGAATTATCATCGACTAAATTTTTAACGATTCATTTAAAGATGACCGGCCAGTTAATTTATCCCGGAAGCGGTCAAAATAGCAAGGTGAGTTTTAAATTTTCTGACGGAAGTTTATTGGATTTTAATGACAGCCGGATCTTCGGAGAACTGCGCATAGTAAAAAATTGGCAGGAATTAAAATTTATCCGAGAGCTCGGTCCGGAAATATTTGATTTGTCATTAGAGCAATTCAAAAGTATACTCGATAATAAAAAAACAAGGATAAAAATCTTATTAATGGACCAAAAAATTATTTCCGGAATCGGAAACCTTTATGCCAATGAGGCGTTGTTTTGGGCCAAAATTCATCCTTTAAGACCGGCAAATACCCTTTCTTTAAAGGAGGCGGAAGAGCTTTTTGGGGCAATAAAAAGGGTTTTATCTGAGGCTATAAAATACGGCGGCTCTTCGGTTGATCAGTATGTGCGTCTTTCGGGAAAACCGGGAGATTATGCCAGATTTCATCGGGTTTATAATCGCGAAGGAGAGCCGTGTTATCGTTGTAAATCAAAAATTAAAAGAATTAACGTTGGCGGAAGAGGCACTTATTTTTGTCCGCATTGCCAAAAATAATTTAGACCAAAATTAATTCAATATGAACGTCAAATCAAAGACAAAATTGATTTTAATTTTATGCCCTTTAATACTTCTCGCTCTTGGCGGATTTTTGTTTTGGAAATCTACAAGAAAAATAGAAATTAACAATGATAATTCCAATGTAAAGACGCAGACAGAAGAAAAGATAGACAAAATCAGCTCCATTGCCGGAATTAATTGTGAAAATTATCGTCAGCGGCCCATTGCTGTAATGTTGGCCGAAGACCCAATTACGCGTCCATTATCCGGGATTGCGGACGCTGATTTGGTTATTGAAATGCCGGTAATTACTGGAAGCATCACCAGAATGATGGCAGTCTTTCAGTGTATTATTCCTCAAGAGATCGGTTCAATTAGAAGTGCGCGCCACGATTTTATTCCCTTGGCCCTGGGGCTGGATGCAATTTATGTGCATTGGGGCGGTTCGCATTTTGCTTTAGATAAATTAAATGCGGGGATTATTGATAATTTAGATGCCTTAAAGGATCCCTATGATGTATTTTTTCGCAAACCAGGAATTGAGGCGCCGCATAATGGATTTAGCTCTGCGCAAAGAATTCTTAACGGTGCCAGAAAAATGCAGTATCGTTTAGACGATAATTTTATTGGTTATTTACACCTAGAAAAAGCAACATCTACGATCAACAAAGGTGGCAGGTTGAGTATCGGATATAACGGTCCTTATCGGGTTTATTATGATTATGAGCCGCAAAAAAATATCTACAAGCGTTGGCGCGCCGATAAAAGAGAAATCGATAAAAACAACGGGAATCAGGTTGAGGCAAGCGTGGTTATTGCGATGCGCGCAGAATCAAAAATGATTGAACCGCCAAATTACAATGAAGTGCAAATTGAAGGCGAGGGAGAGGCAGTAGTTTATCAAAACGGAGAAGAGATTAAGGGACATTGGAGAAAAACAGGAAATTACAGCAGTTCTAAATTAACCTTTTATAACCAAGAGGGCGAAGAAATAAAATTTACTCCCGGAAAAATTTGGATTGAAGTTATCGAGCCGTCCCAAGAAATAAAATGGGAAACCTACTAATATGTTGATATTTTTGTACGGACAAGACACATATCGTTCGCGGGAAGCATTAAGAAGGATTATCGGCGAGCAGGAAAAAGCCAGTTTAAATTGGTTTAATTTTGTGCGTATTGATGCCAAAGAAAAAGAGGTAGAAATGTTTGAACAAATACATCAGAACATTAATATGGTTTCAATGTTTAGCGAAAAGAAACTAATTGTTATAGAAAATATTTTTTCCGCCTCCTTGGATAGTCAAAGCAACCTCTTGAAAATTATTAAAGAGGGAAATTTATCACAAAATAACGAGACCACAATTGTTTTTTGGTCAGAAGAAAGCGATTCAAAAAACAAATTATTTGAATTTTTAAA
>Ga0123519_10012294_pt1 | contig 12481 bp, 11 predicted proteins | sample YelNatPaOPRAMG02_FD_87396 | JGI IMG/M metagenome (GOLD analysis project Ga0123519, IMG submission 87396) | Hot spring microbial communities from Yellowstone National Park - Yellowstone National Park OP-RAMG-02 (version 2) | ecosystem: Environmental > Aquatic > Thermal springs > Hot (42-90C) ...
TATGCCTGGCTTAATGATAACTATTAAGACAGTAGCTAAGATACTTATAAGAGCTAAGACAATTAAAAGTTCAACTAGAGTAAAACTTTCTATTTTTGAATTTTTCATAGATTAATTATAAAATACATTTTTTGCTCTTTTCTGGCAAATTCATATTATTAAAAATTGTTTTTTCAATGATTTAATTCTACATAAGTTTTAACTAATTCCTTGTATAAAGGCAAGGTAGCCACTGAACCAATGGGAACGTCTTCGATAAATAAAGTCATAACAATTTCGGGATTTTCATAAGGAAAATAACCAGTAAAAATAGCGTTTAATTTCTTTTTGCCTAAAATTTCTGGTGTTCCACTTTTGCCAGCAATCTTGACTGGTAAGTCGTTTAAAATTTTTGCTGTTCCCTGAGCTACTGTCATTCTCATTCCTTCTTGAATAATTTTTAAATTTTCTTCTTTAATTATATTTTCTTTTAAAATTTTTGGGGCTCTTTCGAAAATTATCTTACCATTTTCGTCAGTAATTTTTTTGACTAAAAATGGTTGATAAATTTTATTTACTGCAAAAGCTGAAGTCCATAAGGCAATTTGAAGCGGAGTTACTAAAACATCTCCTTGACCAATAGAGGCATTATAAGTATCGCCTAAACGCCAATAAGGATCGAGAATATTTCTAGCTTTCGTCTCCGGAGAAGGTAAAAATCCGCTTTTTTCTCCCAAAAGATCGATGCCTGATTTCTGGCCTAAGTTATATAAACGCCAATATTTATTTAAAAGATTTATACCTAAACCTTTTATTTTTAAATTAGGAGGATCTGTTTCAAGATCATTGTAAGGATAGCCTCCGCCGACAACATAAAAATAAACATTAACAGAATTAGCAATGGCTTTGCGAATATCAGTCCAACCATGAATTTTATTATCTTTAAAAATTGAATAAGTCCCGGGGAAATAAGGATTAGGAATTCTTATCTCGCCAGCAGCATAGATTTTTGTATTAGGATCAATTATTTTCTCTTCCAAAGCGCCAGCAGCGACAATTAATTTTATCGTTGACCCTGGAGCATAAAGACCGCTAATTGCCCTATTAAATAAAGGCTGATTTTTATCATTTAAAATTTGATTAACTTTTTGTTTATTTTCTAAAAACCAATTTGGATCATAAGAAGGATAAGAAATCAAAGTAATAATTTCGCCATTTTTTGGATTTAGAGCGATAAAAACGGCTTTTTGATAATTATGTTCATAAAGATAATTTTTAATTAATTCATAAGCTTTTTTTTGAAATTCAGAATTGATAGTTAGAACAAGATTACTACCTGACCGAGGAGAAACTTCTTCTACCTTTTTTATTTTTTTTTCATTCTTTTGATAAACAATTTCTCCAGATTTACCATGAAGATAGCTTTGATAACTTAATTCTATCCCTGATTTACCAACGAATTCTTCTTGGTAATATTTTCCTTCATTTTCCGCAGGAAAACCAACATAACCAATTAAATTGCCAATCTCTTCTTGGCCAAAATAAACCCTTTTAAACGAAGGAACTATCTCCAACCCATCGATTTTTTTGGCCAAAAGATTAGGGACAACGCTAGGATCAAGATCGCGAATGATAAGTTCATCACCACGATAAAAAAATTTCCCTTCGATTTTAAAAGGTAATTCTTTAATTTTATTCAAATCAACATAAGCATCGAATGTTGGCGAAGAATCAGCCAAAACTTTTCCATAACGATCAAAAATTTTACCCCGAGGAGCAAAAATAAAATAAGTAATTGTTTTAATATTTTTTTCCATAATTAGATATTTTTCTTTTAAAAAAAATTGGAGATAAAAAAAATAACTAAAACTTATGAGAAAAATCAAAAGAAAAATAAAAAAGAAAACGTTTTGATTTCTAAATTGACTAGTCTTAAATTTTTTACCTGATGGCTGTAAAAGAATTTCTTCGTCAAACATTTTCAGACCTTGATTAATCCCAAAAATAAGAGATAAATTATTTGAAAAATTATATTAAAAATTAAAAATTTTAAAAAGAGCATAAGATCGAAAATTTTTCCAAAACTAAAAAAGAAAAATAAAAGAAGAAAAATTAGATTAATTAAAAAGATATAAATTAATTTTTGATAAAAATAATTATAGCCTAAAAAATTTTCGATTAAAGAAACTAAAAAGAATGTCAGCGAAGTTATTAGGAAAAAAAATCCTAAAGGTTTAATAAAAATTATATCCGTAATCAAAGAAAGGAAAATTAAATTGAGAATTAAATCTTTTGTTTTATCTTTTAAAAAATAGTTTAAAATTGGAGCAAGAAAAATAAAAAGCGAAGATGTTAATGGCTGAAAAAAAATTATCAGACCTAAATTCAAGATCATTTAATTAAATAAATTTTTCCGGAGTCAAGATTAAAAAGAAGTTTGACAATAATTTGTTGGCCAAATTGAGTTTTATTAATTTTTCTAACACTACCCACCAAAAAACCCGAAGGAAAACTGTCATCGCCATAAGTTAAAATAAAATCATTTAATTTTACTTGTGTCTCTGGTTTAACATAATTAACTTCTAAAAAACCGTTAGAAATTGTTTTCCCTAAACCTAAAAATTCACCATCAAGATTGGCAATATTAAATTCAATTCCGGAAACATTCAATGAAGAAATTATTAAATAATTTTTAGTTACTTTAGACACCTTACCAACTAAGGCGAAATTTTTATCTAAAACCAGCATTCCCTCTTTAGCTTGTATATTTTCAGCGTAAATATAACCAAATTGATCGATTTTTAAAATATTAGCTTCTTGAAGATTGTAAAATTTTGACTTATCAATAATTCCTGTCTCTTTAACTTCTTTAAGAGACAATTTTAATTTAGCTAATTCTCGCAAAAGATCGTAATATTTTTCTTTATAAATATCTTCATCTGAAGAAGAAAAAATATTCTGCCAAAAATTTCTAATTACTTTTTGAAAATTTAAAGAAAAGGTAAAAATTGGCTCTTCTTGAGCTAAAGCTTGGGAACCCAGCCAGAAAAAAACTAAACTTAAAAGAAAAATTATCAAGAAATTTTTTATTTTTTTCCTAAACATTGATTGTTATCTTTATAAAATTATTAAAATCTTCAATTATTTTGCCCAAACCACGAACAGTGGCGTAACGTGGTTCGTCGACCAAATTAATTTTAAGATTAATTTCTTTTTCTAAGAAAGTATCAAGACCTTCTATTAACGATCCGCCGCCGCTGAAATAAATTCCTGACGCGCTTATATCCCCTAATAAATCAGGTGGCGCCAAATTAACAATATCTTTAATATTAACAGCAATATCTTCTAAATCTTCGATAATACTTTCTCTCAAATCTTGACTAGTAAAATTAACTTCTTTAGGAAGACCAGTTAAAAGATCTCTTCCTTTGATTAAAAAACTTCCTGCCTTAAGATTAATTGTACCAACAGAAATTTTTGCTTCCTCTGCTTGACCTTCTCCAATTATAATTCCGTATTTTGATTTTAAATAATTTATGATTCCTTCGTTAAAAGTATCTCCACCAACGCGAATACTTTTACCCAAAACAATTCCACCCAAAGAAATTAAAGCTATGTCGGTTGTTCCTCCGCCAATATCTACAAGCAATATTCCTTTGGCCTCTTCAATGTCTAAGTTAGCGCCCAGAGCAGCTGCTATTGGTTCTTCAACTAAATAAACTTCTTTAGCTCCAGTGCCTAAACCAACATCAATAACTCCTTTCTTTTGAACTTCAGTCAGATCTAAAGGTATACCAATTACAAGTTTTGTCCCAAAAATTGACCAGTATTCTTTTTTAATTTTTTCTAAAATACTTTCTAAAAAAATCAAAGCTTCGTCAAAATTAGTTACAATTCCTCGAAAAACTGGCTTGATAACATCAATATTCTGTGGATTTCGACCAATCATTTTTTTTGCTTCCTCTCCAAAAGCAATTACACTTCGATTACGACGATTAAGAGCAACAACTGTTGGTGATTCAGAAATCATTCCTTGCTGTTGAACATAAATTTTTGTATAAGAAGTTCCAAAATCTATACCAATAAACAAATTTTTTTTTATTTTAATCATTAGTAGCTCTGAGCAAAAAGCCAAACTCCCTTAGCCTTTTGCTTACAATAAATACATTTCAACTCATTTTGCTTTTTTGTTTTTACTTTTTGATTTTCTACCAATTTGCATCTTGTCGTTGCTTTTGTTTCTTCTTTAATTTTAGCTTCACATTTCTCATTTTCACACCAAGGAGCAAAAATAAATCCTTTTCCCCCTTCCATAATTTTCTTAAATTTTTTATAATCTGTAACCTCAAAAGTATTCTTCTCGGTAAAATTTTTTGATCTTTCAAATAAATTTCTGTCAAATTCAACAAAAATATTATCAATTTTATTTTTTAATTCGTCTAATTTAATTTTAAACCTTTCTCTTCTATCTCGGCGAAAACACGTTAGAATCTGACTCTTAGTTTCGCTACCCCCAATTTCAATTCTTAAAGGAACACCCTTGAGTTCCCATTCGTTAAATTTATAGCCTGGTGTTTTATCTGAATCGTCAACAAATATATCTTTTTTAATTTCTTCTTTTATTTTCTTAATAAATTCATTTATTTCTTCATCATGTTTCTTGTCATAAATAGGAACAATAACAATTTGATAAGGAGCAATTTTTGAAGGCAAAATTAAACCATAATCATCGCCATGAACTCCAATAAGTGGTCCCAAAGATCTCGTACTAATTCCCCAAGATGTTTGCCAAACATATTTCAATTTTTTATCCTTATCTTGAAAGCGAACATTAAATACTTTAGAAAAATTTTGTCCTAAATTGTGAGAAGTACAACCTTGCAAAGCTTTGCCATCAGGAAGCAAAACCTCATAAGAATAAGTAGCTAAAGCTCCAGCGAATTTTTCTGATTCTGATTTTTTACCAGCAAAACCATAAATCGCTAAAACATCTTGATAAATTTTTTTATAAAGAGTTAAAATCTTAAGAGTAAAATCTAATGATTCTTTATAATTTTGATGAGCAGTATGACCTTCTTGCCACAAAAATTCAATATTACGAATGAATGGAAAAGGTCTTTTTTCCCAGCGAACAACATTGGCCCACTGATTGATTAAAATAGGAAGATCGCGATAAGATTTGATCCATTTAGAAAAATAAGAATAAATAATTGCCTCAGAAGTGGGTCTAATAACTAATTTTTCTTTAAGCTCTTCGCCACCAGCATAAGTAACAATCGCAACTTCAGGTGTAAATCCTTCAAAATGTTCTTTTTCCTTTTTCAAAAAACTTTCAGGAATAAAAATTGGAAAATAAATATTTTGTATTCCTATTTCTTTAATTTTTTCATCAATAATACTTTGAAGTTTTTCCCAAATTCGATAAGCATAAGGCTTAAAAACAATAGTTCCTTTAACCGGACCATAGTCAATTAAATCTGCTTTTGAAATAACCTTCAAATACCAATCAGAAAAATTTTTTTCTTTTTTTATTTCGGCCATAATCTAGAAATATCCTTAATCGTAACTAAAACAAATAAAAAAAATAAAAAAATAAATCCAAATTTATGAATAATTTCTTCTTTTTGATAATCAATTTTTTTCCTTGCTAAAATTTCAATCAAAACGAAAAAAGCCCGACCACCATCCAAAGCAGGGAAAGGTAAAATGTTGATAAAAGCGAGATTCAAAGATAAAACAGCTAAAAAATAAAATAAATAGCCCAAACCAAAATTTTTAAAATTATCAAAAAGATTATAAATACCTATTGGACCAACAATTTCTAAGTTAATTTTTTCTCGAGTTAATAAGCTTTGAAAAAACTTAATGAAACCTACCATAATTTTACCCAAAGAAATATAAGTTTTTTCAAAAGCCAAAAATATACTTTGTAAAAAAGGAACTTTCTCTAGTCGAAAATTAGCCAAATAAAAACCAACAGGAGGAATAACCTTAGATGAAAGTATCTGATTATTCCTTAAATAAAAAATCTCAACCTCTTTGCCTTTATTTTCTTTCAAAAATTGTACCAATTGAGGTAAAGATTTGAAATTATAAATTTTTTCATCTTTTTTAACATATAAAATTTCATCATCGAGTTGAAAATATTTATAAGCTTGAGAATTTGCATTTAAAAAACCAGAAACAAAAATTTTATTGCCTTCGACAGGATAGCCAAGATTTAAACTAAAAATAAAAAAAAGGTAAGCTAAAAGAATATTAAATGAAACTCCGGCAATAACAATAATTAATTTTTTTGATGGCTTCAAATTTAAAAACCCATTAGGGTCATTAGGATTATCTTCGCCTTTTAATTTAACAAAACCGCCAAACAAAATCAATCCTAAGGAAAAAACAGTATTTTTAATTTTTTTTGAGAAAATTTTTGGCGGAAAACCAATAGAAAATTCATCAACAGGAAGGCCGACTTTTATCGCTCCTAAAAAATGTCCTAATTCATGAACTAAAATCAAAATTCCTAAAAAAAATAAAAAAGCTAAAACTGTCATCCTAAAATTTCTTTTTCTTTTTGACTAAATTTTTTTTCGACTTCTTGATTAAATTTTTCAATTTCATTATCAAAATTTTCTTTTGTCTTATAAAAAATATCCTCGGAAATTTTGCCTTCTTCTTTTTGGTTCTTTAACTTTTTTAAAAAATCGTCTCTTATTTTCCTTCCTTTCACTCTTATTTCTTCTTTTAAACTTTGCAATGATTTTACTATTTCCTTCCTATCTTCTTCGGTCAACGGCGGAAATTTTATCAATAAACTATTTTTTTCTTTTGTCACCACGAGCCTCATCTTCCTTTCTAAAATAGCTGTTTCTATTTCTTTCAAGATATTAGGATCGTATGGTTCAAGCTTAAAAGTCAGAGAATCAATCTGAGAGATAAGGCACAAAGCTTTTAATGGATATTTTGAATGATAGATAGAAATTTCTAAGCTCTCTAGAAAAGTTAGGGAAAGTTTATGGCCATGAATATCTCCCAATCTTTTCTGAAATTCACCGACTATTTTTTGGAGCTCTTTTTTAAATTCATCAATCATTTTAAATTTAAAATTTCGAATAAATAACGACTAAAATTAAATTTTGTCTTTGTTTGAGCTAAATTAATCAAAAAATCAGTATAAAGTAAAAAAGAAATAAAATAAACAATAATCAAAATAAGAACAATATTTTTCAATGTTTTCCAGGCGTTATCCATTGTTCAAAATCAAATTGACTAATTGAAGCTCAAAATTTAAATTATTATTGGAATCATAATAAAGGTTTAAACCATCTTTTATTTTTTTTATTTGCTGAGATATCATTTTTTTCTCTTTTAATTTTTGCAAAAGTTCTTTCCTTAAAAACAAAAGGTAGTTTTCTAAAAATTCTTGAAGACTAAAATTATTTTTTATTTCTTCAAAATTAATTTCTGGCTGAAGCATAAATTTGCCTAAAATTTCAAGCTTTTTTGACAGAAGCAATTTTAAAGCTTTACCTGGTTGATAAGGATAAAAATCTAAAACTAAATTAATATCTTTTTGATTAATTTTTTTTTCGTGTAAAAATTTTTCTGTTTCCTCTTTGGAAACTAGGTTAAATTTAATTTTGGCACTTCTTGATCGAATCGTTGGCAAAATTTTATTTTCTAGATGACTAACTAAAATAAAAATTGTCGATGATGGTGTCTCCTCAAAAATTTTTAAAAAAGTATTTTGACTTTGAAATTGAAACTTATGAGCATCGTCAATCAAAACAATTCGTTTTTCTGATTTTCTTTGAGCTAAAGAAACTAAAAACCTCGCTGTTTCAATTTTAAAAATTTTATCTTCTGATCGAAGAATTATTTTTTCAATCTTTTGTGAATCTAAATATTCTTTTAAAAAACTAAATTTGCCAATACCTTCTGGTCCCAAAACTAAAATCGGCGAAACAGATCTTCCTATTAAATCTTTTAAAATTTTTTGTTCTTTTAAATTACCGTAAATCATAAATGACTTTGAACTAATTTGGTATAAAGATCAATTTTCTCTAGAACTTTGCCTGTCCCTCGAGCCACAGAATATAAAGGATCATCGGCAATAAATGTTTTAACTCCAGTTTCCTCAGAAACCAAAACATCAATATCCCTCAAAAGCGCGCCGCCTCCAGAAAGAACCATGCCTTTTTCCATAATATCGGCGACTAATTCTGGCAATGTTTCAGCTAAAACTCTTTTAATACCATTAATAATTTCACGCAATTCTTTTTGCAAAGCTTCAGCCACCTGATAAGAATAAAGTTTTATCTGTTTAGGCAAACCAGAAATTAAATCAACACCATTAACATCCATCATTAAATGATTATTATTCTTTTGTCTTAAAAGAGCTGAGCCAATCTCAATTTTTATTTTTTCTACAGATTTTTCACCAACAGCTAAATTAAATTTTCTTCTTAAATATTCCTTAATAGCTTCGTCCATTTTATCACCTGCAATTTTTAATGATTCAAAAGCAACAATTCCTCCTAAGGAGATAACAGCAATTTCAGCTGTCCCACCGCCAATATTAACAATCATATTCCCTAAAGGACTTTGAATTGGCATTTCTGCGCCTAAAGCAGCCAAAATTGGTTCTTTAATTGGATGAACTTCTCTAACACCTGCCTCCAAAGCTGCATCAACTATAGCTCTTCTTTCAGTTGAAGTAATTCCAGCAGGTACAGAGACAACTAAAATAGGTTTAAAAAATCTCGTTAGTTTTAATTTATTTAAAAAATATTTTAAAATAGCTAAAGTAGCTTTATAATCGGCAATTACACCTTCTTTAAGAGGTCGATAAATTTTAATTTCCCTTGGCGTTTTGCCAATCATTTCCTTAGCCTCTTTGCCAACAGCAATAATTTTTTGACTACCTTCATCGTAAGCAACAACTGTTGGCTCAGTAATTACCACACCCTTGCCAGGCAAATAAACATTAGTATTGGCTGTTCCCAAATCAATGCCTACTTTAAAAATCATTGGTTTATCAAAATATATAATATGACCAAGTATTTTATTATAGATATTATACCATTAGTTAGGCTGCCTCCCCAAGCTAATGATTTTTTTTCTTATTTTTCTAGAAAAAAAATAAAGCCAGGAGCCATTGTTTTAGTTGAATTTAAGAAAAGAAAAATTTTAGGCTATGTTTGGCAAGTTGAATCAATTGAAAAAAGAAGAAAATTTTTAAAAGAAGAAAGATTCGAACTTAAACCTATTTTGAAAATTATCAACCCCTCTCCTTTATTTTTCTTCTCTCAATTGAAATTAGCTTTTTGGTTAAAAAATTATGCCAACATATCTTTAAGTTCAGCAATTTGTTTATTCTTTCCTTATAAAAAAATTTTAACATTAAGTATTAACAATTTAGAAAAAATAAACAATACTAGCAAAAATAAAAAAACATTGATTATTATTCCTCAAGAAAGTTATCTAGAATTTTTAAAAGAAAAATATCCTTCAGCTAATTTAATTTTACCTCAAAAAAAATTTTTCCTCTCTCTTTTAGAAAAAATCATTGGCAATAATGACGAAACCTTTATTGGTACAAAAAATTCAATTTTTCTCCCTTGGCAAAATTTAGAAAAAATAATTATCTACGACGAAGGTTCAATTTTTTATAAAGAATTTTTTAAACCCCCTTACTTTGATTACCGTAAAATTTTTTTAAAATTTAGCGAAATTAATAAAGCAAAATATATAACAGAAGGAAGCTTTCCATCTTTTAATATTCTCAAAGAATATTCAATTAAGTTTGAAAATCTAGAAAGAATCAACGAAAAAGAATTCGAAAACAAAATTAAAGAATTTAAAAAAACGATTATTTTTGTTCCTGAAAAAAGTTTTGGCAGAAAACTTATTTGTGAATTTTGTTTTAAAACTTTAACTTGCCAAAGCTGCGATAAACCTCTAGCCTTAGAAGAAAATTTTCTTTATTGTCCTTATTGTTTAAAAAAAGAAAAACTGCCCGAAGTTTGTCCATTTTGTCAAAAAAAATCTCAATTTATTGTTTATCAAAAAGGAGCATCAGCAATTTACCAATTCTTGTTAAGCTTAAATCGTCAGGCATATTTTTTAGAAAAAGAAAATAATAAAATAATAAAAAAAATTAATGACGCCGAACAAGCTGATTTAATTGGCAGTTTACTTGTGTTAAATCCTTTAATAAAAAATTTTGACGCTTTTTTCTTTTATAATTTTGACGAATTTTATTTCGCCAATGATTTCTTTTTAAAAGAAAAATTTATTAGAATTTTAGAATTTTTTAAAGAAAAATGCCAAAAAATATTTTTGGTTAGTAATATTTTTAATCCTCAATTTGAAGACAAGATAAGGTCAGGAGAAATTATCAAAGAACTAATTGAAGAAAGAAAAATCAATAATTTGCCGCCATTCAAAAGATTGGTTATTTTGAAAGAAGGAGGACAAAACTTAAAAAAACTCCAAGAAAAACTCACCTTAATTAAAGAAAAAATTAAAAAGGAAAATATCAACATTGAAATTTTTGGACCTATTTTTGCTAGACCTTTCAGAATCAAAAAGAGATTCTTCTTAGAATTAGTTTTAAAAATTGACCCTAAGCTGGATTTTAATTTAAGAAAAATATTAAAAGATATTGAAATTGAAGAAATAGACGCTGATGCTTTAAGTTATTAAAAATGCAAAAAAAGCTTTGTTGTCTTTTTTAAAAAAATAAAATTTTGATAAAATAACTGTATGATGGAGAAGAGCCCAAAAATTAGGATTGTTGGAAAAGGTTCTGACGAAGAAAAAGAGCAGGCAAAAAAAGAAATTAGGCAAGCTCTTTTTAATCACTTTCAGTCATTACCACCTGAAGAACAGAAACTACTAAGAAAACTTGAATACCCAAAATCCGAAATAGAACTCGTGCTTATTAACTTTGCAAACAAAGAAACATCACTATTGATGCAAGAGGCTGGCATTGAACCATACAATATATCTACTGAAAACTATCATCTTCTTCCGCCTGAATTATACGAGAGATTTGTCGGTAAAACTCAAACAAGGGGCGTAACTTCATACACAAAACAAGGAATACTTCTTAACGCAGAGCATTTTAGGGATAACCCAGTCAATTTTGGCGCTACTGTGCTTCACGAAACATTACATCTTAAGTCTCACTTCTCTGTAAAATTACAAGAAAAAAATGGTGCAGCATATTACCGCGCAGGAATATCATCGTTTCATACCTTGCAACAATTTGGCTACAAAGGATACCACGAACATTTTAGAGGTCTACACGAAGCTATTGTCACTGAAACAGGAAAAAGACTTTTAAAAAAGATGCTTGAACTCCCTGAACTTGAAAAAGAAAAAAATTGGCTCGAATCTGACGAAGCAAAAGCGGCAAAGAGAAAACTTGCAGAGGAAAAACAGATTGCAGAAGATGATATTATCTGGATCGATAAAAACGATATAAATAACTGGGAAGTTATTCCATATCTCCAACAAAGAGCTGTATTAACTTATCTTTGTTCCGAAATACAGAAAGAGTTTTCGAAGCAATATAAAAATCACGATGATGTTTATGAACTATTTTTGAAAGCACATTTTACTGGTAAACTCTTAGAAATCGCCAGACTCATTGAAAAAACCTTTGGTAAGGGCAGTTTTCGAATGGTTGGTAATATGACCGACGATCCAGAAAGTGGCATTTTACACTTAGAATCTTTAAAAAAAGCAAGAATAAGACAAATAAAAGAAAAAATCATTTAGTTTTTAAAACGGCATTTTGGACACTTAAAAATCATAAATTAATAGATTGTAATTATTTTAGATTCAGATTTTAAAACTTTACCCTAAATTATGCCTTTTAATTACCAAACTTTTCAAAATATTTTCTCAGTTCTTCTTCTTTTGCTTGGGCTTGTTCTTCTGCTCCTCTGCGGGCAAAATCATAATCCGACATATCAGCTAAAAGATATTTTGTAAGTAAAGGATAAATATTTTTTACAAGTTTTACTTTTTCTTGTTCAACTTTGCGGTAATCTGGATGACCTGCTGGAATTGTTCTAAGCTCTGTTTCCCAGAAAAATGCGCGCATATTTTGTTTTTGTAAAAATCTTAGACGATGCGCGAACGTCGTTGCATATTGAGCCAAATCCGGATCATTTTTTTCTATTTTTAAAAACACATCTTCAACTTGGTAAATAGCAAATTCAAATTTTTGAGCTAATCCAGATTCTTTTAATTCTTCGTGGATATTAAATCCGTGGTAAATACTCCAATTTTGGCGCATTTGCGTATGCATCCTGTGTCTATGAAGATCGCGCCAAGCGCCGATATTTATTATGATTTCAAAACATAAATCAGCCATTTCAAAACCTCTTGGAACCTTATAAAATCTTTTTGTTCTTCCATAAATTGCTTGAGCTAAAATTTTTTCTTTTTCTGTTTCTGACATTTTTTTAACTTTTTCTAAAATAGATTCAAAAGA
>Ga0123519_10012297_pt1 | contig 12478 bp, 12 predicted proteins | sample YelNatPaOPRAMG02_FD_87396 | JGI IMG/M metagenome (GOLD analysis project Ga0123519, IMG submission 87396) | Hot spring microbial communities from Yellowstone National Park - Yellowstone National Park OP-RAMG-02 (version 2) | ecosystem: Environmental > Aquatic > Thermal springs > Hot (42-90C) ...
GCAATTTCCGGATTGTTTGTTACTATTATTCCGCCTTCGCCTGTGGTAATTTGTTTATTCGGGTAAAACGCAAAACAGGCGGCATCGCCAAACTGTCCTACTTTTCTCCCCTTATATTCCGCGCCCAGCGCCTCGCAAGAATCGTCTATGACCTTTAAATTATACTTGCAGGCAATTTCCAAAATCCTATCCCATTCAGCCGGATGTCCGAATACATCAACTGCCATAATGGCTTTTGTTTTTCTTGTAATCTTTCTTTCCAAATCCTCCGGGTCTAAATTATAAGTCTCAGGTTCAATATCAACAAATACAGGTTTTGCATTTTCATAAATAATTGCGTTTACAGAGGCGGCAAAAGTAAATGACGGCACTAACACCTCGTCCCCGTCTTTTATATTTAAAGACTTTACCAGAATATGCAACCCAGATGTCCCGGAACTAACCGCTACTGCATATTTAACACCTATATAACCCGCCATTGCCTTTTCAAACTCAACAGCCTTAGGACCTAACGCAAGTCTCCCAGTCCTCAGAACCTCTAATACCGCCTGTGTATCATCCTCATTCAATTCAGGCGCCGACATTGGTATCTTTTCCATATTCAACAAAAGAAAATTAAAAGCTCATCTTACAACTTTTGTAATAAATGCTTAATCTCAAATAGTGAATTTATAATATAATCGGGTTCATAATTTTTATCATAAGCAATAGAATTCTTATAAATTCCATCATTTCTAAAAATTCTTATAGAAATCATCCCAAGTTCTTTTGAACCTTTAAAATCTTTTTCAACATTATCACCTATGTAAACAGCCTCCTTCGGTTGAATGCAAAATTTATTAAGCATTTCAATAAATGGCAATACTGAGGGTTTTTTATAATTATCTCCTTTTTCCCCTGTATATATAATATTTTTAAAATAATTTTCTATTTTTAAAGCTTTTAACTTGTTCATTTGAGTAATAGTTAATCCATCGGTAATAAGGCCCAATTTAAATTCTGTTTTTAGATAAGGTAATATATCTTCAGCGTCTTTGTATAAGTGTATCTCAGGCTTATGAGTTCTATATATAGAGATTAGTCTGCTAAGATAATCTTCATTATAAATTTTTAAATTCGCTAAAACTCTATTAAAAACATATTTTCTATCTACTTCAAAAGATTCTGCAAGCAAACTATAAATTTTGCCGGTCTCAAAACCGAAATCTTGCGAAATAACTTTCGCTACTGTTTTAAAACCACTTTTTACAAATTCTATTTCTGGGTAAAGAGTATCATCTAAATCAAATATAACAAGCTTAATCATTTTAAAAGTTTGTCCTTATAAATAAAAACGCCTTCATCATATCTCAACATTAAAATTCCTTCTTCATATTCACCTATACACGGCTTGACTAATTTGCCCTCTAAAAGTTTCACAATTAATTTAGGAAAATTTACTCCTGCATAATAAGATAAAGGATATCCTCCTCCAAAACGAGGGTTAATTTCTGTAAAATAAAATCCATTTTCAGTTGAAAAGCATTGGATATTGATAACTCCAAAAGGTTTTAGCTTCGTTACAAGATTTGAAGTGAGTGATAATAATTCAGAATTTTTTATAGTGATACCTCTTTCAACTTCGCCCCCTCGCACCTTAAGCCTTTTACGTTGGACAATAGAAAGAAGATTCCCTTCAAAGTCACAAAGTACATCTGACGTTATTTCGCTTCCTTGCAAATAATCCTGTAATATTGGATCAGAGATCTTCCGAGAATAAAATTCAACATCCTCATAATTCTCGCACTTTTGTACACCAATACTTGCAGAGCCAAAACGGGGCTTTATTATAATAGGAAAACCGATCTTATCTTTTAGTAAACTATTTTCAATAGAGATTGTTTTTGGTGTAGAAAAACCATTTTCTATCAAAAATTTGTATGTCAAAAGTTTATCATAACCAATCATTATAGTTTCATAGGAGGATACAAGAGGTATAATTCCTTCTCCTAAAAATATTTCTCTTGCGATAGCTAATATGGGTAGTTCCGGATCAATAAGAGGAATAACCATTTTTATGTTTTCTTTCTTGCACTTATCTAAAAGGTAAGGAATATATTCTTTGTCGGTCACTTTCGGAACTAAAAAACTTTTGTGTGCCACATAAAGCCCTGGTGCAGTAGGATCACAGTCAGCACTATATACACTTCCCGCTCCATCTAAAGCTTCCTTAAAAAAATTAACCAAAGAAACCCTTCTCCCTACAGAAGTTAATAGAATATTAATACGCATTATAATACCAATTTATTTATTGCTTATTTCCCTTAAATTCAGGCATTGTGGCATGCCCTTCTGCGCTTACGCCTTCTCGTTTTATGACTTTTATAAGTGTAATAAAAATAATCTTCAAATCAAGAAAAATATTCCAATTATCCACATACCATAAATCCAATTTAAATTTTTCATCCCATGAGATAGCGTTTCTGCCATTGATTTGAGCCCAACCGGTTATGCCTGGTTTTACATTATGCCTTCTTGCCTGTTCCGGAGTATACCTGCCTAAATACTCCATTAGCAAAGGCCGTGGTCCTACCAAACTCATATCACCTTTCAGTACATTCCACAATTCGGGTAGCTCATCCAAAGAGGTATTTCTAAGAAATTTTCCAATTTTGGTTAATCTTTTTTCGTCTGGCAATAAATTTCCATTTTCATCTCTCAAATCAAGCATTGTTCTAAACTTATAAATCAAAAAAGGGGTTCCTCTCAAACCTGGTCTGATTTGTTTAAAAAATATAGGCCTTCCCATTGTAAAATAAATTACAATAGCGACAACAATTATAAGAGGACTGCTTAATGCCAGCCCTATAAGAGAACCAACTATATCCATGAGACGCTTAAAAGATTGATCCCTCATTTTTATCTTTTTTTAGTAAATCATTATACAACTTTATGCAATCCTTTCCTAAAAATTTCTTAATCTCAAGATAACACTCTTAAATTCTTTAATTATTTTTTTCAAAAATACTTATCAAAATTCCCTATTATATCTATATTTTTTTATTGGTTAATACCTCTTAATAGGTCCCACATTCTGCGAATTATAGCTACAGGTACCAAAAAATCAGATTTAATTCCATACTTTTCCTTTATCCATTCTTTCCCTGGGAAGATAGCCCTCAAGAAGTCCCAAAAAGAATCATAAAGCATACTTTGAAAAACAACATATTCGTATTTTGTAAATTTCTTATTGTTAGGACCCATTAATCCTATTTTATTTATCCATTCTAAAATTATTCTTTCTCGCAATTGATCTGGTTTTAATTCCTTTAGAACATAATCAGGAATAGGAGTATTGAGAATCAATTTAGGTATAACAAGAGAAAAGAAAACAGGTGTTGATACTTTTTTTATCTTTACATTTTTTATAAATACTTCCCAATCTATTTTTTGGTACTTGACAATCCTTTCGACATCAAGATGTAATCTAAAACCAGGTGCCCGTATATAAGAATGTTTTGCTGTATGAAGGGCTACCTGGAAAAGATTATCTTCAGGAGATAATACCCTTACTTTTGAACCTGGCACTTCTATGGACCTTTCGATAACCTCTTCAGAATTAAATTCTTGATCAGAGCGAATCCATCGACCACCTACTAGTCTCCAAGAAAGTTCAAACCACATTATAGTATTATTCTTTAAATTTATATAGTATTCTAAACTTCCATTTTTAAATGCTTCTTGAAAATTCTCCTTTTCTCTCTTACTTCTAAATTTAAAAGTATAACCCGCGTTAAGCAATATCTCATGAGCCTTTTCAAAATCTTTTTTTCGTACCAGTGTATCAATATCTCCCATTGGACACTTTCCTAAATCATTTATAATACTCATAGCGATTCCGCCATTTTTTAGAACAACTAAGGGTATTTTATTTTGAAAAAATAAATCTGCTATTTTAGATAATTCCTCAAAATAACAAGCAGTGGTTTGCGATATTTTTCTATAAACTTCGATCCAACTCAACGGAATATCCTTTACACCAAGTTCGAGTAGATTTGCAGTTATAATACTTATTAGCCCATTTTCCTTAGTAATATCAAAAATTTTTTCTTTATTCAATCTTTTATACAAACTAATTGTCTCTTCATAATCATCTATACTTTTATTTTCCCTAACGGATAGTAGTATAAATTTATAATACTCATTATTTAATATATCTTTAAACATTATTTTCTCCTCCTCTTTGAAATAAACTTATAAATATATTCCTGTATATCTTACATATATTGTTCAAGTTAAAATTTATTATTATTGCTTTTCTTGCATTTTGCTTATAATAATTTAGCAAATCAGCTTTCGACTTTAAAGATATGATGCTTTTTGTTAAAAGTATAGCGTCCCCCGAAGGTTCATTAATTCCAACATTATATCTTTCGATAGTATCTCTAAGGTCATTCTCCCCCTCACTGATTCCTATTATTGCAAGCCCTGCAGCCATCATATCATAAAGTTTACTTGGCATCATCAAATTTTCCATACCTTTCTGTATTGATACTATCCCTACATCTCCTACAGCTATTGAAAATGGAAAAACCTCCTCTGGCTGTAATGGCAATAATAAAATATTTTGAAGATTTTCTCTTTTCATAAATTCTTGAACAAGATTATAACCAGGGCCTTGTCCAATGAAAAGGAAAATAATATCCTTATATAAAGCTAAAAGTTTAGCAGCCTTAAGGATTGTCTCTATATCGTGGCCTAAACCCATTTTCCCAGAATATAACACTACAAATTTATCTGTGAGATTATATCTTTTAGCGAACCAATTCTCCTCTTTAAGGATAGGTTTTATACGCATAGGATCAGAATAGTTGGGAATAATTTTAATATCAAATTGAAGCCTTGGGACCTGCCTTCTTATAGTTAATGCCATCTTTTCCCCGAGTGTAATAACAACACTAGCGTTTTTATAAACTCTTCCATTTATCCATCTCCAAAGAATAAATAAAGGCTTAAAAACTTTAAAACGATTTGATCTTTCGACAATATCGGGGTATATATCCCAAACAAGAAGAATATACGGCCAGTCTTTGATCTTTTTAAAAAATAATGCTAAAAATGGAGCAATAGGGGGATTAGTGTTAACAAAGACAAGGTCGAAGGAGAGTTTGTTTTTCCTAACCCAATTTAATACGAATAAAGTGAACTGTATCCAGCTTTTAAATCGTGAAACTATACTAGAAGGATTATGAGGTGGAGCATGCACGATCCTTAATTGTCCCTTTACACTATCCAGATAAGAACCAGTTATCAATATACAATCTTCAAAGTCATAAGCAAGTTTTTCCACAATTTTAAGAAAAGACAAATTTAGTGCTTGATTTATTATTAATAATCTTCTATTCATAAAATATCCATCACCCTGTTTTGGGTAATAGGGTTAATATAAAATTTAAATCCAAAACCCATTATACCTTCTGGAAAATTTTCTGTTTCTTCAATTTGCCATAAAATATCTTCAAGTAAGAAAATCCTACTAATTTGTTGCCTTTCAGCAACGCTATTTCCCAAAAGTATCTTACTATTATTTAATTTATAAACTAAATTCTTATTCATATTACCTGATATATAACATTTTAAATTATTAAAAAAGGATTTTTCTTGTCTTAGTCTATATATTAAAACCAATGGATCATACCATATACTTCTGTTTTCCCAAGTTTCCCAGTCTATAATATAAATTTTACGAGTTTCATTTTCCATAATTATATTCCCCTCTTGCAAATCCCCATGGCTTAAAACTATTGGAATGTCAAATGGTATTTTAAAACCTGCGGTTAAATAATTGATAAAACTGCCTATATCCCTATTAATATTAAAATTCTTTATTTTCTTCTCTAATTTCTTAGCCTTATCATATATTTTTTCAAGTAATGCTTCTACATACTTAATAGTCTTCTTATAAACAATAATATCCTCTTGAAGAAGTTCTAAGTATAGAAAGATTTTAGAAAAAATATATTCACGAAGTTTATTGTCTGATATTCTAGCCAGCGAAATTCCGTTAATGATTGGCTCTCTAAACCATATATTATTATGTTTTAAAATAGGTAAAATAAAGGGAAAATTTAGATGTTTCTTACGAAATTCAATCTCCTTTTCAAAAAAATAAGAAGGAAAACCATCCTTAAGAATAACATCTACAAACCCTTTATCAAAGTGGAAAACTCTTATTCTCCTGTTACCGGGATAAATTAGAAGGGAATCTAATCCTTCGATTTTGGGTGTAATAGCTATACTCTTGCTACTCAACAATCCCTTGGTATTTAACAATAATGCTACATAAAACAACACTAATTTCTTTAACAAATTATTATAAGGTATACTGAATTCCTTATAAAGATAATTTTTGACTTCTTGGCTTGGATTAGTTGTTACAATAGCATTTATCGTAGGATAAATAAAAAGTTGATATTCTTGAGAATTATTTGAAGTTGTATTGAATTTAATCTCCCTTCGAAAAACTGTAGAAAAATAATTAGTCAAGGTAGCATTATTTATTAGATAGAAATTCTCTCGCTTCAACATCTGACTAATTTTCATCTCTCTTCAATATCTCCCTTACATCGTTCCAAATTTCTTCTATAGTTCTTTCTGCATTTATTACATATCGCCACTTATCTTCATTTACAAGTTCCATATACAATATATACCTTTTCTCTCTTCGTTCGATACTTTCACTAAAAGGTTCATTTTTCAATTTAGAGCGTCGCATTGATTCTTCCGGAGATAATGTGAATAAGATTGAAATGTTTGGTTTTGGAGCTAACATAACCAGTAACTTCCATAGTGACCATTTTTCGAACTCAATATGTGGAAAGTTAATCTTAAAATCTATAAAAGTGTCCCATAAATAACGATCACAAACTATATTATAACCCATTAACCGATAAAGTCTTAAGGTTATTGAATACAATCTTATAAGGTCTAATATTGCAGCAAAAAGCCATAAACGTTGTATCTTTGTGTTTCTAAAAACCTTCTCCCTTTCATCACTTAATCCGGGAGGAGGTAACGAAGATGGATTAACTTTTCTTACATTATTCTTTATCCATTGTAACCAGCTAGTATATCCACCACGACTCCAAACTACTTTATATCTTATCTCCAAGCTTCTAAAATATTTTTCAATATTTTTTATTTGAGTAGACTTTCCAGATGAATCTATACCACTAACAACAATTATGTGACTCATCCAGGACCTCCTTATATATGGAAATTAACTTATCAATTACTATTTCCTTAGAGAAATTTCTACTAAAATTAATAGCATTTTTAGATAGAGCTAAATAATGATCATCTTCAATATGATAAGATTTTAGAATTACAGATTTTAAAGATTCTTGTGTTAGGTCGAATAAGAAGCCATTATACCAATCTTTTACCCATTCTTTCATATGCCCAATATTTGCTACTAATACTGGTGTTCCAACACTCATAGCCTCAATAACTGTCAAGCCAAACGTTTCATACAATAATGAAGGCATAATCAAAAAAGAAGTCCTAGCCATCCAATTAAAGACTTCTTCTCTACCCATTTTGCCATGGAAAAAGATATTTTTATGTTGACTGCAAACTTGTCTTACGTAATCATCAAGAGGACCTGCCCCTACAATATGAATTTCTAAATTATTTGGAAGTTGCTTCCATGTTTCAAGCAGAAGAACAATACCCTTTATATAATCAACCCTACCTACAAAGAGATACTTATTTCTATGGTGAGATATCTGTGTAGGCGCGAATACTGGAACAAAATTAGGTTTAATAGCTACTTTCCTTTTTGGGACATTGAAACTTATTACTTTTTGTTTGGCAAATTCCGTCATAACAATAAATCTATCTATAAATTTTTGAAATCTCTTAAAATTATAAAATCCATAAGCAAACGCTATTAGCGATGTAGCTAAATAACTATTATAACCACACTTAAACCAAATAGCTGGAAATGGGATTTTTTTATTTACACATTTTTCGCATATTTTCTTCAATTTCTGATTATATAAAACGCCATTTGGACACCACCACCGATAATTATGTAGTGTCTGTATAACTTTCGCTCCAGCAACATGAGCAGCTTCAAAGATAGAAGGTGTTAAGTCTAAAAAAGTATTATGCACATGAACAATCTCTATCTTGTATTTTTTTACCATTTTGTAAACATTTCGGAAATGTTCCCTTGAGTACCAAACACTAAAGGGAATCTTAGATATACTTATTGAATCATTTGATGAAGTATATATGAATACCTTTTCCTCTCCAAGCCTCTCTTTTAAGGCTTTGAGTTCATTTTGAAAGATAATATCCTCTCCTCCAATAAACCGCTGTCTATAAAAATTATGGACTAACAATACTTTCAAATCATTTCTCCTTAAAAAATCTTACTGTATTTAACAAAAGCCAGAATAAAAAGGTAGGTATTAATTGAGTTAAATTCATATGTCTCTTAATCAAATTCCAGGAAACCCTTAAAAACTCCCCATTTTTTCTTTTTGTCAGAAACTGATAATAGTTTTTTAATTTTACAAGAAAACATCCTCCTACTTTCTTGCCGGTATTTCTGTAATCTAGCATTACCCTTGCTTTAGGTTCAATATATAAATCGATACTATTTTTGATACATCTCCAAGAAAAATCAATGTCTGCTCCATAATGTGGAAATACCTTATTATCATATAAACCTATCTTTTTAAATATTTGAGCAGGAATAAGAACCCCTCTTCCATGAACTTCTGATGTCTTATAAGCTTCGCTAGGAAGCAAAGAAATATCTCCTTTTTTAAATAGGTAACGTGTTACTACAATTAGAGGAAACCATGAAGGAAAGTGTTCTAATCTAGTTCCAGCCCACCATATTTTATTAGGCTCATCCTGCTTTATCACCACAGAAGCAACTATAGCATTTCCCTTTTCATTGGCAGTTTTCAAAAGATAGAAAAGAGAATTCCTTTCCATTATAGTATCAGGATTTAATAGCAAGATATAGTCAGCACCTCTTTTTAAACACTCCTCTATAGCTCTATTTGTACCCCCAGCCCACCAGCTGTTACCATCACCTTCTATTAAAATTATATCTGAGAATTTTTTAAATAATACATCTTTTACATTTTGAGAGGAATTATCATCGTACACTATAATACTTACAGCATACCCTTGATTATAAACTGATTCAATACATTTAATTAAATGTTCTAATAAGTTGAAATGAGCAATAGCAATATATATTAAAGGTTCTTTTACAATTTCAGAGTTCCCTTTATATCCCATTATAGCCTCCGTTAAATAAATTTACTCCAACTGATAGCATTAATTGCCAATGGGAGTAACACTATATTTATAGGATTCCCTAAAGAAGGGATTAAAAAATCAAATAGTCCATCAATTAAAATTACAAAAATTACTACTTTTGCCCAGATAAGACTCCTTTTCTTCCTTCCCTCAACATATTTAATTCGATTATTTATTGAAAATAGAACATCAGAAAATGCACAAATTAATAATACAAAACCCACTATTCCATATTTCAAAAGGATTTCCAGATAAAGACTGTCGTAGTGTACAGCCCTCTCCTGGCTAGATAGTTCCATATCCCATACATTGTCGCCGCTGCCTAGTAAAAAGTTTATAGTAAAATTATCCTTATACGTTTTTTTTATTACATCATTCCAAGCATCAAGCCTACCAGATGAAAAAGCATTAATTCCACTATAATCTGCACCCATTACATTTAAGAAAAAAACTAATAAAATAATAAGTAAAGATATTAATACCAAAAACTTCCCAATCTTTCCTATTTTTTTAATATTCAGCATATAAAACATAATCCCAAATATTGAAGCGTATATTTGACCTCTTACATCTGTAATTAATAAAATAATTCCTGCAAGCACAAGAATCAATAAATAGAATTTTGATCTGAAAAATATATAAGCGAGTAAGGAAATCCATATTAGTACTGTGACAAATTTTGAATAATAAGCTGGATTAACTAAACCACTAGTAAACCTTTCCCTTGGTAAGTCCCCATAAGTATTAGCGTACATTTTATATAATGGGATATTATTGTAATAAGAATAAGTAGCTAATAAAATCAGAAATAGAACTAAATAAAATACCAAACTTTTAATCATCATTTCAATTTTTTCTTTTTTATCTCTACAAAATAAAGGAAATATTATTACTATATAAATGCCCCAAAGTAAGAACATAAAAGCATACGAAATGTCCAACTTTTTTGTTCTGCATAAATTCAGAAAACAATAAATAGAAAAAACAATAAATAGGAAATGATGCTTATTAATTTTAAGCACCATAATTCGACTCGTTAAGAGGAACAATATTAACACAGCTATATAGTAATACGCAAGATTATATAATTTTAAGTTCACTAAATTATTATCATTACTTATAAAAGAGAAAGCATGGAAAAACGAAGTAGATAAAATAAGAATTGCATTTAAAGAGCCTTTAAATCTGTCTAGTTTTCTATATAAACTTTCTATTACCATACTTTAACCTCTATTTGTTTATCTAGAGTCTTCTCAATTAAATTTTCCCATTGTTTAGCATAATTCTCTAGTGTTAGATATTTTATTCCATTATGACCATTTTGAACAAGTGCTGTTCTTATATTTTCATTTTTCCATATATCATAAATCTTTTCAGTTATATCTTCAACCCACATTCCGTACGTATCATTCTCAACAATAATTTCTTTTACACTCTTTCCTCATTAATGAAAGAATCCTCTTAGGCACTTCCATTAAAATTTGTCATCTTTACTATCTCTTATCTCATTAGTTCCATCTTTACTTTATTTATACTTCTGAAAAACTGGAATACCCACTTTATTGTAGGTCTCCGGTCTCTGTGTCGGTTCCCCCTTCTGATTGGATATGATTTCTCCTAACATGGCTAACTCCATCCTTATCTTCCATTCGTTTATCGTATACACTAGTAGCATCAATGCTATCACCATAAGGAGTATTGCTATCCTCTCCTCTTTCTTTAGATAAACCACTGATACACTGAAGTTATTGCCATTTAGAAACCTGAATCTTCCTTCTATATACTTTTGATTCTTGTTGTATTTGAGTATCTTCTCCCTACTTTTACCTCTGTATCTACATTATTGGTCGCTATTATAAATCTCCCCAGCTTCTCCCTTTCCTTCTCATCTCCTCTTCTATTACCTCTATCTCCGTATTAAGTAGCATCTATCTAGTTCTTCTTTATTCCTTGGTCTACCTCTTCTTCTCACTGACTTCCTTAATTTCTCCTTTATCTTAAGCTTCTTAAATCGAGATATCAGGGATTTTTCTCTACCAACCTATTGTCTTCCTCTATGGCATCTGCCTCACAGTAAAACTCTCTATTCCTTAGATGCATCAATTCTTTCTCTACCTTCTCTCTGTCTTCTTCCATCTCTTTGTTTAAACTTTCCTCCTTCTTCTCTTTCATCTCTTTTGAGTCTACTAATAATATCCACCTCTTTTCTATGCCACCATATTTCATCCTAGTCTCCTACAATGAATATCTGTTGTCTTCACATTGAGCCATCTCAAGACTTTTAACAGCTCCTTAGCCATCTTTATCATACTTGGTACTCTTGTTATCCAGTAGACATCACTCCCTACTTCTTTTATGTTATCCTCTGTATAGAAATTGCTACCAGCTATGTAGTATAACTTATCTATCTCTGTGTTTAGTTCTTTTTTAGCATCTTAAACCAATTCCGCCTGCAAGTATAACAGCCTTCATAAGTTTGTTAATAGCTCCACATTATCTGGATTCCGACTCTGTTGTTGGAATATGTGGAACCGGTGCCGTATTCAACCAATGAATTCTGGTAAAAAAAGATGCCATCAAGGTGTTTGGCAATTTTCATATTAAACTGGAGATTGGCGTAGTAGTAATCGTCGGAGCGATTAATTGCTTTACCTGCGAAAGTGCTCAGGTAAGAGATATGATTGTATCCGCCGCCAAGCGATAGTGCATATCCACACTTTTAGTATTCATTTAAATATTCCTCTTAACACATAATCATAATCTCCTTGAAATATCTGTAACAATGCTCTCCTAAACCTGTATAATTTCTTAAAAATATTAAATTTAACACTTTGCGGATTATAACCATTTGAAGTTAATATTTTATTATGTTCTATTGTACCAGTTTCTGAAATTAATGAAGTTTTTGAAAAACTATGCAATCTAAATGCTCCTAAAAAATGGCGAATAAAAATAAATTTTAAATCTTTAATTCTAAATAAATATTCATAGTCCATAGTAAATTTAAAATCTTCATTTAGTTTATAAGACTTAACAATATTTTTTGAAAAAAAAGACGCTTGATTTACCACAATTGTACCTTCATAAATCAAAGAAAAAGGGCTAAATTTCACCAATCTTAAATCCCTAATGATTCTTTCATTTTCATCTATGA
>Ga0123519_10012307_pt1 | contig 12470 bp, 7 predicted proteins | sample YelNatPaOPRAMG02_FD_87396 | JGI IMG/M metagenome (GOLD analysis project Ga0123519, IMG submission 87396) | Hot spring microbial communities from Yellowstone National Park - Yellowstone National Park OP-RAMG-02 (version 2) | ecosystem: Environmental > Aquatic > Thermal springs > Hot (42-90C) ...
AGTATCTTCAGTCGAAAAATCGAGAGATTGCTCTATTCCAGTTACCTGACCCCATGCTCCCGGCGTGTGGCAACGCTTACAGCCCTGAAAATACCCACTGTATAGTGGTGCAAACTTGGACTGCATGGTGTCGCTACTGGTTGCGTCAGTGCTTTTTGTCTCGCTCCCGCAACCGCTTGCTACCGTTACACCAAAAGCAATGAACCCAATCAGGAAAACCTCGGATCGTTTCATTTTGCACCTCCTTTGCTAGACAAATCAAGTATTGAAAGATAAAGCCCTATCAAAAACCTCTCGTCATCAAAACGAGGGTTTCTAACCTCGTTCAATGCATACCACAGATTTGCGCCTTCTTCAATCAGGGTCTTGCGAAAAGATGCAACATCTCTTTCGTGCACGAGGATCTCGAGCCCTTTCAACAAAAGCCCAACCCTCTCCGCTGTGACCTCTGTCCCTGTCCTCTTTGCGAAATCTTTGGCAAAACTTAGCCCTTCCTTTATGTGTTGAAGCGCGCCCTTCACATCCTTCATTCCTAATGAAAACCTCGCAAGATGATATTTTGCAGATGCAATCCTCAAAATATCTTCGTCAAGGTCAAACTTCTTCACCCTTGCCCTTAGCAAGACCACATATTTGTTCATAGCTTCTATTGCCTCGCTAAATCTGCCTAGCATCGCAAAAGCATGAGCAGAAAGCGCTTCTATCATTCCTGCATAATCATCCTTTGAAAACAAGGTCTGTCCTTGAAACTTAGGGGGTTCTCCAAGTCCAGAAAGCGCCTGTTTTGCAGTTTCAAGTGCCCCAAGCGCCTTTTCAGCGTCTTTGGCACCAAGCGCAGACGCCCCAAGCCCCATATAAGCCTTTGCCTTATTCCATCCCTCAAGCCCCAATGCCACAAGCGCCTCGTATGTCTTCTGTGCCTCTTCGAACTTGCCCTCTGCGTAATAATAAAGCGCAAGCCTATCCAATACTATTGGTTTGTAATCCCCGAACCCTTCCCCATCTTCAAACACTAGTGCCTTTGCTTCCTCCATGGTCTTCGAGCCACCAAGCCCAGCCAGAAACTCGCTCTTTGCCTTCAAAAACTTCAATGCAAGCAGTGCCTTCTTGTCTTTGAAGGGCAAGGATTCTCGCCACGCAAAATGCCTTAGAGCGCCCCTATGGTTACCCTTGTGCGCCTCGAGCAAGCCCACCAAAATCCTTATATTTGCACATGCCCTCGGGTTTTCGCTTGCAAGGTCAAGTGCCAGATAAAGATGCCTATTGGCAAGCGCACAGTCATCCGCATCGTTTGAGCGCAGGCACTTCAAAAGCGCTACATACCCATAAAGCATGTGTGGTTCGTAGTCATTTGGGTGCTCATAAAGGAGGGGGTCAAGCAAACCCAAAGCCTCATTTGCCTTAGCCTCGAACAGCCCCTCCTCCTTTTCGAGCCCCCTGATAATCAGATATGCCTTTGCAAGGTCAACCATCGCCCCCTTTTTGTATCTTTCCTCGTACTGCTTTAGGATGTCAGTTGCCCCCTCCATCAGTCTGTTCTCAATCGCCCCGAGGTGCGCCTCGATGCTGTCTGTCTGCAATGTCACTGCGAAGAAAAGCCCCCTTGCGTCTCCTATCTCCCCTTTTGCCCACTTCGCATAAGCCCTTTCAAGGATGACATCACGATAAAGACTTTCAGCGTAGTGTCTCTCTGGCTCTGCCCTTCTAAGCCAGCTCACGAAGCTATTCGTGAACTGATAAAGGATATATTCCTCATCTTCCTTCAAAGCCCTTTCCGCTGTTGTGAGCACAAGCGCCTTCCTTCTTTCTAACTCCTTGTTTTCTTTATACATCTCGAAGATCTTCTTCCTCAACTCCTCTGGGTCACTTTTACCAAGTTGTAGAAGGTATCTCTCGAGTGCGAGCCTGAACCTTATCTCGGACCCCTCTTGTGCCTTCAAAAACTCGTCCTCGACCAGTTTAGCCTGTTCATCCCTGCTTTTTCCGGTCAAAAGTGTTTTGACATAAGCGTCAGCGAAGAAGAATCTGTCGTCGTAGTCAACTATACTCGACATCGCCATCTTCTTCTGGGAATCCTTCAGGGCATCAAAATCAGCCCTAATCCTGTAAATAGCATCCGCCCTTCTAGCCCAGATAAGGGCTGTCTCTCTGTCCCTAATCTTTTGAAAATCGCAATCCAGAAACTCCTTCAAAGCGCCTTCTTCATCCCCCAGAACATCAAGAACCTCACTCTTCACAAGCCTGCACAAGGTCTTTCCCGCCTCTGTTTTCAGGGCAAAACCATCAATCCTCTTCAGTCTCTCTCTTTCGCTACCAATGAACCTTTCGCTAGGTTCACCCTGCACGAGCATAGCCTCTGCCTCCCTGTGTTCAGCAAGTTCTTTCAGGCAGACTCCCCACTCCCTGGACTCTTCGTCGTCGTTAGCCATGTCCACAATCCTGGACGCAAAGAACTTTGCTGACGAATATTCCTTTACCTCAAGATGCGCATGAGCCATCCTTCGTAACATCCCAAGCACCTTCTTTTTGTCCTTTTCCTTCTCGATTGCCCTTCCCAACAGCAACATCTTTTCATAATGGTCCCTTGCTGCGCCCATCTCTGCAAGGAGCGTCTTCACATCCCACGAAGCAGGCACGCTCCCGTCTAAAGGCAAAGAATACACATCGAGCGAGCCTCCCTTAGAGCATGTGGCGATTAGCCTCTCTTTCGAAGGGGCTGGATACTGACAGTTCCATCCAGCAGAGGTCAGTTGCATAAGTTCGCCAAATATGACATCGTCGCCTTGCCTTTCGAATGAAACCCTGAACAAGACCCCGTGGTCGTTCCCGTCTATCTTGCCATCGAAGTTCGTGTCGTTCAGGTATTGTGTAAAATAGACCCATTTGGAATCAGGCGAAAAAGCAGGGTGGGATGTAAAGCCAGGCAAAGGTGGGTCATAGTGCCATGTCTTTCTGGAAGACATTTCCATTATCTCGAGCCCTTTGCCAGGGCGCATCAAAAAAGACACCCCAACCCTGTTGTCGCCTTTTTCTATTGGCACATAGGCTAAGAACTTGCCGTCAGGGGAGATGCCAGGATTGGAGATGTTCTTTTCCAGTATCACCTCTTTTTTGCCATTTAGAAAAATCCTCGACAAAACAAAGTCCCCATGCAGAGTTTGCCTTTGAAGCACCCCCACAGAAGAATCTGGAAACCAGAACGCCTGCAAATCCGCAGTCTTCGAGTCAGTTAGGCACTTCGTTTTCTTTTTTCCAATGTCGAATACGCACACATCCCCTTCTGCGTCATCCCTGAGCGAGATGAAAAGCAGGCTTTTCCCATCCGGGCTTGGTCTTGGCATGGTAGTATCGCCGTTTAGGTCGAACAAAAGTTTCTCTGCACCGCCTTTCAAACTCTGGCTAAAGATTTGCGTCGTGGTCGCTCGGTCGCTCACGAAAAACAAAGTGTTCCCGTCAGGAGATAGGATACCCAGAAACTGATTTGCACTTCCAGCAGTTAGCCTAGTGGGTCTAACTATCCCCTGTGCAGAAGCCAGACTACAAAAGAACAAAATCGTTGTCGTGACCAAAAATCTTACTTTTCGCATTTTTTCACCCCCCATGAGCCGTCTTCCATCTGGACCTTTGCATTGCAAACAAGCCCCTCAATCCACCTCTTTCGCCATGCGTGTCTAACCTGTTCTTCTGTCGCACCATCACTTTTTGCCAGCATAAAAGCCCATATTTGCCTCCTGTCCCTGTTCATCCTCTGAACGACAGGTGCAATGGCTGATGCCTGCACTTCTCCTTCACATGGGAGTTCCACCAAAAATCCATCGAGCGCCTCTCCAAGGCAGCCTCGCACAAGCAAGGCTTCCACCAGAGGCATGTCTGTCTTCAAAGACTGGTAAGCCTTCAAGACCTCTTGAACCGATGTTTGCGAGACATCAACAGAAGACTTTGACATCTCGCCAGATGTAATGGGCTCTGGAATAGGTGACAAAGCTTCGTCCACCAACCCCTTTTCCTTCTGAGGGGCATTCATTCCTATCTGTTCCATTAGCGCTGTATTCTTGTCAACCACGACAACGGTTGGCGCCTTTACGCACGAACAAAGTAAAAAAGCGACCAAAAAGGTTCTTTTCATAGCACACCTCCTTCAACGAACTTACCCAAAAAGCGTCTAAGGAGCGGGGTCACAGGCACGCCTCTAATTTCGTCAATGCGCACCATAGACCCAAGCCCCCCTAACTCGACCTTTCCGCTCATGTATCCACCCTCTGCCTTCAGAACAAGGCTCTTTGGATACGCAAGTTTTAGCGCAAGCCTTATCCTGTTCATCGCCACATCCTCTTTGTATGGGTCAAAGGCATCCAAGAGCTCCATAAGGTTTTCCCTGCCGATGCGCACAAGGTGTATGCGACCATCCAGTTCCAAAGACCTTATGGCGAATGCCAGCGCTGCGTTAGCGTCAAACCTGTCGCCTGACTTTGCATAGATCCCTGTAACCCTTCCTCTGAAAAGCAGATATGGTGCGGATGGAAGCATGTCCAGTATCACTTGACCACTTATCTTCCCGCCGTGCCAGCCTGCCTCGAGCTGGTCAATGCTAATCAAGTTCTTATTGATTTCAATATTTCCAGCCAGGGCGCCCAGTGTTACCTGCCCAACTTGAAGGTTGTCACAGACGAAAAATCCCCTCGATGGCAAAAATGGTTGCTGGTCGAAAAAGCGCACTACAGAATAGAGGTTTGGTTCATTTTGAAGCACTAAAGTTGGCTTGCCATCCACAAGAACTACCTCTTCAAGCATGGGTATTCGCCCCGAGAGGTTCGAAACCTTCATGGTGTCAGGGATGGTCAATGACACAGATTGCGCCTCTATCTCTGTCGTCACACGATATACCCGTCTATCCCCTGATTGAAGCAAGAACGGCATCCTTATCTTTCCACTTGCTACCATCCCTTCCTTTTTCATCTTCAGTTTAGATAAGTCCTGTTCCAGAACACCTTCGAACAAGAGTCCTTTTCTTCCTATCACCTTGTTTTCCAAGCCTCTGAGTGCAGACCTTGCGACCTCCTCTGCCCTTGCACCAAGTAACAGGGTTGTCCCTCCATCTTCGTTTCTTAGTGTCATCTCTTCTAGCAAGAGTCTATCCAGTTTTTGCATCCTTGCCTTCAAGGATAAGGCAATATTGCCAACTGGATACATAGGCAATATGTCTTGCAAAACCCTCCCTGCTCGTAAAACTACGCTTACATCCGCATCGCTTTCTTCGAACCTTTTTCTAGTCCTTGCCTTCATCTCGACCATGGCATCTTCGAGCGAGAAGGTATTTTGTCTTGTGTCACCCTTTAGTTCGCCAGGCTTCAGACCTATTTCAAGGTCTATGTGGTCCTGCTCCATTTGAACCTTCACCAAAGCGCTTGCATCCTTCAAAGACACAGACAAAGCCTTTGTGTCGTATCTTGCCTGATCAAGCGCAAGTCGAGCCAGAACATTCCCCCTCAACGCCTCGATGCCTTTCACCAGAGCATTCATCAAAGGCACATCAGCCAAAAGTTCGCCCTCGATATGCAAAGACCCCCTAAGTTTTTCTGGGTCAACCCCTTCTATCGCCAGGCGAGCAAGATCAAATACCTTTCTTGTGTTTTGGAGCTTCGTATCTAGCAAGAAAGACATGTTCTTGAAGCCTTGCTTGAGAGCAGATTTTAGACGCAAGGACAAAAGGCTCCCAGATGCCTCTAACTGAAAGTTCACATTGGGATACTGCCCTTGCAAGGTGGTCTCGGCCGAAAGCCTCACAGAATCGAAGGTCTTCTCGCCAGCAAACCAGATGTTGTTTAAATCCAAAAAGACTTGCACCCCAAGGGCTTCTAGTTTTCCTTTGAGCTCTGCCCTCAGAACGATTTCATTTATACGCAGTGGTCTTCTTTGTAGTTGCATGGAAAGGTTTTTTAGCCCTATCGTAGCCTTTTCGGAAAGTAAAAGGTGCGACCCCATCTGGACATTGCCATCCGCTTTCACCGTGACCTCTATGTTTTCGTCAGAGATGTTATATTCCCATATTGCATCCGCAATAAAAGGCTTTGTAAAACCAAGCCCCCGAAACCCTAGAGAGATGTCGTTGTGCACAATCTCTCCTTCTTTTTTTAGTTGTCCTTCGACTTTTATGTGCCCAAGATGCCCTGAAAGATTAGCGCTTACGGACGAGTGCAGAGGCTCGGACATAACAAGAGAGATGTCTTTGAGGTTTGCCTCTAGGCTCGAGGCGGGCACGAAGAAAGTTTTGCTTGAAGCCATGCTCATACTGTCGAACGACAAAGAGATGTTTGCTAGCCTTTGCTTCATGTCCCCGTTCAATGAGAGTTTCAGGTTTTGAACTCCCACACCCATGTTTGGCTGGCTCAGTTCCACGCCTTTCATGGTCACAAAGACATCGCCCGCCAGTGAAAATGTGCCTTGAATGGCGTCCTCGATCCTAAAGTCTTTGATGTGCGAAGAGATGGCGGCCCCCTTTACCTTGATACGGTTTTGAAGGGCAAACTCCTCTAATCCCATGCTCATGTGGAGCTCATTGTCGCCTCCAGCAGTCATTTCAAGACCCAAATCCTTTGCAACAAGAAAGTCTTCAAAAGAAACCTCATTGCCCTTCAAAGCAAGCCGAACCTTTCCCCGAACCATAGGCATGGAAGACAAAAGAACATCTTCCACTTCGCCTTGCACTGAAAACCCATCCAGTTTTGCATTCGCCATGGCAAGGACTTCTTTTGGTATCTTGTCTCCGTCAACATTGAAGTTTGCTTTGCTAAGCGAAACTTCAAGGAAATCATCAGACACATTCGCTTCCAGACTAGCCCTTATCGCATCCTGGAAAAGCGACAGGTTTGAGATAGAGACAAAGGTCTTATGTTCGTCGGGCAAAAAGGCAATTGTCGAATCGATGTTTATGACATCAAGACCTTCCTGGAACATGCTGAATAAGTTCTGTTTGACCACCTCGACTGACATCTTCGTTGAAATCCGCAGTGAATCCTTAGCATCTACAGAGAACAAAACTCTTATTACTGCCTCCTTCTTCCCTTCTTTATTTTCGAGCAAGAATCGAAGACCATCTGGTTCCTGGGACGCTATTTTTAGCGTAAGGCTTGCATCCCTCTTGTTTGAATACAAAGACCCTAAAAGACCTATGCCTTGAACATCCATGGTACTTATTATCCCACCACTCTTCAAGGTCTTCTGCACAAAGGCGACATCTTCGATAGAAAGCGAGCGAACCGAAAGATGGAGGTCTTTTATGGGCAAGCCATCCGAAAGCCTTGTTTTCTTTTCTTCTTTTTTTGCCTTTGGAAGCCTTTCAAGAAGTGCATCGAGAGAACTCTTGCCATCTTCATTGACAACTAGGGAAGCCTTCACTCCTTTGATAGCAACCCGTTCTATGCTAAAAAGCCCTTTCAAAAGAGGTAAGATTTTCCATTCCACATCCAAAGAGTCCACTGAAAGAAGGACTGGCTCAACATCTTTGTAGCCTTCTGGAGAAAAGATTTTTATCCCTGATGCCCTAAGGTTTCCAAAGATGTCGAGAGAAAGACGGTCGTAATCAAGTGAGACACCGAGTGCGCTCTTCACTTCTTCCTGTATCTGCCTTTTGATGCGCGGGTTATCGAGGTTCTTGAGCGCAAGCCACACTGCGATGAACGAAAAAACTATCAAAAGAACCAGCGCCAAGACCAGGTATTTCGCTATTTTTTTCATCTAAACCCCTGAATAACCGGCAGTGGACACAACAAGAAAATCATACAGCGACCACCCGCTGAAGGTCAATCCCACTCCCTTTCACCCCTGCACCCCTTTTGCCATCATGCACAATCCTAAAAGCGGGCACAAACTACACACATCCTGAACGAAATGACCTTTACAATCCCTAGATATGCCAAGGTGCGCAAGGGCAAAATCATAGCGCAAGGGGTCATCTGGGGCTAGACGCCTCAAGGTTTCAGTCGCCTTACTGGCTGCCTTCATGCTTGGTGCGCAAAAGCCTTGAAGAAGCCCCAAGAAACGCAAGACCCGAAACACATGCGTATCCAATGGGATTACAAGTTCTCGTGGGTCAACTTCATGCCAAAGCCCAAAATCAGGAAAATCCCTTCGCACCATCCACCTACAAAACATGCAAAGCCTTTTCATCGCAGAGTTTTTCTTTGGGTCCGGGACAAACACCTTTACATTATCGGTTATTTCTCCTTTTTCGTTTCGCCTCAGTTCTGTTGCAAGGGAATAAAGACCATGAACAAAGATCTGGCCTTTGCGATAGCCCAGCATGAATGCTTCCTTCAAAGACCCAAAGCGCCAGAGCACGCCTGCGATATGTCTTAGAAATGTCGCAATCTCTTTTTCTTTTGCAAAGCGATACTGGGTCCCCTTTGCGAGCTCGTTGAAATCCCCGTTCTTTGCTACAAAGAGGGTCTTCGCTGGCTCAGATTTCAGTTTGGCAAGCAGTTTTGCGATGACTGGCATGAACTGACGGACATTTCCAAAGGCGAACGACGAGGCTATGATACCCACGACCTCCTTGTCGAGCGGGTCATCGTATTGGGTTACAAACCATATCGGGTCATTCTTGATGTCTTTTTCTGTGCAATATCGTTCATATGCCTTATCAAGCGCATGTTTCAACCTTGAAGGGTCAGGTGCATCTATGTCTTTGGCTTCTAATCTAGCTTGCATGGCTCTTTCGTATCGCCTGTCCTTTTGTAAACCGTTATAGGAAATGGCGAAAAATGCTGAAGATATGGGTCAACAAACTTTGTGTCCTTCACGAAGTTCGCCTTTGCGAACTGATTTTCGTCCATGAACTTTTCTGTGAAATAAGAGCGGGGCGCACTAACGATAAACTTTACCCTGTCGTTGCACACAATCTCGAAAAATGTCTTTTCACTTAGCATCCCAGATTTGAACCTCTTTGCGTTGGTGTCCGCCTCGTCAGCGCTAATTCGTCTTTCTGCAAAGATGGCTACAAGAGGCGCAAGGGTCGAAGCCCCAGTAATCGTTTCGCCCTCTTCGGTGTTCAGCCTTATATATTGCGCAATCTCTTCGACCTTGGAAAACTGTAGCCTCTTGTTCCACATGTAATGAAGGTAGTATGGGGTGACCTCGCCCTTCTTCCTTTTGTCTTCAAAAAATAATGACTTTGCAAGGTCTGCAAGCCCGTGAAAAGCGATGACTGGTCTGAAATCGTATTGAACCTCTTGCCCCTTTTCTTTTGTCTCTTCTGGCCACAAACTTTTGTTCAAACTCGAAGCCAAAGGATAATGCAAAGCAAAAAGCACTAAAAGCGTGATGGGCTTCCAGATGTCCACAAAAGAAAGGGCTTTTTTTGCGCTTTCATAGACCAAGAAAAGCCAGAAAGCCAGACAAGTTGCAAGGAACGGCATCATAGGGACAAGATAGAAATCATAGACTTCGTTTAGTGCAGACAACTGCACATTGAAAAGGAAGACAGCAAGGATTGAAAACTTGACGAGTCCTGAAATCGAGCCTGAAAGCAAGTCGTTTGGCGTCAATATCCGCTTTGGGTCTTCTAGTTTCTGGGCACTAAAACCAGACAGGAACCACGATATAAGCGCCCTTCCCAGCACCCACACTAAAGTTAGAAACGCTGAAATATAAAGGGGGGCATGAAAATAGAGGGACTTTTTGAACTCATCGGAAAAAAACCATTCCCGTGTATTGTTTATAAGGGCATGAAACATGTAGAAGGGATTTGGGGAAGAAAAGATGGGCATCTTTTGCTCCCCTTTAATGGGCTTTGCCAGATGATAAAACAAAACGCCATCGAGGAAGTTTTGACCTCCGATAATCAAAAAAGGCAAGGATACCAGGGCAATAGAGCCTAAAAGACCCAGAAGAAATCGCTTCAGATGAGCCTTAGTTGTAAAAAGAAAAGCAAGAAACAGGGTCAAGACCAGTGCAAACCCATAGAGTGCAGTTGTAAGTGCAAGACCACAAAAGATGCCTGCGAGCAATGGCTTGCCTTGCATCGCGAAGAAGAAGGCTATCATCAAAAACATAGTGAGGATGTTTTCGCCGTTCATGTCTGTCGAACCCATGAGCGTTTGATAGGCGGTAAGGTGAAACAAAAGCGCAAGCACAGCAACCGCTAGGTGAACCCTTCTTAGCGCAAGAAACAGGAAAAGTCCTGCAACTGCTTGACAAAGCGGAGGAATACACTTTGCGAGGACGAGGCTAAAGCCAAAGATCTTGAATAAGATTGCTGGCACGACAAGGTGCATTGGGGGGTGGGCAAAGAAAAAGTCCCTGTAAGGCAAGGCACCTTCAGAAAAGCGTTTTGCCATGTAAAAATAGATGTTTTCGTCAGTGCCAGATGAGTGGATTCCGATGCTTTTCAATGCAACGAATGAAAAAAGGATGAGCAGGACGCACAATGCCTCGAGGACCAAAGGCACTGGGCGCTTTTGAAAAAAACTTACTGCAAAAGCATCGAAGGCAAGGAAGGTAGAAGCGAAAATATAAACTGGAAAATAGAGGATTTGGGGCAAAAAGAAAAGAGGATGCCATGGCAAGAAAGGCAAAACAATAAGAATAACCGCTATAAAAATCTTTGCGACCTTGGGCTCAGATAGATTGCTTCCTGTTTTTTCTGTGGTGCTTGCAACGCGGCGCTGGTCTTGCTTTTGCCCCTTACTTTTCTTCATCTTTATGTGTCAAAATCTGGTGATTTCATTGCTTTTTCCAATATAAGTTTTGCAACCCCAAGAAAAGACATATCTCTTTTGACCGCCCTATCGAATGCCTCTCTAACCTCTGCGTCTGATTCAAGAAGCATCAAAGCCTTTTCCTTGAACCGTTTGGAAGCGAAGTCAATAACAAGCCCCTGAAGCCTTTGTCTTTCCATGTCAAGGCGATTCTTCTTTATTTCAGCAAGCAAAGCCTTTGTTTCATGTTCTAGCGCATCTATCCCTGTTCCATCCGTTGCAACGGTTTTGAGCACCTTTGGCTTTTTCTTTTGGGAGTTTGCAAGTTCAATGGCACTTGCGACCTCCTTGAAAGTCTTTTCAGCCCCCTGTGCATCAGCCTTGTTTACGACTATGATGTCTGCAATCTCTAACACCCCAGCCTTGTGTGCCTGAACCTCGTCCCCTTGTAACGGCGCAAGCACCAAAACCACGCACTGAGCGACCCGAACCACATCTACTTCATCCTGACCCACGCCAACCGTCTCGATTATGATGCGGTCGAATGATGCAGCATCAAGCACCTCTATCATCGAGGCAACAGAGGAAGACAACCCCCCCAACTGCCCCCTTGTAGCGACCGACCTAATGAATACGCCTTCGTCTGTCGCATGTCTCTGCATCCTTAGCCTGTCCCCAAGCACCGCTCCGCCACTAAAAGGGCTGGACGGATCAACGCATATCACTGCCACTGTGTTTCCTTGCTCTCTCAAAAGTTTCAACCATGCATCAATAAGGGTGCTTTTACCTGCCCCAGGGCTACCTGTAACCCCCACTATTTCAGCGTGACCCCCATATCTAGCGATTTTTTCGAGGATCGAAAGCCCTTCTGGGTCTTCGTCGTCAATGAGCCTGAGGATTTTTCCTAATGCCCGAAAATCCTTTTTTAGCGCTTTTTCCCAAAGTTCCATGACTTGGTAGTGTAACGCTTTTAGAGTTTTTTCGATAGATCATTTCGAGTTTGTTCTGTGCGGTTATGATAAGAGATTCAGATATGAAGCAACAAGGGCACAATCTTTTGCAGGGTTTTTCTTCAGAGGCTTTGGTCGCAAAAGAGATGCAAAGGCTAGGATACACTATACTGGGTCGTAACATAAGGATAATGAAGGGGGAATTGGACATCGTTTGCAGAAACGAGAGGGAGATGGTGATTGTCGAGGTTCGCTCGCTTGAAGATGGCACTATCGAGGACTGCATAGAAGGAGTAACAAGAAGAAAGGTTCGCCTTGTGCGAAGGACTGCCGAGCTCTTTTTGATGGACAAGCCAGTGGACTACGAGGAAGTCCGTTTTTTTCTTGCGTGCGTTATATGGCGTGGAGCCGAGCCACAGATAACGATTATAGAGGATGCCTTTTAGGGGTTTTGCATAAAAGTTAGTACTGCATTCGTGGATTATGCTCGACTTTACAGTTGTCGAGGCGCACAATAAAACTGTCCCAAACAATGGCTTTATCGTCAGGTCTTTTTTCAAGAATCCGCAGAACGAGGGAGGAAGGGATGTCGAACAAGCGTTCAGGATGTTTATCAACCTGCATCTCTTCGTTCCAAAGAACGACCTTTGGATGGGTTGCAGAAAGGGATGCCAGAAGAATGCCGAAAGCCAGTGGCAAGATAAAAAGAAGTCTATTCAAACGAGACTTTGTCTTTTCAAGACCTCTTGCCACAAGGATGGTCAGGATTGGGGTGATTTCCACAATCTGTCTGTAAGAGACTGTCGCACCCCCCCACCAGTCGAAC
>Ga0123519_10012309_pt1 | contig 12468 bp, 7 predicted proteins | sample YelNatPaOPRAMG02_FD_87396 | JGI IMG/M metagenome (GOLD analysis project Ga0123519, IMG submission 87396) | Hot spring microbial communities from Yellowstone National Park - Yellowstone National Park OP-RAMG-02 (version 2) | ecosystem: Environmental > Aquatic > Thermal springs > Hot (42-90C) ...
ATTCACTATAGGGGGTGGGCACACAGATGAAGATAATGTCGAGCTCGCCTACGCTGTCGTAGTGGGTGACGGCGTGCAGTCGCCCGGCCTGAACCTGTTCGGCGATGGCAGTGGCAGCAATGTCCTGGATATAGCTCTCGCCACGATTGATTGCCGCAACTTTGTCGCGATTGACATCAATCCCCGTCACCCGATAGCCGGCACGAGCAAGATTGACAGCCAGGGGAAGGCCCACATAGCCGAGGCCAACGATGCCGATCAGGGCAGTCTTGGCGGTGATGCGCTCCGCAAGAGGCATAGCTTTCTCCTCTAACGATGTTGTTTGGTCAGCCATGATACCCGACGGCCGGTCATGGCAGACCGACTCGGCTCCACCCCGGCTTACGCCCGGCCTTTTGGGCGGAACTCGAGCCGATAGATGGCGAACAGGCAGATGCCTGCCACGACCGCCCCGGTGAAATAACCTTCGAAGATGGTGGCATTGAGAAGGAACAACGATGCCATACCAAACAGAAAACAGACATTGTACAGAACAAGAACTGCCTCGCGGCGGCTGAGGCCCAGGTTCACCAGGCGATGCGATGTGTGATCGGTGCCTGCCGTTGTGAAAGGATTGACCCCGCGCCGCAAGCGCGAGATGACGACCAGGGTGGTATCGAAGATGGGCAAACCAAGCACCATGACGGGAATCATCCAGGTCACGATGTCCTGGTTCTCGAAGCGCAGCTTGATGCCAACCGCGGCCAGGACGAGGCCCAGAAAGAGGGCGCCGGTATCACCCATGAAGATCTTGGCCTGATTGAAGTTGTAGCGCAGAAAGCCCAGGCATGCTCCGAAGAGGGCCGCCGATAGACTGGCGACCAGGATCTGGTTGTTGGTGGTCGCCAGCAAGAAGAAGAAGGCCGACGCGATCGAGACCACGCCCCCGGCCAGGCCGTCCATGTTGTCCAGAAAATTGATGGCGTTACTGATACCGACCAGCCAGGCAAAGGTGGCAACAGTGTTAAGGACGGCGTTGTGCAGAAACTCGACGCGAATGCCACTCCAGGCGATGACACTGGCAGCCAGAAGTTGGCCGATCATCTTGACCAGAGCTCCAAGACTGTGGCGGTCATCCCACAACCCGAACAGGGCAACGATGGTCGCCCCGACGACGATGGCGGCCAGTTGCTTGAACTCTGCGCGGGGGTTGTTGACCAGGAAAAGAGCAGCCACAAATCCCAGGTAGATGGCAGCTCCACCCAGGAGTGGAATCGGTGAGGCGTGAATATGGCGGCCGCCTGGCTGCTTGACGAATCCCGATGCCAGCGCTACTCGCTGCGCCACAGGTGTACCGACATAGGCAACGCCCAGGGCGCAGAAGAAGATCAGCATGTAGATGGCCATGGTTTTCTACTTGTTCTGTTGCTGTTTCAATTGCTCCACAAGACTCTTGAGCCCCTGGTCGTTGGGAGCCAGCGCCGCGGCGACCTGAGCATTGGCGACGGCCTGATCGAACTGTCCGAGTTGGCCATAGGTAATTGCCATGTTCTGGTAGACGTTGATCAGCTCTTGAGTTGCCTGCTGCTTTTGATTGGGATCAGAAATGCGGTTAAGATCCTCCGGCCGCGGCAAGGCGTTGGCCACGAGCTTGAAATCGGCAATGGCATCTTGCGGGCGTCCCAGGTATTTGCCGTAGAGATAACCACGCGCCTTGGCACATTCCCAATAGGTTGGTGTAATGTTAAGACATTTGCTGTAGGCTTCGGCAGACCTGGTGAGCTGATCGAGCTTCTGGCCGGCATCCTGATTGCTCTCGCCCTCGTTCATCAGAAGATTGCCGAGGTAATAGTAAGTCAGGTCATAGCGGTCGTCCAGCTCCAGAGAGTGTTGCAGCTTGGCAGTGGCATCATCATAGCGGCCACGCAGAACTTCGACGATGGCCCACTCGTTCCAGAGCTGGGCGTTATTGGGGCTGAGTGTTGTCGCCTGGCGGAAGTACTGGTCGGCCGTGTCGAGTTTACTCTTATCGCCGGATGTCTCACCCCAAAAGCGGTAAAGCCGCGCCAGATTGGCATAGTGGTCTGTGTTCAACGGATTGAGATTGCGTGCTTTTTCCAGGACAACCAGGCTGGCCCGAATGAGGTCCTCGCGTCCCAGGCTGCCCAGCCGCTCGCGCATAAGGGTGAGTGGGCTCTCCACGTTGGGGTCGTAGGCCGGGTTGGCCTGGCGGGTGGGGAACTGGCGCGCCAGCTCCATGAAAGAGCGACCCAGGAACAGATAGTAGAAATCCTGCCCCGGCTCCAACGCGATAGCCTGTTGATAGGACTGGATGCTGGCATCGTAGCGTTGGAGATTATCGTAGGCCAGGCCGGTTTTGTACTGCACGTCGGCAAGCACAATGTTGACATTGGTGGCGATCACGAAGAACAAGACGGCCACTGCCACGACAGCATAGGCAATGCCGGTCGCAAGGCCGCCGGGGGTAGCAACAACTGCCGGGCGATGCTGAAGATAAAGGGCGCCGGCGAGCGCTAAGCCAAAGAGAGAGACGGTCAGATAATAGACCGCGACCAGGATTAGCGGTACCTGATCAACCTGTGAACCAACGGTGGCCAGGGCACTCCCGCGCAGGGCGATGTAGGCGATCCACATAAGAAGAGACACGCCGACAAAGATGATGAGCGAGGCAACGCGCTCGTTGACCTCATCGCTACGGGGATCATGTTTTCTATCTAGGGCGACAACGATAGCACAGGCCACCAGAGTCAGGAAGTAGAGCCAGACCTGCACTGATGTCGTCGCCGGCGGCCTGTTTTGCGTATTCGGCGGCAGAATAAAGTCGTTGGCCATGGTGGTCAGAATGATGCCGCCGACGACGGCAAGGGGTAACGTAGCGGGGAGTACCCGTTGAATGAGCGTCCACAGGTCGGCCTCGCCGCCGCGATTGATGTGTTGGCGTGAGGGTGGCGTGCGCATGTCTTGGCGCTGGCGCCCGGTGGCGACGACCTTGCCCTTCTTCTGGCTGAAGCTTGCCGCGCCGGCCTGCTGGCGCGGCGCGGCGGCCGCCAGAACGCGCTCTTGCGGCGCCGCCACAACCATGCTCTCGGCGACAGGCTCTGCTTCTTGCGCTTGAGCGAGTCGGCCGGCGACGACGATCAGCGCCGCAAAAAGCCAGAAGTGAACACGGGTAGCAGCAATTGCAATGCCGAATTGGATTTCGACGAAGTGGGCCACGACGGCCGAAACGAGGGCAATCAGAATGAGGTCGAAGGCCCGCTCGTTGCCTTTCCAATCATAGGTCAGAACGCCTGACAGGATGAGATAGCCACCCAAGACGGCCACGCCAAGCAATGGAGGTCCCGGCGTGAACTCGATGGGCAGCAGGTTGCCGTAGATAATAACGAGCGCGGCGACGCCGGCCAACAGCAGGGCGGCAAAGAGATAACGCCCGTGGCGTTCATCAATGACCTTCAGGAAGCGCAGGGCCATGTAGATGACGGTATAAAAAACAATCCAGTAGGCAAAATAGCCGAGGATACCTGTTGTGACCAAGGCATCGAACGTTTCGTTGTGCGACCGATCCGGCGAGGCATTGCGCGCCTCATGGTGGGCCAGGTCAGGTGGATAGAAGCGGTTGTAGGCCACGTACATGGCATCGGGGCCATAGCCGATAAGCGGACGCAGGGCGTTGAACTGGTCTGTGTAGACGCCTGGCACGGCAATCGGATCGTGGATGCCGATGAGTTGGCGCGCCCCTTGCCAGATGAGGCTGCGCACCGTACTGCTGCCCTGATCAACGATCGAGCTCAGACGGCCCAAATATGGATGCAAGAAAGAAAGTGGTGAATTGGGCACCTGAACGACGGCCAGGACAAGGGCTGCTGCCAGAGCAACACCCAGACCAGAATACCACAGGGCGCGGCTGTTACGTTTCATCGCGTAAAGGAAAATGAAGACGACCAGGCCGGCTGCCAGGCCAAGCTGGGGGCCGCGACTTTGTGAGTACCAGATGGTGGCGAGCTGAACCAACAGGACTGCGCCATAGAAGCTGGCACTGAAGCAGACAGACAGACCACGGCGAACGATGAAGGGCAAGGCGATGGCCAGAATCAAGGCGACCAGAAAGATGATCAGGCCGATGCCGGACGGCTGCTTGAGGATCATGTCGCCATAGGCCCGCAGACCGAAATGGATGACCAGGTACCAGGCGACGGCCTGGAGCAGAGTGATGAAAACGAGCACGGCTCTGGACGATGATACGCCGTTGCCCTTTCCATTCCTGTTATTCGTTGGAGTGATAGCCAGAAAGTTGTTGAGTCGGTCGGAGAAACGCCCCAGGGTGAGGGGGACGGCCATGATCAGATAGGCGGCGATGAAGATGGGATTGCCCATGGTTGACGTCACGCGCACGGTGACGTCGCCTCCCCAGGGCAGCCATTCCAGCTTGAGGTGCTCGACAATACCGTAGAGCGCGGTTGGTATACTGGTGAGAATCACGACGGAGATGACACGCTCGATCTGCTCGCGTGTGTGGATGGTGGCGGCTGCCAGGAAGAAGATGACGATATACGAGAGCGTACTGTATGTGCCTTGCAGGCGCTGGTACGAGCCCCACAGGGTGATCATCGGGGCCACCGAGGTCACTGTGGCTATGAGATAGACGGCAACCAGAATCAGGGCCGGGATGGCCAGTGGGTTGTTTTGGGTAATACGTTGATAAATGGGCAGTGGCGGCTGCCCGTTCGCTGACACGGCACGGCGCGAAGACAGCATGCCGGTGTCCACAAGCTTGATAATCCAGGTGGCAGCCATGATCGTGGCGATAGAACGGACAAGGGCGATCTTATCTGGCTCGAAGACACGATTGGAGTAGACATCGAAATAGAGAGGAGCGAGCATGGCTGCCATCAGCCAGCCCGCCTCCATGAGGCGGTCACAAAAGACGCTGAGCTTCGTCTGCATCATCACTCCCCAGTGTGGTCCTCTGGCGCCGGATGGTACGGTTTAGTCTCGCTCGATAGATGTGCGCTCGTCTGATATGGTCAAGAAGTTCGTCTCTATCCATTCCAGAACCTCTTCTGCCCGCCGCATTACATCCTCTGCGCAGGAACGATCGAAAAGCTCAGAAGGCAGGCCGGTTCCCTCCGTGGCTTATAGACTATCATATCCAAAGTGCAAAATCAAGTAGGATGTATAAGCGGTGATTGGACGCATCTATGTGGCGACTAACGTTGCAGCCACAATGGGGCAATGCCGACCTTCACCGGCAGGTCAATGACCCTCCCGCAGGTTACCCAAACCCTGCGAGAGGGTCAATCAAATGTGCGGCAAAAAACCTATCCTTATGAGACCCTGACCAGCCCCCACACGCGGGGCGAGAGCCTATGGCGTCACGCTCTCCTTCCTGCCCGCGGGATGGGGGAAGGAGCAGCTATCATCCTCGGACGCTTGGTTGCAGAAAGCCCGGCTTCAGAAAGAGGCATGGAGACGGGATCTCCGCCAGACACATCAGGCAACAGCCTGGCCGATGCCGATCTCGATGTGATAGCTGCGCTCTTCGCCGGGGTCGAGGAATTGGAGCGTGCCGCGCTCCCGTTCCTTTGCTCGCCCTTCGACCAGACAATTGGCCGGCTCCAGGCCCACGCAATAGACATCCTCGCCAATCATCTTCCACTCGGTGAAGCGCGGCAGCTCGCGTTGGCGATAGCGGACATAGACGCCCAGTCCCTCGCCGCCGTTAAAGCCGGGATTGACGATGGAGGCCGTGACGTAGCCGTCGCTGCCGGCCGGTATGTCGTGATAGAAGACCTGCTCACGATAACCGGGGATGGGACCCGTGAAGCGGTCGTATTCACCGATACCCGGTCGGGCGTCGTCATCACGTGGCATGACAGAGCGTGCCCCGGTCACCAGGCGGGCGCCATCATCAATCACCGGAAAGCCGAAATTGCAATGATAGAGCATCATGTGCGGCACACGCTGGAAGCCTTCGTTGCGCACTGTGTCGTAGATAGAGATGGTCTTGCCCCCGGCGCGGGCTTCGATGCGCCGATGGAGCAGCAGATTCTCGCCGAAGACGCGGGTCTCGCGCAGGTCGCCCTCGATAAAGACAACGTAATCATCGCCCTGCCAGATACCGCCCGTATGCACATTGCTGGCGGGTGTGTGCGAGATACGCCCGTGCAGACCGAGGGCCTCACCCTGGTCGACGCTAGGAGCGCCGGCGCTGCTGAGGCCACAAGTCACGACGAGGCCGCCATAGAAGCTGCGGAGCCAGCCGCGTCCGGGCTCTTCGAAATAGGCCGGATGTTTGGGCCCGGTAGGCGACACCCAGGCGAGGGCGGCGCCCCTGTAGTCGGCGTCGTAGATGTCGAGGCCACGATCAATCAAGATGGTTGCACTCAGACCGCTGCGGTACGCAAGAGAGCAGCCCGTACACCGCGGCCCGCTCCATCGGCGAACTCGATAAGGCGAATGCCGGCAACCTGTTCCATCAGCCCCATGCGGCGGGCCAAGTCGTGGCGTGTATAATCCCGTCCATACAATCGAGCCATGACACACCTCCATTTTAGATTGCCGATTTTGGATTGACAATTGTCGGGTCAGTGGAGCTGAATCGGAAATCCAAAATCAAGATAAGAGTAGTCGAACATTTGTGGCAATCTCGGCCAGACGATCCATGTAGCGAGGGCGTACTTCGGTGATCAGCCAACCGCTGTAGCCGGCCGCGTTGAGAGTGGATAACACCTGGGCCAGGGGTATATTCCCCCAGCCGGGCGGCAGGTGGCAATCTGCTTCGCCAAAGACCAATCGCTCCATCAGCGACTCGGCCCAGTCGTCCAGGCGGCCGAAGTTGTCGTGGAAATGGACGTGCCTGATCCAGGGTGCAGCCTGCCTGATGACCGACAGGAAATCGCCATTCGGCCAATAGGGGGCAGCGAGAAAGGCATGGCCCACGTCGAGGCAGATGCCGACGTTGCGAGAAGCGACCTCTTTGACTTGCTCGACCAACAGGTCGAGTCTCATCCCCTGGTGGTACTGCATGAGGTCGCGGCCGTCTTTGCCGTGACGATGGAGAGCTGCCAGTTCCCACAGGTGCGGGTCGCGATTCTCGACGGCAATCATGACGCCACGCCTCTCTGCCTCTGGCGCGATTTCCTTAAGCATAGCCGTCTCGTAGCGCCACATCTCCTGCAACGCGGCGGCATCGGGCAGGGGCTGCGTGTCTTGATCGGCAGGACGCAGGGCAATCTGCCCGCTGTGGTAGACCATGACATCAGCATGAAGCTGCGCCGTCACATCGAGGCAGGCCAAGAAGACCTGACGGCCCCAGCCGCTGCGGTCTGTTAACTGCAGGGAGCATGGCGGATGAACGGTATAGCGCAACGAGTGTGCAGACAGCACAGCCTTGACGCGATCCACCTCATCCTGGATAACACGCCCACCACGAATGAGATTGCAGGCCTCAATGGAGAACTCATAGGCATCAAAGCCGGCTTGTTCGGCGCGGTCGAGCGCCTGGGCCAACCTGTCCACGTGGCCGTCAATCGTGTCTTCATCGCAATTGATACCGATACCGCGAATCATCCTTTCTCCTTCTAATCGCCCGGCCTATTGCCAAACGGATGCCGACGTTGATAAACATAGCCGTCGTCATGTAGCCCATAGCCCGGGATGGCAGGCAACAGCCCAATCCCTGCTCTCCCTATGGCTTGCCGCGATCCGTGAACAGCTTTAGATAATCCACGCCCAGATTGATGCGCTCCACCTGCCAGCCGGGCGTGTTCTGCGCGTCGTAGGTCAGGATGGTACGCTGGAAGGCCTGAATCAACACCTTGTGCCCCCTGGCGTCGCCCTTGTCTACGGTGGCCCAGATGGGCTCGGTCAGCGGCAAGCCGACGTCGTGTAGCCAGCCGCCGGGCGAGCGAGTATTGCTGGAGAGGACAACCCAGAAAATGGCTGCCACATTGTGGCCCGGCGCCGGCGACAGATCAGACGAGAAGGGGATGAAGACCGTGCCGTCCTTGTTCTTGTAAACGCCGCCTGTGAAACCCTTGGGCGGGGCCACCCGCTTGTTCTCAGCAGCCGCCTGCTTCAGGTGGGCATAGGTCACGGTCGAGGTTTCGCCGCCCACCGGCAGATTCGAGCCTGCGCGCACCATCTCCTCGCCCATCAACCCGTAGCTGAATTGCCAGGCCGGGTCGTTTGTCTGCGCACGCTGATCTTCCAGCTTGCCTTTCTCGAAGTATTGCACGCGCAGTGTTCCCTCCATCACTGCCGGCGTCAGCGGCAGGCCCAAGAGGCGAAGGCCGTCATTGTTCTGGTAGTAGTCGAAGAAGACGGGGTCAATCGCCAGCCCGCCTGTGCCGGTGGGCGCGGGCGCCAATGTAATGCTGATTGTGCTGATACCCGTCGGGGCCTTGAAGATGGCGTAGACGTCGTTGTTGACCGTCTCGCGGCGTGACGTTACATCTTTCTCCCCCACGCGCACGGCCTTGACGACCTGACCGGCGGGGATGAGGACACGCACGGCGATCTCGCCGGTGACATTCGTGCCGTAACGCAGGGTGATTGTGTCCGGGCGATAGCTATAACGATAGGCGACGTAGCGGTCGGTTGCCGGCTGATAGACGCGTACGTCGCCGTTGTGTGTTCCCAGACGTGGCTCCAGGCGCACACCGTCGCGCGAGATGCTCACGCCATACAGTCCACTGATGATCGCTTCACCGACCGTGCCGGCCACACCGGCGTAGCCTTGCGAGCCGCGACCAAACGACGAGGTGGGCGCCGACCATTCCCAAACAGCATTGGGATGCCGTGCCCAGTCGGTCGCTACCTGGTACAGGTGAGCCAGGGCCAGGTCACTGAAGCCGTTCTGGAACTCGGACGTCATTTGTACGCCGCCCCACCAGTCCCACAAACCACCGTTTTGGTATTCGCCCCGGTTACGCATAACCGTGGCAAAGAAGCCGGCCGGATAGGCCGGATAGAGGCTCAACCCCGGCTTGCGCGCCCCGGCAGCCAGGCGCGCCTCCTCCAACTTCTTGACGATGCTGCGCTCCTGCTCGTCGGTGGTCAGGCCACAATAGATGGCGACGGCGTTGCCGATAGCCACCATCTCGTCTTCATTGAAACCCTGGTGGGTCAGCGGCGTCAGGTGGATATGGATACGGTAATAGCCGCGCTCCGGCATCCAAAGGAAGAGATTAGTCATTTGGCGCAGGTCTTCGGCGCGGGCCAGCAACCCTTTGGCGTACTCGTCGCGACCGGTCGCCTGATTCATCTCGGCCAACTCGCGCAGGGCGCGATACATAAGCGCCTGGTCGTAGATCGAGGCCGTCCAGTGATCAGTCTTGGGATCAATATCGGTGGGGTCGAGGGCGCGTTCGAACTTGACGTCGCCCCAGTCGGTGGTATGGCCGCGCTTTACCAGCCGATGCATCAGGTCAAAGCGATTGTTATACACCCACTCGATCGCTGCATTCAGGCGGTCGAGAACCGGCTGCCCGCCCACATCCTTCCGTAACCATGAGCGCCCACCCGCGATCTTGTAGTATTGGTAGGCAGCATGGATAATGCTCGTTTCCTCGTCAGACGTAACGGTGTTCTTGTCAACGCTGCCATCCGGGGCCACAATGCCCGGCAGGGCACCCGCACCGGCTATGACGCCGTTGTCGCCGCCGGCTGAGCGTGTTTGCTGACCGTACTGGCGGGCCAGAAACTCTTCGACGCCGCTGCGCAGGTACTCCTCGCCGTAGAGGTACTGGGCGGTTGGAAGGATTGTAGAGAGATCGCGCCCCCACAGTCTTTCGTAGCCATCGCCGGGATAGAACGAGGATACCCTGCCGCTGACGCCGTTGAAGATCAGCTCACGCGCCTTGAGGGTCATGACGATCAGCGGGCGCATAGCTTCCAGGTGTGGCTCGTCGGGGAAGCTCCAGGTGGTTGCCCGGCTGTAGCCCAGGTCATCGGCAGAGGGTGTTGCTGTAGTGCGATCGGCGGTTGGGGTGGCCGTGGGAACCAGCCCCGGTCGCCCCCGCCGCGGCGTTGCTGTTGGTGTGGCCGTGGGGCCGGGCATTTGCAGGTAGGCGAGAATATCGGATGCATCGCTGACCGTGGGCGGGGCAGACTTCACCAGGCCCACGCCGCGACCGATAGCGGCAAGGGCAGGGCCAGGCCCGCCCTCGGCCAGGGCCAGGAGCAGGACGAGCAGGCCCATGATAAAACCGGGCAAGAGGCGTCGCCTCGGAGTTCGTTGCATCATCAGCAATGTATAGACGTAGGTCGGTGACGAGTTGTTATGGTTTCACCTGTACTCGACAAAGCCCGTCTCGTGCGCCTTGATGTAGTCCCAGTTATAGGTCACGCCGAGCCCAGGCCCGTCGGGCACATCCACGCAGCCATGCTCATCAATTGCATGCAGGCCATCCCGGTAATCGTCGGCATAGATGACGTTGCGGGCATCGGGCACTTTGGGATGGACGAGGGCCATCTCGTAGTAGTTGCTGTTGCGCAGAGCAGCCATCAGGTGGCGCTGTGCCGGCCCGGCGCCGTGCACCTCGGCGTCAATGCCAAAGCCCTCGGCAATATGAGCGATCTTCAGCCCGCCGGTGATGCCGCAGTCGTACACAGGGTCCACACGCAGAAAGTCGGTCGCTTCAGCGATGAGGAAATCGGCCTTGGGCTCGATGCCGCGCACATGCTCGCATTGCAGGAGTGGCGTCTTGATCATCTGGCGCAGTTTGCGGTGGGCATACTGCGAGACGCCGCCATCCTTGAACGGGTCTTCCAGCCAAAGGAAACCGGCCTCGTCGCAGGCACGGCCGATCTTGAGGGCATCGGCGAAAGTGTTGTACTCGCAGGCGGGGTCAATCATCAGATCCATCTTGCCCCCCACCCGTTTGCCCACGGCCAGGACCGTTGCCACTTCTTGCTGGATGGGAGCGTTGCCCCAGCCATGAATCTTGAAGGCGGGATAGCCCATGGCCAGGCACTGTTCCGCAAAATCAGCATAGGCAGTGGGGCTGCTCAGGCCGTCGGGCTGGTTGTCGCCGTGGTAGGTGCTGGCGTAGGCAGGCAGCTTCTTGCGCCAGCCGCCCAGGAGCTCGTAGATGGGCGCATTGTAGTATTTGCCGGCCAGATCCCAAAGGGCAATATCAACCAGGCCCATGCTCATCTTGTCTTTCTTGCGCAGGGCCCGCTTGATATCGTTGTAGATGCGCTCACGCTCCAGGGCATTCTTGCCGATCAGGTAGTTGACGTAGGTACGTAGCTCACCCACCTCCGATGGGCCGCCGCCGACAAACTCGCCGCTGATGCCGGCGCTCGTGTTTATCTTGATGATGTATGTAGTGCTGCGGGCGCGGGCGCCCGGCTCATAGACGGAGTTGAAGCCGTTGTAGTCGGTGCCCAGCTCCTGGGTTCCATACCAGAACTCGTGCACTTCAACTGCTGTGATGATGGGTCTGCTTGTCATCGGCTTGCCTCCCATATCTTGACATGCCTACCTGTCTGTTCTGCCCTCTATCAGCGGAGATTGCAGCCAACGTTGGCTGCCGCTGCCTCCGCATCTGCTGCTTCATGCAGGATGTAGTCGGCATTGTACATGTCGTGGTGCTCGCCAACAAAGATGATGGAACCGTTGCTCAATTGGACGCACCACAGGTTCAGCGGCGGGAACGGCACCGCCCGTCCGCCGCGCGAGGCGCCATAGGCCTGTGCCTGGGCCGGGCTGGCCAAGCCATACGTGGTCTCGTAGTAAACGCTGTCGGCGAAGGTAGCTTTGCTTGTCTCACGGACGAAATTCCACGGTTGCGAGGCACGAACAATGCGCTCGATCGTCACACGGCCTTGCCCTGACGGCGAGAGATAGCTGATGTACAGGGTGGCCTCGGAGTAAACGGCATCGGGCGGCCCAGCCCTGCTCTCGCCGACGACCACGAGAGCGACCAGGACAATTGCCAGGGCAAAAACCACCAGTATCAACGGGCGTGATCTTAGCATGGCTGGCTCCTCCTCATCCCGTTATGCGGGATATGACGCACTACCATCCTATGACCGTTTCAACATGGCCGGCTAATGCTTGCGGGCTGCCAGTAGATACAAGCCGGGCAGCCGGCACACAGAGTCGAGCGCCTCTCCAAAGCGCCACTCTGCCTCACTTGGAAATTCCTCCAGTAATTCTATGTGCATGCCTGCCCTGACCAATGCCGTCACCACGTCGCCGAGCGGCCAGGAAAATTCGGCCTTAACGGTCGTGGCCTCCTCGCCCCCGGCGAAGTGTCCCCAGCCCTGGTCATATGAGGGCGTGCCACGGCCAAAGTAGTCCCACATGACCTTGACCCGGCCATTGTCAACGCCCAGGCAGCCGGCGATGGGATGTTCTTCGAAGAGGATGAGTCGTCCACCGCGTCGCAGAGCATGGGCAACAACCTGCGCCCAGGTCACGATGTCGGGCAGCCAGACGAGCGCTCCACCACCTGTATA
>Ga0123519_10012310_pt1 | contig 12468 bp, 14 predicted proteins | sample YelNatPaOPRAMG02_FD_87396 | JGI IMG/M metagenome (GOLD analysis project Ga0123519, IMG submission 87396) | Hot spring microbial communities from Yellowstone National Park - Yellowstone National Park OP-RAMG-02 (version 2) | ecosystem: Environmental > Aquatic > Thermal springs > Hot (42-90C) ...
CCCAATGATTGGTTTTTCTCTGGGGTTCAATTTGGGTATGCGCATCCCCTGAAGGCAGCGAGGGCTTATTCAGGGGATGATGAAGATACTACTGAATTTCTTTTATGGGCTGGAGTAAACTTTTAAGAGAGGAGAGCGTTGTTATGATAAAACTTAAAAGAGCAATACCGCTTTTTACAGCATTAATTTTCTTAGGTGTTAATTTTTCCTACGCCGAAACAGTAAGAATTATTGCCGAAGATGATTGGTATCCTTATTCCGCTAAATTTGATGATGGCCCAAGGGGAATCGCTGTTGATATTGTAAGGGCGGCATTTGCGGCTGAAGGGGTTGGAGTTGAATTTGATAGTATGAATTATGACCGTGGCATGGTGTTGGTTAAAGAAGGGTTGGCTGTTGGCTGCTTTGATGCTCCAAGGACAAAGGAAATTGAAAATGTGTTTCTCTGGCATGATGAGCCGTTATTTTCTGCCACTGGTTTTTTTTACGCAACCTCTGATTACACAGGCCAAATCAATAGCGTGGATGAAGTTGCAGGCAAGAAAGTGGGGCTTACACAGGGGTATGGTTATGGGGATATTATTGATTTAGATACGCGCATAGTTAAAGAATATTCAAAAACTGACACAGCGGCCATTAAAAAATTAATTGCTAAAAGGCTGGATTTCGCCGTGTTGTTTGACAGGGTTGCCGATTATCTTATTCCTAAACTTAATATCCAGGGCAAAATTAAACCAGTAGGTCAAGCAACTTATATAGACCTCTATATCGCCTTTTCTAAAGGGCATAGTGATGGCAAAAAATTTAGGGACATATTTAGCCGAGGCTTTCGTAAAATTAAAAATGACGGCACATATCAGAAAATCATCAATGAATGGGACATTAAATTAAGAGGCAGCGGCCAATAAAGGTTTCCTGAGTGTAAAATTATAGATTTTTTGATTTATAGCCAAGGGTAATAATCCTATGAAATTAAGCCTTAAAATTTCGCTTATAACTATTGTTATTATTGTGGTTTTCAGTATTTTGTTGCAATCAATAAGCATTGCTATTTTTAGTAATGCAATTCATAGTCTTAATAAAAAGCTTTTTATGGATAAAATTAATAAATTAATTTTATTGGCATATGAACAAGATGAGTTATTTTTTGAAGGCGTATATGATAGTGAAATTGAATCAAAACTAAGGGTTAAAGACAAAATTAATATAGAATACAGGGAACAAAAAGACCCTATTGTATTCCCTTTTATTATTGAAACCAATGGCAGGATTGTGGCCCATCCGGCATATTCCCAATGGTCAGGAAGGCTTCAAGACAAAGAAGAAGGCAAGCAAATATTTGACAATACTACTTTAGCCTTTATGCAGAAGAAAAAAGAGGGTGAGTTGGAATATACAAGTGCAGGCGTCAGGAGATGGTGCGTTTTTAAGATATATGAGCCTTGGAATTGGATTTTTTGTATAACTACAACCATAGCGAATAAAAATAAATCTATAAATTTCTTCATTCGGGTAGCGTTATTTATCTCTATTATGATGATTATTGGCAGCGTCATGGTAGTTTTGTTTGTCTCTCGCAAGTATATTCGTCCAATACATTTAGTTATAGAACGTCTGTTAGATATTGCCAGCGGCAAAGTAAGACCTGACGAGCAAATCCCTATCAATATCGGGACTAAAGATGAAATCGGAATGCTGGCTTATGCGGTTAATAAAATGTCCGAAGACCTGAGGCAGACCACCGTCTCCTGCGATGAATTGGCAAAAGAAATTGAGGAACGAAAGAAGATGGAGAATGCTTTAAAAGACTATGCCAAAAAGATTGAACAGATTAACAAGGAACTTGATGATTTTACCTATATAGTGTCCCATGACCTTAAAGAACCATTAAGGAGCATAGACGCCTTTTCAAAATTTTTGGAGGATGACTATAGAGACAAGTTAAATGAAGAAGGCAGGGGATACATAGAGCGCATCAGGGCAAATTCCTTAAGGATGCAGAAACTTATCGAGGACTTGCTTGAGATTTCCCGCATTGAAAGAAAGAGGAACCCCCTTGAAGAAGTAAGGATACCAGATCTACTTAACGAAGTAAAACTCCGGCTGGAATACGCCATAAAAGAGAAGAATGTAGAAATAATAATTCAGGATAATCTGCCATGTATTTTATGCGACAGGGTAAGATTGATGGAGGTATTTGTGAATCTGTTTTCTAACGCCATAAAGTTCAATGATAAGCCCAATCCTAAGATAGAAGTTGGTTGTAACGTAAAAGACGACTATTACGAATTCTATGTTAGGGATAATGGTCCTGGCATTGAGGAACAGTACTATAATAAAATCTTTGAGATTTTTCAAAGGTTAGGCAGAAGAGAAGACCATGAGGGAACAGGCGCAGGCCTGACTATAGTAAAAAAGATTATCGAGATGCACAAGGGTAAAATCTGGGTGGAGTCTAAGGTAGGAGAATACACCACTTTTTATTTTACCATACCCAAGAGGAGGCAGGCTATCCTAGGCAAGAAGAAGATAGGCGAGATTCTCTTGGAGAAAAAACTCATTACCGAAGAAGACCTTAAACAGGCGCTGGATGCGCAAAAGGAGGAGGGATAATGGCAGAAAAGACGAAATTCACAAAGATACTTTTGGTTGAAGATAACCCTGACGATATTTTTATTATTGAAAGGGCCATTAGAGAAGCCAAGATAATCAACCAACTTTTTATTACCCGCGACGGACAGGAGGGCTGGGATTTCTTAAAACACCAGGGAAAGTACTCAGATGTCGCATCTTCTCCTAAGCCGGGGCTTATCCTCTTGGACATAAACCTGCCTAAGCTTAATGGCCTTGAACTTTTAAAGATGATAAAGGAAGACCCCGACCTAAAAAGGATCCCTACAGTGATGCTTACAGTCTCAAGGAGAGATGAAGATATACTAAAAGGCTATAACCACGGCTGTAACAGCTTCATCCAGAAACCGGTGGAATTCGAGAAGTTTGTGGAGACCGTCAGACAGATTGGCCTCTACTGGGGAATAATCAACGTGGAGTCGCCGAATAATGACAGTGACAATGATATCATAGAATAACTATGCGTATATTGCTTATAGAAGACAATCCCGACCACGCCCTATTCACCCAGAGGGTACTGAAGAGGGCGGACCGGGGTTATGAGGTAGATTCCGCGGCAGAGGCCAAAGAGGCATCGAAGAAGATAGCCGAAGAAAATTATGATTTAATTATTTGCGATTATCGCCTGCCTGATTCCAGCGCCCTGGATATTTTAAAAGAAATGAGGCAGAAAGGCAAGGATTTGCCGTTTATCGCGGTTACCTCTTCAGGCTCTGAAAAAATTGCTGTTGAGTTAATGAAAGAAGGGGCATACGATTATTTAGTTAAGGACTCTTCTTATGAGAGCGCCCTTCCATTGGTTATCCAGAGAGCGCTTGACAGGTTTAATGTTACAAAAGAGAAAGAGAGGCTGGAAAAGGAACTGAAGGAATCCAATGAAAAGCTGAAGCAGATGTATGCCATAAAAAGCGAGTTTACTTCTATGGTGTCGCATGAACTAAGAACTCCCCTGACTGCCATTAAAGAAGGAATTACTATAGTCCTTGATGGTTCAGCAGGCGGGATAAATGACCAGCAGAGAGAATTTCTGGAAATTGCCAAGAAAAACGTTGACAGGTTGAAACGATTGATAGATGACGTACTGGATTTTTCAAAGTTAGAATCTAAAAAATTGGAATTCAAAATGAGAGAAAGTAATATCAATGAAATAATTAGGGATGCCGCAGAAACCCAAAAGGTAGTAGCCGAAGAAAAGGGGCTTTATTTAAAGACCGAGTTAAGTCCTGAAATGCCAATTATAGAATTCGACCGTGACAGGATAAGTCAGGTGCTTGCCAATTTGATAAGCAATGCCATTAAATTTACCGAGAGAGGCGGGATAACAATTTCAAGCGTTAAAAATGAGAAGGAGAATATTATAGAGGTTTGCGTGAGAGATACCGGCGAAGGCATAAAGGATGAAGATTTACCTAAATTATTTCAAAAATTTCAGCAATTAGGCGGGAAAGACGAGAGAAAAAGCGGCGGCACAGGTTTAGGATTGGCTATATCCAAGGAGGTAATAGAACAGCATGGAGGAAAAATTTGGGCTGAATCTGAATATGGCAAAGGCTCGGCATTTAAATTTACCCTTCCCATTAAGAGGAGATATAAGATTTTGATTATTGATGACGACAACGTCGTCTTAGATGTCTGTGAGAAATTTTTGAAAGAAAAGGAGTACATTATCCTGCGTTCGGAAACAGGGAGAGAAGGGATAAAAATAGCCCAGGAGGAGTTGCCGGATTTGATCATCCTTGATATAAGACTGAAAGATATAAGCGGCTACGAGGTTATAGGAAGACTCAAAAGCGCCAGGGAGACCCAGGATATCCCTATTTTAGCCATGTCTGGGTATATAGATGAAATATATAAAATAAAAAACCAGGTGCGAGAATTAGCCTTGCCCTGCATATCAAAACCTTTTAATAAAGATGAGGTTTTGTCAACGACAAAATCTTTATTGGGTAAATAACAAATACGACAAGGAGCAAAAATGAGAAGAAGAAGAGAAAGACGCAAGCCTGTCATTTGTCCCCATTGCCATCATGAAATGATATGTATGAATAGATTTGAGTCAATATACAACTTAATAAGGGGATTCTACGTTTGGTATGTATGTCCCCGCAGAAAAGGAGAGGGCGGCTGCGGTCATTCCGTTATGGTTGAGGTTTCTCCTAAGAATAAACGTATTCTTAAGATTGTAGCCTCAAGTTAAACTTTAGGTCTCTTTTTAAGTAGAGTTCAACATCAGGGAGGGTAGGCAAATGGATAAGAAAAGAATCCTCGTTATAGACGACGAGAAAGATATAGTAAAGGCCGTGACTTTTCGGCTGCAAAACTCTGGTTATGAAGTTATCTCTGCTTATGATGGAGAAGAGGGGCTTAAGAAGGCGAGAGAAGAAAGTCCAAACCTTATTATCTCGGATTTGATGCTACCCAAAATAGATGGTTATAAGATATGCGGCTTACTTAAGAAAGATACAAGATACGCCCATATCCCGGTTATTATGTTTACTGCGAGGACGCAGGAATCTGATAAGCAAATGGGAAAAGAGGTGGGCGCAGACGCCTATATCACCAAACCGTTTGAATCAGAAGAACTACTTTCAAAAATCAAGGAATTGCTAAAAGAAGCATGATTTAAAACAGATTGTATTTTATGTACGATAAAACAGGAATAATCAATCTATTATTGCATCAAGGCCTAATTACACAGGAGCAGGTAGATAAAGCAAAGGAAGAGGCTAAGCGTACGGGTTTAATTATAGAAAAGGCTTTGGAAAAGTTAGGTTTTCTTACTGAAGAGGATATTGTCAACGCGCGCGCCCGGGCTTTAGGCGTGCCGTATATAGATTTAACGAACTATGTCATTGATACTGGCCTCATAAGGCTGGTCCCTGAAGATTTCGCTAAGAGATATAAGGTAGTGCCGCTTTTTAAGATTGGCAATAGCCTGACTGTGGCTATGGCTAATCCCCATGATATCGTGGCAATAGATCAATTACGCAGGATAAATAACATAGATTCCATTGATTCGGTCTTAGCTACCGAAGCGGGTATCCAGAAGATTTTAGACTCTTATTATAACGTAGCCGGCTCTGTGGAGGAAATAGTAGAGTCTATCCGCAAAGAAAAGCCAGGCCAGAAGCAGCAAAAATCTCTGGCAGAGAGCGCCGAAGAGGCGCCGATTATAAAACTCCTCAATATTGTGATTATGGGGGCTGTCAAGGACAGGGCTTCAGATATACACATTGAGCCGGAGGCGGATATTTTAAGAATACGCTACAGGATTGACGGAATAATGCATGAAATCAACGCCTTGCCCAAAGAATTGCAGAATGCAATCATTTCCAGGGTTAAGGTATTATCAAAAATGGACATCGCCGAAAACAGGAAGCCCCAGGATGGCAGGATACGCCTGAGACTTGAGAATAAGGACCTGGATATCAGGGTTTCTACTTTCCCGACGATTCACGGAGAGAATGTGGTGATGCGCTTATTAGACAAAGCATCAATTATGTTAGAATTAAAAGATTTAAGATTTTCAAAAGAGAATTTGGATAATTTCCAGAAACTAATCAGGCGGCCTAATGGCATAATCCTGGTTACCGGCCCCACAGGCAGCGGAAAGACCACCACTCTTTACGCCACCTTAACCAGCATAAGTTCGATGGAAAAGGATATTATTACCATTGAAGACCCGGTTGAATACGAGTTGCCTCTGATTAGGCAGACGCAGGTTAATCCTAAAGCGGATATTACCTTTGCTAACGGCCTGCGTTCTATCTTAAGACAGGACCCTGATATTATTATGGTGGGCGAGATTCGCGACAAAGAGACCTCCGAAGTTGCTATCCAGGCCGCATTAACCGGCCATTTAGTTTTCTCAACCCTGCATACAAACGACGCCCCTTCGGCGCTGACCCGCTTGATAGATATGGGGGTTGAACCGTTTTTGATTTCCAGTTCGGTTATCGGCATACTTGCCCAGAGGCTGGTAAGGCTGATATGCGACAGATGCAAAGAAAAATATACCCCTGCAGGCGCAGTTTTAAAAGAACTGGGCATAGAGGAAAAGGCGGAATTTTACCGGGGCAAAGGGTGCAGCCACTGTAAAAATACCGGTTTTGCAGGAAGGATGGGCATATTTGAACTCCTGGTAATTAACGACGAAATAAGGAAGATGATAAATGAAAGAAAATCGGCTGATGAAATAAAGAAAATAGCCAGGCAATCAGGTATGAAGACTTTAATTGAGGACGGGTTTGAGAAGGCAAAAGAGGGGTTAACTACTTTAGATGAAGTATTAAGGGTAACGGCAGTAGAACGATAAAATGGCTACCTATCAATATAAAGCCAGGGATAAATTCGGAAAATCTATTAATGGCCTAATGGACGCAGAGTCCGAAGGGCAGATTGCGAGTAAATTAAGAGAGATGAGGTATGTGCCGGTATCTATAAAACCAGCACAGGAATCCTCCGGATTATCCAGTTTTATGAATAGATTTAGAAGGATCAGGCTTTTTGAAGTGAATATGTTTACTGAACAGTTAGCCGTTTTGCAGAAGGCTGGCGTCCCTATTCTTTTAAGCCTTAAGACGATAAACGAGGGAACAATAAATAAAAATCTCAAAGATATAATCGGTCAGGTCTCCAGGGATATCGAGGCAGGGGCGAATTTATCCTCTGCGCTGGCTAAGCATCCCGCGGTTTTTAAGCCGTTATACGTAAATATGATAAAGACAGCAGAGGCATCTGGAACATTAGGTCAGGTCCTGGAAAGATTGGTGGCGTTGGGGGAATATGAGGAAAAATTCCGCTTACGCATAAAAGCGGCGACCCGCTATCCCATCCTAGTCGTAATCGCCATAATCATAGGATTTCTGATTCTGACTACTTTAGTCATCCCGCGTTTTACAAAAATTTACAGTCAGTTCAGCGCTGCCTGGCCTTTGCCTACTCGAATGCTTATCTGGTTGAACTTAGCAATTACGAGATATTGGTGGGTTATGATTATTGCAGGGGGCGCTTGTATTCTTGCCTTTCAAAAATTTATAAATACAGAGAAAGGAAGGATTTTATGGGATAACTTTAAGTTGAAAGTTCCTGTTTTCGGGCCGTTGGAGCTTAAACTCATTATGTCCAGGTTTACCCGGATTATGGGGACCCTTATGAAGAGCGGAGTTGGTTTATTCGAAATCTTAGATTTATCCTCAGACGGCGTAGGCAATGTTATTGTCTTCCGGACAATAGAGAATATAAAGAAAAGCGTAAGCGAAGGTAAGGGGCTTTCTGAGCCGATGAGGATTAGCGGGATATTTCCTCCGATAGTGGTGCAGATGATTTCTGTCGGAGAGCAGACAGGCAAATTAGACGACTTATTAATGCATGTATCAGATTATTATGATGCGCAGGTAGAATATACCGTTAGTAACCTTACTGCTTTGATTGAACCGTTCTTAATTTGCATCTTGGGTTGCGCCGTGTTATTTATGGCTTTAGGCATATTCCTGCCGATGTGGAACCTGATGAATTTATTCAGGAGATAATTATTGAAAGGGGGGAAGGTCATGTTTAGGAGGAGCGGTTTTACGCTAATTGAATTAGTGATGATTATCGTGATTTTAGGTATCCTGGCGACAGTGGCGATTCCGAAATTCTTTGACCTGCAGAGTTCTGCCAAAACTGCTGCGGAAAAAGGCGTCGTGGGAGGCGTTAGGGCAGGGATTAGCACTTATTACGCTAATCAGTGCGCCTCAGGTTCATGCGCTTATCCTTCCAGTCTGGATAGCGCCAGCGTTGGAGAATGCAGTTCTTCTAACGCCTGCTTTACCACAGTGTTATCGCAGGGCGGCATTACCTCTGATTGGACAAAGGCAAGCAGCACTACTTATACCGGGCCAACAGGGACTACATATACTTATACAAGTTCTACAGGTACATTTCAGTAATATTAATTCTTTGTTTTAGCAGGCAGACATAAACAATCAAAGGCTGTGCGCCTATTATATTATAAAATGAATAAAAAAGGCATTGTCTTGCTTGCATCTATAATGTTGATTGTATTTGCCTCAGTTGCTATTTTGAGCGTTACGACGTTTATCATCCAACGCATTGCACAGGAGCAGGTTTATCAGTTAAGGGTAAAGTGTATTTACCTTAGCCAGGCAGGCGTCCATAACGCCATATACTGGTATAGGTATAATGATTTAAGCGCCAATGGTTGTTTTTCGTTAGGCAAAACCAATATAGACGCCAATAATTTTTTTGTCCTGGGCGCGACAGACGCGGATTTATTAATGGTAAATACCTCCAACTCTTCAATTGGGGGCGTAGGCAATCGCGATTTACTGGGTTTAACTATGCAGAACGCCACTAACTCTAAAACCATAACCATTGACAGGGTGATTGTAACCTGGAACAATGCCGCACAATTACAGCAAATCCGCATTAACGGTACAAATGTGTTTACCGGCGGCAACTTATCATCCCCTGCCAATGTTAATATTAGTAACTTTCAATTAAATACGACCCCCACCATTTATAACATCAATCGTATTCGCTTTAACGGCAGTATGATTGGAACAACAATCAGCATTCAATTCGTTATGACTGATGGTTCAGGTAAGGGTTTAGCCGTCTATCCCGCTTCTTCGGACTATTCTTTTACGGTTAAATCCACAGGTAAGACAGTTGGCTCAAACATTTATCGCAGCATTCAGGCCGATTATAATGCCCTTACAGGAAAGATAACTAATTACAATGAGATTAATGCGGAGATTACGCCATAAGACCCGGACCCTGAGCGCAGGGTTCGGTTTCACCCTCATCGAGCTTTTAATGACCATAGTTGTGGTAGGGGTTGCAGCCTTACCATTGTCTTTATTGATAAGCCAACATATTGAAACCGCATTTCATTCCGAGGATTCAACAATAGCATTTAATTTAGCAAGATTTGAAATGGAGCGGGTGAATAATATGGCTTATACGAATATAGTAAACGCCTCTTTTTCTAACTACCAGGGATACAATTACGATATTGTCAGGACTATAAGTTATGTCAATGGCAGTTCTTCCAGCGCTGAGAGTTTGAAGAAAATAAGCATTACTGTAAATAAAACAGGAGATAACACTGTTTTAGCCAGTTTAGTTACTTATATTGCCAGAAATGTAAACTATGGGTTATGAAGCAGCGCTTACGCAAAAGTATAAAAATATTTGAAAGAAGAGTTGGATTTACCTTTATCGAACTGACTACGGCTATTGCCATAATCGGTATAATCTCTGCCGCAGGAGCTTCTCTTATGCTTTTTCTGGCGCAAAATTCTATCTTCATACCCAATAAGTTAAATGTCGAAATGCTCGGGCATGATTTGTTGGAGATTATGATTGAGGGGTATCAACAGGCCAAAGGCTTAAGGTTCTCCACCGCAGTTGCCACTGCGGCTAACAATAATATTAAGTTTCAGAATGCAGACGGAAAAACCGTTGAATTCTTTTGGGATAGCGGAAACAAGAAGATTTATATAAGTATTAATAATGGCGCCCGGGCAGTAATCCCTTATTATTTGCCTGACGGTATCTATATAGAGCAGAAAGACAGCAATCCCATATTTACCTATTATGATGTAAATGAATTTGCTACCAGTAATCCCACCGCTGTCAGGAGGGTAAAGATTGAATTCAGGGTTAGAAGCGGCTCAGGGAATTATCAAGATTGGCAGAGCCAGTTGGATTTCGCCTCTTCAATAACGGTGAGAAGGTTTCAGTAGTATAATAAAAATGGAGGGTAGCATGCTATTTTTAATTTTTGCCGGCATAATAGCGCTTGTCTTCGGCGGTTTAATTCTATTTTCTCCTCAGACCATCCGCAATTTAAACGATAAGGTAAGCGGGTTAATGGGTAGATTCGTTTTTTCAGTTGACGAAGAGGTCTATAGGTTAAGGGTGGGCATAGGCATATCTCTCATATTGGCTTCTGGTTTGTTTTTCTTTGTGGCTTATTTTTTAATCAAAAAATACGGCTAAAGAAAATAGGCTATGAGATTAACTGAGGTCCTGAAGAAAAAGAAAAAAAGATTACTCTCCATTGATTTTGGCCAGGCCTTTACAAAAATTGCTTACATAGAATTAACGCCGGAGGGTATCGTGGTTCTTGATTACAGCCTTAAGAAAATAAACCTATCAGAGAAAGATTGGCCGGCAGTTACGGGTTATATAAATAATTTTCTTAAAGCGAATTCAATACCCGAGAAAGAAGCGCACCTGACTATTTCAGATTTTGATTCCGTATACATTAAACATCTGTTGTTGCCGGCAGTCCGACGGGAAGAAATCTTAGAGGCGATAAAGTGGCAGATAAAGCCAGAGTTACCTTTTAACTTTGAAGGCTCAATAGTTGATTGGCAGGTTGTAAAGGAATATGCCGATGAGGAAGGCGCGAAGAATATTACGGTTATGTGCGCATTTGCCAACCCAGAGATTATCAATAAATACCTATCTGCCGTAAGAGAATGCAATCTTGCCCCGGTTAGAATTTCAAGCGCCCCTTTTAACTATGCCTGCATTTTAAGCCGCTTGAAAAATATTCCCTCTACGATAGCTGTTTTAGATATCGGGCATAACAACGCGACCGTTTCTATCTATTGCAATAATAAATTAAATTTTATGCGCAATTTAGCCTTTTCTTCGGATAAACTTACCCGTTCTTTAACCAGTACCTTAATGTCAGATAAAGGCAAAATCGAGCTTTCCTACGAACAGGCAGAAGAACTCAAGATTGATTTTGGGATTCCTGCGGATGAATCAGGCATATTAAAAGACAATATCCGGGCTATCCATGTTGTCTCTTTAATGCGGCCAGTTTTAGAAGGGCTAACCAGGGAGACGAGGCGCTCGTTTGATTATTTTACTTCTACTTTTAAGGAGAGGTCCCCTTCTTTTCTCTATGTTACCGGTGGCGGAGCAAATTTGAAGAATGTGGAGCAGTATCTGGCCAGAGAACTTAATCTAAATGTATCTAAACTACCCCTGCCGGATTGTATTAATACGCAAAAAATAGACAAGGAAAGGTTAAGCCGGGATGAAGCGCAGATGGCGAGCCTGTTAGGCGCTGTCTTGGCAGGACCAGAGGAGATTAATTTATTGCCCCAGGAGATTAAGACCCAAAAAATAGAGTTCGTTCAGAAGGTTTCTTTAAGGGTTGTCACTATCGCATTAGCAGCGATATTCCTTTTTTTATTATTTATTTTTAATTTTCAACTTCACGATTATAAGAAGAGGCTCAGGACAGCCCGGATTCATTTAGAGACCATTGCAAATATCAGAGACATCAAGCAAAAGATAGGCGTAAAGGCAGGTCTTATTAAGACAATACAGAAAGACAGAATTCCTGCAGGGGCTCTTTTGAAGTTGCTGAGCACAATAATAGGCCAGAATATTGTTTTAGATGACCTGTCTTTAGACCAGGGAAGCCATACCTTAATTTTAAAGGGCTCAGTTTCTGTGAATGAGGGCACTGCCGAGGCTGTGTTGGCCGATTTTATTAAGAGAATAAAGGCGTCGACATTTTTTACACAGGCCAGCCTTATAGCCTCTCAAAACACAGGCGGTATCCAGGAATTTGAGATAAAGTGTGATTTAAGCCATTAGTCGATATGCAGATTAGAAGATTAAGCCAGGCGCAAAAGAAGATAATACTTGCGGGCATTATTGTCTTGTCTTTATTTCTGGCATTTTTGTTCTTTATATATTTGCCCAGCAGGATTACGATAAAAAAGATGAAGTCAGATTTGGCGAATACAGAGGCTCAGATTGAAGAGATAGAGGGTATGATTCAGGAAGTCAAGAATAGGG
>Ga0123519_10012312_pt1 | contig 12467 bp, 8 predicted proteins | sample YelNatPaOPRAMG02_FD_87396 | JGI IMG/M metagenome (GOLD analysis project Ga0123519, IMG submission 87396) | Hot spring microbial communities from Yellowstone National Park - Yellowstone National Park OP-RAMG-02 (version 2) | ecosystem: Environmental > Aquatic > Thermal springs > Hot (42-90C) ...
CGTGAAGAGGCAACATCGTAGGCCAAAACATCTAGGCCGCAGAGGGTAGCTCTAAAAAGGGCTACCCTCTTTCTTCAAGATCGGGGGCGAGGGACCTATGGCTGGCGATCGCGTGTTTGTATCCAATCATCCTCTCGTTTTGCACAAGTTGACCCTCCTTCGCAGCGCTGATACGGAGTCCAAGAAATTCCGCGAGCTATTGCATGAGGTTTCCCTGTTGCTGGGTTATGAGGCGACGCGAGACCTGACCTTGCGAGAGACTCGCGTGGTTACCCCTTTGGCCGAAGCGAAGGGCTACGAGCTGGCGGAGAGAGTCGGCCTTGTGCCCATCTTACGGGCCGGCCTAGGGATGGTTGAGGGGATCTGGCAGCTAATGCCCCATGCTGAGGTTTGGCACATTGGCCTTTACCGCGATCACAAGACGTTGCAGCCGATTCAATACTATAATAAACTGCCTGCGTCCCCCACCGTTCAAGTGTGTCTCGTGTTGGATCCGATGCTGGCCACCGGTGGATCAGCCGTAGCGACGGTAAATATCCTGAAGGACTGGGGCGCGCGCCGCATCAAGTTCGTGGGCGTCATTGCCGCCCCTGAGGGCCTTCGTGCGCTCACGACAGCGCATCCCGATGTAGATGTCCATCTCGCAGCCATAGACGATCATCTCACCCCTCCGCCCACTTTGCCCAGTGATCCCCCGGAGGGCTATATTGTGCCCGGCCTAGGAGATGCCGGGGATCGCCAGTTTGGGACCGGCTAGGTGATAGGGCTCGGGCTGCCCCCTGGCACGGAGTCGTTTGAGATGCCGTGGTTTATGTTCGTCCTCGTCTTTGCGCTTTCTGTTGGCCTGACGGCGGCCTTAACTCCTCTGGCAATCCACCTGGGGAGGCGATGGGGCATCGTTGATGTGCCGGGTGGCCGTCGGAAGCATCAAGGCACAGTCGCGCGTACTGGCGGTTTGGGGCTTTATCCGGCGTTCCTCGCGGCGGCGCTTGTCACCCTAGGGGTGCCTCGCGAGGACCCCTTGGAGCTAACCAGGCTTACAGGCGTCCTCGTGGGGATGGGGATCGTGTGGATCGTCGGCTTCCTTGATGACCGCTTTGAGCTCCCTCCGTGGGCGCAGGGGCTGGGCCTGGTGTTGGCAGCGTTCGCGGCTGCGGCGTTCAAGGTGTTTATCGAGCTTTTCAACAACCCGTTCGTGGACGGCCAGGTTAAGGTAGATTGGTACTTGATGCTTCCGTTGACGGTCGTCTGGCTTGCGGGGATATCCGGGACGCTGAACATGCTGGACGGCCTGGACGGGCTGGCGACGGGGGTAACGGCGATATCCTCCGTCATCCTTCTGGTACATATGCTCCGTTTGGGCCAATACACCGTGTCTCTTTTGCCTTTGGCCTTGCTGGGCTGCTGCCTTGGGTTTCTGCCCTATAACTTTGCGCCGGCGCGCGTTTTCCTGGGTGGTGGGGCCTACCTACTGGGCTATGCCCTGGGGGCGCTATCCATTGTCGCGGGGGCCAAAGTGGCCACGGCCCTATTGGTCGTCTGGTTGCCCATGGTGGATGTTCTCTGGCAGATATACTCTCGCTGGCGAAGCCGCCACCCCATCACCCAAGGGGACCGTGGCCATCTCCACTTTCGCCTTCTGGATATGGGCTGGCCCCAGAGGCGCATCGTCTTGATGTACTATGGCATCACCGCCCTACTGGGCGCCGTCGCCCTATTCGTCTCCTCGCGGCTGCTCAAGTTCGCCATCCTGTTGCTCATGGGGATGGTGATCCTGGTGATCTTGGCCCTGATCGCGCGAGCTGGCAGTGGCCGAGGCGTTTCCGAATCCTGAGTCGTACTTCATCCGTCTTTGATGGCCAGCGTCTGCACTTGCCAGGGGCCGAGTCGTGCACGTCCTCCCAATTCACCCTGCTCGCGTTCTCGCAGGTCCACGGAAATCAACTTCGCCAGCTTGCCCATCCACATGAAGCCTACCTCGGCGCTCTCTCCATAGCATTCGTAGAAGCGCGCATAGGTCTTGCCGTTCTTGACATAGAGCGCCGAGAGGATCGCCTTACCGTCGCCCAACTCTTGATAGGGCGTCCATACCTCCCCTACGGGGTTCTCTAGGGTCGATACCCGGCACATCACCAAGGGAAAGTTGTATTCAAGGGCTCTTCGTGGTAGGTCAGCGCGCCTCCAGTCGCCGATGAACGGGAGGATGCCGAGCTCGTAACGGTATTTGCCCCGGAGCATACGTGTACCCCAGATATAGGGCAAAGCGAAGGCTAACACCGCAGAAAAAGCCCCGTCGTGCTCGTGCACACAGCCCATCAGCCCGCGATTGAAAAGGGCTAGCCCCACACGCCCATCTGAGATCGCCGTCCAGTAGATGCCCTCCACGTATCTTTCGCTCGTCTCAGAGCTATGGAAGGGTATATCGCGGATTCTGACCGTAAATGGGCCTTGATAGGGATAGAAGCGTAGACGCAGCTTGTATTCGTGGTCGTTCCAGGCCGTCACTGTGGCTTCACGAACCTGACGCTCACTCTCTGACTCACTTTGGTCGGTGGGCATAGGCACTTTGGGCCTGCCGATCCATTGACCATTGAAATCAAGCTCTCCTTGCCAATCGATCTGGCGGCTATGGCGGTAGAAGCGCCACTCGGAACGATAAGAGATGCCCCCGATCTCACCTTCCTCAATCACCACGGCCGAATCCGGCTCAATGCGCACATCGCTGATTCGCCCCATGGACTCACAATCGCGTCCGTTAATGATCCCCGCCAGTGTGCCGCTGTTCTTGGGCGGTGCCAACAGGTGCATACCCGTTTGCCGGTCGCGAAGGAGGCGAAAGCCACCCGTTGGCGCCATGAACACGTCATAGTAAGGGGTCTCCAGGCGGCCGACGGGCTCGTGACGCCAGACCAATCGGTATCCTGAATCGGTTTTCTCCTCCACTTGGTAAAGCAATGCCTTGTCTTGGGCTTCAGGCTGCCAAGAGAAGACGCTTTCACCCTGTGAGTTACGATCGTCGCTTGATACAGCGCAGAATCCAAGGCCGGGCGCTGTCACCAGACGGCCTCTGTCTTTATCAGTAGGCACCCACTCCGTCCGCTCCCAAGCTAAGGGGTTAAACACGACGATGCGTTCACCCTGCCCCGAGACCCCAATGCGGGGGGCAATTGTTGCCATGATCCGCTTCGTGATGCGCTCTGAGGCACTTATGCTGGCATCCAGGAACTGGCGTGCGTCCTGTTCAAGACCACAAATCTGGATATCGTGGTGCTGGGCCACAAGCAGATTTTTCCAGGCTTGCTCCAAATCGTTTTCATCGGCCGGACCGCCCAAAGCATGGTTGATTGCGACAAGGCGCTCGGTCGTCTCTACCTTGACCTCGGCCTCTCGGCAGCGGTTCCACATCCAGTTGCCGCAGTAGCCCCAGGGCATACGCACGCGAAAGTCATTGGCTGTGGTGCGAAAAGTCACGCGCGGCTGTGGAAGAAGACGCAAGATATCCTCAACCAGGATCCATTGATAATCAGGATCTCCCTCGTGAGCTAGGAGCAGTGACTCTTGGGCACGTGGATCGTCAGCGCGAGTAGCAATAAGGGGGCGAATGTGATCACCGAACTGACGGCGAAACTCGGATAGGTTAAAAGAGCAACGCTCTGAAATAGCATCGGTGAGGATGCGGTTGTCGAGCGTAGAGGTCCAACCCCAAATGAGATCTTGCTTCAGGGGAGGCGTCGCCGCTTGACCGGGGTAAGTCGGCAAAGCTAGAAGCCGGCTGCCATCCACGCCTTCCCACCAGACCACGGGAGCCTCGCACTCGGGACTGTGGCCGTACATCATGAAATGAGTACGCAGGACGGCGCCTTTGAAGCCGGCACCAACTAGCAGTTGAGGTAGTTGAGCGTGAAAAGGGTGTTCGCTCATGATATAGACCGAGAGCGAATAACCCAGGCGCTTCTCGCAGGTCTCCATCGCATAGGTTAGTTGGCGGATATTAGACTCGCCATCGATGAACGCCGAAAGGGGTTGGCCATAAGTGCTGGAGCCCACTCCCAGCCGTCCACGGTACTTTTCCAGGGCCTCGCGCATGCGCTGCAGCAACTTCGGGTCATGCTCGGCCAGGTAATCGTACGTATAGGCCTCGTGGTCCCAACCGATGCGAAACTGGGGATATCTCTCCAACCAGTCCAATTCCTGATCCAAGACCTGCGCCAACTTGACCGGCCCCCAAAGGATGATCCCCAGGTGATCATAAGTGGCTGCGTAGACGGGAGCAAGGCTTGTATCCCTTTGCGATGTCGGATGGGGGTCACTCATTGCACGATCTCCTTGAAGCGACGACGTAAAAAAGTGTTTCTAGCGCCCACTGATGCCCGTGAGCTGGATACCTTGTACAAAGTACTTCTGTCCGATGAAGAAGATGACGATAGAGGGCAGGAGCACCAAGAGCGAGCAGGCCATCAAAGGTTGCCAGTCCACCTTGTACTCGCTCCGAAAGAATGCTAGGCCGATCTGCAAGGTGTACATTTTTTTGTCGTTCAAATAGATCACCGGCCCCCACAGGTCATTCCAATGCCCCATGAATGTGAAAACGGCAATCGTAGCCAGAGCAGGCTTGGAGAGGGGCACCATGATACGCCAAAGGATCCCCATGTGTGAACAGCCGTCCATGATGGCCGCATCGCTCAGCTCCTGAGGGATGGTGCGAAAGAACTGGCGGATGAAAAAGATGTTCCAGGCCCCGCCGAAGAAGGAGGGCACGACCAGTGGCCAGAAGGTATTGATGGCCTTGAGCCGAGACCAAAGGATATACACCGGGATGAAAGTGACCTGCTCTGGCAGCATCATGGTCCCTAGCAGGATCATGAACAAAAGATTACGCCCCGGCCAATCTAGGCGCGCGAAAGCGTAGGCTACTACGGTCGAGCTGAGCAGCACGCCGATGACGGGAATGACCGAGGTGATCAACGAATTGCGGAGGAAAAGCCAGAAGGGGAAACGGGTGAACACCATCTCAAAATTTTGCCACACGATCGGCTTGGGGATCCAGCCCGAGGGCACCTGGTACACTTGGGCATCGCTCTTGAGCGCCGTGGAGAGCATCCAAGCCAGCGGGATGAGGTAAGTGATGCTTCCGGCAAGCAGTGCCAGAAAGACGGCGGTGCGTGTAACGCGATCCCAGAACTTGTTGCTCCTCCACCAGGGCACGCGGCGCCTCATTGCGGTTCTAACCAGCATCTCAGACCCCTCCCTCTGGCCCTGCCTCGTAATACACCCAGAACTTGGCCAGTCGGAACTGGATGATGGTGAGGGCGAGGATAAAAACGAAGAGCATCCAGGCCATGGCCGAAGCCCGTCCCATGTTCGCTCCCGAGCCGAAAGCGACCTGGTAAAGGAGCAGCGCATACATCAAAAGCGAGTTCTGAGGCCCTGCCCCCACCGTTCCGGTTGAGCCTGCCTCAACCTGTGTCCAGACATAGACGGGGGCGAACATCTGAAAGGCGCCGATGAAGCCGGTCACTAACTGGAAAAACACGGTCGGGGAGAGCATGGGCAGTGTTATACTCCAAAAGCGGCGCCACCTGCCGGCGCCATCGATCTGCGCCGCCTCGTGCAAGTGCTCGGGGATGCCTTGCAACCCCGCCAGGAAGATCACAGCGCCGGCCCCTAGCCCCCACATGCGCATCAGCACCAATGCCGGCTTGGCCCAATGCTCATCAAAGAGCCAGTTCGGCGCCGGCAGGCCGATGCTGCGCAAGGCTACGTTCACGATGCCTGAGCGCGGGTTGAGTAGCCAGAGCCAAAGCATAGCGGTTGCCACGCCTGAGAGCACCGAGGGCAGATAATAGATCGTGCGAAAGGCCGCCCGGCCCGGGATGTTTTGGTTCATCAAAACGGCCAAGAAGAGTGAGCCGACGATAGCCAAAGGCTGCGAGAGAGCCACATAATAGAGCGTGTTATAGACCGCCTTGCGGAAGAGAACCCAGGTTGGCAAGAACTGGTAGTTGTAGAGTCCCATCCAGCGTGGCGGTTGGGGAATATTGAAAAAGGTGAAGGAGTAATAGAACGAGAGCCCCATGGGCCCGGCCGTGAAGACCAGGAACCCTATCAGCCAGGGTAAGGCCATTGCCCAACCTGTTAGGGCGTCACGCCAGAACTTGGGGCCTTTGCCCAGAAAACGCTTGGTGCTCGTCGCCGCCCGTCTAGCCCCAATGTGACGTAGATCAGACTCTACGACCATTCTATAGTATCCTTGTCTTTTAGTTAACCCTGTGAGCTAGAGAGATCTCTAGCTCACAGGGATACTTCGTTCGGCTCTGTGGGCCAGCCCAGCTATTCTACTGACCTGGGTGGGTCTTGATCCAGTCCTGGACAGCCTGGTTGGCCTCTTCCTGCTTTTGCTTAAGTGCCTCGTCTATGGTCGCTTTGCCATCCCAGACAAGAAGCATCGCGCCACGATAATCGGCCCCGGGATAGGGGACGGGCGTCGGACAAGGATTGGTGAGTTTGAGCTGCTCAAAGGCGATCTTGTAATGTGGATGAGCCTTTTGCACGTCCGGGTCGTTCATTACGTCAGCCCGCCCCACGAAGGTGCCGGTTTTAGTGCACCATAGTTTCATGTTCTCCGCTGACAGGAACCACTCGATAAAGTCCCATGCTCCGTCCGGGTGTTTGCTGTTCGGCGCAATCACCATACAGTGACCTGCACCCCAGGAGCTGTGCCGCCCATTCTTCCCCGGATGACGAGGGAACATAGCGTAGGCGATCTCAAAGGCCGGTTTCACGACCTTATAGCGGGCGGGCATCCAGGAGCCATGGACCAATATCGGGTTCATGCCGGTGATAAAGGCGTCCACTAAGCCGGTAAAGCCGGCGGCCAGGGCGTTCAAGTCGTCTCTACCGTAACGGTCACGCCAGGCAATATGCCATTGAATGCACTCGCGCACCTCCGGCCGGTCCATGACCGACGCTTTGAACTCGTTCTGTTGGTCCCATTCACACCAGCCCATGCTCCAGAGCCACATCCAGAACCAACTCTGCCCCCAAACCGGGCAGAAGCCAATTCGTTGCCAGGCGCCCTTTTTGCCCTTATCCAACTTGTCAGCGTAGGTCCACAGATCATCCCAGGTTACGGGCGGCTTTTCTGGGTCCAGGCCAACTTCTTTGAAAGCTTTGACATCCAAGAACAAGAAGCGCGTGTCAGGCTGAAAGGGCACGCCGTACTTTTTGCCTTGGTAAACGACGCCGCTGAGCTCTAGGATCGTGTAAGGCACCCAGTTCTCGGGCGTGGCCGGGGGGAGTTTCTTGCTAGCGTCCCAATAGGCATCTAGGTTCAGGGCTTTCTTCTCCATGCCCATCCTCCCAGCGTCCATGCCGCTGGAGAGGAGGATGTCAAAGGGCTCCCCCGAGGCCAGGGCCGCCTCCCACTTCTGTGTGAGCTCGCCGAAGGGCACGAAGACCGGCTCTACGACGTACTTGAGCGAGTCGCGATTGTAGTTTCCCACCAGTAGGTCTTGGGCGCCGACACGCACGACATCCGAGTGGAAATGCAGGTAGGTGATCTTGGTGCGCTGGGGTGGCGCGACGGTCTCTTTGACCACCTTCTCAACGACTTGGGTCACCACCTTCTCCACTGGCTTCTCAACCACTTTCTCTTTCTCTACTTCTACGACCTTGGTTACCTCCTTGACGATCACCTGGGGCGTGGGAGTGGGGCCCGGAGCGCAAGCCACCAAGACGGCGCTTGCCAGTAGCCCCCCTACCGCGCCGAGAGCTTGCCGACGAGTCATTCGCTTTTCCATCTGCCTTGCCTCCTTGGGCGATTGTTTGGGTTGGAGAGTCTTCTCCAACATGATCCTGTCTCCGCAGCGCTACCAGAACTCACTGAACCCGAAGACTTGCTTCTTGGACAATGGCCGATGATGTGTTAGAATGAGCTTTGGAGTTACAGTGAAAGCGCTCGTGCTACATTATCAGCATAGCAGGCGTCTTGGGTGAATACAATAGCTTTTCGGCCCTCTTTACGCCACGAATCGGCCATAGGGCCGGCTAGAGAACGGCCCGGGAGCGGCGATCGCTGATGGAACGCATGGAATTTGCCCGCCTGGTCAGGGATGCCCTAGCGAATCTATACGATAACGCGGCTTTGGAGACCCATCCCCTGGCCGACTTCTTGCCCAAGCCGGCTGAGGCCAAGGTGAGCCGCGCCGAGCATCTGCGTGCCGCGCTCCTCAAGGCTATAGAAAGCTTGCGTCCCCCAAAGGGGGATGATCCTCACGATGCCATCCCCTGGCGCCCTTACCGGATCTTGCACGGGCGTTATGTAGAAGGCTTGGATTTACAGGCCTTGGAAAAACGCCTCGCCCTGAGCACCCGGCATCTCTCGCGCGAGCATGGCCGGGCCATTGCCGCCCTGGCCAGCATTTTGTGGGATCAAGCCTTCCCTCAATCTAGAGCCCCTCAAGCCACTGCCGAGGCTGCCGATGTCGATGCTCTGGCCGACGAACTGGGGGGTTTTGAAGTCGTTCCGGAAACCGTTGATCTCGCTCAGGTCCTGCGCGCCACGGTGGACATTTTCCGGCCCCGTGCGGAGAGCGTAGGCGCGGAGCTGATCCTCTCGTTGCCCAAGAACGGGCTGCCCACGCTCCGGACCGACCGCATCATCCTACGTCAGATCCTGCTCAGTCTGTTGAACTATGCGTTGCGCATGCGTACGGAGGGCGCATTGGTCATTGGTCTTGAGGCGACGCCGGCCCAACTCGCTTTATGGGCGCGCTATCGAACGAGAGGACAACCGATCACACAACCCGCTGAAGCCAAGAAGGAGACGGCGCTGGAAGTGGCGCGTTACTGGGCGCAGCGCCTCGGTGCTACGCTCCAGGTACAGTCCGTGCACCTCCCTTCGGGGCTGGAGCAACTCGTCCTCTCCTGGCCCCACAGGGGGCAGCCGATCATCCTCGTGATAGACGATCAGGAAGCGGCGATACGTTTGTTCGAGCGTTATTTGCGGCACTTGCCTCTGCGGGTCATGGGCCTTCGCGATCCCCAGCAAGCTCTCTCGGAAGCGCATCGTCTGCAGCCGCGGGCCATCATCTTGGATGTGATGATGCCCACCCAAGACGGTTGGGAGGTCCTACAAGCGCTACGGGCCGATCCGGGAACGAGCCATATCCCTGTGGTCATCTGTTCCGTGTGGGATGTGCCCGAGCTGGCTTCCACTTATGGGGCTGCGGGCTTTGTTAAGAAGCCGATCGACCGGCAGGACCTCTTGAAAGTGCTGGCTCGCCTGGGGTTGCTGGATAGCTCGGTCGGATCGTGTCCAGAAGATGGCGGAGGATCTCCCCTAGCTCCTGCCGGGATAGGGGCCGATGCATCGTGATGCGCATTATGTCCTGATACCCCTCGCGAGGCCCTTGGGGGTAGTCGTAGGCCGTCATCAAGATTGCCGGGATATGTTCTCTCCGCAACGTTTCCAGTAGCTGCCAGCCGCTTAAATCGGGTAACACCACATCCAGGAACACGGCATCGGGCCGTGTGCTCTGTAGCGCCGCTAATGCTTCCTCTCCAGAACCTGCTGTGGCCAATTCATAACAGCCGGAGGTTATGCCCTTGCCGGCCTCGCTCTCTAGGACTCGGGTCACGAAACGGATCATGGCGGGGTCGTCGTCGACGATGAGCACTTTTCGTATCTCGGGGCCAAGTCTGCCCAGGACCTCTATGAGCTCTTGGCGCTGAATGGGCTTGACGAGATAGGCGACCGCGCCCGTTGGCAGATGGGTGGGATGTGTGAGCCCTCCTGGGAAGGGAAAGCAAATAACGGGTAGGTTGTATGGCAGCTCGGCAAGCATCCGTCTCATTCGTTCCTCGGTGATCGCCCCTTCGCGTTGGTCGACAAGCAAAGCAGTGGGTAGTAACCGACTGACCTGTTCAGGCACCTGGTCGGGGTCATCCGTGGCCATGACGCGAAAGCCCTCGGCGTATTGGGCGATGATCTCGCCGGCGTCCGGTTGCGGCGAGAGGGCCAAAAGCACGCGCTCGCCTTGGGCGCGCTTCTCCAGGAGCTGCCAATAGCGGTCTTCGGTGCGTCCTTTGGTGAGACGGGGTAGCATGGTTTCGGAGCTGGGCAGGGTGAAATAGAAACACGAGCCCTCCCCAAGTTTGCTTTCTGCCCAGATGCGGCCGCCGTGAAGCTCTATAAAGCGCCGGCTAATGGAAAGGCCCAGGCCCGCGCCCTCGTGACGACGCCACTGTCCACGCCTTATCTGTTGGAAGGGCTCAAAGATTCGCGCGAGATCCTCCGTGGGGATGCCAGGGCCGGTATCCCGGACGCAGACCAGCACGTGTTCGTTCTCGCGTGTGACGCGAATGGTGACCCCGCCTTTCTCTGTGAAACGCAGACTGTTGTTCAGCAAGTTGAGCAAAACTTGCCGAATGCGGGCGGTATCCACGAACACCTTGGGTAAGCTCTCAGAGGCTTCGACGGCGAGCGTCAGTCCCTTGTTCGCGAACGCAGGACGGACCATTTGCTCTACTTCTCGGACGATCTGTAAAGGGTCGCTCCAATCTTTGAGAAGCATGAATTGGAGGCTCTCAAGCTGCCCCAAATCCAGGATATCGTTGACCAGGCGCAAGAGATGGGTGCTGCTGCGATGGATTTCCTGGATATCCTCGTAGAGCCCTGGCGGCCAGCGTTCGAGATCCGCATAGGTGTCCGGCGAGTTGACCATCAGCTCGCTAAAGCCGATGATAAAGTTGAGCGGCGTCCGCAATTCATGGCTGATGGCCAGGGCCAGGCGATTGCGCGCGTCTCGCGCTTCTTCGGCTTCGGCGCGTGCCAACACGAGCATGTGATTGGCCCGCTCCAAAGAGTAGTATGCTCGATCCAGCTCCTTCACCAGGTTAGCCAGCTCGGCACGGCGTTGTCTGGCCTCATCAAGGTTCTTTTGAGCTTGTTTGAAGCTGGATAAGGACCATTCCGTAGTCGTAAGCAGAGCGAGGGTGGAGGTCCACCCTACCAAGCCTGAGAAAGCTCCGACGGCAATGACCCCAACCGCGTAGCCTAACGATAACGTCTCGGGCATGATCGCGCGAGATAACCACAGAACTAAACCGGTTATCATGCCCATAGATGCGAAACCGGCGGTTGTCCCTGCGGTGATGACGGCCATAAAGGGCAGCAAGGCATAGAGCAAGGCGAGTTCGCGCACCCGAAAAAGGTATATGGCTAGGGTCACGGCGGCAGCCAAGCCTGTCTGCCAGATGATCTGGGCTAGGACGATGCTTCTCTCTACTAGCCGGAGCGTGCCCACACAAACTATGGCGACAATGGGGGCTAGAAGCCATACGGGGGTGCCCAGGACATCGGGCCATCCCGCGGTGGCGACAATACATAGCACGTAAGCTCCAGCTATGGCGTATATAAGGGTGCGATGCGTGGATTGTAGCAGTTCGTTGGTCAGAGAAGCAAGGCCGGGGTCCAGTCCCGTTGAGCGGCGCAACGCCTGCCACATAGTGGCCTCCTCATCATACCTCAAACAACCACCTATCCGTTAATTCGCATAGTGTATAATTCTCCTTTTAACAGCATAGCCAAGCTGTTGGATGGTCTGGGGAGACACTTTTACTATGCGAAATAACTAAAGCAATAACTCGTATATAGGAGCCAGTGCCACATAGCTACGCTGAAAGATACCATAAAGATCATCGTATTGTGCCGCTACAGCGGGGCGTGGCTCCTCGGCCGATGCCAATTGCACCAGTTGATCTGCGACGCGGTAATCTGGATAGAGCCCCACCCCTACCCCACCGGCAATGGCCGCACCAAGCGAGGTGGCCTCTACCGAAAGCTCGGGACGAAGCAAGGGCACACCGCATATGTCGGCGATGATCTGCCGCCAAACAGCCGAGCGCGCCCCGCCACCGATCAGCCGCAAGGCGCTAATCCCAACCCCTAACTCCTTGAAGACATCAAGGATCAGGCGTAGATGAAAGGCCACCCCTTCCAATACCGCCCTGGCCATCTCCGCGCGACCGTGGGCCATGCTCAAACCCACAAAAGCCGCCCGCGCACGAGGATTCCAATACGGGCTGCGCTCGCCGATCAGATAAGGTAGGAAGATGAGCCCTTTCGCCCCCGGCTCCACAGCGGCAACGAGATGCTCTAACTGCTGATAAAGATGCCCCGGTTCATCGCCTCTGAGGATGCGCTCCAACCAATCGTAAGCGCCTCCCGCAGCCTGCATAGAGCCTGTAGGAAAGACATAGGCGGGATCAGGATGAGCAAAGTTTCCCAGCCTGCACAAAGGATCCGCCAATGGCTCATGGCTTACCGACGAGATCCACGCCGACGAGCCGATGTACCCATAGGCGATCCCAGGACGCACCGCGCCCGCTCCCACCGTCGCACAGGCACCATCGCCTCCCCCGATGATCACGGGGGTTCTGGGGATCAAGCCCGTTGCCTCGGCCGC
>Ga0123519_10012314_pt1 | contig 12466 bp, 11 predicted proteins | sample YelNatPaOPRAMG02_FD_87396 | JGI IMG/M metagenome (GOLD analysis project Ga0123519, IMG submission 87396) | Hot spring microbial communities from Yellowstone National Park - Yellowstone National Park OP-RAMG-02 (version 2) | ecosystem: Environmental > Aquatic > Thermal springs > Hot (42-90C) ...
ACCGCCTAAATCGGATATTTCATAAACATTCCCACAGGTCTATTCGGATTTGGTATAGATTACTCTTCGTTCAAATGGGATTTCGATTCCAGCCTCGCAAACGCCTTTTTAATTCTTAACCGCAATTCCTACTCGGCATCCCATTGGGTTTGTGGTTGGACTTTAACGCAAACCCGAACCGTTACTCCGGAGGAACCAAAATCTAAGATTCCTTGAACAATTGGTTCTTCTAAGACAATTTCTTTATTCTCATTAGCCCATTGTCTTGCCGTCGCTAACGCATCCGCCATTCCTTTGGTGGTATCCTGTTCGTAAGCAAGACCGAAATTGACTATCGCCCGCATAAAGCCACGATTGAAATTGCCAAATCGAGCAAGTTCGCCATTAGGAATTACCCTTAATATCCCAGAAAACTCACGAGATTGAGTAGCGCGCAAACCGATACTTTCAACAACTCCACTCTCGTTGCCGACCGTAATTACATTACCAACGCTGACGGTATCTTCAAAAAGCAGGAAGAAGCCAACTATAACATCCCGGACCAGGGTCTGAGCACCAAACCCGACCGCTAACCCAACAATTCCGGCGCTGGCTAAAATTGCCGAATAATTCACACCGAGTTTATGTAATACCATAATCAAGGCAAAAAAGAAGATAATATATTTCAGAAGGCTGGTAATAAGTGGGTAAAGAGTTCGGGCACGCTGCGGTTTCGCCTAATTTCTTTTTAAAAAGTCGCTTTAGCGTCTTGGTGATGACTAAATAGATAACAACCAAATACCGATAATGATAATAATATTAATTAAACGAAGTGGGTTGCCAACCGCTCCGGTGAGAAAAATTTCTCTTTTAGATTCTTTAAAAACTCTTGCCAGACCATATTAGTCATTCTAATCCGCCAAAGGCGGATTTCTTTTTAGTCAAGATTGGCTAAAACAAACCTGATTTGTCCACCTTTGCTGGACACACTCCGCGTTGCGGGTTAAATCCTGAATTGTCGGCACGATTCGGACTAAAAGAAAAGGAAATGCAACCATGAAGGTTGTGTTTAAGGACAAAGTCGTCGTGATGGTTGACAAACCGATTTAATAGTTTTATAATTGCCTCGTTATGGAATTAGCCAAACGCTACGACCCAAAACCAGTGGAAAGTAAATGGTACAAGTTTTGGGAAGATAGTGGTTTTTTTCGCGCCGATGCCAAATCAACCAAACCGAGTTTTTGTATCGTCATCCCACCCCCTAATATCACTGGCTCGCTGCACGCTGGGCATGCCCTGAATAATACTCTGCAGGATATTCTGATTCGCTGGAAAAAGATGCAAGGCTATGAAGTTTTATGGCTACCAGGCACTGACCACGCCAGTATCGGAACGCATGTCCAAATTGAAAGGGTATTGGCAAAAGAGGGTAAGACCCGGTTTGATTTGGGACGCGAGGCGTTTTTAAAATATGCCTGGGATTGGAAAAATAAATTTGGCAACCGAATTGTTGAACAATTGAAACGACTCGGTTGTGCCTGCGATTGGAGCCGATTGCGGTTCACAATGGACGATATGCTTTCGCGGGCGGTGCGCGAAGCATTTGTTCGTTATTACGAACAAGGGTTAATTTACCGGGGTGCCTATATCGTTAACTTCTGCCCAAGGTGTAAAACAGCGATTTCCGATTTAGAGGTCAAACATAAAGAGTCGGATGGTCAACTTTGGTATATCAAATATCCTTTGCAAAATCCAACTGGCGATAGGAAGGCGATTGTCGTTGCAACAACCCGGCCCGAGACGATGTTGGGCGATACCGCAGTAGCGGTCCATCCCCTTGATGAACGGTATAAAGACTTAATTGGTAAAATGGTAATCCTACCATTGGTCAATCGGGCTATCCCAATCGTTGCAATTGATTTAGTGGACAAAGACTTTGGCACGGGTGCGGTAAAGGTGACGCCGGCGCATGACCCGGTGGACTTTGAGATTGCAACCCAAAAAAATTTAGAATTGATTAAAGTGATTGATGAAGATGGCCGGATGACGGATAAGGTGCCTAAAAAATACCAAGGAATGACCCGAGAAGAATGTCGCCAAGCCGTGGTCGCTGACCTTAAGGCGCAAGGATTGTTAGAGGAGATTGAGCCATATCGGATTAGTATTACCCGCTGTGAACGATGTGATACAATTGTTGAACCTTTGGTGTCTAAGCAATGGTTTTTACGAATGAAGGATTTAGCCCAGCCAGCGATAAAAGTAGTTGAAGAAGGGAAAGTTCAATTTATCCCTGAACGCTGGACAAAGGTTTACTTAGATTGGATGTATAATGTAAAGGATTGGTGTATCTCGCGCCAACTTTGGTGGGGGCATCGGATCCCAGTTTTTTATTGCGACGATTGTGGTGAAATAATGGTGACAAGGGTTGACCCGAAATCCTGTACCAAATGCCAAAGTGAAAAGATCCGCCAAGATGAGGATATCCTGGATACTTGGTTTTCTTCGGCCCTTTGGCCCTTTTCTACTTTAGGCTGGCCCGAAAAAAGCGAAGATTTAAAAAAGTTTTATCCGACCGATGTCCTTTCGACTGCTCCTGAAATAATCTTTCTCTGGGTTGCCCGGATGATTTTTTCTGGTCTTTGGTTTGTGGGCGATATACCATTCCGTTATGTCTATATCCATTCCATTATTCTTAATGAACAAGGCGAACGGATGAGTCGTTCCAAAGGTATTGGGGTTGACCCATTAGAAATAATTGATAAGTTCAGTGCCGATGCCCTCCGCTTCACCCTGGCATACTTAGAAAGCCAGTCGCAGAGTTACCGCCTGCGCGAGAATAAATTTGAAATGGGCCGAAATTTTGCGAATAAGATTTGGAATGCGGCACGATTAGTCAAACCTTATTTAACGGATGCTGTTTTCCTGCCTGACACCGACGCAAGACTGCTTGAAGCCGTTGATTTATGGATTTTAGCCAAGTATAACCAACTCATTGAAGTTTTTGAGAGCAACCTAACCAAATTTAATTTTTCCTATGTCGCTTCGGCACTTTATCGTTTCTTCTGGCATGATTTATGTGATTGGTATTTAGAATTAGCGAAGCCGCGTTTGAAAGCCAAAGACCCAAAGGTAATTTATACCCTTAAGGAAATCTTTTCCGGATTTTTAAGGTTGCTTCATCCCATAATGCCTTTTATTACGGAAGAGTTATGGCAGACATTTAAATTTTCCAACCAAAGTATTATGTTGGAAGCCACACCAAAGCCAATCCCGCTGCCTGAATCCGCCCTTCGTCGGATTGAAGCAGTTGAGCGATTAAAGGATATAATCGTTGCGGTTAGAAATATCCGAACTGAAATGAATGTCAATATAACCCAAAAGGTTTCGGTTTTAATCAATAGTAAAAATCAGATGCTTTTGGATTTCTTATCGGCTAACCAAAATTTGATTTTTGAACTGGCAAAGGTAAAAAGTCTCAATTTTGCCGATAAACGCCCGCCCCATGCTTCGTCGGCAATATTACCCGAAATCGAGGTCTATGTTCCGTTGGCTGGGATAATTGATATTGAGAAAGAGAAAAAGCGGATTAGTAAAGAAATTGAAAACCTTAACCAAGAACTTTCCCGAATCAATAGCCGACTAAACGATACGAATTTCCTTGAAAATGCCAAACCCGAGATAATTGAACGGGAGAAAGAGCGTCAAGTTCAATTCTCCACTCAACTTGAACGACTTAAAAAGTTATTTAAGGAACTATAATGAAATTGCTTAGAGCAACCTTCCGCCTGAGCCGGATTCAAGCAGTCCGTTAATCCGCCTAAGGCGGAGAAAGGAGATAAATGTGAAATACCTTAGTTGGCTCATTGCCTTAGTCTTTATCGGAATTTTTGTGCTTTTTTATAATTTCAAATATTTGCCCACCTTGGCGGAATTGGTAAAGCAAACCGATGAGAATATAATGTGGCAGACCCAAATCCAAGAATTAAAAGCAACCCAGAAACCTTTTGTCTACAAAATTGTCTATTCTTTTGATGAACTCTTTGGCAGTCCAACCAGTCTTAGTTTATCACCCAAAGGTGAAAGCACGCTTAAGGCAATAATTCCTGAACTCGAGGCTCAAGCCGGTGATATTTGGGTTTGTGGACATACCGCGGATACACCAATCCCGCCTTCATTAATCAAAAAATATCCAACAAACTGGGAACTTTCAACTGCTCGGGCGGTTGTAGTTTTGCGGTATTTGGAAAAACTTGGAATAAAATCGGAACGATTGGTAGCGTTAGGGTATGGACAAACTCGTCCCGTAATTAGCGATTCGCTTGAAGCAAACCGGAGGTTGCTCAAAGCAAACGCCCGCATTGAAATTATGGTTGTAAGAAAATGACGAATCCGCTGCCCGAGTCGGGTCTTTACCAGAATCTGGTTCGCCAAGCCTTATGAACCGTTGGTTTTTTCTGTTTTTATTAACTTTTACCTTTAATTCTTTATTTGCCACAAGCGATTCAATACACCCTACCGAAGCCAAGAAAAATCCTACTGGACAAAACAAATTCGATAAATCACCGGGTAAAGCAATGCTATTATCGGCAATTCTACCGGGTGCTGGTCAGTTTTATACGGAAAACTATCTCAAAGGTGGAATAATAACCCTGGCGTGGGGCACCTTAGGTTTTCTTTCAATCCGCGAACATCAAAAGGCATTAAATGCTTTATCCGTCAGCGATACGAATACTTATAAAAAACATCGCGACCAGCGCAATAACTTCTTATGGTGGACTGCTGCGGTCTGGGTCTTTTCCCTTGCCGATGCTTATGTCTCAAGCCATATGTATAAATTTAAAGGGCAAGAAACCTTATCCGCCTTTGGCGGATTTAAGATAAATTGCAATCTAAAAATCGAACCGGAACTAACGATTAATTTCACCCTTAAAAAATCCCTTTAATTACAAAATCCGAAATAATTATATCTTGCTTAATTTCTCTTTTTACATTATAGATTATATTATGTTTACCAAGTTCTTGACTTATTACTTGATGGATTCCATCCACAACCGTAGCCAATTTTCGAGCGGACTCGCCATTACTCATAACAATTAACCACTTACCAATTATTTGGTCAGGAGTTATAATATTGGCTTCTATTCCACTCATTATTATTGAATCGGAATAAGTTTTAAGGCGCCAAAGCCAAGTTTGGAAAAATTCCGTTTCTAACTCATCAGCAAAACTAAACTTCTTTTGGGTAAGATAATCATAGGCTAATCGACAGGTTTTGAGACGATTGTCCAAAATTAACCGACAATCGCTTTGGGGATTAAGTAAACTATCCATTTTTAAGATATTCGGCGGCTGAATGCGTAGTTGGTTAGAGAAAAAATATTCAAATGCAATTAGTGTATCAGCGAGTAAGCAACAATTGGAATGAAACATAATCCAAAATTGGGCAAAACGATAAACTTGGTATTTTTGATTATTGAATTGATACACTCGGCGCGCATAAAATTCATTTTTAAGACGATTGGTAATCAACTTGAATCCGCCCAAGGCAGATAAAACTAAAGGTTTCAAAATTAATCGGTTGATTCGAGGATTGATTACATACAAGACAAAGGGGCTTTGCCCTTTTGAATCCTCAAAAGAATAGGGAGATAAGGGGTTTCCCTTCATTAATATTGGTTTTTTGTTCTTTTTAGCGCCCCCATAGAAAAACATACCGACATAATGAGGCAGAACTTTTGCCATTGCATAATCTTGCACCGCACGAAAGATTTTCGCCCGTATCCCTGAACCCGATTGCTTCAAAAGGTTGAACTTGTCTTGGATTAAACTTTTAACCGTCTCATCCTGCCAATTTAATTTTATTTGGGCATAGCCCAGTAAATTAGGATTGGCTAAGGAGGTTAACGGAATTTCCGGCTCATTGGGTAGCAGTAAGGCAATAACAAAAAGAAATAAGATTAAAAAAGATGCTGCGACTGCCTTTAAACTTGTAATTAAAAACATAATTTAAAGGTAACAAATAAATGCAAACCCATAAATGATTACACTACATTATCTTTAATTCGAGCCATTGGTCACGAGCAAGCGTTAATTGGTCTCAATTCATTATTGACAATCACCGAATTTAAAATATAGTAGAGAATAAGTCAAAAAGGAGTCAACAATGAAAAGTCTCTGGGATGATATAAAAGACTGGCTTGGCGATGCAACAAAAGTTGCGATTAAAGAAGCCGAGGATTTAACCCGCAAAGGCAAATTGAAGATGACAATATTCAGTTTAAGCCGCAAGATTGAAAAGAAGTTGGCTGAGTTGGGTGGTTTGGTTTATCATAATTTGACCAAAGCGGAAAATTTTGACCTAACATCGGATGAAAGGGTTAAAAACTATCTGAAAGAAATCAGAAAGTTAGAATTAACACTCAAACGAAAGCAGAAGGAATTACAAGAGAAAAAGTAAATCGCCTCTAATTAAAACCGATAAGCACAGATAGAAATAAGATTACCCCGATTATCGGTGTCCATTTTTGGTCAATTCTTTTTCGCTTCGATTTCCTTTTTAACCTGTTCTAAGATCGTAACTGGATCTAACGCTTGGATTATTGGTCTGCCTAAGACAATATAGTCTGCGCCCCTTCGTGCCGCTTCGCCCGGTGTAACTACTCTCAACTGGTCTTTGATTCCACTAACCGGGGCTTCTTCCGGCAATCGGATGCCCGGGCATACTACGATGAAGTCCTTTCCGCAAGCCTTTTTAATTTCTGTTACCTCAAGAGCCGAGGCAACTACGCCATCCAAGCCGACCTTCTTCGCCAACAAAGCCAATTCCACAACCCGGTCTAAAACCGGCACTGGTTTTTTATGACCGCTGACCACGGCTAATGATTTCTCATCCAAACTGGTTAAGACCGTAACCCCTAAAATCAGTGGTCGTTTTTTAAGTCGCTTCTTATTACAAAACTCGTGCACCGTCTCAACCGTCTCCCGCATCATTTGCACGCCGCCGGTGGTATGAATTGTGAACATATCTACCCCCATTTTGGTTACCGCCAGGGCCGATTGTGCCACCACGGATGGAATATCATTGAATTTAAGGTCCAAAAAGACCCTGGCATCTAAATCCGTAAAGAGTTTCACTGCCCGCGTTCCTGTTCGGCAAAAGAGGTCAATCCCAACTTTATAGACATCAATCCAACCTTGGGTGCGACGGTATAATCGTTTTGCCTTGGGTAAAGAGTCAACATTAACCGCTAAGATAAGTTGTGTCATTATTACTCCTTGTTCTACCAATCAAATTGACCGAAGCGGTCAAATCTTTGATTGTTTTAATTTGGTTGTTTCTCATATATTCTTCCAAATCCTCCAATATTGCTAAAACCGTAAATGGATTTATTAAGTTAATACTGCCGATTTGCACAAGACTTGCGCCAGCAAGCAAAAACTCACAAACATCCGTAGCATTGGTAATACCACCACCACCGATTATTGGGATGTTTACTGCTCTACTTACCCGTTCGACACAAAACAAAGCAAAAGGCTTCAAAGCCGGTCCAGACAACCCACCTACTCTGCCACCTAAAAAATATTTCCCGGTTTTGGCATCAATCGCTAAACCATAAAGGGTATTGATTAAAGAAATTGCGTCGCTGCCTTCATCCCAAGCGGCTTTAGCCGTTTCGGCAGGGTCAACGAAGTTAGCGGTAAGTTTGGTGATTATTAATTTCTTGGTTGTGCGTCTTACTCCTTTAATGATTTGACTGACTTGTTTAGGGTCTTGGCCAAACGCTGCACCGCCTTTGGCGACATTAGGACAGGAGACATTAACCTCAAAGCCCAAAACCCGCTCACAGTCAATAATTTTAACCAAGGTCACAAAATCTTCAACGGAAAATCCAGCGATATTAACAATCAAAGGACAAGCAAAACGGAGGCGGGGGATTATCTTTTTGCGAAACGCAAAGGCGCCGGGATTCTCTAAGCCAATTGAATTGAGGATTGCACCCGGCAATTCATAGATTCGCGGCGGTGGATTACCCGGAGATGGTGCCAATGTGATACCTTTGGTTACAAACCCGCCTGCCTTATTAATCACTGAAACAAAATCTTCACCCAAACCATAAGTGCCGGAAGCCAAAAGAACCGGATTGGCGAAAACAACATTCTTAATCGTAACCTTCAAGTCAACGCTAATCGCCCTTTTTGTTGTTTGTTGATTCTCTTTAAGGTTGGCTGCTTTTTTAACGCCTGCCATTTAAATCTCTATTTCATTCAGATTTACCACCGGACCATCTTTACATATCCTTAAATAGCCGCCATTTTTCTTTTTCACCGCGCAGCCAAAACATAACCCGGTGCCGCAACCCAACCGTTCTTCTAAAAAACCATAAATTGAGAGAAAACCGAAATTCCTCTTCAGTGCCTTGAGCATAGCGACCGGACCGCAGGCAAAAACCAAAGGGTTTTTTAGTCTGTCCAATTCTTCAGTGGTTAATAAATCGGTAACCATTCCTTTCTTTTCGGTTGAACCGTCTTCAGTAATAACCGCAATATTTTTCGTCAGTTTTTTGAAATCTTCTTGAAGAATTAGTTCGGTTCGCGTTCGGGCACCAAAGAAGAGGTATAAGCGGTTCTTCGGTCTTGCCTTCTGAGCCAAAAAGAGCAAGGGGGCAATTCCAACGCCACCACCAATCATAACAATATTCGCTTCTTCGTAACAAGGGACTGGCCTGCCTAAAGGTCCCAAGACATCCAAGTAATCTTCTTCTTTCGCTTGCGCCAAAATCTTGGTCCCTTTGCCACGAATCCGAAAGACAATCTGGAATGTATTTGCCCAAACCTGGGCAATTGAGAACGGTCTTCTTAAAAATGGGTCAAATGAATCATTAATCCGAATTTGAACAAATTGCCCGGGTTGGGCTTTTTGCGCGATAGTTTTTGATTCTATGGTATAAGCAAAAATTTCTGGGCCGAGTTGAATTTTTCTAATTAACCGGGCTTGGGTTATCTCCATTTTTATTCTTTTGCTTCGCTTTTGAACCTAAATTCGCATCGTCGATTTCTCCAGTATTCATTATAATCGGTAGTGAGGAGTTGTTTTTTACCAAAACTCATAACCGTAATTCGTTCCGGCGCAATCCCTAATTGGACAAGATAATTTTTTGCCGCCAAAGCTCGCCTCATACCAAGTTCTTCGTTATACTCGTCAGACCCGATTGGGTCACAGTGACCCTCAATTGTAATTTTTAGAGTTGAATCCGCTTGCAACTGATTGGCTACCATTCGAAGCGCTTCGGTATCAGCCGAGCGAATATCATAGCGGTCAAAATCAAAATGGATTTGGGGTAGTATTTTTTCTGGACGTTTTGGTGTACTCTTGGTCGACTCAGGTCTTGGGGGTGCAATTCCTACTGTCTCAGTTGGGGTAGTTTTTACTGGTAGTGATTCGGTTTGGTTAAATTTTGCCAGCGAGTCAATCTTAGGCGGAATCGCTAATTGCTCACCAGTAGCCGTATCTTGGGCTAATAATTCAATCTCCGGCATTCCTAACTCTTTACGCGCCGCATTAGCATATAAAGTTCTTGGATATCGATCGACCAGTATTTTAAAAATTGTGTCGTAGTCGGTTCGCTTTAGTCGGTTTTTTAGAAGCCAGGCTTGGGCATAGAGCGCTTTTGGTGCGTAAGGGCTATTGGGAAATAAATGATAAGTCTTCTCGTATTCTTTCAAGGCTTGCTCATATTCATTCAAAGCCAGTCCATACAATTCAGCCACCATAAATTGTGCCTCAGCCGAATCTTTGACCTCGGTTGAAGGATATAAAAGATTAAGCAGTGAGCGCCGTTTTTTAGCGTTAATGCCTGCTGTCAAATTTGGTCCGGCCCGACTGGCGGTATCATAATATGCCATTGCTTTCTCGAATTCTTTGGCTTGCTCATAGCGCCGACCCAAAAGATAATAGGCTTCAGCCTGTTCTTTCCCAGTTTTAATCCGAGTCAAATACCTTTGCGCCAAAGAATCTTTTCCTTGCGCAAAAAATAATTTGCCTAACAATAAGTTTGCTTGATTAATTAAATCAGGATATCGGCTATAATCCTGGGAAAGGATTACTTGGGCGGAATCTAACTTCTTGACCCTTTCCGCCGAATCTTTAAGTAGCGCCTCGTGCATAAAGCACTCGGCTCGTTTTAGGGCAATATTCGCTCTTTCTTTTGGTTCAAGTCCGGCTCCAAATTCCTTTAAAGCAATCCTATACCAATCAATCGCTTCCGCCCATTCCTTTAACTGATAGAGAATTTCGGCTAAGGTAAGAATAGCATCTTTCCGTTCCTTCGCCTTGGGATACTCTTCAATAAAGGCTAAAAGCGAATCTTTAGCGGTATTGTAATCTTCTTTTAAGAAAAAGGAATAAGCAATCTTAAAGGCACTCGCCTGGGCAAAGCGGGGTGAATTTTCTTTTAAATCGTAAAAAATCAACGAGGCTAACCCGTAATCGCCTTTAGCCAAATAAGTCAACCCCCGATAGTAATTGGCTTCATCGCGGTAAGGACTTTCCGGGAACACCGCTAAAAAATCCTCAAAATTCTTTACCGCCTTTTCGTATTCGCCGATATGATAATAGGACATCGCCACTAAAAACAAGGCATCGTCAGCCCATCGGGAGCGAAAATGGTTCTTGACCACTACGGCTGATTTAGCAATCGCTTTTTCAAAATTGGTCTTGGCAGTGTTCGGATTGGTCTTAATAAGTTTTAACCCTTGCTGGTAATAAACCCGAGCATTGTAAAATGTATTGTAATAGACACAAGTGGTCGTGGCTAAGAGCAAAAAACTATATATTAAGAACAAATGCAAACGGAACATCGGCTCAGCCGCCTTAAGCCAAAACATCTTCAGTTTTCCTAAAGAACGAAGGACGGAAAACGGAATTACATCCTTCCATTTATCGGGCAGCACCGACCATAACATTCCGAAATCTTGCCGGCGCCGTTCCGTGTCCAACATAGGCGATTTGTCCCGGCTCTCCTTTACCACAATTGGGTAGACCCCATAAAATCCAAGATTCTTTATCCGCAATCGCATCACACGATTGCCAAAATTCGGGTGTAATCCCCGTGTAAAGTGGGTTCTTATAGATTTTGGTTAGTTTACCATTCTCAATTTTATAAGCGATTTCCGTGCCAAACTGGAAATTTAATCTTTTATCATCAATACTCCAAGAACGGTTAGTCTCTAAATAAATTCCGTCTTTGGTGTCGCTAATCAAATCTTCTAATCGCCAAGTCCCTGGTTCAAGGTTGATATTAGTCATCCGAATCAAAGGGATTCGGTTCCAACTGGCGGCGCGCGCGCAAGCATTGGACTTTTGATTTATCAGTGGTGCGGTATCCCGCGAAGTAAGAAAGTTAGTGAATATACCATTTTTAATTATCGGAAATCTCTGCGCCTCTACCCCTTCATCATCAAAACCAAAAGTTCCTAATCCCCCTTCAATTGTCGCATCGGCGTATACCTGCACCTTATCCGAACCATAGCGGAAATTGCCCAATTTATCTAAAGTGACAAAACTGGTGCCGGCATAAGACGCCTCGGTCCCTAAGACGCGGTCCAATTCGGTTGGATGACCAATTGATTCATGAACCTGGAGGGCAAGTTGATTGGAGCCAATAATGATTGTCGTCTTTCCTTGTGGGCAGGGTTCGGCGGCAAGCAACATTAAAGCCTCTTCTCGGGTCTGTTCGGCATTTCTTACCAGTTCTAATTCTTCAATAAACTCGTAACCCTTTTGGGCATAATTACCACCAAAGGCACAAGGGTAAGAGCGCCGCTGCATCTCACCATTGGCAAAGGCATAACACTCAATGCCACCGCCGCTAATCAATATCTCCTGTTCTAACCAAGCACCTTCGGTGGAGGCAAAATATTTTTTCATCTTTCGGAAAGAAAGGGTGGCTTGGCTAATCTTCACCTTTGGACTTGCGCGCAAAATCTCTTCGCTTTTCATTAACAAATCAATCTTTTCACTCAACGGGATAGCAAAAGGGTCTTTGGCAAATTTTGTTGCATAATTACCTTTTTGGGGTGGTAATTCGGATAATATCTGCCCCTGGTGGCGTTTTCCTTTGATTTGCGCACTGCTTTTAGCAATCGTTAAGGCTTCTTTTATTACCTTATTCCCTTCGGCTTTCGTCAATTCGCAAGAAGCGGAAAATCCCCATCCATTATCCTTCAATATCCTGACGCCAAAACCAATATCAGCAGTTTGGGTGATACTTTCAACTACACCATTACGCACAATTATCGTTTCTTCTTTGGTCGCAACGACTCTAATGTCACCATAATCAATTTTTTGGGCAGTTAACTCACCCGTCAAGTTTTCCAGAAAATCTTTCACCTATCCTCCTATTCAGTTAGAGGCTACCGCGCCCGAACAATCTTTGCAGTCGTAGCCTTAGCACTAAGAAAAATGCCTGCCAGATGATTCTTTTTGACA
>Ga0123519_10012316_pt1 | contig 12466 bp, 8 predicted proteins | sample YelNatPaOPRAMG02_FD_87396 | JGI IMG/M metagenome (GOLD analysis project Ga0123519, IMG submission 87396) | Hot spring microbial communities from Yellowstone National Park - Yellowstone National Park OP-RAMG-02 (version 2) | ecosystem: Environmental > Aquatic > Thermal springs > Hot (42-90C) ...
GCTTTTTTCTTACCCATTTCCAACCCTGACCCATTTTTTGAATCATCCATTGGAATTTGGAAATGAGGCTCCGGATGAGGAGAGCAGGATAAAATAGAAGGATGCAACGTAAACTACAAAACGACTTTTTCCCAATGGCATGCTGACACCGGTAACAAATGGGTTTTCCGCATCGAGAGCAAGTAGCAATCGCTGCAATTTCCGGATGATACGCGCAGAAAATGACAGGATCATCTTTGGGTATCATGGCTCAACACTTTTTCCCTTAAAGTCATTGCATTTCCAATGGCGGACCCAGAAGCAGTGTTGTCAAAAATGCACCAAATTTCTGGCACATGTTCGCTGAGGAATCGAATCTGTTCTGCCCAGTGGTCTAATGCAGTTTCTGTATAAGAAGAACGGTACATTTGCGGAGAGCCGTGAAGTCGAAAATAGACCAGGCCTGTCCATCCCCCAGGATGGGTCCCTATTGGAGAGATCGGGGGATCAGCAATGACCCGGGCAATTTTGAATTCAAGAAAGACCGTTTCCACTTCAATGGAAAACCAGGAGTCGTGCCGGGGTTCAATCACGACAGAACCCTCGTACCATTTTCTTAATGCCTCAAAAAAATGCCTTGCAACGGATTCATCAAATGCCAGACTTGGCGGAAGTTGAATCAGCCAGGGTCCAAGTTTTTCACGTAACGCTTTTGTCTCTTCCCCAAATCGATCCAATCCTTCCCAAGTTTTAAGCTTTTGCACATGGGTGATCTGTTTGGGAACCTTGACAGAAAATCGAAATGCATGGGGAACCATACTGGCCCATTTTGCGTATGTTTCTGGTTTGTGGGACCGGTAAAAGGAAGAATTGATTTCGACCGCGTTAAAACATGTGGCATACCGTTCCAGGTGGCTTCCTTGTTCAGGAAACCGATGTTTTTCCTGAGGAGGAATTGCCCATCCTGCACAGCCAATGTATAAAGTACTTTCCACGGTCCATAGAATGTTATAAAGAATTTTTAAATATTGCAACTGGTTTTTTTACAGGTTGTTATTGCTTTTTTCCCTAAAAATGGGTAAATATTAGACGATGAAGCCAGAAGACAAATTGGAAGCCATTCTCGGTTTCTTTGAGCGTCATCCCAGGCAAAGTTACAAAGCCAGGGAATTGGCAAAGCTCTTGCAAATTCCCAATCGAGAATATCGCGGGTTTAAGCTCCTGCTTCGAAAATTGGCAGAAGAGGGGAAGATTGCTCGGGTGCGAGGGAATCGGTTTGGATTTCCCCGAAAGCCTTCTTTTGTCGAAGGGATTCTCCATCTCAAGACCCAGGGGTATGGATTTCTCGTGGGAGAAGATGGGGAGAAAAAAGTGTTTATCCCAGAACGGTGGATGGGAGGGGGACTGCACCGGGATTGGGTACGGGTGGAAATTCTTTCAAAAGAACCGCATCGGCTTCCGGAAGGCCGTGTGGTTGAAATTCTGAAACGTGCCCATTCCCGAATTGTGGGCACGTTTCAGGAAGGGAAAAAGGTCCATTACGTGATTCCAGATGAAATCAAATTTACCCATGACATTGCTGTGTACGAAGAAGATCGAAACGGTGCTCAGGATGGAGATCGGGTGGTGGTCGAAATTGTCCGGTCTTACGATACACGACGATTGCCAGAAGGTCGTATTGTCGAAGTCTTAGGCAGGCCGGACGAAAAAGGGGTGGATGTCCGGTCCATCATGGTCGAATTTGATTTGCCAGAGCATTTTCCCAGGGCAGTGGAAGAAGAGGTCAAACCATTGGAAGGAGAAATCCAACCTTCAGATCTTTCTCAAAGACAAGATTTTCGAAAACTTTTAACTTTTACCATTGATCCAGAAGATGCCAAGGATTTTGACGATGCAGTTTCTCTGGAAAAAACTTCCCGGGGCACTTGGAGATTGGGTGTCCACATTGCAGATGTGAGCCATTTTGTAAAACCCGGAAGTGCGATCGATCGGGAGGCCATGGCCCGGGGAACCAGCGTGTATTTGGTGGATCGAGTGATTCCCATGCTTCCGGAGCGTCTCTCTGGCAATTTGTGCAGTCTCAGGCCCAATGAAGATCGATTGACATTTTCTGTGCTCATGGAGCTTTCTGAAAAGGGGGAACTTCTGGATTATGAAATTACAGAGTCTGTGATCCGTTCCCAATATCGGTTGACTTACCATGAAGCACAAGCGATTATTGATAAGACCCATACTGGGAAAGAATATGACCCAGCTCTTTGTACCACATTGCAGGCCATGCGGGATTTGAGCCAAGTGCTTCTTTCCCAATGGAAAAAAGAAGGCATGATTGATTTTGAACTACCAGAAGCCGAAATTATTTTAGATGAAAATGGATATCCAACTGAAATAAAACTCAAGGAGAGATTGCAGAGTCACCGCTTGATCGAAGCATTCATGCTTTTGGCCAATCGCACGGTCACGGAACATGTGCTATGGCTTAAACAAAAGTATCACATGAAACTCCCCTTTGTGTTTCGGATTCACGAAAAGCCTTCTCGGGACAAACTCACGGATTTTTCTCGATTTGTTTCTGCATTGGGATATCCGTTCCGGGTTGGGAAAAAAGTGACACCCAAAAAATTTCAAATTTTTTTGGAATCCATTCGGGACACGGCCCATGCTGTGGTCATCGAAGATGTGGCCCTTCGCACCATGATGAAGGCCCAATACGCCACGCGCAATGTGGGTCACTTTGGATTGGCTTTTTCTCATTATACCCATTTCACTTCTCCCATTCGTCGGTACCCGGATTTGGTGGTTCATCGATTGCTCAAGGCGTATCAGTCAAATCCTCCCAGCCTTCTTTCGTTTTCTCCAAGTCTTTCCGAAATTTGTAAGATTGCCACCGAAAGAGAAATTCTGGCGCAAGAAGCAGAAAGGGAATCGGTCCGGGCAAAACAAGTGGAATTTATGGAACAATTCTTGGGTGAAGAATTTGATGGCATTATTTCTGGCGTGACTGGCTTTGGCATCTTTGTGGAAATTCCAGAATATCTCATCGAAGGGTTGGTCCACATTTCAGATCTTGCAGACGATTACTATGTGTACGATCCAGTCCACTATCGATTGGTCGGGAAACATACTGGATTTACGTATCGCCTGGGGGATCCTGTTCGAGTGAAAGTGGTGCGAGTGCTAAAAACAGCCCGAAAAATCGATTTTACTCTTGTCCATGACAAACGGCCTTCCAAATCTTTGAAAAAATCAAGATGAAAAGAAAAGCATTTCTTTTGATCTTCTTTTTGGGATTATCCCAGAGTCTTTTTTCTTTTCCACAAAAAAAAGCATGGAATGAGAAGAAGGAAGCAAAGAAGATTTTTCCAGAGCCCTGCGAATGGTTTGACGATGTGGATATTCTCCATTATCGTCTGGAACTCACTTTTCCATTGGATAGTGCCTGGTTTTCTGGAAAAGTTCATGTAAAGGCCAGGGTGATGAAAAATTCCCTTCAGAAATTTTATTTGCATGCTGTGGGTGAACAAATTTCTTCTGTGCATTTTCAGGAAAGAGCACTGCCGTTTTCCCATTCTGAAGGCGTATTGGAAATTTCTTTGCCTCGTTCTTTTTCTTCAGGGGATACGCTTTCCCTTTCCATTGCCTATGAGGCTCAACCCAAAGGCATTGGCTTCTATTTTTTTGATACCACAGCCTACACCATGTCCGAACCTGTAGATGCACGATTCTGGTTTCCTTGTAAAGATGTGCCAAAGGACAAAGCCACAGCAGAACTTGTCATCACTGTGCCAAAAGGCGTGAAAGTGGCCTCCAATGGAATTCTCTGTTCGCATCAGATGCATCCCGATGGGGAATGGGAAACGTTTTATTGGAAAACCGATTTTCCCATGGCCACGTATCTCTTTTGTGTCACCATGTCCCGGTTTTATTCCCAATGGACTGAACACTGGAAAGTAAGCGAACAAGATTCTGTGGTTTGTGCCTATTATGTTTTCCAATGGGATTCTGCAAAGGCCAAAGCAGATTGCGTGCATCTTCCAGAGGCCATGCGCATTTTTACCCAGCGTTTTGGGCCTTATCCTTTTGAAAAATACGGCATGGCAGAAGCTTATCCCTTTTATTTTGCCGGCATGGAACATCAGACCATGACCACGTTGAGTGCAGCGCTTTTTCGGGGCGATTTACGATACGAATATGTGCTTGTCCACGAGTTGGCCCATTCGTGGTGGGGGAATGCCGTGACTTTGAAAGAGTGGCCAGACATTTGGCTCAACGAGGGCTTTGCCACGTATGCAGAAGCCATTTTTACTGAAGCTTTTTATGGGATTCCTGCCTTTCAAGAAAAAATGAAAGCTTCTGCCATGGTTTATTTGAACCAATATGAGCAACATGATTTTCCTTTGTACAATCCGCCTTGGGAAGAGCTGTTCAACTCTGGCATTGTGTATCACAAAGGCGCATGGGTTCTCCACATGCTTCGAGGCGTCTTGGGTGATTCGACATTTTGGACCCTTCTGAAAACGTATTATGAGCAATTTCGATACGGCAATGCCTCCACGAGCGATTTTCAAGCCCTCTGTGAATCGGTTTCCCAGAGGGATTTGAATTGGTTTTTCAATGAATGGGTGTATGGACAAGGGTATCTTTCCATCACGTATACAGATTCTCTGATTCCCATTGGCATGGATTCCACGCGCATTCTTCTTGCCATGCGTCAGGAGAAAACAGGTCCCCATTTTTTCCAAATGCCGATTCCCATTCGTTGCGAAGGCGGTTTTCACCAAAAAGATACCACGGTTTGGATTGTCGACGAAATCACGCAACTGGAATGGAAAGTGCCTTTCACTGTGGCTCGGATTCACTTTGACCCAGAAGGCTGGGTGCTGATGAAAGTCCAAGAAGGCCAGGTGGAAAAGCCCGAAGAAAAAGAGACAGTAGAAATTCTCCCCCCATTTCCCAATCCGTTTCAGTGGACCACGCAGTTGACTGTGCGTTGTACTGAAGCCACCCAAAGGCCCAAGATGCTCTGTATTTACAATCTGTTGGGTCAAAATGTGCGGAAAATTCGGCTAAGTCCGTATGCTTCAGACGGCACAGCGCACGCCATTTGGGACGGAAGAGACGAAAAAGGAATTTCTCTTCCTTCAGGCGTATACATTGTCTCCACGGAGAGGGCTCTCAAAAAGGGAAGAAAAGTGGTATTGTGGCGGTAATGAGGTGTACTCCCTTCTCCTTTTGTATTTAACAAAACCTATCCCCTTGTGTTTTTGTATCTCTAGATCGCTGTCTTTCTGTGGGTCTAACTGCCATATATAAAAAACGAAAACGCTGGCATTGATCAAGATTCATCTTGTCTTAGGACCCTCTGGAGCAAGTCCACAGAGTGATGTAAAGGCATTTCATGAATTGGGAGTATGCGTTTTATGACCTTGAGTATATAAGTGGGTTGAATTGAAGGCAAAGGTGTATGCGTATGCTTTTTTAAGAGAACGCATTGGGATCGAGGAGGAGATGGGAAATTCGTCTGGTGCTAAAAGCAAGGTTTCTATTTAGGATTTCATTTTCCTGGACAAATAGCTCATGCGTTTATTCAGGATGTACTTTCTTTGCACAACTTTAGTGATGATTTTTTCTTGACTTCTTTTCATTTTTATGCGAAATTGAACAACGTTTCAAAGTAAAAACATAAAAGGAGGTTCCATTTTATGGGAAATGACCATATTCAACTTTATTCGATGGTGCCCTTATTAAAGGCTGCAGAACGTTCTTCTCTTGAAGGAAAACCTGCGGGCATTGGTGCCTTCAATGTGAATTTTTATACACAGGCACTGGGCATTCTCGAAGGACTTCGACGCGCAGATGCACCGGGAATTATTCAGGCCAGTAAAGGGGCCAACAAATTTCAAGGAGGTCCGGATAAAATTGCAGGAATGGTCCTTGAAGCCATGCGGGCCAGTCATCATACCTTGCCCATTGCACTTCACCTCGATCACGGGGACGAGGAGAAGGCCAGAGAGTGTGTGGATAGCGGGTTCAGTTCCGTGATGATCGATGCATCCAAGCTGGATTTCAAAGAAAACATTGCAGTGACTGCTTCGGTGGTACAATATGCCCATCCGAAAGGCGTGAGTGTGGAAGGAGAATATGGGAAACTCGAAGGCGTGGAAGAAGATGTGGCACATGAAAAAACCACGTATGCAGATCCTTTCCTTGTGCCGTACTTTTTCCGTGAGACCAATGCCGATGCGTTGGCCATTGCGTATGGCACGGCCCATGGTCCCAATAAGGGCAAAGGATTAGAACATTTGGCCATTCACATTGTTCAGAAAAGTTACAATGGAATGAAAGCGTATGGTCTTAATGAATCTCATTTCCTGGTAGGACACGGGTCTTCCACTGTACCTCCAGAGTTGGTTGCAGAGATTAACCAATACGGTGGAAATATCAAAGATACTGCGGGCATTCCCATGCACAAGATTCAGGAAGCCATTGCAGCAGGCATTCGAAAAATCAATATCGATACAGATCTTCGGTTGGGTATTACAGCGACATTCCGAAAGTATTTCCACGATCATCCTGGTATTGAAAAAAGTTCACCAGAAGTCCTGGCGCCGATTAAGGCCTATCTCGATACGCATCCAGAAGCCATTGATCCTCGAGATTATTTGAAGACCATAGATATTGCGCTTCTCCGAAAAGATCCCAAAGGCACAGATTTGGAAGAAGTCATGGCTTTGGTTCAAGAGCGAATTGCAAGTCATGTCGAAATGCTGGTTCACAAATTTGGGAGCGCCGGATTGGCCAGTAAGGTCGAGCGGGTTTCTCTTGCAGAAATGGCCAAGCGATATACGGGACAGGCATGAATGCAACCAAAACTTCTCCTTTTTGATATTGACGGTACATTGATTCACAGCGGAGGCGCTGGGAAAGTGGCCATGGAGAGGGCCTTTGAAAAAGTGTATGGCCGATCCAAGGCATTGGAAGGGATGTCTTTGATGGGGAGGATGGATTCTGCCATTCTTCAAGAAGCTTTGGCGCATCAGGGTCTCCCCTGGAAAGAAGAAGAGGCAGAACGCTTCAAAGAGAGCTATTATGGATTTCTGGAGGAAGAATTAAAAAAGCCTAGACATGGAAAAGGATTGTGTCCGGGTATCCAAGAACTGCTCTTGAAGCTCCGCATGCGGAACCATGTCACTTTAGGCGTTCTCACTGGGAATTGGCGAAAAGGAGGAGAAATTAAATTACGGTATTTTGGCATCAAAGATTTTTTTGAGTTGGGTGTTTTTGCAGAGGATGGCTTGCGTAGAGAAGATCTCCTTCCTGTGGCCATGGCCAGGTATGTTGCACTTCGAGGGGAAGAAATTCCAAAAGAGCATGTGTATGTGATTGGAGATACGTTGCTCGATATTCAAAGCGCAAAACCCCACGGGGTTCGTACTGTGGCAGTGGCCACAGGCATTCATACCCTGGAAGAACTTCAGAAGGAGAATCCGGATTATTTGTTCCCTGATTTTTCTGATACAGAAAAAGTGCTTTCTCTATGGAGTTAAAAAACTGGAGAACCTGTTGAGGCATCTCCAATGAAAAGATGGATTTGGCTTTTTGTGGCTTGTGGGATTGGAATCAGTTTGGGGAAAACGGTTCCCTCTTCTTTCTCTCTTGTCCAAAGTGATGCGCAAGGCTGTACGGTCTCCTTCCAGATTCACGGATTTCGGATGGATTCGTTAGAAATCGAAGGTACTCACTATGTGCGATGCGATTTTTCAGATGCCCTTTTCCCGACTTCTCCAGGAGCGCCTCTCATTCCTTATGCCATTTTTACCATTGGGATTCCGGCTCAAGGAAATGTGCGCGTCTCTCTGGCTGAAGGACAATTTGAGGAAATCCCCTCTTGTCTCCTTCTTCCCTGTCCTTTGCTTCAAAAAATCGAGGAATTTCCAAATGATGTGTATCGCCAGGGTCCTGAATATGGCCATTCTGATTTTCTACCGGGTTTTCTTTATCAAGTAAAAGAGCCAGAATGGTTTGGATCTCTTCGTATTGTGCAAATTTTTGTTTATCCGGTTCAATTTGCTCCAGCGCTTCAGACCCTACGCGTGTATCAGACACTTTCCTTCCGCATTGAGTATGAGAATCCACCAAAAATAGAAAGTCTTCCTGCTCCTTTTGTTTTCCCCAATGAAGCAATGTATCAAAAGGGCATTCTCAATTATTCCACTGCAAAGCAATTTATCCAAAAAAAGTCTCAGCCAATGTTCGCTTTGGCCAAAACGCCTTCTTCTGGCTTATGGTACAAAATTCCGGTCACTTCTGAAGGAATGTATCGTGTCACTGGTGCTTTTTTAAAACGCGCCGGCATTGACATTTCTACCATTGACCCCACGACAATAAAAATCTACAACAATGGTGGGAAAATGCTTCCAGAATCCCTTTTGCTTTCTCGACCCGAAGGATTGGTCGAAAATCCAATATGGGTGTATGACGGTGGAGACGGTCGATTTGATGAAGCCGATTATTTTTTATTTTACGGCAAAGGGACCTCGGGATGGACTTCCACCGGAGGCAGCTTAAGACATTATGTTCACTTGTATGCTCAAGAAAATATCTATTGGCTTACTTTCAATGATGGAGAACCTGGAAAGCGCATTGCCCAGAAATCAGGCAGCCCTTCCTCATCTGGAAACTATGTGGACCGATTTAAGGAGGGCGTTTTTTGGGATCGGGATGTGGATAATCCCCTGAAAGGAGGCAGATTTTGGTACGGCGCTCGATTTGATGAAAAAAATGCAGATGTTTCAGTGGAATTGCCCATTGTGGATCCTGTAGAGTCAGATACGCTTCGGTGTCGGATTCGGGTGAAAGGAGGCAATGAGGATATTTGGATTACCCATCAATTGCAGTGTACTTTGAACGGAAGTCCATTGGGCAACCTCCAATTTTCTCAAGCCAATGCTTCTCAAAAAGAATTTGTTTCTGTAGGGGCTATTCGGAGTACCCAAAATAGTATTGGATTTCACTATACAGCCACGCATGTGGCTGCAGTGGCGTATTTGGACTGGATTGAAATCGAATACAATCGTTTTCTCAAAGCCAAAGACGGGAAATTGCGCTTTTATTCTCCTTTTTCTTCTGGAATCTATCTCTATTCTCTTTCTGGGTTTTCTTCCAAACCGCTTGTATTTGACATCACTCACCCTGAAAATGTGTGTGCAATTGAAGTCAGTCCAGAGGACCAAAGGTGGGTATTTCAGGACACAGTGACTTCAGAGATGAAAACATACTATGCAGTCGTAGAAGGGAATTCCCTGGAGCCCATCCGAATAGAAAAAGACGAAGTTTCTCGTCTTCGGGATGCCCATCATGAAGGAGAACTTTTGATTATCACCCATCGGGATTTTATGACCCAGGCGTTGCGTTACAAAGAATTCAAAGAAACCTTTGATTCTCTGTCTGTCACGGTGGTGGACATTCAAGACGTGTACGATGAGTTTTCAGGTGGACTTCCAGATCCTGTGGCCATTCGGGATTTTGTTCAATATGCAGTGCGTTTCTGGGAAAAAGGCCCTGCGTATCTCCTTCTTTTCGGAGATGGAGATTATGATTATCGAAATTTGATTTCTTCTCGAGATCAAAATTGGATTCCACCTTACGAATATGACGCCTCGGTGATTGATAATGCCCGTGCATCAGACGATTGGTACACGTATGTGATTGGGGACGACAAACAAATGGATCTTGCAGTGGGCAGGCTTCCTGTTCAGACTGCAGAAGAAGCCCAATGGGTCGTGGATAAACTCATTCAATATCAGTCGCGTCCGGTATGGGGCGATTGGAAAACCTTGATCACGCTTGTTGGAGATGATGAAAAAGCCCAACTTGGCACTGAAGAAGAAAGAGATCACATTCTTGCCATGGAAGCACTTGCCAATTATTTTATCACTCCTAAATTCAATCTTCGCAAAATTTATTTGACCGAATACCCTGAGGAAATCCGAATGCGTAGGCTCAAACCCAAGGCACAAGAAGACCTTCTCAAGCAGATCAATCGGGGCACTTTGATTGTGGATTATTCAGGGCATGGCAATAGAACCGTATGGGCCCATGAACGAATATTTGATCAACTCACGGATCTCCATCGGATTCAAAACGGTCAAAGGACGCCTTTGTTTTATGCTGCTACTTGTGAATTTGGATTGTTTGACGATCCCTTTGATCAATATTTTGCAGAACGCTTGCTTGTTTCCCAAAACGGAGGGGCCATTGCTGTCATTGGGGCCACTCGATTTTGTTATGCAAGTGCCAATAACCGATTGAACCAAGAATTTATTCGCTTTTTGTTGAGTGTGCCAGAAGGAGGGGCCCGGATTGGTGATGCGCTGAGATGGGGGAAATTGGCCACCAGTGGGAATTTAGAAAATAATGAAAAATTTGTTTTGTTGGGCGATCCTTCCATGCGTTTGGCCATTCCAAAATACGAATTGGTTTTTACCCACATGGAACCAGACACGTTAAAGGCTCTGGCTCTGGTTTCAGTACAAGGGGAAATCCGAAAAGGAGGCGTCCCTTGGGACGCATTTCAGGGCAAGGTGGAAGTCCGTGCTTTTGATTCCAAAAAATTTGTGTCGTATATCCCAAAAAGCGGCATTAAATTGGACTACATTCTTCCTGGCAATGACTTATTCCGAGGCCAAGCAGAGGTCCAAGGTGGTCGATTTCATTTTCAATTCATTGTACCCAAGGATCTTTCTTACGGAGGGGTTTTGGGACGCCTTTCTGGATATTTCTGGGATGGCTCCACGGATGGATTTGGCTACAAAGACAGTCTTTGCACTGGAGGCAGTGTGGTCTTAGAGGATACGTTAGGCCCAGAAATTGCATTGGGATTTGAAGGATATGAAATCATTCCACCCGGTGCCATGGTCAGTGGGGATTTGGTGGTTTGGGCAAAAATTCAGGATGATAAAACTGGGATTAATCTCACTGGAGAAATTGGGCATACCTTGATGCTCTGGTTGGATGATCGGCCCGGAGAAAATGTCACAGAGTATTTTCAATATTCCCCAGGAGACTTTCTCAAAGGCGAACTCCGATATCCATTGGGTACCCTTTCTGAGGGGAATCATCGGGTGATGTTAAAGGGATGGGACAATGCCAACAATTCATCGACTGCGGTATGTGAATTCCGATACATTGCTTCGGACGTATTGGTGCTCGAGAATGTGCTGAATTATCCCAATCCCATGTCCCATTCCACCCATTTTACGTTTGACATCAACCAACCTGCAGAAGTGGAAATCAAGATATTTACTGTGGACGGCCGATTGATCCGAAAACTCGATCGCACTTTTGTCAATCCAGGATTCAATATGATCTTTTGGGACGGGAGAGATGAAGCGGGCGATTTTCTACCCAATGGAGTGTATCTCTATAAGATCATTGCAAAAAATCGGATGTCCAATCGGCGTTTAGAGACTTCAAAGATTGGGAAACTCATGGTGTTTCGATAATGTATAGTCCTATTGTAAAAGAGCATTTCTTGCATCCTCGAAATGTAGGGGATCTTGACCATCCGGATCGAATCGGCGAGGCCAAAAATGAAACAGATGGGGATTGGGTGAGGCTTTCTTTCCGGATTCACAACAATATCATTGAAGACGTGCGGATTCGGGTCATGGGTTGTGTGGCCGCGATTGCATTGACCAGTTTTCTTTCAGAATACGTCAAAGGCAAAACCATTGACCAGGCCTTGGCCATTACAAAAGAAGAGCTGGCCCAGCAAGTGGGGGGACTTCCTCCTCAGAAGCTCCACTGCTCCATGACCTGTCTGGATGCGTTACACACTGCTCTGAATCCGACCAAAGGAGAAACCCATGGAAAATGATTCTTATTTTACTTTGGAAAGACCGGGCCGATACGAATTAAAGGTCAAGGGTTCCCGATTCATTGGCCATGCCATGTCTGCCACTTTGGAAGCAGTGGCGGAACGGTTGATCGATTCCCTGCGAAAACAATACCATGATGCAACCCACCATTGTTTTGCGTACCGTATTGGGAAAGGAGATCACTCTCTCATTCGGCTCCACGACGGAGGGGAGCCTTCTGGCACTGCGGGAAGGCCCATCTTAGAGGCCATTGACCATCGCAAACTGACAGATGTGGTTTGCGTGGTGGTTCGGTATTTTGGGGGTGTGAAATTGGGCACCGGCGGATTGATCCGGGCGTATGGAGAAACTGCCGCAGGGGCATTGGATTCAGGAGAAACGATAGAGAAATATTTTGAAACAATGTTTCGATTGATTTTTCCCTATGAACTGGCAGGCATCGTCATGGGGTTGGTGAAAAAACATGGAGCCACGATTGATAAGGCAGATTTTTCTATGGAAACCCAGTTGGATGTGCGAATCCGAAAGTCCAAGGCTTCTTTGTTAAGAGACGCATTGCTTCAAGGCACCTCTGGTAAGATTCGTATTGAAGAATTGCCATTGGAATA
>Ga0123519_10012317_pt1 | contig 12466 bp, 6 predicted proteins | sample YelNatPaOPRAMG02_FD_87396 | JGI IMG/M metagenome (GOLD analysis project Ga0123519, IMG submission 87396) | Hot spring microbial communities from Yellowstone National Park - Yellowstone National Park OP-RAMG-02 (version 2) | ecosystem: Environmental > Aquatic > Thermal springs > Hot (42-90C) ...
CCGACGGTTCAGCAGAGTAGTACCAGGAAGCATATGGTTCTGAAGCTCGATTAGGAAGTGGTCGCGTCCGAATATATCGGCATACCTGCCGGCCGCTTCCCTCGCCTCATCCAATCTGCCCTCGGCAACCAGCGACGGCACCTCTCCTCGCAAGCATCCCGACAGGCAAAACAAATCGTCCTTGTACTCTTGGATCACGTCCAGTGATGCCGCCGCCTCGCCCTTTTCATGTGAAAGCTGTGCACGGGTTACAATCTTGCAGAGGTTGGAGTAGCCTAAGAGGCTTTTCGCAAGTAGAACTATGTGCGGATTTGAGGTGCGGGAACGGACTTCGAGATCCAATTCCACTCCTATTATGGGTTTAATGCCGATTTGCCGGGCGTAGTCGTAAAACCTAACGGCGCCATAAAGGCCGTTGTGATCGGTCAGAGCGAGAGAGTCAAAGCCGAGCTCCTTGGCTCGGTCCAGGAGCGATTCCACGCTGCTCCCACCGTCGAGGAAGCTGAAGTTCGAATGGACATGAAGATGAGTGAAGCTCATAGTAGTTATGATCTGTTAATCCTCGATTGCAACCATCGTCCATTCCGACTTGGCATGGTCGAAGCAGAGTTCGTAGATGCCACCTTTGTCGGTGCGGACGCGGAAAAACGTGCGCTCGCCTTCTCCGTTCCACCAGGCGCCCATCAGCCGCCAGCATTCCTGGACCTCCCTAACGCGGTGGACCACACCTCGCCAGGTAAACGATGCCGGTGCGTTTTTGCTGTTCAACGTTACTTCCATAAATGGAAGCTCCTCCCCCGCTACGCAGCAATGCGCGCGAGAACTCGCGCCCTACTAGTGGGAACAAGAGTGGATGCGATACAGATCGCCTTCTCACCAAATCGATTGCGGATGTGCTGGACCGTCCTGTCGATCTTGAATTTCCTTTCGACTTCTCCGGTCAGGCTGAGCTGGGAGCTTATACCGGGTGTCAGGTCGGAAAGCACGATCCGAACCCCGCTAACCTCCATCCCCGGCCTCATGCTTCGTCTCAGCATCTTGGCGAGAGTCTGGAGGACGGCGGCAGGCGATTCGGTCGGCTTTTTGAAGCGAAAAACGTCTCCCTCACACCAACCGTCTTTCGCAATAGGACAGAAAGCACTCAACCCGTGAGTCGCGACCTGCAGCCGAAGGGTGACCTTACCGGCCAAACGGTTTCTTCTGCGGAGCTCGGTTAGGGCTTCTTCCGCCATCAATCCCAGATACGCCTCGACCTCCAGCGGTTCAACGAGTGAGTTATCGAACATGCGTTCGATTATAATAACTTCAGGAGGATATACGGCCTTCACCGGGCTATAATCCTCCCCCATAGACTGCCTCTTCATCAAGCTTCCGACCGGTCCGAACTGCCTCACGAGCAGCCGCTCGGGTATTGCTGCAAGCTGGCCGACGGTCGATACCCCGAGCTCTTCCAAGCGTTTTTCGATTTTTGGAGTCACTGAGTCGAGCACACTTATCGGTAGTGGAGCGAGGAATTCCGATCCACGGATGCCGTTCGACAAGTCCAGTATGGACAAGGATGAACACGAATCTTGTGGTATAGGGATTTGCAACCCCATCCCGTCCGGAAACGATATAACAGCAGAAGCTACCCTCGCCAGAAGTTTGTTCTCAGCGATGCCGATGGAAACAGTCAAATCGAGACGATCGCGCACCTCGGATGATATGCGGACGGCTATTTCAAGCGCGTTACCGAACAGAGCACGGCTGGAAGTAACGTCTACGTATGCGCTGACGAAAGAATCCGGCTCAACAAGAGGCGAGTATTGCGAAAGTATTTCTAGGAATTGCTCAGATAATCCCGTCGTAAAAACGGACGTAGCTTGCCCTGCAGTCGACTGCAGAATTAACCGCAGCAGATCAAGTGAAAAAGGCTCTGTTTGCTTCTTCCTGATGTGCAGTATCGACCGCATAGACTATCAACCCATTTTAGATTATGTCCGCCAAACAGACCTTTGTCAATATCAAATCAGATTGCTTGCCGCCAAAGTGGCTGAGCTGGTACAATTTTTACATAGACTAACGCAGTTAGCTCAGGCAAGCGTTTAAGCCATGGGAGAAACGGGTACGTCTCGGCTGCCAATCGGGCAACGAGTTTGTCTGCCGGGGCATTTTGAATATCAGGTCGTGCTGGAGGATGTGCGTGCCTTAGGCGATGGCTACGAGTGCCGCGTAAGGCTTCCTGACGGAACGCTGCAGGAGACGATAATTTCCGCGGAGGAGGCTGCTCAGCTTGCTGCGGAAACGGGTCCGTTCGAAGAACGGATTGCGCCAGCGGACGCGGAAAAGCTTCGACTTCTTGTAGAGTCCTCAAGAATTCGTCTCGCCTATGCGCACGATCCACAATTTGCGGTGAGCTTGTCTGGTATTAAGACCCTACCGCACCAAATAGAAGCTGTTTACCAAAAGATGCTACCGCAGCCCCGGCTGAGGTTTCTTCTTGCTGATGACCCAGGTGCGGGCAAGACGATAATGGCCGGGCTGCTCATTAAGGAGCTCAGGCTGCGCGAGGCGATCGAGCGAGTTCTGATCCTGTGTCCTGCGCCGCTGACTATCCAGTGGCAGGACGAAATGCTGCGCTGGTTCAACGAGGACTTCGACATTATCTTCTCGGCAGTTGATCAACAGCAGCTAACCGATCCCTGGGAGAAGTCTGCACGTGTCATTGCTTCGATTGACTATGCCAAGCAGGACGATGTTCGCGATCGAGTGTGCAAGCAGGATTGGGACCTTGTCGTAATAGACGAAGCGCATAAGTGTTCCGCCAGGACAACCTCCGCGGGTGCTGGACGTGAGCTCAAAGTCGATGCAACTAAGCGATATGAACTCGCCTTCAAGCTCGCAGAAAAAGCAGACTACCTTCTCCTACTAACCGCTACTCCGCACCACGGTGACGAAGACCGTTTCGCGCACTTCCTACGATTACTTGATCCCGATCTGTTTCCCGAACCCCATCGTCTCAAATCGGAGGCTGCGGACCTGCGCAAGAAAGTATTCAAGCTTGGTCCAGACTGTCCTTGGGCTCTGCGTAGGTTAAAGGAAGACTTGCGGGATCTCAGCGGTAGGCGGCTATTTCCCAACCGACATGCAAGGACCGTCAGCTTCTGTCTGAATGCTCAAGAGTATGCTCTATACAAGGCGGTTACGAACTACATTAACGAGTTCATCCCGCAGCAGACCGGTCAGCGACGTTCGTCCGCAGCACTGACCAGAACAGTCTTGCAGCGCCGGCTAGCGAGTTCCGCGTGTGCGGTCTTTGAATCGCTCAAGCGCAGGTTGGATCGACAAGAGAATCTGCTCAAGGAACTGAAGTCCCTAACACCTGAAGAAAGGAGCGAGCGACTCGCATCTATTCAGAACAGGCCATCCGACCCCGAACTGGACGAAGACGATCTTGATGATGCCGCGCGTGACCAACTTACGGAGGAGTTTACAGCCGCGCTGCACATGGATCAGCTTGAGCGGGAGATCGCCGCTCTGCGAGAACTGGTGGAGCAGTCGCGCTACGTCAAGGAACAGGCGAGCGATTCTAAGCTGGCGGCTCTTCGGAAGTGTTTGGCCGAGGCTGAGTTCGCCGAACTTAGGGATGGCCGGGGCAAACTGCTCATCTTCACGGAACATCGAGACACGCTCAACTATCTCAGTGCAAATCTAAGGAAGTGGGGTTACACGACGTGCGATATTCACGGAGGCATGAACCCACACGAGCGCAAGCGTTCGCAGGAGCTTTTCCGCACTGAACGTCAGATCTGCGTTGCCACCGAGGCTGCGGGCGAGGGAATCAACCTTCAATTCTGCCATCTTATGATTAACTACGACCTTCCGTGGAATCCGACCAGATTGGAACAGCGTCTGGGTCGCATACACAGAATTGGGCAGGAGAGGGATTGTTACGTTTTCAACTTCGTAGCTACAGAATCCGAGGCTGGTCAGCCGGTGATCGAAGGACGTATCCTTCACAGACTTCTTGAGAAGCTTGACCAGATGAATGAAGCCCTTGAGGGTCGTGTTTTTGATGTGATCGGAGAGGTTCTATCACTGAATGATGTTAATCTGCCCGAGATCCTGCGGGAGGCGGCATATGACCCAGGACGTCTCGACGACTACATCGACCAGATAGACCGGATCGACCCACTAAAACTGAAGCAATATGAGGAGGCAACAGGTATAGCCCTTGCGCGAGCTCATGTTGATTTCAGCGGATTCCAGCGCCGCAATCTGGAGGTCGAGGAACGACGTCTCATGCCTCGCTACGTCGAGGCGCAGTTTATCGCTGCCGCAAAGGAGATAGGTCTACGTGTGCAACCCCGTGCTGACGGTCTTTGGCGTATCGAACACGTCCCAGCAGACCTTCGGTCTGACAGATTGATTAGTGTACAAAAGTTCGGCAGGCCTGAAAGCTCATATAAGAAGATTACTTTTCACAAGGAGCACCTGGACCAGGACGCCCATCTGGACGCCGTGCTCGTCGGTCCGGGACACCCGCTCTACGCGGCCGTAGACGAAAAGCTCAATGAGCGCCTTCGCAATCTGAAAGGCGGTGTCGGAATCTACGTAGATCCAATAGCGGCTGAGCCGTACAAGTTGCACTTCTTCGAGATGTCCATTATTGGCAAGAACATCCGTGGAGAGGACGTAGCTGTTCACGCCGAGGTCGCGGCAGTTAGGGAAGAGGCAGGGCGTTTCGAGTTGGTGTCCAGCGATATCCTGTTAAATTTCCCGATCCATCCCAACCCTCCCCGTGAGATCGAACGTGTTGATCCCCGCCCAGCCGCAGACTTCTTGAAGAGCAAGCACCAGATGGAGTGCCGGTCAAGATGTCAGAGCGAGCGAAAGGAGTACGCGCGTATCTGCCGCGAGTATCTGGAGAAGTCTTTCGACGTGCGGATAAGGCGCGCGCAGGAGCAGGCGATGGATTTGAAAGGCAAAGCCGTTTCTAACCCTGACTACAAACTTGCGGCGGACGAGGCTGAAAAGCACGTTGAGGAGCTGGAGAGGCTGAAAAGGGAGAGAATGGAGGGACTCGGGCGGCTGGAACTTGCCAGAACCGGACCGGTGAAACACATTGCTTCGGCCATAATCTTGCCACCCGATGCGGCGGTCTCCGACACCATCGGCGGATGGGCGGACGAGATCGATCCCGACGTTCAAAGAAAAAGCGAGATCGCTGCCGAGGATTATGTGGTAGCCCATCTCATAGCGGAGGGGTTCCCCGAGAGCTGCATCCAGCGAGTCGGCCACCAGAAGTTGGGATTCGACATTCGTGCTCACCGCGTTATAGACGAGCAGACCGGGCAAATAGAGGTTCGGCGAATCGAGGTAAAGGGACGCAGAAGAGGCCAGCCGATCCGACTTACAACAAACGAATGGTACAAGGCCCAGCAGCTAGCCGATACCTATTGGTTAGCTGTGGTGTGGGATCCGCTATCGGACAGTCCCCAGCAGGTGCTCATTCGCAATCCGGTCGAAAAGCTGGACTACGCAAAGCGCGAAGTCGTAGCTGCGCGATATTATGAAATTCCTCCAGAAGCTCTCGACGAGGTTGGCCGCGCACAGAACTAGCCCAAAGGCTGTTGGGAGCAGGAGTACAACCCAGTTGACGACTAAAACTATGTCAGGGATTAATTCCGGAGAATGGTTGGTCTTCCACCTGGTTCTACCAGTCTCTTGCCAAAAAAACGTTGGCAGCGGGCTGTAAAGTAAGAAGTAGAGCCGAACAGCAAATTGAGTGTGGCGCATTAGGGATTAAGTCGAACCATCAAGAGGGTAAGGAAGTGAACGGTGACAAACGTTTAATAGAAGAGTTTCTACCTATCAAGGCGATAAGCGAGAAAGCGTCCAGAGAAAAATCGATCCGCAAGGGACACATTTCGACGTTGCACCTATGGTGGGCGAGAAGACCCTTGGTTGCATGCCGAGCTGCTGTGTACGGTACGCTGGTTCCAGCATCGAGATTTGTGCCCAATAATGGTACAGATAAACAAAAGAAGAGCCTCGGTCACGCGAATGCGGCGAAGTTCGTGACTGAGCTATGCCAGTACCCCGGCAACCCTCGTTACATCGAGGAAGCGCGGAAGCACATCCTGGAAGCACACGCCCAGAGACTGACCAAGGAACTTGGACGGCCGGTTACCGTCGAAGACATCCTAGAGGGCAGGCAGCCCAGGCCGAAGGTGCTCGACATGTTCGCGGGCGGAGGGGCAATCCCGCTTGAGGCGCTTCGGCTTGGCTGCCAGGCTTACGCTCTTGAATTGAACCCCGTTGCCCACATAATCGAGCTTTGCACTCTTGTCTATCCTCAGAAGTACGGCAAGCCCGACCCGAATGCGCGGGGAATGACCGGCGCCCCGGGTCCGGACGGAAAGCCGACCTGGGGCGGGCTGGCTAAAGAAGTGAAGTATTGGGGCGGGTGGGTGCTGGAGAAGGCGAAGGCGGAGATAGGCGATCTTTACCCGCCCATACCGGACCCTGAATTCTGGAGTGGAACGGGACGCCGGCCTGCCGGCGAGAACCTGCCCTTGTTTTCGAGTGCGAGCGCAGCGGTCACCAAAACACACGGAAACCTTCCTCATTGGGAAGGCGAGAATGCCTGCTACTTCATTACTTGGCGAACCGCACCGGGCGTCGAGCTTCCACCGGAAGCGCGTTCGCTTGTCCTGGACAACCTGAAGTACTGGGACGGTCGGCGCTACAATCTGTGGCAGGCCGTTGTCATGCCGAACCATGTGCACGTGCTGCTGAGTGCTCTCCCGAAAGAAGACGGTTCCGTGCGGTCGTTCGCCGAGATTCTGGATACGGTCAAGAGCTACACCGCAAATCAGATCAACCGGCAACTGGGGCAAGACGGCGTCATTTGGCAGGACGAACGGCTCGACCACATTGTTCGGAGCCCAGCCTCATTCGAGGAAAAGTGGCATTACATACGCCAGAATCCCTGCAAGGCCGGGCTGGTGGCGCGCCCTACGGACTATCAGTGGTTATACGAGCATCCCGCGCTTGCAGCCCGGCCCACGTTGACTCCCGTTGCCTACCTCTGGACTCGCACTGTGCGGTGCAAGAACCCGTCCTGCGGTGCTACTGTTCCGCTCGTTCGTCAGACGTGGCTGCGCAAGAAGAGCAGTAGGTATGTTGCGCTCAAGATGATCGCGCCGCCGGGCGAGAAGCGGGTGCGGTTCGAGGTGGTGGAAAGCAGCAGCGAGAATGGTTTGGGCTTCGATCCTGCGGGCTTCTCCAAGGGCGGGAATGCGACCTGCCCGTTCTGCGGCACCGTGGCGGACAGCGAATATGTGAAGTCCGAGGGACAAGCCAAACGGATGGGAAGGCAGATGATGGCGATCGTCTGCACTCGTCCGGGCAAGAAAGGAAAAATCTATCTTTCGGCGGATGATTACCCCGACTTTGCTCCGGACGATACGTCTATCAACCGACGCATCGAGGAGCACTGCGCCCGCACCGGACTTACGATGCCGACCGAAGCAATGGATACTCAGGACCCGACAACGGTTGCTGGTAGGGGCTTCGGAATCAGCACATTTGCTGAGCTGTTCACCCCTCGGCAGATGCTGTGCCTGCTTACTTTTGCGGCGGCGGTGCGCCAGTGTTTCGAAGCGCTCAAGCAAGAAGGAGTGGAAGACGAGAGGGCTAAAGCGGTGGCGGCATACGTCGCAGTTCTGGTCAATCGGCAGGCGGATTACAACTCCTCACTCGCCAGATGGCATGTGACGCGCGAAATAATCAGCGGCACGTTCGGACGACAGGCGCTGCCGATGGTATGGGACTTCGCCGAATTGGCTCCGTTCGGCGAGGGCTCCGGATCACCGAAAGGCGCACTTGACTGGATAGTGGGCGTAGCCCAGGCCCAGACAGGAGTGGGAATTCCCGCTAGCGTATCCCGCGGCACGGCGACAGCGCTGCCCTATGCCGACGCCTCATTCGATGCGGTCGTCACCGATCCGCCTTACTACGACAATGTGCAGTATGCAGCGCTATCGGATTTCTTCTATGTATGGCTCAAGCGGACCATCGGACATCTCTTCCCTGAACATTTCGCGGCAGAGCTGACGCCCAAAAAGAACGAGATTGTCGCATCACCCTGGCGGCAGGCATCCGGGGCTGACGCTCGAGCGGCGTACGAAAGGATGATGCTGCAATCATTTCTTGAAGCGCATCGAGTCTTGAAGTCCGGGGGAAACATGACCGTCGTCTACGCACACAAGACGACAAAGGGATGGTCCACGCTTATCGACGCGCTTAGGCGAGCTGGCTTTGCAGTGAGTGAAGCCTGGCCGGTGGAAACCGAGATGAAAGCTCGACTTATCGCCATGGAAAGCGCCGCTCTTGCCTCCAGCATCTTCATCGTCGCGCGTAAGCGGGACAACGGCGGCACGGGCTCATACGAAGATGAGGTCCAGCCGGAGTTGCAGCGGATCGTGCGCGAGCGAGTGGACTCGCTGTGGGAGATGGGAATTTCCGGTGCGGACCTTGTGATAGCCGCAGTCGGCGCTGGATTGCGCGCGTTCACGCGCTTCGCCCGAGTCGAATACGCGAACGGCGATGAGATGCCGGCCGAGAAGTTCCTAGTGGAAGTCGAATGCGCGGTACTCGAGACGATACTCGAAAAGATATTCGGTATGGACTCAAGGGGAGTCGGTACGGTGGACGGGCCAACCCGGTTCTACGTTCTCTGGCGCTACGCCTACGGATCAGCGCCGCTGGACGCGGGAGAGGCAATTGTTTTCACTTATACTCACCCGGTGGAACTCGATGGACCCCGAGGTTTGTCCGCGGGCAGCCGTCGACTCGTGGAAAAAGTGAAAGACACCTACAAGCTCTTGGATTACCAACAGCGTGGAGACAACGAAAAACTTGGGTTGCCCGTCGATGGAGCTCCGTCCCCTATTATCGACGTACTCCACAGAGTACTCTGGCTTATGGAAAAGAACCCTAGGATGCTTCGTGACTTTCTAGACCAGGCGACGCCCAATCACGAACATCTCAGGCTCGTGGCGCAGGCCCTGGCCGGTCGAAGTCTTTCTGGCAGGGCGCCACAGGATGCCGGGAGACTTGTCACGACCACTCCAGCTGAACAGTCTGCTCTAGACAGGCTACTTGCCAATTGGCGGTCGGTCATAGAACAAGACACCCTCTTCGGTTCTGCGGGAGGTTAGAACAATGACGGCACATACACTCAAGCCCTGGACCGATCTGGTCAAGCTGCACCCGGACGTGGAGGCGAAAGAACTTACCGAAAGCTCGTTTGCCATCGATTTGGGAGCCGTGGCAGAAAAAGATCCGAACGTGCCGGTGGTCTACCGAAACGCCGAAGCGTTTTTCCGCGCAACCTACCTGACCGCGGATCTTCGAAAATTGCTCCACGAAGTCCTGGCGTCACTTTCCGGAAGAACGGGATACAACCGAGTGCTCAAGCTTCGCACCCCGTTCGGCGGTGGCAAATCGCACACCCTGACTGCGCTTCTACATGCCGCAAGAAATCGAGAGGCACTGAACGCCATACCCGAGGCTCGTGAGTTCGACGATCCGGGAAAGGTGGATGTAGCCGTCTTCGACGGGGAGAAGTACGACGCACTATTCGGCAAGCTGCTGCCGGACGGACGACAGATAAGAACGATGTGGGGCTGGATCGCATGGCAGTTCGGCGAGGACAAGTACGAGCTTGTGGCCGACCACGACCGCGAACGCGTGGCTCCTGGCGGCGATGTGATTCGAGAGCTTCTCGCGGGCACTCCCAAACTGATCCTGCTTGACGAGGTGCTCAAGTACATGGAACGCGCGGCGGGCGTGGACGTTCTTGACTCCACTTTGCAGAGGCAGAGTCTCGATTTCTTCCAAACTCTGACTGTGGAGGTCGCCGGCAGCAAGAACGCGGCGCTCGTCTACTCGCTGCAGTGGAGCGGCAGGCAGGCACTAGGGAATGTCGCTCTGCTTGAGCAATTGGACACTCTGGCGAACCGTGTTGACCAGCTTCGTGAGCCTGTAAGCGGTGATGAGATTCTGCCTGTATTGCAGAGACGACTTCTCGCGGAAGAGCCGCCGAAGGATGCTGCGCAGCAAGTAGCTGAGGCCTACAGCCACCAGTTCGGCAGCCTGATGCGCGCCTATGCGGAGACTGACGCTCAGCGACAGCATACGGATGAAGAAGTGCTCGCGCTGCGCAATCGGATAGTTTCGGCATACCCGTTCCATCCTGATCTCATAGATGTGATGAAGGAACGGTGGGCTTCGGTGGACGCGTTTCAGCGTACGCGGGGCGCGCTTCGTTTCCTGGCGGCGTGTCTGAGAGCCGCAAAAACTAGCGGCAAAGCCGGACCGCTACTCGGGCCTGGTGACGTGCCAATAGACGACAGCGACGTGCGCGTTCAGCTTCAGAAGGAGCTGGGTCTACAGAACGAATATGACGCCGTAATCACCTCGGACATATGCGGGTTCAACGCTCGCGCGCGAAGGATTGACAACAGACTCTCACGTGAAAACCCGGGACTGGGAAGCATTAAGCCCGCATCGCGTATCGCCACGGCTATTTTCATTTACTCGTTTGGCGGTCTTCGCAGGGAAGCCGCAGGAGAAGATGAGACCCTGCCGCCAGGTGTTACAGAGAGCGAGCTGCTGCGAGCATGCATTAGTCCCGACCTGGACTATATCACTGCGAAACTGGTACTTGGTGAACTGCGCAACGAGTGCTTGTACCTGCACTTCGACGGAGCGCGCTACTGCTTTAAGAAGGATCCAAACGTCACGAAGCTCGTCGAGGATGCCGAACAGGAAGTTTCTCGCAACCCCGAGATCGTCACCAAGCGAATCCGCGAGATCCTCCAGCGCGAATTAGCTGGGCATCCGGAGGCTTTTATTTGGCCGGAGCAATCTCTCGACTTGCCGGATGGCGAACCGAGATTTATCCTTGGGTTCTTGCCGTTGGATTTCGCGAATAAGAACAAGAGCGAACAGGAGCAGGAGGCTATTAATTTATTCTCAAAGTTTGGTGAGAAGCCCAGGCGCTACAGAAACGGCATCGGATTGGTTATTCCCGATAGCAAGCAGATTGAGTCGCTACGTCGGGCTGTACGATACTTGATTGCTATCGAGAGAGTTGAAAGCAAGAAAGAGGAGTTTCGACTTACCAAGAGTCAACTGGACCAACTCAAGGAGCGGAGGTCTACCGAAGAAGCTGCTAGAGAATCCGCATTGCGCAATCTCTACAACGCAGTTTGGCTGCCCCGCGTCGAAAACGGGGAGCTGACCATCGAGCGGTTGGAAGTCGGCGGTCGACCGTTACAGAGCACCGGACTATTCGAGAGAGTGAAGGAGCTACTGACCGTGGTTGGCACTCCCAAGTTGTTCGACACCGTACATCCTCGAAAAATTATCGAGCGAGTCAAACTGGGCGAGCCTTTGTCTGAAGGTCAACCCGTACGGCTCGGGATACCGACTCGCGACGTGCTGGACAGTTTTTATGAAGTGCTGCAACCTCCAAGGCTGAGTTCGTCGGATGTTCTTGGGAAGGCCATTGCGAAGGGAGTAAGCGAATCGCTATTCGGTTATTATAGCGGTCCGGTGCCTACACTGAGCGAGGATGGGAAGTACAAAGTATCCCCGGAACGCGTCGCTTTCGGCAGGCAAATTGAGGAGGACGAAGTCGACTTTGACTCTGGCTTCCTGATGATGCCGTCCGCAATCCCGCAGCGCGAGATCGTTACTGAAGTCGGGACGGAGAAAACGTTGCAGCTAGTGGAAGAAACCCCGACTCAGACTGACACGCCCGCGACAGGCGGCCCGCCTGATACAAAACAACAGCAAAAGACATCCGTTGTCATCAAGTTTAAGGCAGACCCCGCGCAAATATACAGCTCCTTCAAAGCCATCGCGAATCTAGCGGATAAATCCGACGACAAAATCACGATCGAAGTAACGGCAACGCGCAAGGCAGGGTTTGACGAATCTTGGCTTAGGAATGCCGTAGAGGAGCCACTGGAAGAAGCTGGCGTCGAGAGAGTCGATTCATAGAAAGGGTTCATGCAGTATATCCCAACGTTATCCACCGAAAACGTTTATGATCGAAGCAATGACGCAAGCCGCACAGAGTTGTTTACAGGAAAGTTGACAATCCGCAATAGTGGTGATAGACTGGAGTAGCACCATAACACGGTTCGGCAAGGTGAGGCGAACCAAGTTAAGTGACGTTTTGGCTTGTTACTTCACTTGGTTTGGTGGAAGGTGACCTGGTGGGAACTTCACATGGCTAGCAAACCAAGCGAAGCGTTTACGCTCAAGACGCATTGCGTGGCACAAGTGGCAGACGCGCTTGGTTGAGGGCCAAGTGAGCATAACGCTCGTGTGGGTTCAACTCCCACCGTCCCCACCACTGAGGTCAAAACTGCGGTTTTGAGCAGTCGGAAACCGCATTACCAAACCG
>Ga0123519_10012321_pt1 | contig 12465 bp, 6 predicted proteins | sample YelNatPaOPRAMG02_FD_87396 | JGI IMG/M metagenome (GOLD analysis project Ga0123519, IMG submission 87396) | Hot spring microbial communities from Yellowstone National Park - Yellowstone National Park OP-RAMG-02 (version 2) | ecosystem: Environmental > Aquatic > Thermal springs > Hot (42-90C) ...
AATATAAAGACGCTTCTTGTCAAGCTTTTTAGCGAAAAATCGCATTTAGATTGTTGTCTGTTGCCCTACTTTTGTCCCCTAGGCATCTAACCTGATGCCACCATCCCTTCGACACCATTGCCCACACCCTATTCGTAATGCGAGGCCTATTGATGTTCAAATCACTCCTGTGTAACACTGGCACAGTCGTTCGTTCCTTTTCCTAATCTGGCTTTTAAAACAACTACTTCTCCACCAGAGACAAAAACCTTCTTTTCGCAAAAGAATCTGTCGTAGGCGACAAGCACGAGGTGCTCCCCTTTCAAGACAGTCACGGTCAGCGGTGTCTTGCCAACAGGTTTTTTGTCCACCTGCACCTCGGACTCCTCTGGCTCGGACAAGATTGTAATCCTTCCAAGCATCTCTGGCGGTCTTTCCAAGACTACATCAATCCTTGTCACCTCGTTCCTGGCGATGCAGATGATACCAGAAGCATCTCTGAAGCCTGAAGCCCTTATGACCGCCTTCATGCACCCAGAAGGCACCTTTTCTGTCTTGAAGGGGCGTAGGGAAAGCGGCTTTTTCGAGTTTGGAGGATAAAGACTTATCTCTGCGTCCCTGGGAGAAGTGCGAACATATAAATATCCTGTCCCCCCTGTCTTGTAACGAAGACCAATGGGTCTTTGCTGAATCTGCTTGTAGTTCTCGAACTCGGGCGATGTCTTTGTAGGTTCATCAGCCTGAAACTGGGCGGAAGGGGCTACACCTTCTTCCTCCTGGCACTCTCCCGAGGACACAAGAAGAAAACCTGTAACCAAGCACACGAGCGATGTCACTATTGCATTATGAGCCATACACGCCTCCTCCCTTCTTCGTCTTGCGTCCTAAAATCAAACAAACTGCCAATAGCAATGCAAAGCACAGCGCGCTACAAGCGCTTGGATTGACGCCCAGGTTGCATCCAGAACCCGAAGTCGCAAGGTTCACATTTTCGCCTTGCACATCAACCGCATTGAATTCGTTTGCCTCTGGATTGGCATCCTTTGTGGGTATGTGCCTATCCCATGACCACGCTTGCACATCCCTGGATTCATTAGCGCCCTGATCGCTATCTGTAACTACATGAAGGTCTTCAGCCAATGATGTCTCCACTACATCCTCTTCAGATTCAAACATTTCTGGCAAACCATTGTCTGCCACATCTGGCAATGGCTCGACCTCGTCAGCGCTTTCGTTTCCCTTTGCGAACGCATCTCTTATCTCTTCGAAAACCTCTGTGTATCCGTCTTCGTACCCTAAAGCCCAAAAGCCCACGCCACCAAGCCCCTTTTCCAGCGCAAAATCAAACTTCTCTCTCAAAGAGCGTCTGTTTTCACAGAACAGCTGGTGCCATCCATTAGAGTTATAGACAGAATAAGGCGTAGAAGATGGCTCGTCCCACACCGCACCATAAGTATCAAACTTTTGCTGGCATGACTTGTAGAAGATCGCGGTTGCTTTATCCGTGGCTGTGCCAGGAACCGTGTCACCCGTCGTTGGCCAGTCATAGCCATAAAGCGGAAGCCCCAGAACAAGGCGGTCACGATACACATCAGCGCCATACTGGAAATAGTCGTCTATTGTCCATTCCAAAGAATATTTCCCCCACTTCGAGCTAGACCGCAGTGGACTTACTGGACCAGGTTGCCCCCCTCTCCAATGATAGTCATAACCCATGATAAACAGGTTATCCGCAATACTTGCAAGCACATCGTAATCGAAGGAACCATTCCAGTCCACTGCTGGTGTGGCAATTGAAAGGTGCGCCTCCTTGCCAACCTCAGCGTCTAAAGCCTCGCGCAAAGCCCCAATGAATAGCACAAAATCTTGCTTGTTTGCATAAGGCAACCCCTCAAAGTCTATGTTCACCCCCTGACCACCATGAGCCTTCACTGTGCGGACGATGTTATTGACAGCATTTTCACGGGCACTAGGTGACGACAAAAGGGTAGAAAGCGTGTTAGAGTCAAAGTTTCCAACAACCCGCACGCCCTTTACCCCATAAGACCTCGCAACTTCTATCAAGTAGTCCATGGCAGGTGTGCCAAAATCTTTCAGGGCGCCAAGATTTCCCTGCGCATCCACTGTAGTTCCAAAATATGCGATTACATGCAGGCAATCAAACTGTATCTTCAAACTGCCTGTGCAAAAGTTCCAGTATGGAAGATAACCAAACACCGTCGCCTCTGGCTTCTTTTCGCATATCGGAGCGGCTATTTCAAACCCTTGCCCTTCACATTCCTGCCACATCAAGGAACTCTCTAATGGAATCTGCATAAGGTGTGCGAACGGCTGGGAAAAACCTGTTGATTCAACTGTCAAAAGCAGGAAAATGAAGAAGACTTTTCGCATAAAGCACCTCCGAATGATTATATCGCAAAAAGCTGCGTTTTCGTTTCATCGAAAAGGGGGGCTTTTGTTACTAAAACTCAAAAGACAAGGCAACCCCACGACCAAATGCCTGTGGCTTTACAGCGTCCTTTTTTAGCAAGATAAGCACGAGCGATGCAACCCCTGACGCCCCTGCCCCCGCATAGCACGCTATGGAAGCCCATTTATATTGGTTGAACTGGGCGATACGGTTATGTCCAGAGTTTATGTCAGAAACCCTTTGATTTGCCATAATATTCAAAGCAATACCAGCGCCCAATAAACCGACTGCGACACCTCCAATGGCATAGCCCCACGCTCTTAGGTTCGTTTTCTTGTGAACAGGTGCGGACACGACTTCTTTTGGCACTGACCTGAACACCTCCCTCTTTTCTTTTTCTGTGAATTCGAACACGACCTGCCCTTCTGCAGTGTCTTGCAAAACAACCACAGGCATTCCTAGAAAAGAAGAAAGCTCGGTTGCTGTCTTTTCGAGTCTCGCAACTGGCAAGACAATAGCGTTTTCTTGCAAAGAAAAGCCCTCCGTCAGGAATGGCTCATAGACGCGGATAGTTTGCTCGTCACTAGAAAGCCTTATTTTCCCCGCGTAAAGCTTGCCTTTTTTCGACATAAAAGCGATATCATGCTCGCCTTGAGGGCAATCCGCAAGAACCTCTTTCCCTTGTCCTACTATATTGCGGTCAATCACCACCACAAGTTCCTCTTTGCCTTTCTGCAAGACCCGGATCTTCCTTTTCTCTTTTCTTGCGTGGGTCTCCAGGAAATCACGCACATCTGGGGGGATGTCCAAATCTGTCAATGGCAGGAACCAAAACCTGGAAAATACAAGCGAGGCAACTTGCTCTGCATCAGGATTCTTGGTCGCCAGTAAGATTCGAATAAGAAGGATTGACCCTGAAAACATCTTTTTCAAAAACCTCTTGTTGCCAATGCCAGCGCAAGGGGCATTGAGCATCTGTGCGAGCGCCCACCTGAGCTTCTCCTCTGCGGGCTTTATTGCGGCATTCTCGTAAAACAAAGAAGATGCGTCATCAATAGCCACAGAAATCTCGGAAATTCTGGCGTCAGCATCATCCAAAGGGCATTCATCAGTATGAAAAAATATCATCTCCCGAGGCAGGACGAACTCATAATCCTTCAAAGACTCTATCGCCTTTTCAGCACGCCCTGCCCCCCCTTCCCCAACGAGGAGGATTGCAGGCTTTGCATAGCCTTTTATCGTCACACACCAAACAGCGGCAAGAAAAAATAGCCTAAATCTCATCTTCCCTCCAACCCTTTTTATGGTAGCACAATCCAGCACACTGTTCAATGCCGACAAAACACCCGAAAATCTTCTTTTCTGGTCTGGCGAATGAAAAAGCGTTGGTGACAGCCCATTGTTCAAGCGGAATTTTTGGACAGAAAATCTCTGTAGGCAACTCTGGGTTCAAAGATAGTTAAGAGTGTTGCTCGAATACGCATGGTTGCTTTTTTGCGTTTTTATGGTTATATATAAAATGCCTTGCTACGGGAAGTAGCGCAGCCTGGGAGCGCACCTGTTTTGGGTACAGGGTGTCGCCGGTTCAAATCCGGCCTTCCCGACCATTGTGCAAGGAGGTTGTTTTGTGAAAGGGAACGGCGATGCAACAGGAGTTCAAGATTACTTTTGAAGGCGGGCTGAAGGTCAGGGCAGACACCGGGCGGTTTCAGATTGATACAGACCAAGACATCAAGTCTGGGGGGGAAGGGTCAGCGCCAGAGCCATTTACGCTGTTTCTTGCGTCCATAGGGACCTGCGCTGGGGTCTATGTCCTGTCATTCTGCAGGCACCACAATATTCCCGTAGATGGGATCTATCTTAGAGAAATAATGCACTACGATGAACAGAAGAAGGGGCTTGCAAAGGTAGAAATCATCGTGCATGTTCCTGATTCTGTCCCAGAAAGATACAGGGAGGCACTAAGACGGTCTGCTGACCTGTGCGCTGTAAAGAAGGCGATCCTCCAGCCTCCAGAGTTCGAGGTCAAAGTTGCTTAGAAAAGCTGTGTGACAAGTACTTGCCCAGCGTTCTTTGGTTCTCTCAAGAAGGGCGCTACTCGAGTTTTTCGAAATCGTCTGAGGCTCAAAAAGGAAGTTCAAAGTTTATTTCCGGTTCCAGAGCAGATCCCGCCCGTCAGATTTTGCCGTTTCTAACTCAACACATCGAGAGCAATCAGGGCCTCCACAAATCTGAAACCCTGTTACAATTGAGTCTGACGGCGCATAAGCGCGAGAAATAACATTTCGCTCCTTTATCTGGTCTGCGAAAGCCTGAAGCCTGTTGTCGTTATGGGTGGATTTTAGACCCTCGTATATCAAGGTGCTTAGCACTGTGGAGTTGTTCTCCTCCTGCAGGGTCGGAAGAAGTGACGCAGTCACAGTCCCTATCATGCAGTTGTGACACATCACATTCAGGACACCACTTGCCCCTGCCTGCACGAAGTCATCAATCCTTGCAATGTTCATCGAGATAAGCCTGTCAATCCAGTATGAACACACCCTTTCAGAAGCCTTTTTCACCTCATGAAAATGTCTTTCCTCGGGTGTCCTTATAGTCTTTGGAAACTTCCTGTTCACAAGCCACCTTACAGCCCTTGTGAATGGCACCATGCCAAGGGTAACCAACGCATCCAAAAACTTCCCTCTCCTGTAAAGTTCCACATGCCATTGCTCGCTTCCTAGCCATGCAATGTCAATCATCATCGCTGATGACCACACCTCAAAGCCCATTTCCTCGAGCTTCTTATACAGGTCACTGTTTGCATGTGGGTTTATCCTTGTGTAGATGTCCCCGATAACCCCAACTTTAGGTCTCTTTCCACAATCTTCCCTCAATCGAATTGATTTCATCCTTTCGATCGCCTTATCGAGTGCCTCGAAAAATCCCCCTTTCGCAAGGGCGTTCTCGATCATGCGCATGTTTTCACGATGCACCTCTTCGACATTACCCTTTTCGACCTCGTAGGGCTCTATCTCGACCTTCCATTTGTGAAGCCTGTCAATCGCAAGAAGCCCAAGGACTAGCCGAGCAATGTAGCCTTTCCCAAGTTCCTTCATGGTGGGAGGGTCTGTGAGGTTCAAAAATGTGACATCGCCAAGCCCGAGTCGCTTCATGACAAGGGTCATCCCCATCATGTATTGTGGCAGTAAGCATGGACCCATGTAGGACGCACCATAAAAACATGCGGTTTTTGGGTCGAAGTCAGCCCTTTTCGTCGCCTTCAAGAAATCGCCGAGCAGTGCGATGTATGGGTGGCATTCCCTCCCATATGCGTGCTTCAGTCCAAGTTCCCACGATTCTGCGTCCGTTGGGGGTAACAACACTGCCTCGCACCCTGCCCATCTAAGCGCCCCAACAATTGCATGTGCATGGTCTGAAAACATCGGCACAAAATAGCGATACTGGCGAAGAGGAAGTTTTGCAGTGCCAGGGGCTATTGCGATGTCATCTTCATGCACGCCCTGCACTTTTCTCCTCGAGGCACTTTCCATCGCCACCCTCGCAAATGCCTCAAGCCTTGTGATAAGACCAGCCTCTGCCTGATGGTCATCGAACTCGAGCACTATGTGGGGGGTTTCTTTTAGTACCTCCTCAAGATACTGGTCAATAAATGCATCTGGTCCACATCCGAAGTTCGTGACGACCACCGCACAAAGGTTTTGCCTTTTCCGAACAACCCTTCCTGCCTTCAAAAGAGTCCTTCCCTGCGCCCACCGCACCCGCCTCCAGAACTCTGGCAAAGCCTCGTCTTCCAAAGGAAGGAAGTCCATGGGGATGGGCTCTATCCCAAGCCCTTTGAGCCTTCTAACAAGGTTCAAGTTCATGTGTCTGTCATAAACATTATAAGGGCGCCCGATGATTGCGCACCCAACCTTTCCTGTGCGCTCAAGCCTCTTCAAAGCCTTTTCCCCTTCCCTGACGCAAGCCTCCCTGAAGTCTTTGAGTGCCTTTTTCGCCATCACGAATGCCATCCATGCCCTTGCAATCGGCACCTCGAAAAGCCTTGAAGCCTCTCTAACAAAAAACCATTCCTCTTCCTCGGTTGGAAATCCCAGAGTCACGACCTCGGCTTCCCTTTCCCCCAAACTTGCTCGAACCACATAAGGCGCTGACTGCGTATAAGGGCACAAGAACCAAGCCCTTTTTTCGCCTGGCGCAGGTGTCCTTTGCACATGCGGAATAAATATGCGCCTATACCCTTTCTCGATCATCTCGTGAACATGCCCAAATAACACCTTCATGGGCTGACAGAACTCCGCTGGGACACGGGCAGACCCAAGTTCCTGAATCTTCCTGTTTGTGCGAGGACTTAGAACCACCTCGAATCCCAGCAAAGACAAAAATGTCCCATAGAATGGCAAAAGGTCGTGCATAGTGAGCGCCATTGGCACAGCGATTTCGCCTTTTGTCCGTGGGAACTTCTGAATATCTTTCTGCCATTCGAACAAAAGTTTTTCCCTTACAGAAAAAAGGTCTTCAGCACCAATAGGTTTTTCGACCCCTCGCTCGAACCTCCCGCACACACTTCCAAAAAAAGCGACTTCTTGTGGATGCGAGCCTACTTTGACCTTCTGCACCTCGCACATGTTTTCGCATGCGTTGCATTCGATAGTTGTCACATCCACATGCCCAATCTGACCATCCAGACCGACGAAAGTGCTTGTTCTGGCGCCATTTTTGTATTGTTCGAGCGCTATCAACGCTGCACCGAGGGCGCCAGAAACCTCGGGATAAGGATGCACGATGACTTCCTGGTTCAAAAGTTCACAAAATGCAGAGCGCACAGCCTCGTTTTTCGCCACGCCCCCTTGAAAAACAACCTTCTTCCCAATGGGTCTTGAACCCACTACTTTTTCAAGATAGTTTCTACAAACCGCATACGCCAGACCTGCGCACAAGGCTTGAGTCGAAGCCCCATTTTGTATATAATGCACAAGGTCAGAGTCCATGAACACTGTGCACCTTGAACCCATAGAGACAGGTTCGCCACAGGAAAATGCAAGGCGAGCAAAATCTTTCTGGATGCTAATACCGAGCCTGAACCCTTGCTCTTCCAGAAAAGCCCCTGTCCCTGCTGCACAAGCCCTGTTCATCTGAAATCTGAGGATGGAACCGTTTTTCAGGGCGATGTATTTCGAGTCCTGCCCCCCAATCTCGAAGACGGTGTCTGCGTCAGGCACAAAAAAGGTTGTGGATTTCGCCTGAGCGGTGATCTCGTCAACTGCGTCATCGCTTTTTATAAGGTGTTTTGCAAGGTGCCTTCCCGAGCCAGTGGTCACAGAACGAGCGACTCGAATACCTTGAGGGATTTGCGATGCCAGATGCCTTAGGACTTGCGCTATCGCATCTGTTGGTTTCCCTTGCGTTGGCACATACGAGGACGCAACCACATTTCCATCCGCGTCAACAAGCACCGCTTTTGTGGTCACAGAGCCAACATCCAGACCAAGAAAAACTTCCTTCTTTTCGGGACTGAAGATTGAAACATGCGTGCAAGCGGATGTGTGGCGCTGTTCACTAGGGAACAGCCTTGGTAACATTGCCTCACTCTCGACAAGCCTTGGCGTCTTATCAATCCGTTCTACGATTTCGCTTATCCTTGTCTCGTGTTGTGGCGCATCCTTTGCAAAGAGCGCAGCGCCAAGGGCACCCATAACCATGTGGTGCGAGGGAACTACAATGTCCCCGTCCTTCAAAGAAAGGATTTCCTTGAATGCCCTTACAACCCCTTCATTCTTCGCAACCCCTCCCTGCAACGATACTTTTGGGGTCACAGGTCTTCCCCTGCAAACGCTAGCAAGGTAGTTTCGTGCAAGGGCAAAACAAAGACCCAGTGCAATCTCGTCTTTTGGGCACGCACGCTGTTGAAGATGGATCAAGTCTGTCTTTGCAAATACCGCACACCTTCCAGCCATCCTCGCCGCCCTTTTCGCATCTCGAGCCATGCGCGAGAACTCGTCTATCGTGACCCCAAGCCTTTCTGCCATTTGGTCCAAAAAAGCCCCAGTCCCTGCAGCGCATAGTTCGTTGAAGCCATGTTCTGCGACATAGGGCTTGCCATCCTTTGTGCGCCTTATCATGATGAACTTCGAGTCCTGCCCCCCAATCTCGATGATGCTCATCACATCTGGGTGTGCCTCCCAGCAAGCCCTTGCATGACAGATGATCTCGTTTTTCCCGTGAAAGCCATCAAGCCTTGTAAGAAGCCTTTGCCCAGAGCCTGTAACCACGCAGGAAAGGATATTGCAATCTCCAAGTATTTCGAGCATCTGTCTTAGTTCCGCCGCAAGCACTTCGAGTGGTCTGCCATTTGTGCGCTTCCATGACTTATGCACGACATGTGTAGAGTATGCATCGAGCGCAACAACCTTCACGCTAACAGAGCCGATGTCTATGCCAAGATATATTTCCATGCGACCTCCTGTCCCGCAGGACGAGCGGCGATATTACAGTAAACGCCAGAGCAAAGTCAAGGCTTGTCGGACCCAGGCAAACAGCGGGGGAAGTTTTTTTCGTCATCCCTTGCGTAGCCTCAGTCGTTTAGTTTGCAATCATCCCCTTGCGCTTCACCCTCAGAGTCTTGCACATCGTTGACTTTGAACCCTCTATGTCAAAGGAACAAACTCCTCGATGGTAAGTCCAAAGCCCTGAAGCCCCGAAAATCTCTTCGGGTTGTTTGTAAGCACCCTCAACCGAACTGCTCCAAGGCTTCTAAGTATCTGTGCTCCAATCCCGAAATCCCTGAAAGTCATCCTTGTCTCTTCTCGAACCGCTACTTCCAAAGCATCCTTAGGGCTGTTCCTAGTTGCAGACACCTTGCGCAATGCCTCCACAAGTTCACTCCCGCTATCCTCCCTGTTCAGATACAGGAATATCCCAGATTCCGCCTTGCCCACCATCCTTAGCGCCTTTTCCACATCCTCTCTGCCTCCGCCAGTGCCAACAGCGAATGTATCTTGCGGGAAGTTCGCCCTGTGCACCCTAACAAGAACGGGCTTGTCTTTTGAGACCTCGCCATGCACCAGGGCGATATGCACCCTTTCGTTCAGTTTCGTCGTGTATGCCTTTATCCTGAAGAAGCCGAAATCCGTTGGAAGTTCAGCAGTTGCCTTCTCCTCGACAAGGTTTTCGCTTTTGAGCCTGTGCGCTATGATTGACGCCACAGTAACCACAGGGAAGCCGTGCTTTTCGCCGAACTTCAGCAAACCATCAAGTCTCATCATGCTTCCATCTTCGTTCATGATCTCGCAGATCACCGCGCCTGGGAAAAGACCCGCAAGTTTGCAAAGGTCAACCGAGCCTTCCGTCTGCCCTGCCCGAACAAGCACCCCACCTTCCCTAGCCCTCAGTGGAAAGACATGTCCAGGCGAAATAAAGTCGCTTGGCTTCGCATCGGGGGAGCAAGCCTTTCTTACTGTAACCGCCCTGTCATGTGCAGAAACACCTGTCGTTATACCTTCTTTTGCATCAATGGACACAGTAAAAGCAGTGCCAAAAGGTGCAGTGTTTTTGCTTACCATCGGTCTGAACCCAAGTCTGTCGCAATGTTCTGGGCTAAGGGCAAGGCAGATAAGCCCCCTTGCCTTCTTTGCCATGAACGCTATCTGTTCAGGTGTGATGTGCTCGCCTGCTGCGACCAGATCACCTTCATTTTCCCTATCTTCGTCATCAACAAGGATAAGCATCCCGCCCTTTTTTAAAGTCTCGATTGCTTCTTCTATCGTGCTCATCATGATTTCAACCTCTTTGCTTCGGAAACAAGGTCACACAAGATCGTAAAAGCCTCCAGAGGCGAAAGCCTTTCGATATCGAGCGAAGCCAGCTTGTCTATCAAAGGATTCGAAAGATTTATTGAGAAGAGCTCCAGTTGAACAGGACCTTTTGTCTGTGTCTTCTTGCTACCATGCGCCAGAACTGGCTTCCCTGCCACATCGAGCTCCACCCGCTCGAGGTTTTTGAGCACCTCCTTTGCCCTGTCCAACACTGCCTGAGGCAGGTCAGCAAGCCTTGCAACCTGAATCCCGAAGGACTTGTTAGAAGGTCCATCCACCAGTTTTCTTAGAAATATGACATTTCCGCCCCATTCTTTGACCTGAATGCTCATGTTCTTTGCCTTTTCCAGCACCCTGACTATGTCTGTAAGTTCGTGGTAATGGGTCGCAAACAATGTCCTGCATCCTGTCTCGTTGTGCAGGTATTCAGCCACAGCCCACGCAATAGCCACCCCATCGAATGTAGATGTGCCCCTGCCCACCTCGTCCATCAAGACAAAACTTCTGTCTGTTGCCTTTTTCAATATCTCTGCGGTTTCCACCATCTCGACCATGAAAGTGCTTTGCCCCTGCCCGATGTCGTCAAGCGCCCCAACCCTTGTGAAAACCGCATCCACAATCCCAATCTCTGCCTCCTCTGCGGGCACGAATGACCCCATCTGAGCCATTATCGCACAAAGCGCAATCTGTCTCATCAAGGTGGACTTTCCAGCCATGTTTGGACCAGTGATTATATAAAGGCACTGTTTTTCGCCGTCCATGAAGAAGTCATTAGGCACGAACTCGCCTGCCCTAAGTCCCTCCTCGACCAGAGGATGCCTCGACTTGACAAGTTTGATTTTTTTGTCCGACAGCACCTTCGGGCGTGAATATCCTTTTGAATGCGCAACTTCGCCTAGCGCTGAAAACATGTCGAGCCATGCAATGCTTGACGAAAGCGATTGAAGTTTCTTCGTCTCTGAAAGCACCTTTTGACGCCATTCCTCGAATATGTTCGCCTCTATTGCCTTTGCCCTTTCCTCGGCATTCGTCACCTTCTGTTCGATGGCGATAAGTTCTTCAGTTACATATCTTTCTGCACCTGCCAGAGTCTGCTTCCTTATGTAGTAGTTCGGCACCTTGTCCTGATAAGACTTTGTAACCTCGATCGTGTATCCAAACACCCTGTTGAACCTTATCTTCAGGTTTGGTATGCCTGTCCTTTGCCTCTCTTTCGCCTCGTATTGCGCAATGAACTTCCTCCCCCCCTCTGCCATTTCCCTTGCTTCGTCGAGGTCTTTCGATACCCCTTTTCGCACCATCCCCCCTTCCTTTGTTGTGGATGGCGGGTTCTCGACGAATGTCTCTAAGATTCCGTTTGCAAGGGGCATAAGTTCTGACACAACTTCCAAACTAGAAGCCAGAGGGCTTTGTTGAATGCACTTCCTGCATTCATCTGCCTTCATGATGGCGTCTTTTAGGGCTATAAGTTCCCTTGCACTGGCAGAGTTCGATGCAACCCTAGATACAAGCCTTTCGATGTCTGCAATCCCCTTCAGAGCCTCCCTTACCTTTACCCTTGTTTCAATGTTTTTCGCAAAAAACTCAACAGCATCGAGCCTTCTTTCGATCTCCCGAATATCCATCAAAGGTGCAAGGATACAGGAACGCAAAAGCCTTGCACCCATTGGACTTTGGGTCTTGTTCAGGGACGAGTAAAGAGAGCCCCTCGTCCCCCTTGTTGCCCATCTTTCCATGAGTTCCAGATTTCGCACGGTGTTCGCAGGCAAAAGCATCGTGTCCCTTGTAAAAAGGGGTTCGATTGGCTTTACAATCGAAAGGAGCGCCTTGTTTGCCCGAGCAAGATAGGCAAGCACCATCTTTCCCGCCTCTTTGACTGGGGTAGGAAAGCCATCACCTATCAGGTCTTCCTTGGGCTCTTGCTCTTTGTCTTCAAAGTTCGTTATGCACGCACCAGAACCCCGCACCACCTCGGAAACTTCGTCTGGTTCATCGTTCGATAGCAAGATCTCTTTTGGCTCTAGTCTGCCCAAAATGTCTTTCAGTTCTTCCAAAGACCTTATAAGTTGCCCCTGAAAAGCGCCTGTCGAAGGGTCGAGCGCGACAAAACCAATCCCCTTATCGCTATGTTTTATGGCGCAAAGATAGTTCCATGCGGTCTGGTCTTGAATCTCTGTGTCCAAAAGGACGCCAGGCGTTACAACCCTTATGACCTCTCTTCTCACAAGCCCTTTTGCCTGCTTTGGGTCTTCCATCTGCTCG
>Ga0123519_10012323_pt1 | contig 12464 bp, 11 predicted proteins | sample YelNatPaOPRAMG02_FD_87396 | JGI IMG/M metagenome (GOLD analysis project Ga0123519, IMG submission 87396) | Hot spring microbial communities from Yellowstone National Park - Yellowstone National Park OP-RAMG-02 (version 2) | ecosystem: Environmental > Aquatic > Thermal springs > Hot (42-90C) ...
CTTAGTTTTCTTCTTTTATTGCGGGGTGGAGCAGTCTGGTAGCTCGTCGGGCTCATAACCCGAAGGTCATAGGTTCGAATCCTATCCCCGCTACCAATAATATAAAATTTAAAGAGATACTTTAATTTAGGGTTTAAATATGCCAGTAATGTCATGGGGACGTATAATTTGACAAAAATATAAAATTAGCTTTACCCGCAATTATTTGTATCGCAGATTCTAACAACACAATCTCGAGCTCAAAATCAATTGATAAATTTAATTTAGCAGATCCACTAATGTTCTAATAAAATAAGCTCCAGACTATGATATGATATTAGTAATTTTTTAATTTATTTTTTTAAAATATTCTTAAAAACTTATTTTTAATTTATAATTTAGGTTGTTATGATTAAGTTGAATTTTATCATTATAAAATTGTAACATTATATATTTGATAAAATAAATTTAAGTAATAAATCTAATATAAAGTTTCAATATAAAAATAAAAGTTTTGAATTAATGTAATATAAATCTCTAATATGATTTTTAGTTATTATTAAAATTGTGCTATTATAATATAAGATGTCTTAGCATCTTGTTGATATTAATCAATATTTTAAAAAATCTTTATTGTTGAAATGGAAGATTTCCCAGAAAATAAAAATAGATTAAAGAAAATCACCTTAAAGGATATTGCGAAGAAAACAGGGTTTTCTGTTAATACTATTTCAAGAGCTTTAAAAAATAAAAGGGATATTTCTAATGCTACTAAAGAATATATATATAAGATTTCTAAAGAAATGGGATATATCCCAAATAGTATCGCTGGTTCATTACGCTCAGGTAAAACAAGAACAATTGCTACTATTGTCCCTGACATTTCAGACCCATTAATTGCTATATGGGTAAAAGATATAGAAACAAGACTAAGATTAAATAATTATAATACTTTTATTATAAATACAGAGGAAAATTATGAAATAGAAGAAGAAGCAATATTTTTTGCTTTAAGTAAAAAGGTTGATGGAATTATTTTATGTCCAACTCAAAAAGATAATAAAGATATTAAATTTTTAATAGATAATGGTATACCTTTTGTACTTCTTGGTAGGAGATTTTATGATCTAGAAACTGATTATGTAATATCTGATGATGTTCATGGAAGCTTCTTAGCAATAGATTATCTTATTAAAAAAGGGCATAAAAGAATTTTATTTATAAATGGTCCAGGATATATTTCATCAGCCAAAGAAAGATTAGAAGGTTATAAAAAAGCTTTTATTGAAAATAAAGTTGAATTAGATGAAAACCTCATAAAAGAAGTTGGCAATACTTCTGGTAATAGTATTAAAGTTATAGAAAAGCTTATTGAAGAAGGTTTGGAATTTAGTGCAGTATTTGCATTTAGTGATATAGTTGCTTGGGAAATAATTTATGCATTACAAAATATAGATGAACAAAGATTTAAAAATATTCCTGTTATTGGTTTTGATAATATTCAATCAAGATTTTTTTATCCATATCCATTAACAACAGTAAATTATTCAAAAAAGAAAATAGCTTATAAAGCAGTTGATATATTATTAAGCAACATAGAAGAAAGATTCCACGACAATTTCAAGCAATATATTTTTGAAACTAATCTTATAGTTAGATAAAAATAATAGGTAATAAAAGAAATTAAAATTTCTGCTTTTAATAAAAAAACTTGACATTATTTTACATTATCGTTAATATTACATTAACGATAATGTAAAATTAACGATTTTATATTAATTTATTTTATTTATTAATAAGATAATAATACTTGAGATTTATTAGCAAATTTTATTTACTCTTAATTTTAAGATTTCAGTTATAAAGAAAATAGTAGATTAAATAATTAAATAATCAAAATATTTTGTTCATTATAAATTCATATTAGTTAATTTCTTAAATTTAACTTTAACTTTATTGTTAATATAATGAATTAGGAGGTTAAAAAATATGGAAAGAATTAAAGTTGGCGTTATTGGTTTAGGATGGTTTGGTGAGCACCATGTAGATACTTTAAAATCCCTTCCTTTAGCAGAAGTTACCGCTGTTTGCACTAGGCGCGAAGAACGTTTAAAAGAGATTGCTGATAAATATAATATTAAAAAGACTTATACGGATTATCATGAACTCCTTTCTGATGATATAGATATGGTTTCAATCGTTACTCATGTTTATGATCACATGCAACCAACAATTGATGCAATAAATGCAGGAAAGCATGTATTTCTTGAAAAACCTATGGCAAATACTGTAGAAGAATGTGACAAAATAATAGAGGCTTTGAAAAATACCGATAAATTTTTTATGGTTGGTCATATTTGCAGGTTTGATACAGCATATGCTCTAGCAAAAGAAGAAATTGATGCTGGAAACATTGGTAAAATAATATCGATTCATGCAAAAAGAAATCTAGCTAAATGGATAACAGCAAGTTCACTTAATAAAATTAGTGCATTATTTGGCGATGGAATACATGATTTTGATTTAATGCTATGGTATACAGGAGCAAAACCAAAAACAGTTTATGCTCAATCTATTAATACAAGACCAGAATTTAAATATGATGATATAGGTTGGGCATTTTTTAGATTAGACGATGGGACTTTTGCTATTATTGAGAATGTTTGGAGTTTACCTGATAATGCTCCTTATGCTATAGATGCAAAAATGGAAATAATCGGTACCGATGGAATTATAAATATTAATAACTCAGGTGATTATTATACTGTTCTTACAAAAAAAGGTATAAGTTATCCACAATCCACATACTGGCCTAAAGTTCATGGAATGAGAAGAGGGTTTTTAAAAGAAGAATTTGATTATTTTCTTAAATGCATATTGGAAGGTAAAAAACCAACAATTATAACACCACAAGAATCAAGAGATGCAGTTCATGCTATGAGAATGGCGGAAAAATCTGCTAAAGAAAATAGAGTAATTGAATTTTAATTCTTAGATTTTAATTTTTTGATTATTAATCCTATTTGTAAGGAAAATATAGATTAATTTGATTTTAAAATAAATTATATAAAGGGAGGCACTTAAATGAAAATGGAGTTTGATCATGTTGGATTAATAACTGATGAAAAAAAAGATGATGAGAATTGGGTGGAATCAACAAAAGTTTGGGTTACTAATCCAAAAGATCACCCTTTTCATGTTGAATGGTTGCGTTATGAAAATGATACTCCTGTAAAAGGCCCAGTTAGAGAAAGAACTCATATTGCTTATAATGTTGATAGTTTAGAGGAAGCTTCAAAAGGGCTTAAAGTACTTTTAGAACCATTTGAAGTTGGAGGATTTTTGAGGGTTGGTTTTTATGAATATAAAGATGGTACTGTTGTTGAATTAATGGAATATTTAAAAGATAAAGACGAATGGTTTGGTAAGAAAAAGAAATAAGAATCATATATTATTAGAAATATTAATTAAATTTATATTATTATAAAAAATTTTATATATATGGATCGCTGATATTAGGAGGTAAGATAATGAGATTAAATCCACTTCCTTCTTCGGAGTATGAAGCTAGGGTTAATAGGCTGCAAGAAGAATTAAGAAAAAATGAGATTGATTTATTTGTAGGTTATAGTAGTGAATGTGAATCTGCTTCTTCACGTTATTTGACTGGGTTTTGGCCTTTTTTTGATTTTGCAGTTGTCATGGTTCCAGCACAAGGTATGGCAGCTCTTTTAACTGGAGGGCCGGAATCATATGAATTTGCTAAAGAATTTTCATCTGTACCTTTAATATTTATAAACCCATTGCTTGTTGAGACTTGTGCGCCAGATTGGGTGCCTAAAGTTGAGGAAATGAATTTACGTGAAACAATTTCAAAGATTTGTCAGAAAGAACCAAAAAAAATAGGTATAGGTAATTGGAATATTTTTCCTTATCCATTGTTTAAAGAATTAAAAGAAGCAGTTCCAGAAGCACAATTTTCTAAAGCAGATAATCTTTTATTAAATGTTCAAAAAATTAAAACAAAAAATGAAATACCTTATATTGTTGAAGCATATCATATAACCGAAGAAGCTATGAAAACTGCTCTTGAAACAGTAAAACCTGGTATGAGAGAATGGGAAGTGGAAGCTATTGCACGAACAAAAATGTTATCGATGGGTGCTGAAGGTCTATCTTACCCAGCATGGGTATGTTCAGGCGAACATACAAAATTAAGTTTATGTCGTTCAACAGATAAAATCATAGAAGAAAATGAATTAGTGCAATTTACTTTTGGGGCTAAATACATGGGTTATTGTGGAAACATGTGCAGACCTTTTTCGATTGGTAAAGCTCCTAAATCAGCAAGAAAATTAATGGAAGTAGCATTAGAAGCTCTATATTATGCACTTAAAAATATTAGACCAGGGATAATTGCTTCAAGCATCTTTGATGGTTACTATAATATCTTATCCAAATATGGTTTTGAAAATTTCACATTATATGGGCCTGCGCATGGAACAGGGCACTCTGAGGTTGAAGGATTTTGGCTTGCAAAAAATGCAGATTTTATCATAGAACCTGGTATGTTGTTTAATATTGATATATGGCTTTCAGATGGGATTAATGGTTTACGTTATGAAGATGGGATTTTAATTACTGATAATGGCATAAAAGAACTTACAAGTTATAAGAGGGAGATAATAGAATTGTAATGAAAATTACGCCAGAAATAGCTCAAAAGGAAATATATAAAAGAAAAGATGAGATAGTTGATTGGTTAAAATTACTGGTTCGTTTCCCAAGTGAAAATTGTTTTCCTATTGGTTACGAAGGAGAAGCTCAAAAATTTATTGAAAAAGAGTGTTCTTCTATTGGACTTAAAACAGATATGTTTTCACCAGAAGATGTTTCAGGTGTAAAGGATAATATATATTGGCTAAATGGAAGAGATTATTCGAATAACCGAAAAAATGTTGTTGCTAAGTGGGAAGGAATTAAAAAAGGTAAATCACTTTTACTTAGTGGACATGTGGATGTTGCACCCTTTGGTCCTGGCAGTTGGAAGGAATGTGAGCCATATGATCCTATTTTAAAGGATGGGAAGCTTTATGGTAGAGGGACTGCTGATATGAAAGGTGGTTTAGCTGCAGCATATTGGGCTATTAAGATTTTAAAAGAATTAGGATTTACTCCACAAGGAGACATATTTTTTGAAAGTGTTGTTGATGAAGAATTTGCAGGTGGTAATGGCACTTTAGCTGCTAGGCTTAAAGGATATAATGCTGATTTTGCAATTCTTATGGAACCAACAAAGATGGAAATTTGCCCAGCATGTCTAGGAGCATTTTTAGGGGATTTAGTTTTAAGAGGGAAAACAGGTGGAATGCCCTTTATGGGGCATTCGATACCCAATCCAATAGATGGAGCTGCTAAAGTAGTTGTGTTATTTAAGGAATGGGAAAAATATTGGAGATCGATAAATAAACATGAATTATTTAATAAACCGGGCAAGGAATTAAATGTAGTTTTATGGGACATAGATTCAAAAATTCCTGGAGAATTTAAACAAATGGGAAATCCACTTATAACAAAAGTTTCATGGATTGTATGGGGTTATCCTGGTATAAGTGAAGATTATTTTTATAAAGAATTTAGAAGTTTTTGGGAAGATAAATTTAAAAATGATGAAGTATTGAAATTATTTGAATTTGAGATAATACCAACATTCCATTATGTAAGACCATGGGAATCTGACTTAAATAATATTGGAATTAAAAAACTAATAGAGGTTTATAAAAATTGCACAAAAATTATGCCTAGTATTGGTGGTGCATCTTTATCTTGTGATATGGCTATTTATGGAGACCAGGGTAGAATGCCGGTAGTAATTTTAGGACCAACTGGAGACAATATTCATGGTTCTGACGAATGGGTTTTGCTTGATGATATATATTCGCTTATTATTATGTTTATGGTATTTATAAATGAATGGTGTTGTTTAACAATTTAATTAATTTTTTATAAATTTATTAAATAAAGTATTAAAAATTATTTTAAAATATTAAAATATTTACCATAGATTTTAAAAGGGGGAAAAATGAGAAAATTGAGCAAGGTTGCTCCAGAATGGTGGGATTATACTACGCTAGATGATGAAATATTAAAAGAGGCTGCAAAACTTTCTGCAGATGATATTTTAAAACTTTCAAGGCCAGGATTTATTATAAAGTTTTATGATACTATTGAATCTTTTTATGTTGCTGAAGCTCTTGAATATATATACTGTTGGCAAAAATCTACAAGTACCAATCCTAAGGGAATATGTGGGCCAATTGGTCCAACAGAGCAACTACCTCTTGTAGCAGAAATAGTAAATGATCTTGAGATTAATGTTAAAAATGGTCATTTTTGGGCAATGGATGAATGGTTTATAAATGGTAAAGAAGCTCCAATTACTAATCCCTTAAGTTTTGCTAAAGCAGATTTGGATTTATGTTTTAATAAAATTAGAAAAGATTTAAGAATGCCTGATGAAAATATTCATTTTTTAAGAGCTGACAATATTGATGAATACTCTAAATCTTATGATAGTATTAAATGCCTTATTATGCAAGGTGGTCAGGGAGAAACAAAACATTGGGCTTTTAATGATCCTGTAAAAAGAGAAGGCAAATACAAAGATAATCCACCATCACCTGAAGAATTTCTAAAATTAAGTGCAAGGATTGTAAAGTTGCATCCTATGACTCTTATGCAAAATGCTAGGACTTCTGCTGGAGGAGTTGTATCGGATATTCCTGATGAAGCAATAACAGTAGGTCCAGTGGAAACTTGGAAATCGGAAAAAGTTTCAATATGGCATGCAGGAGTACATGATAATCCTTTTGGAATGAGATTAACAGCATATATGATATCAAAAAAAATTAAGGATTCGTCTGTACCCATGTCATTATTAGCTGATCATCCAAATGTTCAATTCAATTTTTATAAGCCAGCATTAGGAACTTGTGTAGCTGAGATGCATTAAAATGATTTAGAAAAATATAAATTGTTTCTATAGGAAGGAGGGATTTATATTTTTAAAAAGTTATTTTTTTAAAAGATGAAAAGTAATTTTAATTTTTAGAAGGAGGTGATTTATATAATAGTTAGTTTATTATTATTTTAAATTTTCAAAGTATTTTTAAAATTAGTAAATTAAGGGAGGTAAAAAAAGTGAGAAAAATTACATTATTATTTTTTACAACAATTTTAATACTCTCATTAATATTAAGTTTTTCCTTTGTTGGATGTAAGTCAAGCACTTCAACCACAGCTGAAGCAACAACAACCACAGCAGCAGCTGCCGAAGAGACAACAACTACTAGTGCTGCTAAAGAAACTACTACAACATCAGGTAACTTAACAAAGATTGTATGGATAAGCCCAAGAGGAACTCTTGAAGTTATGGATGATTATAACATGTGGGTAGCAATTGAAATGGGATATTTTAAAGATTTTGGAATTGAAGTGGATATGGAACCAGGACCAAATGATGCTTTAGCATGCACAAAATTTGTAGATCAAAAAAAAGCAGATGTTGGGTATCCTTCACCAGGTGTTCTAACATCTAGTATTGATACTGGTATGGATGTAATACAAGCTTTTGAAATGATGGCAAGCCAAGTTTTTGACTTTGCAGTTAAACAAGATAGCCCAATAAAAACAGTACAAGATCTTAAAGGGAAAACAATTTCAATAGGTATGTCAGGTTGGACTGTAATAGTTGATCCTATCCTTTATGAAGCTGGGATAGATCCAAAATCAGTAAAGTATGTAACTGTTGGTGAATCTTGGGGCCAGGCTGTTGCTCAAGGCCAAGCAGATGCAGCTTTATGTTGGAGAGGTTTAAGAGCTCAATGGGATGCACAAGGTCTTAATTTGAGATACTTAATTGGGGAAACATTTTCAAAACACCCAGCAAATGGTTATTGCATAAGAAAATCTGATTTAAGCGACCCTGCAAAAAGAGACTTATATGTAAGATTCTTTAAAGCAGCAGCAATGGGAATAGAGTTTGCTAGACATAATCCAAGAGCAGCTGCACAAATAACTTATAATAAATTTGCTGCAGTAAGAGAACAAATGAAACCAAAACTTGCTTTAGATTCAATGAACCAACTTCATTGGGCATATACAGAGAGTGAAAGAAAGTATGGTGGTTATGGAATGTCTCCAGTAGACTCTTGGAAAAGTTATTTAGAGGCTATTTATAAATTAGGTCAGATTAAGAATCAATTAACAGTAGATCAAGTTATTACAAATGATTTAATAAAGGATATTAATAATTTTGATAAAGATAAAGTAAAGAAAGATGCTGAGAACTTCCAATTAGATGATACATGGAAAAATGTTGAAGTTACAGGAAATTGGTAAAACAAAGATCTAATTTGTTGGAATTATTATTTAATTTAATTTAAAAAATAAAGCAGCTGCTATCTTGAATCATTAATGATAATTTAGCAGCTGCTTTAGAGTCAAGGAGTTTAAATGGTTAAAGATATAATAGTTGAAAATGTTAGTAAAATTTATAATAGCGATAGGGGACCTGTAGAAGCCATAAGAAATTTTTCAATGGAGGTAGAAAAAGGTGATTTTGTAGCAATTGTTGGTCCCAGTGGTTGTGGAAAAACAACATTGCTTTGGGGATTAACGGGGTTACATCCTTTCACTTCAGGTAGAGCAATAATACTAGGAGAAGTTGTTGATAAACCTAGACAAAGTGTTGGAATTGTTTTCCAGCAGGCAAATCTCCTTCCATGGAGAAATTTAATGCAGAACATATATTTCCCTCTTGAAATCATGGGTAAAAATATTAAGGAACATAAAGATAAAATCAAAGATTTAATAAAAAGTGTTGGACTTGATGGATTTGAAAACCATTATCCAAGAGAGTTATCAGGTGGGATGCAGCAAAGAGCTTCGATTATTAGAGCACTTTCATTTGACCCTCAAATATTACTTATGGATGAACCTTTTGGCGCACTAGATGCATATACAAGAGATGAAATGGATACATTAATGTTGGGATTATGGGAGAAAACTCAAAAAACCATAGTTTTTGTAACACATAGAATTGAAGAAGCAGTATATCTAGCAAATAAAGTTTATGTTATGACACCAAGACCTGGCACAAATTCAGCTATTTATAATATAGATTTACCTAGACCAAGGCCTGAAGGAATTACAATGGAAATGAGGTATTTTAATATTGTGGCTGAAATTAAAAGAAAAATTACTGATGACGTTAAAAAACAAAAAGAGGAAGGTAAATATAGCAGTCAAGCTTATAGCACAATTACTTAATTTAAAAAATAATTAAAGCACAAAAATAATTAATTAAAGTGTTTTTATATAAAAACATAATTTGTTATTTTAAAAAATAAATAAAAATAAATAATATTAAGTCGTATTAGTTCAAGGGGTAATTATGGATAATTATGATAAAGAATTAGAACAAAAAGTTCCCGATTTTGAAGGTGCTGATGACAGTAAAATATCAGAAACTTCCAGTTTAAATATTGCTGCTGCAGCATCAACTACTCAAATTAAGGGCTGGAAACAAACAGTAGGAATTATTGCTGTTGCTATTTTTGTAATTGGTTTATGGGAATTGCTTGTAAGAGTTTTAAATGTACCAGAATTTATTTTGCCACCTCCAAGTAAAATTGTAGTTGCGCTTGTAACTTCTTTTCCAAATATTTATCAACATTTACTTTTTACATTAGGAGAGCTTGTATCCGGTTATCTTATTGGTGCATCAATTGGACTATTAATGGCTGCTGTTCTTACCCAAATTCCATTTATAGAAAAAATAATAACACCGTATATTTTAATATTAGTTACAACACCAACCATTGCACTAGTTCCTTTATTAATGTTATATTGGGGTTTCGGGATAGGCCCTCGTATTTTTGCTGTAGCTCTTGCAACTGGTCCAATGGTAATGATTAATGCAACAACAGGATTTAGAAGAACAGATTTGGCAAAAATAGCTTTAGCAAAATCATATGGTGCGTCTACTTTCCAAATTTTTTATAAGATTAGATTTCCATTAGCAATGCCAATGATTAATGTAGGTTTATTAGTAGGCGGTATTTTTGGATTAATAACTGCTGTTGGTGCAGATATGGTGGGAGGAAAAATTGGACTTGGGAATAGATTGTCTTATTATGCTTCGCTAGCAAGGATGTCTAATTTCTTTGCAGTGATTTTATTAGTTTCAATTATAGGAATTTTAATATGGGTAATAATGACAATTGTTGGTAATAAAACAACAAACTGGTCTGAGTAATTTATATTATTTATATTTATATTATCTTTAAAGATTTAACATATAATTAATTATGATTAATTGTCATTTGAGGATGAAAATAATAATTACTGCAAAAATTATAAGATTAAACTTTAATTAGATTTATAAATGGGAGTTTTAATGATAAATATAGCAATCATTGGTGCTGGTTATATTGGACATGTTCATGCTAATGTATATAAATTAATTAATAATGTTAGGGTAGTTGCAATAGTTGATAGCGTAAAAGAAAAAGGGGAAAAATTAGCAAATCAATTAGATGCAAATTTTTTCTCAAACATTGATGAACTTTTAAATAGTAAGCATATAAATAATATTGATTGTATTGATATTTGTACTCCGACATTTCTACATTCTGAAATGGCAGTAAAATCAGTTAATGCGGGAAAAAATGTTTTTATAGAAAAGCCTCTTTCATTAAATTTGGAAGAGGCTGATAAAATTATAGAAGCTGCTAAAAAGAATAAAGTTAAAGCAATGGTTGGGCATGTTTTAAGATTTTGGCCAGAATATATTAAAGCTAAAGAAATATTAGATAGTGGTGATATTGGTAAACCTATATATGCTTTTTGTGAAAGGCTTACAGTAACACCTAATTGGCATGAAGATAATTGGGGACTTGATGAAAAATATAGTGGTGGAGCTGCTTTAGATCTACACATCCATGATCTTGATTATTTAATTTGGCTTTTAGGTAAACCAGTTATAGTAAAAGCTCAAGGTTTTTATGATTCAAATCTTGGAGGATTTGCCCACATAACAACTAATGTTGAATTTAAGAATGGTTATTGTGGTTTTGCTGAAGGTGGGTGGAGTTTTACTGGAAATTTTCCATTTACAATGTTATTAAGAATTATTTGTGAAAAAGGAACTGTTGAATGGATATTTAGGGCTGGGAAAAATATTGAAGAAAGAAATCAGAAAAATGATCTTATTGTTTATCGGAGTGACGGTTCAATTTACGTCCCTTATATTGAAAATAAAGATCCATTTCTAAATGAGTGTGAATATTTTATTAATTGCATTGAACTGGATACTCCAATAGAAAAATCAACACTTAATGATGCAAAAGAATCATTAAAGTTATCATTAGCAGCAATTGAATCTGCAAAAAATAAAAATACTATTTATTTAGAGTAAATATTTAATTATTATTATAAGTTTTATTGATATTTAAATTAATTACATTTAATTAATTTTATTATGAAAATAATTGATGCTTCAGGTCCAATTTATAATGGAATGTGGTCTTATGGTCCACCATTTCCAAAATTTGAAATGGTGGATCTTAAAAACCCGGAATGGGTAGATTTTACTGCATATTCGCAAGAATTTAGGGGCTTATCATCAGCTACAGGCACTTATATTGATGGCCCTTCCCATGCTTTGGGTTTAGAAAAATCTTATGCAATAAATGATGTTCCAATCGAAAAACTTTTTGGTATAGATGCATATGTGTTGAAATTTGATTTAGAGAAAATAAATAAAGTTGGTAATAGACCTTGTATTACTAAAGAAGATGTTAAAATTGCAGAAAAGGAAGAAATACCCAAAGGTGCAACTATTATTTTTGCTACTGGTTGGGGGCAACATTGGGATAAACCTGATTTTTTAACAAAAAGTTGGTTTTTAAAAAAAGACGCTGTAGAGTACTTAGTAAATAAATCACCATTTATATTAGCTGCTGATACTCCTTATTTTGATAATGTTGAAAATAAACAAGGTATCTGGGAATTAATATTTAACAATAATATATTAATAGTTGCGCCTTTAATAAATACTGAAAAAATTACAAAGTATAAAGTAAAGTTATATGTTTGTCCATTAAAAATTCTTAATACTACAGGCTTGCCATGCAGAGTAATAATTGAAGAATAAATGTATATATTAAAGCTTGAAATTCTAACTTAATGTTAAAAAATCCTCAATATTTTTCTTAATTTATCTTTACTTAATATTCTTAAAAACTTATTTTTAATTTATAATTTAGGTTGTTATGATTAAGTTGAATTTCAAATTTAAAAATTTAAAACAAAAAAAATCAAATATACCCCTAAAATCTTTTTTGACGTATGGTTTTATATTTTTTCTTATCTTAATTTTTATAGTAAGCTTACCAGCCTGCAGTAAAAAAGTTGACATAAAA